>Ga0164243_10016516_pt1 | contig 10126 bp, 11 predicted proteins | sample OricompcompostOP_FD_108781 | JGI IMG/M metagenome (GOLD analysis project Ga0164243, IMG submission 108781) | Organic Plus compost microbial communities from Emeryville, California, USA - Original compost - Organic plus compost (OP) | ecosystem: Engineered > Solid waste > Mixed feedstock >... | reverse complement strand
GCGCCGGCGGCGTGCGCGAGCTGCTGTGGCTCGAGCGGACCGAGGGCTACGCCGACAAGTTCCTCGCCCACCAGCCGATCAACCCGGGCGACTCGCTGATCGTCTTCGGCCACTCCGGCCGCAACGCGTCGGGGATCGAGACCGCGCTGTACGCGAAGAGACGCGGCGTCTTCGTCGTCGCGATCACGGCGAAGGCGATGCTCGACCAGCCGGCGAGACACTCCTCCGGCAAGCGCCTGCCGGACGTCGCCGACGTCGTGATCGACACCTGCGCGCCGGTCGAGGACGCGATCGTGCCGGTCGAGGGCTGGTCGCGGCCGGTTGCCGGCTCCTCGACGGTGCTGGCGATGTCGATGGCGCACGAGCTGGTCGCGCGGACCGCGGCCGTGCTCGCCGAGCGCGGGATCGAGATGCCGACGTTCGCCTCTCCGACCGTGCCGGGCGTGACGCTGACCGACACCGACGAGGTCTACGGCATCTACCGCGAGCGGATGATCGACGCGCAGAGCAAGCACCTCGCCGCGTTCAAGGAGGAGATGAAGGGGTGAGCGGCGCGGGCGGTGCGAGCGGCGCGGGCGCGGGCGGCGCGGGCGCGGGCGGCGCGGGCGCGGGCGCTGCCGGCGCGCTGGGCGCCGCGATGGCGGCCGAGATCGCCGAGACGCCGGCCGTCGTCGCCGCCCAGCTGGAGGCCGCGGCCGCGTGGACGGGGGCGCTGCGCGCGGCGCTGCCGGCGCCGCTGCGCGGGGTCGCGCTGACGGCGCGCGGCACCTCCGACCACGCCGCGGCGTATGGCCGCTACCTGCTCGAGCAGGCGCTGGCGGTGCCGGCGTGGTCGACCGCGCCGTCGCTGGCGACCCGCTACGACGCGGGGACGGTGCTCGACGGCGTGCTCGCGATCGCGGTCTCGCAGTCGGGCGCGACGCCGGAGATCGTGACGGCGCTGGAGCGCCAGGCGGCAGGCGGCGCGGCGACGGTCGCGATCACCAACGACCCGGACAGCCCGCTGGCGGCCGCCGCGGACGTGACGATCCCGTTGGGAGCCGGCGTCGAGACGGCGGTGCCGGCGACGAAGACGTTCACCGCGACCCTGCTCGCCTTCGCGCTCGCGGCGGCGGCGGTCGACCGCTCCGGCCGGGTGCCGCTCGACGCGGCGGCGGTCGACGCCGCCGTGGCGGCGTGCATCGCCGACGACGCGGCGGTCGCTGCGACCGCCGGCGCGTCCGCTCCGACCGCCGACCGCACAGCCGAGGGCGGCGGCGCGTCCGAGTCGGTCGTCGACGCGTTCGCGCGCGCCGACGTCGGCCTCCACCTCGGCCGCGGCCCGCTGCTGCCGGTCGCGCGCGAGGCGGCGCTGAAGCTGATCGAGACGACCGGCACCGCGCAGCTGGCGTGGTCGACGGTCGACGTCCGCCACGGTCCGATGGCGGCGGCGACGCCGGAGCGGCCGGTGCTGCTGCAGCATGCGGCGGGTCCGGTTTCCGCCGACGCCGCCGAGGTCGCGGCGATCCTGGCCGCGCGCGGCGTGCCGGTCCACGTGGTCGGCGATCCGCTGCCGACGGAGGTGGCGGTCGCCTCCCGCGTCGCCGTGCCCGGCGGGCTCCCTGAGCACCTGCGCCCGCTCGTCCACGCGGTGCGCCTGCAGCAGCTGTCGCTCGCGGTCGCCCGCGCCCGCGGCGTCGACCCCGACCACCCGGCCGGCCTGTCGAAGGTCACCGCGACGAGCTGAGCGACCGGCAGGTCCGCGGGCCCCGGCCGGCCCGCGGACCCGTTCGGCGCAGTCGAGCGTCTCAGTCGAGCGGGTTCCGGGCGGAGTGCCGAGAACCCCGCGCGACCGTCCCCGCTGCGATGATCCGCAGCATGGTGCGACGGATGATCCTGTGGAGAGGGTTGGAGGCCTGGACCGCCGAGGCGGCGCGGGTGGAGATCGGCGACGGCGGGCTGCGCGCGACCGGCACGCAGCTCGGCGACCATCAGCTGCCGTACCGGATCGACTACGCGCTCGACGCGACCGGCGCCGGCTTCGTCACGCGGCATCTGCGCGTCGCGGCGGCGGGCGAGGGGTGGCGGCGCTCGATCGACCTGCTGCGCGACGACGACGGCCGCTGGCACTGCAGCGCCGACCAGGAGGGCGAGCCGGGCGTGGAGCTGGCGGCGCCGGGCCTGACGGACGCGGCGGCCGCCGCGCTCGGCCCGGACGCGCTCGACTGCGATCTCGGCCTCTGCCCGCTGACGAACCTGATGCCGATCCGCCGGCACGCGCTCGATCGCGAGCCGGGCAGCCGCGACTTCACGATGGCGTGGGTGTCGGTGCCCGACCTGGCGGTCCACGCCGATCCGCAGCGCTACGAGCACGTCGCACCGGCGCGCGTCGTCTTCAGCCAGCCGACGGGCTTCACCGCCGAGCTGGAGCTCGACGGCGACGGCCTCGTCGTCCGCTACCCGCGGATCGCCGAGCGCGTCTGAGCGGCCGGCGCGGCGCGCCTGAAACCCGCGCGGTTCGCGGGCGGACCGGGTAACGGGCGGGCAACACGCGCGGGGTTGCGGGCTCCTAGGGTGCCGGCCGTCGCATCGCTCCGTCTCCTCGACCCTCCCCGAGGTACTCCATGAGAACCGTCTCGACGCGCCGGCGCTTTCTCGCCGGTGCCGGCGCCGCGTCGGTCGGCGCCGCCGTCGCCGCCGTGCCCGGCACCGCCGCCGCCGATCGCCGTCCTCCGTTCCCCGGCATGGGGCGGATCCGCCTCCTGCACTTCACCGACGCGCACGTCACCCCGGGCGCGGCGCGGTCGGAGGCGGAGACGCGTCGGGCGCTGCAGCTTGGCCTGCGCTACGGCCCGGACCTGATCGTCCAGGGCGGCGACGCGATCTTCGACGCGCTCGTCCAGGACCGCGCGAGCGTCGCGGCGCAGTGGACGATCCACAAGCGGGTCTACGACCGCGTGCGCGTGCCGGTCTCCCACGTGATCGGCAACCACGACTGCTGGACGGGACCCGGTTCGGCCGGCGACCCGCTGCAGGGCAAGGCGTGGGCGCTGCGCGAGCTGGGCCTCGAGCGCGGCTGGTACGCGCTGCGGCTCGGCGCCTGGAAGCTGATCGTGCTCGACTCGATCGAGCTGACGGGCGGATCGGGCTACGTCGGCCGGCTCGGCGCAGAGCAGATGGCGTGGCTGGAGCGGGAGCTGGAGCAGACCTCGCGCTCCACGCACGTCGCGATCGCCTCCCACATCCCGCTCCACACCGCGCTCCCGTTCACCGACGCCGGCCTGCGCCGGGCGGACGGCGGCTTCGACGTGCCGGGCGGCTGGGGCGTCCACTCCGACCTGCCGGAGATCAACGAGCTGCTGCTGAGTCACCCGAACGTGCGGCTCGCGCTGAGCGGCCACAACCACGTCCGCGACGACATCACCTACAACACGGTCCGCTACGCCTGCGGCGGCGCCGTCAGCGGCAACTGGTGGGACGCGAACGACCCCGGCTATCGCGACACCCCGCCCGGCTTCGCGATCGTGGACCTCTACCGCGACGGCAGCTCTGAGATCCACTACTGGTCCTACCGCGAGGTCGGCGACCGCGAACCGTCGGCGGACGGCGCGGCCCGCGGGGCGTAGCGCGGCCCTCCGGCGGCGGTGCGGCTCCCGCTGCCGCCGCCGAACGCCGCTCGGATCCTCAGAATGCCGGGCATGGACGAGCTGGAGACGACGGAGCGCGAGGCGGTGGCGGCGATCCTCACCGCGCCGCTGCACAGACTGCTGGGACTGCGGCTGATCGACGCGGGCGATCCGGCGGCCGGGGTCGAGATCGACGTCGGCCCCGCGGCGCTGAACCCGGCCGGCGTGCTCCACGGCACCGTCGCGCCGCTGCTGATCGACGTCGCCTGCTTCCTCGCGCTGCGGCCGCAGCTGCCGCCCGGCGGCCACGCCGTGACCGCCAACACCGCCAGCTCGCTGCTCGCCGCCGTCCCGCCCGGCCGCACCGTTCGCGCCCGCGGCACCGTCGACCGCTGCGGCCGCACGCTCGCCTACCTCAGCGCCACCGTCCACGACGGCGACCGGCTCGTCGCCACCGGCCAGATCGTCAAGGCGATCGTCGCACCGAGCGGCGCGCGATGAGGTCCGACGCCGGGTCGCGTAGCGCTTGAGCTTCGGTCAGGCGCGCTCGTCGAGGGATTCGAGCAGCTCGATGTCTGCGAGGTCCTGGGGGCGGCCGGCGGCGCGCTTGAGCGTGATGAGGTCGTCGCGGTGGGCGATCGGGACGATGACGTCGCCGAGGGGAACCTCGTGAGCGCGCGCACGCATCTCGGCAAAGGTGCCGAGGTGAGCGGGGAGCGTGAGGACGTCGAGCGGGCCGGCGTTGGTGAGGAGGTGCCACTGGTCGCCTGAGGCGAGCATGGCGGCGCTGGGAACCGATCTGGAGCGTTGGCCCTCCGGACCGCGTATGCGGGCATCGAGGTCTCTCAGCGCGCTGGCAAGGCGCGCGAGGTTGTCGCTCGAGGAGGCGACCGTCACGTCGAGGTCCTGGGTGAGGCGCTGGCCGCCATGGGCCTGGATCGCCATGCCGCCGATCGTGACGTATGCGACCTCGTGCCGCGCGAGCGCTTGGAACAGCGCGCGGGGGTTGAACGTCACTCGCCGGACGGCGGTCGCTGGGCAACTCTGGCGAACCCGTCGCGCAGCTCGGACGCGAGCATGTTCCAGTTGACCGCGAGTTCGAAGCGCTCGGCCATCGTCAGGCGACGGGCGGCGAGCACCGCAGGCGGGTCCGCGAGAGGATCGCGAACGAACTCGTCGCGCTGTGCCATCGCTCTGTCCGAAGCAGGCAGGCTCACCTTTTCCAGCGTACCGGGATCCGGCCCGCGGATTCCAACTCGCCGCAGCGCAGCTGACCGGCCATGACCGCCGGGAGCCACATGGGACACCATTCTCCCCCCGACCGCCTGGACCACAAGCAGCCGAGCTGGTGGAGGGATGGTGGAGCGGAAGGGGCCGGTTTGCAGGGCTTTCGTCGCGTTGGTGCCGCGTGCGGCGGGCACGCGAGTGGCGGCGGATAGGCGCGGATTGCTGGCGATTCGGTGGGATTCAGGCACTCGACGGGCGTGAGTGCCCGAACCGCTAGTCCGTAGTAACCTCAGGCTGCTTCAGAGCTTTCCTCCGGTGCCCCGGGGGCATCGAGGCCCAGCAAGGGCGCGATTCTGCGCAGCAATTGGCGGAGTGCGCCCGCTCGCTCCCTTCGCACCAAGGGCCAACCGGGCTGAACATCCTCCTCCCAATGCATGTAGGCGAGGCTTGCCCGCGACACTCGGAGGAGGTTCTCCGCGACGGCTGTCTTAGAGAGTGGGGCTATACCTTGCTTTCTCATCCATCGCTCAACCTCGGCGGCCGCACCTGCTGATGGGATGTCGTGCACACGCAGGGGAGGACCGTCGTAGTCATGCAGTCTAGTGAGAAGATCGTTAATAACCTTTACGTAGCTCTCCTTATGCACGAAGTCCTCGATCGTCAGTCTCGAACCGTGCTCACCGAGTGCGAGGATATGACTACGCGCCACTCTGGCTTCGATCAGACGCTCGTGGTAGCGCATCCCGGCATCGTCGCCGTCCGTCACGTACACCACATGAGCGGCCTCGGTCTCGAGCGCCGCAAGCTGAGCGGGTGGGGTCCAGGCAAGGCCTCCGACGACTTGCAGACCGAGCGGACGGTCTGGGCGGTATCCCATCGCTGCACGGAGGAGGGCCGGCAGCAGGAGCGCGTCTGACGGTCCTTCTGTGATGACTGCGCGTCGTGCCGGCGTGAATGCGACTGCGCCAGCGCCCATCGCCATCAAAAGCGATGTGAAGCCAGCAACTCCAGAACTCCAAAACCCGTTGTCGATCACACTGCGATCGCCTGCAACTGTTCTGACCACGCGGATTGCGCTTCCCAGGTCCTCTGGCAAGCACCCAGCCGAATGCGTCGAGTAGATGATCTGTGGCACGAGAGTCTGCTGCGTAAGCACTCTCACAAGGTCAGCCTGAGCGTCGTAGTGAAGGTGCAACTCCGCTTCGTCGATCGCGAGAATCAGTCTGCGTTGGCCCTGGGAATGACGGGTTGTAAATGCCAGCAGCGCCAGGAAGGACCTGAATCCATCGCTGCGATCCTCAATCCGAGAATGGGTCTCGCTCGCCGCATCGAACGGGAAGACATGCAGTACGCCCTGCTGTTCTCTGAGTTCGACGGACACTTCCGCTTGTCTCCAGCTTCCATGAAGCCGCTCGCGAAGCCGGCGATTGGCACGCGTGATGAGCGTCGCGAGGTATGGATTGCCTGGCTCTGCGGCAGCTTCCTTGAGGTCGTCCCAGCCAACGCCCGCCAACTGCAGGAGGTTCTCCAGCGGATCGGGAGCCGATTCATGGTCATCGAACGCGTAGCCCGTCTCAAGCTGCCGATCGGTTTCGCGCAGGACTCGGACCTTCGGCCGTCGCCGGGAAAGGACCTCAACCGCACGCACCGCAGGCGGATCGAGATCGTGCTCGTCCGCGAGCGTGGACAGCAGGGCCGGCAGTCTTCGGATGTAGACAGGCCCTTTCGAGTCGAGATTGTCGGCAAGCAGCTGCGAGACAACACGAAGCCTTTCTCGTACCTGTACGGAAAGGTCACTGTCGTCGTTGTCAACCGACTCCAGAAGTTCGGAAAGAGCTGCTCGCAACAATACGGGCGACCGAGGCTCTTCCGTGCCATCGTCCGAGACCTGTGGTTCGTCTGCCAGATCAGGGAAGTCTCGCTCCATCAGCTCAGAGAACCTTCTCGGCGCTCTCGCAAGAACTCTTCGGAGAGTCGACGTGACCTCGTCGCGTGTGGCTCTGGGGCGCTTGATCTCGGGCACAACTTTCTGCCGGGCGATACCGTCGGCCGTTCGGTAACGGTGGAGCAGACGGATTCTGTGCGCGCCCGGGATGCCTTCCAGCGCAGCTTTGTCGTCATCTTCGAGCTCAAATAGAGCACTGAGGATGATTCGGTGACCTGGCGGTTCGACGCGGCCCGAGAAATCGCTCGTCGTAAACTCACGTCTGCCGTCGGCGGTCACAAGCTCAAGGGCGTTCAAGAGCGATGTCTTACCAGCCTCATTCGGACCGACCAAGGCGACTACGCGCGGCGTGAGGTCGAGCGTGCTCTGCTTCTCAAAGCGGCGATATCCCTCAAGACGAAATGCAACGAGTCGCATGCATCAGAACCTATACCGTTTCCCGGACGCGTTTTGCCACAAAGCGGCTGGAGTGGCGCTTCTCCCAAGCGGTGCCAGGTGCCGGCGGCCCAGCCGCAGCACGCCGGGCCGCCTGAAGCCACCGCACGGTGGTCGCCCGCCAACGTGAGACCAGTGCGTAAAACGCGGCGCCTCAGTGCCCAGAACGCGACCGGTGCAACGCCGCGACCCCAGTTCGGCGCCGGCGACTCATCGTCACCGACCCACCACTCCTCGGGTAGCTGCGCCGTGTGGTGGATTTCGTCCTCGATGGCTCGAACGTCTCGGTCAGCGATCAGTCTGCCGGCCGCCCGCCGCTGTGCCGGCAGTCGGCCGTCACGGACCCAACGACGGACCACGCCGGGGCTGCGCCCCACCCCGCGCCGCTGTCTCAGCGATTGTCAGCACGGTTTTTGACGGTACGCCTTGCGCCGGCTGCCTCAAGCACGCGCCGCCGACGACAGCGACGGGAAGGAATTCTCGAGCGACAGGCCTCGTCACGGAACGACGATCCCCAACCGGCGCAGTGAGTCGTTACGCTGATCCCGATCGCTTCCGACGAATCAGCACTGTCCGGCCTGCGACTTTGATCTGACTGCGACCGACAGCAAGTTGCGACTTTGGCTCGCGACTGTGCCAGATCTCCGCTGTCAGCGCAACGTTGGACGGAATGTCGAATGCAAGAAGTAATTCGACACACGCGCGGATCTGATCAACCGCATGTGGATAACTACCGCTCGTTTTGAGCTCGAGAAAAACAATCTGGCGCCGGTATTGCCTCGGTACCGCGACCGCATCGCAAACACCTTTCGTGATGCCTCTCCGTCCGACGCATCGGGCAGTCTCAAAGTGGCGCTCGCTCAAGAAATAGGCCCACCCTGCGCCCTTATCGACGCTGACTCCCGCTTCGCTAAGCGGCCTCGTCGACCAACATCCATCCGAGTCGCACACAGCGGCGCGAAACTCTTGGTACCTCACGGTTCTCAACTATCGCGCTCCTCCGTTTGGGAGCGGACAAACAGTTCTTCTCCCTCGTCCAGGGCTATCTCGGCGACGTCGGAGAACTGTCCAACGGCGAATCCAGCGCCGGGGTCGACGACAGAGGATTTTGTGACATATCCTCCCGTCGTCTCCGCTCTAACGAGCTCGTAGAGCTTTACATGTGGAAGATCGCGCTCTTCGACATGCGCGCGGAGGAGGCTGTTGCTCACACCCATCACGAAGAACTCGGAGTGGGTTCCAATGACCATTCCTTGAAGCGAGCCTGACAGTTGCAACAAGATGTCGGCGAGCACGATCTGGTTGCCAGGATGAAGATGGGCCTCGGGCTCATCGATGAACAGAAGATCCCGGGACGTCGCGCGATGCCGGCAGTACAACAACAGCGGTGCGATCTCGGCAATTGAAGTGGCCGATGCGTCCATCGTCCAATACTCCTCCAAGCCCTGTGGTGAAAATTCGATCACCTTGGCTGTCTCGCTTGGCAGAACACGCAGGTGGCCGTGGATCAGTTCCTCCTCGAGGCGGTCCGCGGTCGTCTCTGGGATCGCGCTTTCGTGCTCCGGGTCCATCCCCGCAAGGAACTGCAGGAAATCAGAGGCGATCCCTGGAATCTTGCCGACCGAGATGTCGCCATAGAGACCGCGTCCAAGGGCGGAGAGCAACAGCGAGTAGAGGACGCTCTGCATTTGCACGTATCCGGAGCGCGCTGCCGGAAAGTACACGGGGTGTGTCGCGCGCCGACGTCGCAGGGACATCCGCCGCAGCGCGCTCATCTCGGCGATATGGTCGAACCGCGGCTCGCAGTAGCCGGGATATCTGGGCTCCAAGTGCAAGCCACCGTCTCGGAGCCGGAATACGAGGCGCCATGGCTCATTGCCATCTTGTGAATGTGACACAACGATGCGCGGTGCTGACCCGTTTCCGGTACGACCGCGTCGCGGCAGCTTCGCCAAGTCGGGACCCAAACACCGCTCAAGTTCGAATGCGAGATGCGTCCGAAAGCTAGACGCGTATACCTCACTCAGCTCCGCAGGATCCGGCGATCTGCTCTCACGGCGACGATCGCTTGCGAGAACCAGTCGTTCTACGGCCGCCTCGGCTCTTGGGCGACAGAGCAATACGGCGTAGCAGATAGTTGACAGCGTGGTCTTCCCAGATGCATTCGGGCCGGCAACTATCGAGAAGCCGTCCAGATCCACCTCTGCTCTGTTGAGTGGGCCGATGTTCCGGAGTTCGATCCGCACGCCGCGACCTTATCGGGTGCGCCGTGGTCGGCGCGCAGGGTTAGCCACTGCAGGCATGGATCTACCGTGGAGCGTTGCCGGACGGGCCTGGCGCAGAGTCTGGTGCTCTGCACCGAGCTGTCGACAAGTCACCGACCACGACAAGCGCGCGCACGCTCCCGAGAAGTGCCGGGCTACGCCGCATGGAATGCGCGTACGCGCGCAGCGTGAAGTGGGGGTCGGTGTGGCCGAGTTGGTGCATGACGGTGGCGGGGTCGGTGCCGCTGGCGACGAGGATTGAGGCGTAGGTGTGGCGGAGCTTGTGGGGTGTGAGGCCGTGCGGGAGCGGTGGGTGGCCGCGGTCGGCGAGGAGGCGGTCGGCGATGGGGATGGTGGGTTGGAGGACGCGGTTGCGGAGGTTGTCCTTGTCGCGCTGGGTGCCGGATTCAGTCGGGAAGACGAGAGCGTCGGGGCCGGCGGCAGGGCTGCGGGCGCGGTGAGCAGTCAGGACGGCTCGGAGGATCGGGAGCAGGTCGATGGTGCGGCGGCCGGCGTCGGTCTTGGAGCGGGTGACGTGGAGGCGGGCTGAGCCAGGCTGGGTTTGACGGAGACCTTGAAAGCAGGACCGCGTGTCCTGGGAGAGGATCTGTTGATGCCCCGTCCACGCAAGTACCCGCCCGAGCTGTTGG
>Ga0164243_10016515_pt1 | contig 10126 bp, 6 predicted proteins | sample OricompcompostOP_FD_108781 | JGI IMG/M metagenome (GOLD analysis project Ga0164243, IMG submission 108781) | Organic Plus compost microbial communities from Emeryville, California, USA - Original compost - Organic plus compost (OP) | ecosystem: Engineered > Solid waste > Mixed feedstock >... | reverse complement strand
GCTCATGGTCGGCTCGCTCGTCGACATCGACGCCGGCCAGGTCTCGCTGGCTTCCCCCATCGGCCAGGCCCTGCTCGGTCGGTCCATCGGCGAAACCGTCACGGTGGAACTGCCGCAGCGCGAACTCCGCGTGCGCATCCTTGAGGTCGTCACGCTGAGCGATTTCCTCGACTCGCTGGAGTCCGTGCAGGAGTGACGGATGCCGGGTCAGAAGGCAACGCCACTGGCTGTTCTGTTCGATCTGGTCCGATCCGGCCAGGACGGACGCCTCGTGCTCGAGCACGCCCGGTCGAGCGGTGACCTCGCCGTGCGCCACGCGGTCTGGGGCACGCAGCGCATCGTCCTGGTCCCGCTTTCCGGCGAGCTTGCGGCGACGGCGGATGGTGCGTTGTCGCTGGCGGTAGCGGCGCGGACGGCGCACGCGCCGGCGCGGGTACGTCCGGCGCCGGCGGGCGCGGGCAGTGGCGCGGCGCAGGTCAGGTTCGGCGGTTCGGAGGTCCGGCGAAGGGACGCGAACCTGTACGACGTTGCGGGAGACCTGACCGTGGATGGCGTGACGGGTCCGGCGGTTCTGAGTGTCCGTGATCTCGGCTGGAACATGAACGGGGCGAGCCGGGAGCACACGCTGGCGTTGTCGGCCAGCCTGCCGCGCGAGTTCTGGAGGTGGGCCGTCACGGCACGGCAGACGGGGTGGATGCTCGATCACGAGGCGAAGCTTTTCTTGCACACCGTGTGGGTACCGGGTCCGGAGATGGATCCGGCGGCCTGAACGCGGTGGGGAAATGCGACCTCTCGCCCTGAGAACAATTTTGGTTGCGACGGATCTGACGCAGCAGAACGAGTCGGCGGTTCATACGGCGTCGGAGCTTGCGCGGCTGTCCGGCTCGCGGCTGCACGTGGTTCGCGCGCTCGAGAACAGTGAGCCTGTATCTGCCGGCGATGTCGAAGCGCACGTGCGCGGGGTCATCGGGGACAGCGATCTCGAGATTGAAGTTGTGGTGATGCGTGGACCGCCGGGTGCGGTTGTCGGCCAGGAGGCCCGGCGGATCGGAGCCGATGTGGTGGTGCTCGGGCCGCATCGCCACCGCGAGCAGCGAGCGCTGGGCAGTACGGCCGACCGGGTCGTCCGAACATCGGCGACACCGTGCCTGATCCTTCCTGAGCGGTTGCGGCTCCCTCTTCGACACGTTCTGGCTCCCGTGGATTCGTCCGCCGGTGCGCGCGGCGCTCTCGCCGTTGCGCTCACGTGGGCGTCGGCGTTGCGCGACCGTCGGCACGGCACGCGTGTCACTGCGCTGCACATTGCGCCGGAGTTGATGGAATCGGAGGACGATCACGATCACGCTTCGGATGTTGCGGCGCTCGAGGCGGAAGTCGAATCCATCCGCACGGGCCTGGCGGGCGTCGCGCACGTCGACGTCGAATCGGTAGTTCTGCACAACGCATCGGAAGGACAGCGGATCGTGCGGTACGCCGAAGAAGCGGGCGTGGACCTGATCGTCATCGGCACGCGTGGGCGGAGCATGACGCAGGCGGCCATCCTCGGCAGTACGTCCTCGGAGGTCGTCAGGGAGGCCAGCGGGCCGGTGCTGCTGGTTCCGCCCGAGAAGTGGATCGGCGAAACCTGACCGGTGAGCGGCAACCGGACCTCGCGTTTTTCTGAACGTTCGGATCACGCAATGACCTGAAACGCGGGTGGCGTCCACACGGCGCGGATCGCCGGAAGCGCGGGCACGGCGAGGACGGGGCAGCGCGCTTCGGCGAGCAGGATGCCGAGCATGCGCCGGGCGAATTCGTGTGCGGCGGTCGCATCTGCGGCCGGCAGCAGTGCCACCACGACGGACGGGTCGCGCTCGCCGAGCGCGGCGCGCAGTGCGGCTGCCGCGCTGTCGATTCCGGGAATTGCTTCCGATCCCGTTTCAGGGCAGAGCAGGATGTCGATTTCGCCCGGCTCGGTCGAGCTCGCGTTCAGGAGCGGGTGCAGGATGCGCAGCCAGCGCTGTGCGCGCAGGAACGCATCGGGTGTTACACCGGTCGTGAGCGCCTGCACGATGCACGGTGTGCCAGGACGCGCGAAGCGCGGCAGGAACAGCAGCGGGCTGCGGATGCCGGCGAGTGCGGCGATGGGGAGGTCGGCGGCGGATGCATCGGCAGCGAGCACGACCAGGTCCGCAACGCCGGACGCGGCCTGCTGAACGATCACGGCTCCCGCGCCGTTGTGATCGAGCACGACTTCCCGGGCAAAGTCGGCGCCGTCGAGCGCCGATTCCACCTGATTCGCGAGCCGCCGCGCCGCCGATTCGATGCGCTGCTGCAGCGGCGGTGCGCCGAACAGGGCCTTGCGCAGCGATTCCCCGATCACGCCCAGTGGATGCACGACCCGCAGCCGCGCATCCGTATGTTTTGCGATTCTCGTTGCAACGCGAACCACGGCTTCCGAGTCGGCGGTCAACGTACTGACTGCGACGACCAGCCGTGCCTGCTGTCCAGACACGATCACCTCGGCGGTAGAACCGTTCGTGATACGGTCTCCCGGAAGTGTGCCGCGTTACAGCAGGAGGCGGGCGGGCGGGACCGAACGTATGCCGGGTCTGGATAGAATCGCAGGGATCACCTACAATCCCGAAAAAGACGACCAAGGAAGGATTTTGGATTTCATGAACGCGCCCTGGGCGCGATCCACCGTTGCGCTTCTCATTCTGTTTGCGGGTGTGCTGCTGCTGCACTTCATCACCCGCCGGTTCATCTTTGCCGCAGTGCACCGGATCATCCGCCGGACCCGTGCGCAGTGGGATGAAGAGTTCTTTGCCGCGCGTGTCCCGCACCGCGCCGCCTTCATCGTGCCGCTCCTCGTATTCCGGTTCGGGTTGACCTGGATCGATGGACTGTCGCCGGCGCTTTCCGATTTCCTGCTCCGGCTGACCGCCGCCTGCATGATCCTCGTCGGCGCAGTGACGATCGACGCGATCCTGACCGCACTGCACCGGTTGTATCAGCGGCTGCCCGTCGCGGCGACCCGGCCGATCAAGAGCTACGTACAGCTCGGCAAGATCGCGATGTACGCCATCGCCGTGATCGTCATCGTCGGGAACCTGGCGGGAAAATCACCGCTCTTCCTGGTCAGCTATCTCGGCGCGATGACGGCGATCATCCTGCTGATCTTCCGCGACACGCTGCTTTCGCTGGTCGCCAGCGTGCAGCTGACCAACAACGACCTCGTCCGCGTCGGTGACTGGATCGAGATGCCGCAGTTCGACGCCGACGGAGATGTGGTCGACATCGCGCTGAACACGGTCAAGGTTCAGAACTGGGACAAGACCGTCACGGTGATTCCGACGCACAAGTTCCTCGAACACAGTTTCCGGAACTGGCGCGCGATGTTTGAAACGGGTGGCCGGCGCATCAAGCGCGCAATTCACATCAACACGTCGACCATCCGTTTTCTGACGGAAGAGGAAATCGAACGCTTCTCCCGTTTCGCGCTGCTGCGCGACTACATGCAGAAGAAGATCGAGGAATTGCGGGCGCACAACGCCCAGTACGCCGGCCAGAACGGCGTGATCATGAACGCGCGCCGTCTCACGAACATCGGCACGCTGCGCGCCTACATCGACGCGTACCTGCGCAACCATCCGAAGATCCGCCAGGATATGACGCTCCTCGTCCGGCAACTCGCGCCTACGCCGGAAGGTGTGCCGATCGAGATCTACGCCTTCACCGCCGACACGCGGTGGGCGTTTTACGAAACCATCCAGGCCGACATCTTCGACCACATCCTCTCGATGGTTCCGGAGTTCGGTCTCTCCGTCTATCAGCGTCCGTCGGGCAGGGACGTCACCGCCGTCTTCGAGGAGGTCTGAGCGGCACGCTCGAGCGCAACCTCGGCTTCCAGCGCTTCGCGGTCGCGGCCGATCGTCGCGACCGCCTCCACTCGCCCGTTGCGCAGGTACCGGAGCGCGCAGTCGCGCGCTTCGAGATCGCCATCGACTTCGACGGTCTCGATCTTCTCGGCGTGGCCGACGTACGTGATCGAAATGTCGTGCTGATGCGTCCAGAAGAACGGAACTGACGCAAACGGTTCATCGTGACCGAGCATGTTTCGCGCGGCCGTTTGCCCCTGCCGCTGCGCAACCACCCAGTGCTCGATGCGAACCCTTTCTCCCGTGCGCGGATCGGGATACCGGCAGATGTCGCCGGCCGCGTACACATCGGGATCGCTGGTGCGAAGAAAACGATCCACGACCACGCCGCGATCGACGGCAAGGCCCGCCGCTTCCGCGAGCTGCGTCAACGGCCGCACCCCGACACCGAGCAGCACGAGGCCCGCGGCGATTTCGGTCCCATCGTCGAGAACCACGCGGTCGGTGTCGATCGCGGCGAGGGTACGGCCGGTCAGGAAGCGGACGCCGTTCCGCACGTGCTCGGTTTGCAGGGCACGCCCCGCTTCTTCGCCCAGCACGCGCTCGAACGGGATCCGTTCCGGCGCAACCACCGTTACGTCCACACCGCGCGCCCGCAGCGCCGCCGCCGCTTCCATGCCGATGAAGCTTGCTCCCGCGATCACCACGTGCGGACGCGATTCGATTCCCGCGATGAGCGCCCGGCAATCCTCCAGTGAACGCAGCACGTGAACGTGCGGCAGGTCCGCGCCCGGGATCGCCAGCCGTATCGGCGACGCGCCCGTCGCCAGAAGCAGCGCGCCGTACTCGAGCGTTCGGCCGTCCGACAACCGGACCCGGTGCGCACGAACATCGATGGATTCGACCGACGCGGTCGCGCGCTCGATCCTGTGCTCCTCGTAAAAACCGGGTGGCCGCAGCGGGATCCATTCCTCCGGCGCGGAGCCCGCAAGGTAATCCTTCGACAGATTGGGCCGGTCGTACGGCGCATGTACGTCAGGATCGATCATCGTGATCGAGCCCGTGTACCCCTCGCGACGCAGCATCTCCGCCGCCGCGCTGCCTGCCGCGCCCGCGCCCACGATCACTACCGACGCCGGTCCGTCCGCCTTCCGCCCGCGCGCGGACAGCGGGTCCCGCTCCTCCTTGCCCGTCACGTACACGCGGCCATCCCGCACCTCCGTGCGCCAACGCGGAACCGGGTTCAGCGCCGGCGCCGCCGTCGGTTCGCCGCTCCGCACATCGAAACACGCGTGGTGCCACGGACACCGCACCGTCGCGCCCGTCAGCAGACCCTCACCGAGCGGCCCGCCGTAGTGCGTGCACACCGCGCCGATCGCGTGCACTTCTCCGTCGACGCGCACCACCAGCACCGGCTCCTCACCGACATGACCGGTCAACATTCCGCCTTCCGGCAGATCCTCCAGCGGAATCCCTCGCGCCAGGTCCGGTCCGCTGTCTCCCATTTTGTGTGCCCTCCAGTCCAATGTGCCTTTGCTTCGTTCCGTAGTGTACGGCCGCTGCGGGAGAAGCGGAAACGACCGCCCTCGAGCCGCTGACTGCCGACGGAGATTGCAACAACCCACGACGAAACCGGCGTTTCGCTGTATATTGGATGCCTCTCCCGAGACACTTGGAGCAGGAACGGCAATGCTGCCGATTGTTGCGGCTTTGGTGCTGCAGATCGCCGCGGTTTCGAGCGAGTCCACGGCGGTCTCCGATACGACACGGCGTGCGACGCAGTACAGGCTGGAACGCTGGACCGATGTGGACGGCCTGCCTCAGAACAGTATCGCGTCGATTGCACGGACAACGGACGGATTCCTCTGGCTCGCCTCGGAGGAAGGGCTGATCCGTTTTGACGGTGCGCGTTTTCGGGTATTCAACCCCGCGAACACGCCTGCGCTTTCGCGCAGCCAGGTAATGGCGGTTGCGGCGGCACCGGATGGCGCGTTGTGGATCGCGACGACGGGCAGTGGCCTGCTGCGTTACCACGATGGCGAGTTCCGGTCGTGGACCACGCGGGAGGGCCTTTCATCCGATCGTGTGCAGGCCGTGGCCGTTTCGCCTTCCGGTGAGGTCTGGGTCGGCACGAACAAGGGCGTGGTGCGCATCGATGCAGCATCCCGCATGAGGGTGCTGGGCATCGCGGGAGGACTGCCCTCGGACGAGATCACCGCCCTGGCCGTCACGCCGACGCAGGACGTGTGGATCGGCACGATGGCCGGGCTGGTGAAGGTCACGCGGCAGGGCATGCAGGTGTTCGGCACTGGCGATGGCCTTCCCGACCCGGTTGTGCGCGCGATCCGGCCTGCTCGCGACGGCGGGCTCTGGGTCGGTACGAACCGGGGCATCGTGCGTTACGACGGGCAGCGGTTCCGCGTCGTCGACAGCCGGCTGGCGGACAAGGCCGTGATTTCGCTCGCCGAGGAGGGCAACGGCGCGCTGTGGATCGGCACGAACGGAGACGGCCTGTACCGGCTGCTGAACGGGCGGCTCGAGAGGCTTGGAAACCGTGACGGCGCGGCGGAAATCGTCTGGGCGCTCGAGGTCGATCACGACGGAATCGTCTGGGCCGGCACGAACGGTCGCGGCCTGATGCAGCTTCGGCAGGCGCCCTTCGTTCCGTTCGGTCCGCCGGAAGGCCTGTCCGGCGAGATCGCCCTGGCGGTCCTCGAGACGCGCGGCGGAGAGCGCTGGATCGGAACGGCCGGCGCCGGCCTGAACCGCATCCGTTCCGACGGCACCGTGATCCGCTACGCCGCCGATGCGGGTCTCGAGGCCCGCAACATCATCTCGCTCGCCGAACTTCCCAACGGCGATATCCTCATCGGCTCGCAGATGGGACTCCTGACGCGCTATTCGCGTGGCAGCTTCACCTCGCTGGGACCCCGGTACGGCTTGCGACACTCGGTCATGGCGATCCTGCCCGACCCGAACGGGGGCGTCTGGCTGGGCCTCGCCGGCGGCGGTGTGATGTACGTGGATGCGCACGAGCGACGGACCACGATCGGTGAGGACGAGGGACTGGCCGAGAACTTCGTGATGGCGCTGCACCGCACGGGCGACGGCGCACTCTGGGTCGGCACGCGGCAGGGTGTCAGCCGGATCGAGAACGGGCGCGTCGTGGCGAGCGCCGCGGCCCGCGGCACGGCGGGCGTCGCGGTCGCGGCCTTCCACGAACGGCGCGACGGTTCGCTCTGGCTCGCGACACAGGGGAACGGCGTCGGCGCGATCATCGGGGACAACGTGAAATTCCTCAACCGCTCGGCGGGCCTGTGTGAAGACCTGATTCACGCCATCGTCGATGATGGATTCGGCCACACGTGGATGAGCACGAATCAGGGAATCGCGCGCATCCGGACTGAGGAACTCGAGGACTACTTCGCCGGCCGCCGGACACGCGTCGGGTGCACGATGTTCGATACCGGCGCCGGAATGCGCAGTCGCGAGGCGAACGGCGGTTTCATGCCGGCGGCCGCACACCTGCGTGATGGCCGGATCATGTTTCCGACGATGCAGGGGGTCGTCACGGTGGATCCACGGCAGCTTCGTTCCGCTGCTGCGCCGCCGCAGCCCGTCATCGAAGCGGCCGTGCTGGGTGACGATACCCTGCACGTGGGCGGCGGCGCGAACCTTCGCGTGGACAACGCCGGCCGCAACCTCGAGATCCGTTTTACCGCACCGGAATTCCAGGCGCCGGACCGGCTGCGTTTCCGTTTCCGGCTGGAGGGATTCGACAAGGCGTGGCAGGACGCCGGCACGAGGCGGACGGCGTACTACACGAACCTGCCGCCCGGCGAGTACACCTTCCACGTGATGGCCGGAAACGAGGAGTCGGGCTGGCGCGCGGCTGAAGCCGTGTCCGTCGAAGTGCCGGCGCATTTCTACGAGACGTGGTGGTTCTATGTCGCGACGGGCGTGATGCTGATCGTATCCGCGTGGAGCCTCCACCGTTACCGGCTCAACATTGCCGCCAGGAACGCTGCGCGCCTGGCTGCACTCGTCGAGGATCGGACGCGCGCCGAAGAGCGCTACCGCGACCTCTTCGAAAACGCGACCGACATGGTGTTCACCAGCAGCCTCGACGGCACGATCCTTTCCTGGAACGCCGAAGCCGAGCGGCTGACGGGCTATCCAAAACACGAAGCCATCGGAGCGCCGATCGTCAGCATCCTTCCGCAGATCGGCGACATCTCCAACCTCGCCCGCCGCGATATCACCTTCACTCGCCGGAACGGCGAACCCGCGGCGATCGAAATTGCCACGCGCGTCATCCGCGAAAACGGCAATCCGGTCGGCTACCAGGTGATCGGCCGCGACGTCTACGAGTGGCGCCGCATGCAGATGCAGCTGCAGCAGGCCGCGAAAATGGAAGCGATCGGCCAGCTCGCGGGTGGCGTCGCCCACGACTTCAACAACCTGCTCACGGTCATCACCGGATCGACCGAGATGCTCCGTGCCGAGCTGCCCGAGGAATCCCCGCTGCGCGCCGACCTCGACCACATCCGCGCCGCCGCCGACAACGCGGCCGGCCTGACCCGGCAGCTCCTCGCGTTCAGCAGACGCCAGGTCCTGCAGCCGCGCATCCTCAACATGAACGACCAGGTCACGACCGTTGTCGGCATGCTGCGGCGCGTCATCGGCGTGAACATCACGCTCGAAACCGAACTGCCGGATGAGCTCTGGCCGGTGTACGCCGATGCCGTCCAGCTCGAGCAGGTCATCATGAACCTCGCCCTCAACGCACGCGACGCGATGCCGAAGGGCGGCCTGCTTCGACTCCGGACCCGCAACGTCGAAATGGATGCGGCGCGTGGCAAACCCCTGCGCATCCCCGCCGGCAGGTACATCGAACTCATGGTCGAAGACACCGGGCAGGGCATCGATCCGTCCACGCTCCCGCACCTGTTCGAGCCGTTCTTCACGACGAAAGATGCCGGGCTCGGCACCGGACTCGGCCTCGCCACCGTCTACGGCGTCGTGAAACAGAGCGGCGGACACATCATCGTCGACAGCCGCCCCGGCGCCGGCACCCGGTTCTACGTCTACCTGCCCGCCGCCGAAGGCATGCACGTCGCGACCGACGGCGAAACGGACGGCGGTGAGCGCGATGTGGATGTGCCGCAGCACCTCCGCGTGCTGCTCGTGGACGATGAGCCGGCCGTCAGCCACCTGGCGCACAAGATCCTTTCGCGCAGCGGTTTCGATGTGCGCGTCGCCGGCGGTGGCGCCGAAGCCCTGCGCCTCCTCGACGAATCCGGACCCGTCGACCTGCTCCTGACCGACATCATGATGCCGGAGATGAACGGGCGCGAACTGGCGCACGCCGTCCTCAGCCGATACCCCGGCACCGCCATCCTCTACATGTCCGGATACACAGAGGACGAGGTCATCCGCCGCGGCGATCTGCCGCGTGGCGAGCACTTCATAGGCAAGCCGTTCACGCCGTCTGCCCTCGTGAACGCGGTCCTCGGGACGCTGAAGCTCGACCCGTCGGAAGTCCGGTACGACCGGGTGAGCGGCGCCGCCTGATTCAGGCGGCGCTGTTCGCATCCAGCCGCCTCCTCCCGAACGTCGCAACACCACCCACGACAACCACGACCCCGGACGCGAAACAGCCGGGTTCGGACTGGTTCAAGGCTTCTTAAAAGCTTTTGTAAGCGCCGTGAAAGCACGCGTCATCAACGTTCCTCCGCCGGTCGGAAACGAGGACCGGAACAACAACCGATTCGAGCCGCGCGAGCGGCGTGGAGGCATAGATGACGGCAGTCGCGAAGGGCGAAAACAATCGCAGGCGGATGTACAGACAGATTGCCGCAGTGGTGGTCATCGCCATCCTGGGCGTGGCGGTGACCGCCGGCGCAGTGACCGGGCCGGTCGGCCGGGTCTCGACGGGTCGCGTGTACGGCGCCGAAGTTGCCCTCGGCAACGGGACGGCACGCGTGTACATCGACCTGCTCGAAGGAATTCCGCAGGAGATCGGTGTGGCGCTCACGGAAGGGGCGCTTACCAACCTCCCGGATGACCACATGGATGGCGGCATCCAGATGCCCGATGGACACCGGATGTTCGAACAGATCCTGCCGATGCCGTCACACAATCCGACCCCGTACAAGCACGTGCTGCTGGGCTGGAATCCGGGTGGTCACGAGCCGGCCGGAGTGTTCGACAAGCCGCACTTCGACTTCCACTTCTACACGATCACGAACGAGGAGCGCATGGCG
>Ga0164243_10016514_pt1 | contig 10127 bp, 10 predicted proteins | sample OricompcompostOP_FD_108781 | JGI IMG/M metagenome (GOLD analysis project Ga0164243, IMG submission 108781) | Organic Plus compost microbial communities from Emeryville, California, USA - Original compost - Organic plus compost (OP) | ecosystem: Engineered > Solid waste > Mixed feedstock >... | reverse complement strand
GAGGGCCGGGCGCGGCTGGCGGACTGGGAGGCGGGGCGCTTCCCGCCGCTCGCGCCCTGAGCGGGGCGCCAGGCGAGCGCCCTCCCCGCGAGACGAGCGCCGCGCGGAGGCATTCCGGTGCATGCTCCGCCCCGTGCCGCGCGGCCCGGGAGGGTCGGTCGGTGGCCGCTGCGGGAGGACGTGGATGTCGGGTCAGTCGCTGGCGATGAAGCTCCTGGAGGGGGCCCGGGAGTGGGCCCGGCGGCTGCCCACCGGGCTCGCGGGAGACGTGGCGGTGGACGTGGGGGGCCGGCGGCTGCGGCTGTCCCACGGGCGCGTGGAGGCGGTGGTGCGCCAGCTGCTGCGCAACGTGAAGCACCTGGAGGTGCGCGAGTGGACGGCGGGCGAGGCCGTCTACGACGTGCGCCTGTCGGTGAAGGGCTGGAAGGTGCGCGTGGAGACGACGCTGGAGCGCGTGGAGCTGTCCGCCGGGCGCTACCGGCTGTGGCTGCGCACGCCGGGCGCGGTGGAGCTGGAGGAGTCGCGCGCGGCCTCGTCGCTGGTGATGGGCGTCCTGCGCGCGGGCGCCGGCCGGGCCGGGCTGCGCACGGTGGCGGAGCGGCTGTTGCCCGCCGGGCTGACCTGGAACGGCCAGGTGCTCACCGTGGAGGGCCGCCTGCCCGCCGAGGGGCTGGTGTCCGCGAGGAGCTTCGAGCAGGCCTCGCTCGTCATGGCCGTGGAGCACGTCCAGGACGGGCTGTGGCTGGGCGCGGAGGTGTGGCCCGGATTGATGGACCTGCTCCAGGCGCTGTTCGCCTCCGACGCGCGCCGGCCGCCGGAGGGCTGAGCGTCCCGGCGGAGGCTAGGGGTCCTCGGGCAGCGCCATGCGCCTGGCCACGCCCATCAGCGTGCCCATGGCATGGAACGCCAGCCCGATGCCCCAGCCGATGGCGGGGAACTGCACCCACCACTCCGGCCCGGTCGTCAGGTCGATGAGGGTCAGGCCCCCCATGACGATGGTGTAGCTCAGGCCATGCGTGGCCAGCCCGAACAGGGCGCGGTGCGTCTGCCGCCGGAGCTGCGCCTTGCGCGCCCGCGCCGCCAGCGCGTCCTTCAGCGCGGACTCGCTCACGCCCATCTCCCGCGCCATGGCGAGCAGGTCCTCGCGCGTGAGCGAGCGGTCCGTGTCGCGCTCGGCGAGGGCGCGCGCGCTGGCGTCGCGGATGATGTCCGCCGCCTCCCGCTCGGAGAAGCGCGCGGGGGCGGACGTTTGATGGGTGTCTGCCATGGTGCGCGGGACGTTAGTGCGCCACGCACGGGCGCGTCGACCCCGCCTCAGCCCGCCTTGTGCGCGGCCTTGGGCGGCTGGTAGGTGCCCGGCACCACCCGCGCGGCGATGGCCATGCGGTTCCAGGCGTTGATGGTGGCCACGGCCGCCGTCAGGTCCGCCAGCTCCTTGTCCGTGAAGTGCGGGCGCGCCTGCTGGTACACCGCCTCCGGGACGTGGCCGCTCGCCACGAGCGTGACGGCCTCCGTCCAGGCCATGGCCGCGCGCTCGCGGTCGGAGTAGTAGGGGCTCTCCTCCCAGGCGTCCAGGCCGTACAGCCGCTGCTCCGTCTCGCCCAGCGCGCGCAGGTCCTTCCAGTGCATGTCGATGCAGTACGCGCAGCCGTTGACCTGCGAGGCGCGCAGCTTGACGAGGTGCAGCAGCCGCTCCTCCAGGCCGCACTGGTGCAGGTACTTCTCCAGGCCCAGGAGGGCGGAATAGACGCCGGGGGCCACCTTCGCGACGTCGAAGCGCTGCGGTTCCATGGTCGAATCCTTCCTTCGGGGAGGACGTCAGGTCCTCCGGGTTGCCGGTGAAGTAACCGGGGCCCGCGGGGGGCGCGAGGGCCACTTCCACCCGTGTGGATGGGGCCACTTGGGGCCACCCGGGGCGCGTCAGCGCAGCGCCCGCGCGAGCCGCCGCACGCCCTCGGCCAGCTGTTCCTCGCGCACGGCGGCGTAGCCGAGCAGCAGCGCGCCGCGTCCGGTGCTCCGCACCCGGAAGGCCGACAGCGGCATGACCATCACCCCGGCCTGGATGGCCCGCTCGGCGGCGGCGCGGTCGTCCACTCCCTCGGGCAGCCAGCCCACCAGGTGCATGCCGGTATGCAGGGGCGCCAGCTCCAGCCGCCCGCCGAGCTCCCGCCGCGCCGCCTCCAGCAGCGCCTCCTGGCGCTGGCCATACAGCACGCGCATGCGCCGCACGTGGCGGCTGAAGTGGCCCTCGGTGATGAAGTCGGCCAGCACCGCCTGCTCGGCCACCGGCGCGTAGCCGTCCGAGAAGCGCCGCGCGGCGGTGAACGCGTCCACCAGCGGCTCGGGCGCCACGAGGTAGCCCACCCGCAGCGAGGGGGACACCACCTTGCTGAAGGTGCCGATGTAGATGACGCGCGCGTCCGGCGAGAGGCCCTGCAACGCCTGCAGGGGCCGCCCCACGTAGCGGAACTCGCTGTCGTAGTCGTCCTCGACGATCCAGGCGTTGGCCCGCGCCGCCCAGTCCAGCAGCGCCCGCCTCCGGGCCTCTCCCATGGCCACGCCGAGCGGGAACTGGTGCGCGGGCGTGACGATGGCCAGCCGCGCGTCGGGGGCCAGCCGCTCTCCGGCCGCCACGTCCAGCCCCTCGGCGTCCACGGGCACCGGCACGAGCGTGGCGCCCCCCGCCACCAGCGCGCCCCGGCTCGCGAAGTACCCCGGGTCCTCCACCCACGCGGCCTCGCCGGGGTCCAGCAGCACCTGCGCCGCCAGGCTCATCGCCTGCTGGGCGCCGTTGACGATGAGGACCTGCTCCGGCACGCACCGCACCCCCCGCGAGGTGGCCAGGTAGTCCGCCACCGCGCGCCGCAGCGCGGGGTGGCCCGCGGGCTCGGAGCGGCCGAGCAGGTCCCCCCAGGAGCGGCGCCAGCGCGTGTGCAGCAGCCGCCCCCACAAGTCGCTCGGGAAGGCGTCCACCGCGGGCGTGCCCATGCGGAAGGCCATCTGGCTGGCGGGGATGCCCGGCGCGGCGATGCGCAGGTCCGGCAGCTGGGCGATGGCCCGACCCCGCCGGGAGATGCCCGGCGCCGGCGCGGCGCCCGCGTGGAGCGCCCGCGCCCGCCCGGTCGCGTGCGGCCGCTCCGGCAGCTCCCGCGCGACGTAGGTGCCCGACCCCAGCTGTCCCACCAGGTAGCCCTCGGACAGGAGCCGCGAGTACGCGTTGAGCACCGTGTTGCGCGACAGGTCGAGCTGCTCGGCGAGCGCGCGCGTCGACAGCAGCCGCGTGCCCGGCGCGAGCCTGCCCGCCTCGATGGCCTTGCGCAGCGCCTCCGACAGCTGCGCCTGGAGCGAGCGGCCCGCGCGCGGATCCAACACCAGCGACGTGGCCGCCATGACGGACGGGCGCTTTCGCCCGCGCCGTCGACGCTGTGGAGGGGCTGGAGGAGTCACCGGGCGCTTCATTCCACGGGCGCCCCGGCCCTGGGAATGGCGCGCGTCGGAGATTTTTGCCCGTGATGTCTGGAATCACGAGCCATCACTGTTGGAAACATGGGCAAGCGACGTACGACGGGGACGTAACCGGGCCGACCGGCGTCGGAGGCACCCTCCGCCGCGTCGCGGGGCCCATGACCCGGGAAGGGGGAACGTCATGCTGGGGTGGCCGTGGTTCGACCTCATCGTCGCGCCGCCGTGCGCGAGGCACGTGGAGGGCACGCGCGAGCGGCTGTTGAGCGCGGCGCGGCGGCTCGTCCGCGAGGAGGGCCTGGAGGGCCTGACGCTGGAGGCCGTCGCCCGCCGCGCGCTCGTGGGGCGGGGCGCGCCGCGCTACCACTTCGGGAGCAGGCGCGGGCTGCTGGAGGCCCTGGGGCGCCAGCCGTCCACGCCGGGGGCCGCCGCGCCTCGCGCCGCCCCCGCGAAGCCGCCCGCCGCGCGCCGCCGCCTCCATCGCCCCCGGGGCCGGCGCCGGGGTTGAGTGGCCGACATCTCGGTGTTGGACGCACCCCGGGTCCTCGCGGGAGCACGCATCGTCGGGGTCGGCGGCACGCATGATGGGGGCGCCACCGCACGCCTGCCCGGAAGGCATGCAGGCGGGCTCGATGGAGCCGGCATGTCTGGGCGGGCAGGTCGCCAGAGGGGCGGCGGCATGCGCACATTGCCGTTAGATGAGGCGAGAATTGTTCGGCGGACCTGGGGGTTCTTCCCGCCGAGGGCGGGTCGGGCGGATTTTTGAGGCCCTCGTGATCGACAGGGGCCCCTTGTCAGGTTAGAGGCTGTCCTGGTTCCACGGTTGGGACCTGAGGCGGCCTCATTGCCGCGGAAGAAAGAAGACGCACATGGCGACTGGTACCGTGAAGTGGTTCAACGACGCGAAGGGCTTTGGCTTCATCGCGCAGGATAATGGCGGCCCTGACGTGTTCTGCCACCACACCGCCATCCAGGCCGACGGGTTCCGGACCCTGGCCGAGGGCCAGAAGGTGGAGTTCGACGTCCAGAAGGGCCCCAAGGGCCTGCAGGCGTCGAATGTCCGCGCGGTCGGCTGAGCGGATCGCTTCAGCAGCCCGTGGCCCGGTCTCTTTCGAGGGGGCCGGGCCGTTTGCTTTCAGGAGGGAGGCGATATGCAAGGAAGGTCGACGAAGCGCCAGAAGGAACAGGCGCGAAAGCAGCATCAGCAGGAGAAGGACGCCAAGCGCGAGGAGCGCAAGCGTGCCAAGGCGGAGAAGCCGCAGCGTCAGCCGGGTGACGTGGACCCGGACATCGCCGACATCATCCCCGGTCCGCAGCCTCAAATCGAATACTGAGGCGCCCGGGAGTCGTCAGGGCCCACCACGTCGCCGTCGTGGTGGGCCTCGTCGTATCCGGGCCCTCCGGGGGGCAATCGCTCACCCGTGGATAGTCCGGAGCGCGGGCCGTCGACAGCCGTTCCCCGTCCACGCTAGGCACAGGACCCAGGCTCGCGCCTGCGGGCCTGATGAGAGCGCGAAGGCTCGTGACGGAGGAAGCCGCGTATGGCGACGGGTACCGTGAAGTGGTTCAACGATGCGAAGGGCTTTGGCTTCCTGGCCCAGGATGACGGGGGCGCGGACGTGTTCTGCCACCACACCGCCATCATGACCGAGGGGCACCGCACCCTGCGGGACGGCCAGAAGGTGGAGTTCGACGTGCAGAAGGGCCCCAAGGGCCTGCAGGCGTCGAACGTCCGTCCGCTCGACTGACGCGCGCCGCCGCCGCTCCCCGGGCTCTGGCGGGGCCTCGCGCGCAATCGCCCGCGTGGCTGGGGCGTAGCGTCCTGCGTGCTCCGAATCGCGGGTGTCTCGAAGACGTATCCCAGCGGGGTGAAGGCCCTCCAGGGCATCGACCTGACCATCGGCCGGGGATTGTTCGGGCTGCTCGGGCCGAATGGCGCGGGCAAGTCCACGCTGATGCGCATCCTCGCCACGCTGCAGGCGCCGGACGCGGGGCAGGTGACGTTCGACGGGGTCGACGTGCTGGCCCGGCCCCAGGCGCATCGTCGGCACCTGGGGTACCTGCCCCAGGACTTCGGCGTGTACCCGGGCGTGTCCGCGGTGGAGCTGCTGGACCACCTGGCGCTGCTCAAGGGGCTGACGAACGCGCGCGAGCGCCGCGAGCAGGTGCGGGCCCTGCTTCTCCAGACCAACCTCCATGACCACCGGAAGCAGGCGGTGAGCGGCTTCTCCGGCGGCATGCGCCAGCGCTTCGGCATCGCCCAGGCGCTGCTGGGCGCGCCGCGGCTGCTCGTCGTGGACGAGCCCACCGCGGGGCTGGACCCGGAGGAGCGCCAGCGCTTCCACAACCTGCTCGCGGAGGTGGGGGAGCGGGTCGTGGTCCTGCTGTCGACGCACATCGTGGAGGACGTGCGCCAGCTGTGCTCGCGCATGGCCGTGCTGTCGCGGGGGCGGGTGCTGTGCGAGGGCGAGCCCCAGGCGCTGGTGGACGCGCTGGCGGGGCGGGTGTGGCGCAAGACGGTGGAGAAGGCGGCGGCGGCGGACTACCGCGCGCGGCTGCCGGTGCTCTCCGAGCGGCTGCACGCGGGGCGCACGCGCCTGCACGTGCTGGCGGACGCGCGGCCGGAGGACGGGTTCGAGCCGGTGGCGCCGGACCTGGAGGACGTCTACTTCAGCGCCCTGTCCGGGCGGCGCGTGGGCTAGGGGACCGCATGCTCCGGGGCATCATCGGCTTCGAGTGGCGCTACCAGACGCGCCAGGCCACCTTCCTGCTCGCGGTGGCCGTCTTCTTCTGGCTGGGGGGCGTGTTCGTCGCCACGGGCTACGGGCCGGACAACCTCGCCGTCAACTCGGCCTACGGCGTCGCGCAGTCGCTGGGGCTGCTGTCGCTGGTGTCCCTCTTCGTGCTCAGCCTGTTCTGCGCCAACACCGTGCAGCGCGACGCCGAGCACCGCATGGCGGAGCTGGTCTTCACCACCTCCGTCTCCAAGCGCGACTACCTCGTCGGCCGGTTCGCGGGGGCGCTGCTCGCCGCGCTGGCCGTGCTCGCGGCCGGAATGGTCGGGTTGATGGTGGCGCCCTGGGTGGTGTCGGTGGACGTGGCGCGGCTCGACGGGCTCCACGTCGAGCGCTACCTGTGGGCCTTCGCCGTGCTGGGGGTGCCCAACGTGGTGCTCGCCGCGTCGCTGCTGTTCGCCGTCTCCGCGCTCTTCCGGAGCACGCTGGCCTGCTACGTGGGCGGCGTCTTCGTCTACGGCTTGTACTTCGTGGGCTCGCTGTGGGGGGACTCGCCGCTGATGGCGGGCTCCGCGCCGCAGCGGCCGGAGGCGCTGGCGCGGGCGGCGCTGCTCGACCCCTTCGGCCTGTCCGCCTTCTTCGAGCAGACCCGCTACTGGACGGACGACGAGCGGGCCACCCGGCTGCTCGTGCCGGGGGGCCACCTCCTGTGGAACCGGCTCCTGTGGCTCGGCGTCGCGGTGGCGGTGCTGGGCGTCGTCTCCTGGCGCTTCTCCTTCCGCGCCCCGGCCCGGGCGGGGAGGGGGGCGGGCGAGGCCCGGGAGGACGCGGCCCCGGTGGCGGTCGTGGCGGCGCGGGTGGAGCCCGGTACGCCCGGCCTGGCCGCGTTCGCGTCCGCGCTGCGCCAGGAGCTGGGGTTCCTCTCGCGCAGCCGGCCGCTGCTGGCGCTGCTGGTGCTCTGGGGGTTCATCGCCGGGATGGAGGTCGCGGCGGCGGCGAGCGGCGGCGAGTACGGCACGCGCCGGGTGCTCTCGCTGGCGCTCCTGCTCGACTGCCTGCGACAGCCCCTGTCCCTCGTCGGCTCGCTGACGGTCATCTACTTCAGCGCGGAGCTGGTCTGGCGCGAGCGCGCCGCGCGCTTCGACGCCCTGGTGGACGCCACGCCGGCGCCCGCGCTCGTCTTCTACCTCGCGAAGGCCGTGGCGTTGGTGACGCTGGTCGGCGTGCTGGCGGGGGTGGCGGCCGCGGTGGGCCTGCTGTACCCGCTCGTCACGGGGAGCTCCCGCCCGGAGCCCGCGCTCCTCGGCGCGCTGCTCTGGCTGGGAGGGCTGCCGCTGGCGTTGTTCGCCGTGGCGGCGCTGCTCATGCAGACGCTGAGCCCGCATCGCTACGTCGGCATGGTGGCGAGCCTGCTGCTCTGCGGGCTCATCCTGCGAGGGGACGCGCTGGGCCTGGCGCATCCGCTGCTGCGCTACGCGGGCGCGCCGCCGGTGCGCCACACGGACCTGAATGGCTTCGGCCCCATGGCCGCGTCGTTCTCCGCGTTCATGGGGTACTGGGGCGCCTTCGCGGCGCTGCTGGCGTTCGTCACGGTGGGGCTGTGGCGCAGGGGCGTGCCCTCGGGGCTGTGGCGGCGCGCGCGGGCCCTGCCCGGCCACTGGGGGCGCCCGGGCCTGTATGGCGCGGGCGCCAGCGCCCTGGCGTTCTTGGCCGTGGGCTGCGCCGTCTTCCACGACAGCAACCGGGTGAACGTCTACGAGACGCGGGAGGAGGCGCTGGCGTGGCGCGCGGACTACGAGCGCGCCTTCAAGGTCCACGAGTCCCTGGCCCAGCCGAGCATCGTCGGGGTGCGGACGTCCGTGGACCTCTTCCCGCGAGAGGCTCGCTACCGCGTGGCCGGGACCTACCGGCTCGAGAACCGCGCCTCCACCCCGGTCGACACGGTGTGGGTCGCCGTGCCGCGCGGGCAGGGGAGCGCCACCGTGTCGCTGCGGGGCGCGGCGCTCATGGAGCATGACGGCCGCTTCGGCATGTACCGCTTCCAGCTGGAGCGGCCCCTTCTCCCCGGGGGCGAGGCGGAGCTGGCGTTCGAGGTGGTCCGCCAGCAGCGAGGCGTGCGGGCCGCCGACTTCGACCTGTCCGTGGTGGAGAACGGCTCGTTCCTGCTGTTCCAGGACGCGTTCCCCTCCATCGGCTATCGCCACGCCTACGAGCTGCGGGACCCGGTGGAGCGGCGGGCCCGGGGGCTCCCCGCGACGCCGCGCATGCCGGCCCTGGACGAGTCGGGAGAGGGCCGCCAGCGACCGCCGCCGGCCGCCGTCACGTTCGAGGCGACGGTGTCCACGGACGAGGACCAGGTGGCGCTGACGTCGGGGACGCTGCGGCGCCAGTGGCGCGAGGGCGGGCGCGGCTACTTCCACTACGTCATGGCGCGGCCCATGGTGCCCGTGTTCGCCTTCGCCTCCGCCCGCTACGCGGTGGAGCGGGTGTCGCACCGGGGCGTGGAGGTGGAGGTGTACTTCCACCCCGCGCACGCCGCCAACGTGAAGCGCATCCTGGACGCGGCCACGCGCACGCTCGACGAGCTGGGGACGCGCTACGGCCCGTATCCCCACGCGGAGCTGCGCATCGCGGAGATTCCGTCCTACTGGGGCTTCGGCGCGCTGGCGACGCCCAACCTCGTCTTCTTCGTGGAGGACCGGGGCTTCCTCACGGAGCCCTCGGGCGAGGACGTGGACCTGGTGCTCCGCCGCACCGCGCACGAGGTGGCCCACCAGTGGTGGGGCCACCAGCTCGTCGCGGCCGAGGTCGAGGGCGCGACGATGCTGGTGGAGTCCCTGACCAAGTACGCCGAGCAGCGGGTGCTGGCGCGCGAACACGGCGAGCGGGCGCTGGACGTCGTGCTGGAGTTCGAGCGGGACCGCTACCTGTCGGACCGCACCTCGGCGCGGGAGGTCGAGCCCGCCCTCTACAAGGTGACGAACCAGTCGTACCTCTCCTACCGCAAGGGCGCGCTGGTGATGAACGCGCTGCGGGACCTGGTGGGCGAGGACACGCTGGACGCCGCCCTGCGGCGCCTCCTGCGCACGCACGCCCCCGCCCGGGGAGCCACGTCGCTGGACCTGCTGGACGCGCTCCACGCGCAGGCGCCCGCCCGGCACCACGCGCTCATCGACCAGTGGCTCAAGGACGTCGTGCTGTACGCGCTGGCCGTGGAGTCCGCCACCGTCACCGCGCGCGAGGACGGGCGCTTCGAGGTGAAGGCGCGCGTCCGGGGCGCGAAGCACGCCCGGCGCGGCGGCGTGGACGTCCCCCTGGCGATGGACGAGCGGCTGGACGTGGCCGTGTATGCCGGCGCCCCGTCGAGCGGCGCGTCCCCGCTCGCGGTGGGGAAGGTGGCCGTCCGGGACGGGCCGGCCGAGGTGACCCTCGTCGTCGACACGCGGCCGACCCACGTGAGCCTCGACCCGTTCCTCCTGCGCATCGAGCGGGAGCGCGGCGACAACGTCCTCGCGCTGCCGGCCCCCGCGTCCACGGACCCCGGAGGACGCTGAGGCGCTTCCGCTCCGTCGCGCGGTGGGGCGTCACGTCCCGGCCCCGGGCCGCGGTCCCGGAGCCGTCGCGGCGAAGGTCATCCCCCTCCGCGCACCGGAGGGGGCGGGCCGTCGCCGGGACGCGCCCCTGCGGGCCTCAGGCCACCTTCTTCTCGCGCAGCTCGCGGCGGAGGATCTTGCCCACGTTCGTCTTGGGCAGCTCCGTGCGGAACTCGATGAACTTGGGCCGCTTGTAGCCGGTGAGCTGCTCGCGGCAGAAGTCCATGAGCTGGGCCTCGGTGAGGTTCGGGTCCTTCTTTACGATGACCACCTTGACCACCTCGCCGGACTTCTCGTTCGGCACGCCGACCGCGGCCACTTCCAGCACGCCCGGCAT
>Ga0164243_10016511_pt1 | contig 10128 bp, 11 predicted proteins | sample OricompcompostOP_FD_108781 | JGI IMG/M metagenome (GOLD analysis project Ga0164243, IMG submission 108781) | Organic Plus compost microbial communities from Emeryville, California, USA - Original compost - Organic plus compost (OP) | ecosystem: Engineered > Solid waste > Mixed feedstock >... | reverse complement strand
GCGGTCGTCGTCGGGACGGTCGTCGTCGGCGTCGTCGCGACCGTCGTCGTCGGCGTCGCCGCCGGCGTCGTCGGGGTCGTCAGCCGCGGCACGGTCGCGTCGGCCTGCTCGGCGCCGTCGTCCGAGCCTCCGCAGGCGGCGACGCCGACGGCGAGCGCGAGCAGGACGGGGACGGCGAGACGGGAGAGCGTGAGTCGAGGCATCGGCGCACTGTAGCGAGCGGCCCAGCCGGGTCGGCGCGGCCCGGCCGCTCAGCCGAGCCGGGCGGCCAGCGCGCGGGCCGCGGCGATCACGAGCGCGCGGTCGTGGGTCAGCACGTAGCGGTAGCGGCGGTCGCGCGGCGGCGCGTCGCCGCCGAGGTCGCGCGCGACCAGCGCGCCGGCGAAGCGCGGCGCCAGCACGACGACGCACCACTCCTCGCGCAGCGGGTCGTCGGCCGTCAGGTCGGCGCCGACGACGCCGACGGCCGGCTGCGCGCCGACGCCGGCGCCGAGCACGGCGACCAGCGTCGTGTCGCTCGCCAGCGCGCGGTAGCGGGCGCGCGTCGCGCCGGCGAAGCGGTCGGCCGACTGGAGGGCGGCGAGCACGATCGCGCCGGCGCCGATCCCCGCCGCCGCCCGCTCCAGGTGGCGGCTGAGCGAGCGCAGCAGCGCCGCCCCGCCCTCGCGCGCGTCGCGCGCCTCGCTCAGCAGCGCGAACGGCGAGGCCGCCGGGTCGCTGCGCTGCTCGCGGTGCTGCTCCAGCGCGGCTGCGGCCGCCGCCGCGGCCGGCTCGCCGGGGAGCGCCCCGGGGCGGCCCCACAGCCAGCCCTGGCCGAGCGTCGCGCCGACGCCCTGCGCCTCCTCCAGCTCCTGCTCGGTCTCGATCCCCTCGGCGACCAGCGCCGAGCCGGTCCGCTCCTGCTCGGCCCAGACGGCGGTCGCGATCTCGGCCAGCGCCGGGGCGCCGGCGCCGCCGCGGCGGGCGGCGCGCAGGTCGAGCTTGATCGCGTCCGGCGCGACCAGCGGCAGCAGCGCGAGCGAGTCGCGGTCGGCGCCGACGTCGTCGAGCACGACCGTCCAGCCGCGGTCGCGGCAGGCGTCGGCGGCCCGCACCAGCTCGCGCGGGCGGGCGCGCAGCGCGGTCGCCGGCAGCTCGACGGCGACCGACAGCGACTCCTCGGCCCGCCGCCACAGCTCCGGCGCGCGGCCGTCGCCGGCGGGGCTGCGGTGGACCGACTCGGGCTCGACGTTGACGAACAGCGTCGTCGAGCGGTCGAGCCCGGCGTCGAGCGCGCCCGAGACGGCCGCGAGACGGCACTCCCAGTCGACCTGTGCCAGCAGCCCGGCCCGCCGCGCGGCCGACAGCAGCGCGTCGGGCCGCTCCAGCTCGCCGCCCTGCGGCCCGCGGGCGAGCGCCTCGTACCCGACGACGCCGCCGCTGTCCAGGTCGATCACGGGCTGGTAGACGGCGCTCACCAGCCCCGGCGCCAGCCCGCCGTCCCGCTTCGTCTCAGATCGGCTCATCGCGAGCGCTATCGGCCGCGCGGGCGCGCGACCTTAGCGGCGCGATCAGCCGGTCGCGAGGCCGATCGGGCAGCTGACGCCGGTGCCGCCCAGCCCGCAGTAGCCGTCCGGGTTCTTCGCCAGGTACTGCTGGTGGTGGTCCTCGGCGTAGTAGAAGGCCTGCTCGGGCGCGATCTCGGTCGTGATATCGCCGTAGCCGGCCTCCGCCAGCTGCGCCTGGAAGGCGTCGCGCGAGGCGAGCGCGGCCGCCCGCTGAGCCTCGGAGGTCGTGTAGATCGCCGAGCGGTACTGGGTGCCGACGTCGTTGCCCTGGCGCATCCCCTGCGTCGGGTCGTGGTTCTCCCAGAACAGCTTCAGCAGCGCCTCGTAGCTGGTTCTGGCGGGGTCGAAGACGACCAGCACGACCTCGGCGTGGCCGGTCTGCGCGGAGCAGACCTCCTCGTAGGTCGGGTTGGGCGTGAAGCCGCCGGCGTAGCCGACCGCGGTCGTGTGGACGCCCGGCGCCTGCCAGAAGACCCGCTCGGCGCCCCAGAAGCAGCCGAGGCCGAAGACGGCGCGCTCGAAGCCGTCGGGGAACGGCGGCTGCAGCGGCGTGCCGAGCACCTCGTGGCGGGCGGGCACGGGCAGCGCCCGCTCGCGCCCGGCGAGGGCCCGCTCGGCGTCCACCATGTCGGTCTTGCGAGTCAGGAAGCGCATGACATCCAATGTAGCTACGCGCGCAGGGGCCGGCCGGCGACCGCGGCGCCGGCGCGCGCCAACAGGTAGGCGGCGACCATCAGGCCGGCGACGGCGGCGCCGGCGGCGACCTTCGCGTAGTAGGAGAGGTAGAGGCCGGCGAGCCCGGCGACGACCGCGATCGCGACCGCCGCCGCCATCATCGGCAGCAGCCGCCGGAACAGCAGCCGCGCCGCCGCCGCCGGCGCGACCAGCACGGCGACGACGAGCAGGTTGCCCAGCCCCTGGACGGCGACCAGCACGGCGATCGCGAGCAGCACCAGCAGCGCGGCGTCGGCGAGCAGCGGCGAGGCGCCGACCGAGCGGGCGCTGGCGCGGTCGAAGCCGACCGCGAGCAGCCGCCAGTGCAGCAGCCGCAGCGCCGCGACGACGACGGCCGCGAGCGCCGCGCCGAGCAGCAGGTCGCCGCCGCTGGTGCCGAGGATGTCGCCGAACAGCAGCCCCTGGATCCCGGGCGGGACGTCGGGCGACAGCGCCAGCAGCGCGCCGAGGCCGAACAGCGTCGTGACGACGACCGCGACGCCGTTGTCGCCGCCGATGCCGGGGATGCGGCCGGCGAGCGCGACCGCCAGCGCGGCGACGACGATCCCGGCCGCGCCGCCGAGCGCGAGCGGGATCCCGGCGAGCGCGGCGGCGACCAGCCCCGGGAACATGCCGTGGGCGAGCGACTCGGCGCCGTAGGAGAGCTCGGCCAGCACGATCCAGCAGCCGAGCGCGCCGCCGACGACGCCGAGCACGACGATCTCCAGCAGCGCCCGCTGCATGATCCCCTGCGAGAACGGCTCGGTCAGCCAGTCGAGCATCAGTGCTCGTGGTCGTGGTGGTGGGGCGGCAGCAGCGCCAGCCGCTCCCCCTCCGCCCCGCCGGCGACGGCCGGCAGCGTGACGATCGAGCCGCCGTAGGTGGCGGCGAGCACGTCGAGCGTGAGCGTCTGCGCCGGCGGGCCGAACGCGATCTGGCGGCGGTTGAGGCAGAGGACGCGGTCCCACGCGCGCGCCTGCTCGACGTCGTGGGTGGCGATCAACACCCCGCGGCCCTCCCGCGCCAGCTCGTCGAGCAGCTCCTCCAGCCGTCTGATCGAGAGCGCGTCGAGACCGGTGAACGGCTCGTCGAGCAGCACGATGCGGGCGTCCTGGACGAGCGCGCGGGCGACCAGCACGCGCTGGCGCTGACCGCCGGACAGCTCGCCGAAGGAGCGGTCGGCCAGCTCGGCGAGGCCGACGCGGTCGAGCGCCGCGCGGGCGGCGCGGCGCTCGGCGCGCCCCGGATGGCGCCACCACGGGCGGCCGGCGATCGCGCCCATCAGCGCGACGTCGAGCGCGCTGACGGGGAAGTCGAGCCGCGAGCGCTCCGTCTGCGGGACGGTGCCGCAGCGGGCGGCGAGCTGCAGCGTGCCGGCGAGCGGCTTGAGCTCGCCGAGCAGGGCGCGGAAGAGAGTCGTCTTGCCGCCGCCGTTGGGGCCGAGCACGCCGATCCGCTCGCCGGGGCGCAGGTCGAAGGCGACGGCGGAGAGGACCGGCGCGGCGCCGTAGCCGACCGCGAGGCCGTCGGCGGCGACGAGGGGGGCGAGTTCGCTCACGCGGCGACTCCGCGCGTGCGCGTGTACATGGTGTGCGCGCCGCGGCCGAGCGCGACCAGCGCGAACAGGCCGCCGGCGACGACGGCGATCGTCGCGCCGGGCGGCGCGTTGGTCTCGAACGACAGCCACAGGCCGGCCGTCCCCTCGGCGGCGGCGAGCGCGACGGTCGCCGCCTGCCACGGCAGCATCCGGCGCGTGACCATCCGCACCGTCGCGGCCGGCACGACCAGCAGCGCGGTCGACAGCAGCGCGCCGACGGCGCTCAGCGTCGCGACGGCGGCGAGCGCGATCAGCGCCAGCAGCACGAGGTCGGGCAGCGGCGAGCGGGCGCCGAGGCCGCGCGCCGCGGCCGGGTCGAAGCCGACCGCCAGCCAGCGCTGTCCGAGCGCCCACGTCGCCAGCAGCGCGAGCGCGGCGACCAGCGCGGCGAGGCGGACGTCGCCGGCGTCGACGGCGAGCAGGCTGCCGAACAGCAGCGTCTCGACGTTCGCGCCGGAGTGGAAGACGTCGGAGGCGAGCACGATCCCGATCGCGAGCGCGGCGACCAGCGTCAGCGCGGTGAGGCTGTCGTGGCCGCCGCGGGCGCGGGCGGCGAGCTGCCCGACCGTCAGCGCGAACAGCAGCGCGACGCCGAAGGCGCCGAGCGTCGCGGAGAAGCCGAGCCCGTCGGCGAGCACGAGGCCGGGGAAGGCGGCGGCCGCGACGCCGTGGGCGTAGAAGGCGAGGCCGCGCACGACGATCCAGGTGCCGAGCGTGCCGGCGGCGACCGACAGCAGCAGCACCTCGACGAGGGCCCGCTGCACGAAGGGGTAGTCGAAGGCGTCGAGCACGGCTTCCAGCGAGTCTAGATGAGAACGAGTCTGATTTGCATCGCGGCCGTGCCGGGCCGCGCGCAGCCCGCTACGATCGAGGCGATGGGCGACACGCATCGACACTCGCAGGCTCCCGTCGACTGGCAGCGTCACACGCTCGAGACGCTGACCGCCGCCGGCCATCGCAAGGGCGGCGCCCGCAACGCCGTCGTCGAGCTGCTGGCCGAGCAGGACTGCGCCCTCACCGCCCAGGAGATCGACGACGAGCTCCGCTCCAGCGGCCGCGCCGTCGGCCGCGCCAGCGTCTACCGGATCCTCGAGCTGCTGACCGAGCTGAGACTGGTCCAGCGGATCGACGTCGGCCAGGGGATCGCCCGCTACGAGCGCCACCAGCCCGACGGCGACCACCACCATCACCTCGTCTGCGACAACTGCGGCACGATCGAGCCGTTCGAGGACCCGTCGCTGGAGCAGGCGATCGCGCAGGTCTCCAGACGGCTCGCCTTCGCCGTCGACGAGCACGACGTCGTGCTCCACGGCGCCTGCAGCGACTGCCGCGAGGGGTAGGCGCCCGCGCCCTAGCCGCCGACCGCGGCGAGGAAGCGGCGCAGCGCCTCGGCGACCGCCTCCGGCGCCGTCGAGGGGGCGAAGTGCGACTGGCCCTCCAGCACCGTGCGGCGGAGGTCCGGCAGCACCGCCGCCAGCTCCTCCATCGCCGTCGGCATCGGCTCCCACGTGTCGGCGCCCTGCAGCAGCAGCGCCGGCACGGCGACCGCCCGCCAGCGGGCCGCGTCGGCGCTGTCGGCCGCCAGCGCCTCGAGGTCGTGCAGCCAGCCGACCGCCGACCGGCGCGCCTCCTCCGGGTCCGGTCTCGCGGCGGCGCCGGCCGCCGCGACCAGCGCGACGATCTCGGCCGGGACGCGCGTCAGCTCGTTCAGCACCGCGGCCGCGGCGTCGGCGTCGTCGCGCGCGAGCGCGGCGCGGTAGCGCTCGAGCAGCGGGCCGACGCGCGGCCCGGCAGCGAACAGCGGCGGCTCCCACAGCGCGATCGAGCGCAGCGCCGCCGGCCGCGCGACGGCGACGTGCAGCGCGACGATCGCGCCGTAGGAGGAGCCGGCGAGGTCGACCGGGCCGCCGCCCGCCGCCGCGGCCGCGTCGAGCACGGCGACCGCGTCGGCGACGTCGTCGGCGAACGACTTCGGCCCGGCCGGCAGGTCGCTGGGGCCGTAGCCGCGGCGCGCGTAGCTCCACAGCTCGCGCGTCTCCGCGAGCAGGCCGGCGACCGGCGCCCACGAGTCGAGCCCGCCGCCGGAGCCGTGGACGACGACCAGCGGCGCGCCGGCGCCCTCGCGGCGGACCGCCAGCCGCGTGCCGTCCGCCGAGCGGACCTCGCCCTCTGCTCCGCGCGCGCTCATCCCGAGAGGACGGTAGCCGAGCCGCGCGGCGGCGGCGCCGGGCCGCCGGCCGGGCCCGCCGGCCGCCGGCCGCCCGCTCAGCTCGTCGCCGTCACCTTCGCCAGCCCGGCCGGATGATCCGGCTCGACGCCGCGGGCCCGCGCGACCGCGAGCGACAGCTGCTGCAGGCGCACCGCGTGCGGCAGCGGGCGCAGGTGCTCGGGCAGCGCGCCCGGCACGCCGACCCGCGCGGCGGCCGCGGCGCCGCCCTCCCCGCCCGGGAGCGGGTCGCCGACGACGTGCAGCGGCACGCCGCGCCGCGCCAGGATCGCCGCGATCTCGGCGGCGTCGGCGGAGACCGGGCCGGCCGCGTGCTGGAGCAGCACCGGCCGCCCCGGCGCGGCGAGCGCCATCGGGCCGTGGCGGACGTCGACGGTCGACCACGCCAGCTGCGCCGTGCCGGTCGTCTCGATCAGCTTCAGCGCCGCCTCGCGCGCGATCGGCAGCAGCGGGCCGCGGCCGAGGTGGAGCGCGACCTCGGCCGCCGCGAACGGCGCGACCGCCGGCGCGACCGCCTCCCCGTCGGCGACGCAGGCGGCGACCGCGGCCTCGACGGCGCCGGCGTCGACCGGCACGCGCCCGCCGGCGTCGACCGCGGCCGCGGCCAGCGCGAAGGCGAGCAGCGTCGCGGTGAACGTCTTCGTCGCCGGCACCGCCCGCTCGACGCCGGCGCCGAGCGGCACGACGACGTCGGCCGTCTGCGCCAGCGGGCTCGCCGGGTCGTTGGTGACCGCGACCGTCGCCGCGCCGCCGGCCCGCTGGCGCTCCAGCGCCGTCACGATCTCGGGCGTCGCGCCCGACTGCGAGACGGCGATCGCGAGCACGCCGTCGAGCGCGCTGTCGAGCCGGTAGCGGGTCGCCTGCGACGGCGCGGTCGACCACGCCGGCACGCCGAGCGCCCGCTCCAGCAGCAGGCGGCCGTACGCGGCGGCGTGGTCGGAGGAGCCGCGCGCGGTCAGCGCGACGCCGCGCAGCGGCGACGGCAGCGCCGCGCGCAGCGCCCCGGCCCACTCGCCGGCGGCGGCGAGCTGGGCGGCGACGACGGCCGGCGTCTGCGCGATCTCGGCCGCCATCGCGGCGCCGAGCACGCCGTCGCCCGCGGCACCGCCCCCGGCGGCCACCTCGCTCACCCCTTCATCTCCTCCTTGAACGCCGGCAGGTGCTTGCGCTGCGCCTCGATCATCCGCTCGCGGTAGACGCCGTAGACCTCGTCGGTGTCGGTCAGCGTCACGCCCGGGACGGTCGGCGAGGCGAACGTCGGCATCTCCACCCCGCGCTCGGCGAGCGCGGCGGCGGTGCGCGCGATCAGCTCGTGCGCCAGCGACATCGCCAGCACGGTCGAGGAGCCGGCGACCGGCCGCGACCAGCCGTCGACCGGCACGATCGCGTCCTCGACCGGCGCGCAGGTGTCGATCACGACGTCGGCGACGTCCGGCAGGCGCTTGCCCGACGAGTGTCTGGCCGGCTGGTCGAGCATCGCCGCGCAGGTGATCGCGACGACGAACAGGCCGCGCTCCTTCGCGTACAGCGCCGTGTCGATGCCGGAGGCGTTGCGGCCCGAGTGGCCGAAGACGATCAGCGAGTCGCCGGCGTTGATCGGCTGGTGGGCGAGGAACCTGTCGGCGTAGCCCTCGGTCCGCTCCAGCCACAGCAGCTCGCGCACGCCGCCGGCGCCGAGCACGTTGTGCCACATCAGGCGCGGGTCGGTCAGCGGGTTGAGGCCGACGTAGGAGCCGTAGCGCGGGAAGATCTCCTGCGCCGGCAGGACGGAGTGGCCGGAGCCGTAGAGGTGGACGAGGCCGCCGTCGGCGATCGAGGTCGCGAAGCGGTCGGCGGCCTGCGCGAGCGCGTCGGCGTTCACCTCGCCGGCTCTCTCGAGCAGCGCGACGAGACGCGGGAGGTACAGGTTCGCCATCGGTGGGTCCTTTCGGGGTGGGGCTAGAAGGTGCGGAGGGTCGAGCGGATCTCGTACTTGTCGCCGCGCATCGTGGAGACGGTGAACTCGTAGGAGCCCTCGTGGTCGCGCGTCGTGCGCTCGACGATGAAGACGGGGGTGCCGGGCGCGATCTCGAGGATCGCGGCGTCCTCGGCGCCGGCCGAGCCGACGCGGTAGACCTCGACGGCCTCTCTCGGGACGATGCCGTAGACGGTCCGCAGCCGCTCGTAGAGCGAGGCGTCGTCGTCGTCGGCGATGTGGAGGTCGGGGGCGCGGTCGATCCTGACGTGCGCGGTCTGCACGCCCATCGGCTCGTCGTCGCCGAGCCGCAGGCGGCGGATCTGGTTGACGTCGTCGCCCTCGGCGATCCCGAGCGCGCTCGCGACCGCCTCGCTCGCCGGCACGACGGTCGCGCTCAGCAGCCGCGATCTGCCCTTGGCGCCGAGCCGCACGACCTCCTGGGTGAAGCTGGTGAGGCCGGAGTCGCCGGCGATCAGGCGGGCGTCGCGGACGAACGTCCCGCGCCCCTGGTCGCGGCGCAGCAGGCCCTCGCTCTCGAGCTGGCGGACCCCCTGGCGGACGGTGATGCGCGAGACGCCGAACGCCTCGCACAGCTGGTCCTCGGTCGGGATCTGGAAGCCGGCCCGCCACTCGCCGGCGGTGATCCGCGCCCGCAGCGCCTCGGCGAGCTGGTGCCACAGCGGCTCGGGGCGGCTGCGGTCGAGCGGGCCGAGCGGCGGCGTTCTCGCGCTCATGACACCTTCCCCTCTTCGTCGACGAACGAGCCCTGGGCGGGCGCTTGCGAGGAAACCCGCGGCCGCGGGCCGAGCGGCTCCGCGAGCTCCCACCAGCTCGGGCCGCGGCGGGCGGCGATCAGCGCGCCGGCGATCCCGGCGCGCGGTCCGAAGGCGCCGGCGCGGACCGGCACGTCGCGCAGATGGCGCGGCAGGCGCGGGGCGAGCGCCGCGCGCAGCAGCGGCTGCAGCACGTCGGCCGCGGCGGCGACGCCGCCGGCCAGCAGCACGACCTCGGGGTCGAGCAGCGCGACCGCGCCGGCGAGCGTCGCCCCGAGCGCCTCGACGGCCGGCGCGAGCGCGGCCAGCGCGAGGCCGTCGCCGGCGCGGGCGGCGGCGATCAGGCCGGCGCCGTCGCGCGGCGGGTCGAGCGTCTCGCCGAGCGCGTCGAGCGCCCGCCCGGAGGCCTGCCGCTCCAGCCAGCCGCTGCGCTCGTCGCCGCGGTCGGCGAGGTCGGCGCAGGCCCAGCCGAACGAGCAGGCGCCGCCGTGCGCGCCGCGCGCGATCCGCCCCTGGCTCAGCACCGCCGACCCGATCCCGGTCCCCACGGCGACGAGCATCGCATCCCGCGCGCCGGCGGCGGCGCCGTCGGCCGCCTCGGCCAGCAGCGCCAGCTGGGCGTCGTTGCCGGCGACGACCTGCGGCGCGGCGCCGGCGAGCAGCGCGGCGAGGTCGAGGCCGTCGAGGTAGGGCAGGTTCGGGACCCAGCGGCAGACGGTCCCGTCGACCAGCCCGGGGATCGTCACCGCCAGCGCCGCGACCTCCTCTCCGCCGGCCTGCGCGCCGGCCGCGGCGGCGTGGGCGGCGACCCGCGCGGCCAGCGCCGCGGCGCTCGCCGGCGCGGCCTCCTCGCCGAGCGGGCGCGGCTCCAGCGGCCCGTCGGCCGGCGCCCACGCCGCCCGCAGCCGCGTGCCGCCGAGGTCGATCCCGAGCACGGCGGCCATCAGCCGGTCATCCCCGCGCGCGCCATCGTGTTGACGAAGAAGCGCTGCAGCACGACGAACAGCAGCAGCGGCGGCAGCACCGCGAGCGTCGCGCCGGCCATCACCAGCGGCGTGTTCTGCGCCGAGCCGGTGTAGGTCAGCAGGCGCGCCAGCGAGATCACGATCGGCGCCGCGTCCTCGTTGCCCTGCAGCACGGTCAGCGGCCACAGGTACGAGTTCCAGTGGTAGACGAAGGCGAACAGCGTGAGCGCCGCCAGCGCCGGCATCACCTGCGGCGCGACGATGCGGAAGACGATCCGCAGCTCGCCGGCGCCGTCGAGCCGCGCCGCCTCGATCAGCTCGTCGGGCACGCCCTGGATGAACTGGCGC
>Ga0164243_10016510_pt1 | contig 10128 bp, 10 predicted proteins | sample OricompcompostOP_FD_108781 | JGI IMG/M metagenome (GOLD analysis project Ga0164243, IMG submission 108781) | Organic Plus compost microbial communities from Emeryville, California, USA - Original compost - Organic plus compost (OP) | ecosystem: Engineered > Solid waste > Mixed feedstock >... | reverse complement strand
GGCCGGTCGAACCACTCGGTCGCGAGCCGTCCAGGCTCGCGGAGCACGGCGGCCCGCACCCGCTCGCCGCTCATAGCTCCCACTCCCCGTCACGCGGGCGCGGAGCGTCCGGGTCGTACGGGCCGACGGCTAGCAGCTCGTGGCGCCGCGCCTCCGGCCACCACGACAGGCACGACAGCTCCAGGGGGTCGAAGTCGGCCGACACGTTGGTCTCCAAGTCGACAATGCGCAGCCGCGGGCCGCGGCCGGCGTTGTCGATGGAGACTCGCACTCCGGCAAACTCGCTGCGTAGCAGCAGAGTGTGGGAGCCGTGGGGGCAGCGGTCGGATTCAGCGCTCATGGCCGCGCCCTCACAGCAGGATCGTCAGGTTGCCGAGCGGCCCGACAGCCTCGAGCAGGTCGACCCGCTTCGCCACGAGACGGGTCCCGTCGCTCTCCCCGCGCAGCCAGTACGTCGCGCGCCCCGTGTACTGCCGACGCTCGCCACGGCGTACCTCGGTCAGCAGAAAGCCGGCGGCGAACGTTGCGTCGTGGGCGAGCTCGGGACGCCAGGTTGGGTTCGTCACGGGCCGCACCGGGCCGACGAGCCGGCTGGTGACCGACGGCGGGTCCTGGGCGTGCGCGTCCCCGCTGAGCAGCCGGTGTACCCGGTCGCCGAGCCGCGCGCGGTCGTCGTAGATGAGGTTCACGGTGGCGGCCGGGTCGGCCACGTCGCGGCGGTAGGGCGCCCAGTAGACGCACTCGTCGGCCCACAGCGCGAGCCAGCGGTCGTAGTCGGCGTCGTCGAGCAGCGCGGCCTCGTCGTACACGAAATCCTCGACGGCGGCGCTCATCGGGCGGCCTCCACCGGCTCGGTGAGCAGCTCGCGCCAGCGCAGCCAGATCGACCGCTGCGGCACCTCATCGGTGATGTGGGCGCTCGTGGTGCCGTTTTCGGCAGACTGGCGGTGCACCCCGCGCGCCAGCAGCACCCAGTCGACGTCCGCGCCCATGCCGGTGCCGAGCCGGGCGAACATCTCGCCGTCGTCGGGCACCCCGAAGCCGGCGGCGGTGTAGAAGAGCTCGTGCGCGCGGAGCCTCAGCTGGTTGAGCTCCTCGGGGTGTCCCGCGACCGTCAGCGGCGTGTAGCGCACGGCGGTGCTGTCGACGTCGAGCGGCACGATCTCGCGCAGGTGGGTGCCGATGACCTGCAGGTTCGGGAAGACGGTGAGGTTGAAGCCAACACTGGAGGCGTTCGAGAGGTGGCGCTCCAGCTCGTCGGGGGTGTAGCGCTCAGCGAGCCGCTCGAGCAGCGGGCCGGCGCCAGGGGCGAGCCGGACGCGGTCGCTGTAGTGCGAGCCACTGGAGGTGCGCTGGTCGAGGACGCCGTGCCCGTTGCCGAGGCCCCGGGCCATCGCCGGCGCCTTGCTGTCCATGTAGTTGCCGGAGTCGGCCTCCCCGTGTCCACTCATCATCCGGAAGAACGAGCGGTGCGTGAAGTTCGGGTGGTAGCCGTCGCAGCCGTTCTCGAGCTGGAACTTCCAGTTGCCGGCGTACCGCAGCTCCTGGGTGCCGTGGTCGGCGCGGAAGTCCGCCCCGTCGGCCTGGTCGATAAACAGGTCGAGGTACTCCCGCGCACCCGCGAGATGCTCAACCAGAGGCGGCACGTCGGCGGTATAGGAGGCGAACACGAAGCCGCGGTAGCTCTCGACCCGCGGCCACCGCGCCAGCCCGAGCTGAGACTTGTCGAGGCCGTCGTCGTACCCCTCGCCGTAGGTGACGCCGACGAGGTCGCCGTTGTTCTTGTACGTCCACCCGTGGTACTCGCAGCGGAAGAACCGGGCGTTGCCGGTGGGCGCCTGGCAGACCGAGGCGCCGCGGTGGCGGCAGCGGTTGGAGAGTACCTCGATGGCGCCGCTCTGCGAGCGGACGATGACGACGGGCTCCTTGCCCAGGGTGGTGGTCTTGTAGTCGCCGGTGACCGGCAGCTCACTCTCGTGCGCGACGTACACCCACGTGGACTTGAAGATCCGGTCCATCTCGGCGCGGTAGATCTCCGGGTCGGTGTAGGCGCCACGGTGGATCCGCGCCCCGTCGAGGTCGACCAGATCCGCCGCGTTGAGTGCCTGCTTCATGGCCTGCTCCTTCACTCGCGCGTTCATCCCGATCAGTCTCGGGTCGTGCGAGGACGCCGGTCCAACAGCGGCTGCGCCGCCCGACACAACCACCGGTTGTGATGGCCTGCGGTGGACAGTTCCGCCGCGTCAGCGCGCGGTGCGGGGAATCCAGACGTCGTCTGGATCGGCCAGCACGTCGAGCCAGCCGTGGCCGGCGGCGTTCTCCAGGCAGGAGTCGACGAACTGCAGCACGCGGCGGTCGCGCTCGCCGCTGCGCCACGCCAGGTGCCACGGGTAATAGGGCTGGAGGCCCACGAGCTCGGAGCAGCGGAACCGGGCCGCGGCCGGGTTGTCGAGCTGGCCGTACAGTGCCAGCATGGGCGGCACCTCGCCCCGGTCCTGGGCGTTGGCGATCGCGTCGAGCATCGTCATGTCGTACGGCAGCCGCGCGAACGTCCGTCCCACGACGTCCTCAAGCATGGCGCAAAAGGTCTCCCAGCCGCGCGACTGCGCGGCGACGGGCGCGAACCCGACGTCGTCGGTGGCGAGGTCGAACGTCTCTTGGGTGCCGGTATGCAGGACGACGACGCGGTCCAGACGCAGCGGGCGGTACTCCAGCGCCGCGTCGGTCTCCGGCGGCCAGGTCATGGCAACGTCAAGCTCGCGCTCGCGCAGCGCGGCGAGCTGCTGGCCGCCGGTGAGATCGCGGAACGTCACCGTGAGCCCAGGATGGCGCACCCGGTGCATCTCCCAGACGTCCTGCATCATATGCCGGCCACGGATCTCCGCGAGCCGGATCGGCGCGTCGACGCGGCCGAGGTTGGCGAAGAGCAGCGAAGTGGCGCCGACCACAGCCTCGGCGTCGGGCAGCATCCGCTGCCCGGCCTCCGACAGCGCCATACCGGCGCCGCTGCGCACGAACAGCTCACAACCCGTCAGAGACTCCAGTCGCTGGATCTGCCGGCTCAATCCCTGCTGGGAGATCATCATGATCTCCGCGGCGCGAGAGAGGTTGCTCTCCCTGGCCGTCAGCAGGAACGCGCGCAGCAGCCGGGTGTCCACGTCCGCGTTCATCGCACTCTCCAGTTCCCCGCGCGGCGCCGGTCGATCGCGGCCTCACGGCACGACGCCCAATGAAACGTCTATCAAACCTCGCTCGTGGCCCGTCGACGTGTGGTACCCACGCAGGGGATCACGCCACGTCGAAGTTGTCACCCGAGACGTGGACGGGGTGCCGTACTCCGCGCGCGGCGGCCGCGATCTGGCGCTGTCGGATGGCGTACCGCTCCTTCGCGGACAGCCAGGCCCGGTCGTGCCCCCAAAGGCTGGGACCGTCGAGCAACTCGACGGGGCACCATGCCTCGGGGTCGATGGAGAGCCCGCCCCAGCCGCACTCGACCATCTGCCCCGAGGGCGAGGCGGCGTAGAACGACGTCATGTGGTCGTTGGAATGCCGGCCCAACGTGACGGCAACCCGGTCGTCGCGCTCCTGTGCCAGGTCGTATCCCTGCCCGACGTCGTCGAGGGAGTCAAACTCGAGCATCACATGGTGGATGCGCGACTGCTCCGCTTGGATCAGGGCGAGACTGTGGTGCCGGGCGTTGACGTGGAGGAAGAACGCCTCGAATGGTGCGGTGACGTAGTCGCTGAGCCCGAAGCCAAGCACCTCGCGGTAGAACGCGACAAGCTGGTCCGCGCGCGGCGAGAGCAGCACGACATGTCCCAGCCCGAGGTCGCCGGTGCGGAAACCGGAGATGGCACGGCCTGGGCGGAAGGCGTCGTCGACCTCGGCGTACCCGGTGCCCACCTCGTTGCGGTTGCCGTCGGGGTCGGCGAACACGATGCCGGCGCCGACGTGGCGCCGCGCGCACTCGGCGCTCGAGAGCGAGCGGACGGGCGCGCCGGCCGCATCGATCCGCGCGCCGAGTACGTCGAGGTCGGTGGGCGTGTCGGCCTCCCAGCCGAGCACGTTGCGCCCCTCAGCGCGAGTGTCGACGACGATCCGCTCGGGCCGCTGGTCCATGCGGAACGCGAGTTCGTCGGCGCCGCTCGCGGCCAGGTGCAGGCCGAGCAGATCGGAGCCGAACTCGGCCCATCCGGTCAGCTCCCGTGCCGGTAGGCGCACGTAGGACAGCGCGCGGATGCTCATGCCGTTTCCTCGTTTCCCGCGGTCTCATCGATGCCGAGGTAGGCCGCCCTCACGCTTGGGTTGTCCAGTAGCTCGACCGCCGTGCCGGTCACGACGATGCGGCCGCGCTCGAGCACATAGCCGCGGTCCGCGACGCCGAGGGCGGTCGCGACGTTTTGCTCCACCACAACGATGGCCATGCCGTCGTCGGCAAGCCGGCGAAGCTGCTCGAAGATCTCGGCGACCACGATCGGAGCGACGCCCATCGATGGCTCGTCGAGCAGCAGCGTCGTGGGCCGGCTCATCAGGGCGCGGGCGACTGCGAGGATCTGCTGCTGCCCACCGGAGAACGTGCCTGCCATTTCCGAGCGTCGGTCCGCGATGAACGGGAACCGCGCGTACACCTCGTCAAGCAGTTCCTCGGTGCGCTGCGGCGAGCGCAGTGAGTAGGCGCCCATTTGAAGGTTCTCCAGCACGGTCATGTCTTGGAAGATGTGGCGCCCCTCGGGGACCACTGCTAGGCCGGCGCGCACGCGCCGCTCGGGCCGTACTCCGGACACGACCCGGCCGCCGAGGCGCACCTCGCCGCGCGTGGGTTTGAGCAGCCCTGCGGCGACCTTGACCGTGGTGGTCTTGCCGGCGCCGTTCGCGCCGAAGACGCCGACGAGCTCGCCGGCCCGAACGTGCAGGGCGACGTCATCGAGCACGGCCAGCGAGCCGTAGCCGGCGCTGACGCCGCGGAACTCCAACGTCGGCGCCGGCCCCGTCGCGGCGGCGCGGTCTACGGGCTCAGCCGAGGTACTCACGGCGCACCTCCTCGCTGCGCTGGGCGTCGGCCGGCGTTCCTTGGAAGATGCAGCGGCCCGCCGCCAGGACCGTTGCGGTGTCGCCGAGCGACATCGCGAACCGCATGTCGTGCTCAACCAGCACCGTGGTCACCCCCGAGGCGCGAACCTGCCGCAGCATCTCCTTGAGCCGCGCGCGGTCGCCGAAGCTGAGGCCCGCCGCCGGCTCGTCCATAAGCAGCACCCGCGGCCGGCTGGCCAAGGCGCGGGCAATCTCGACGAAGCGGCGCTCACCGAAACTGAGGTCAGCCGGCCGCTTGTCGGCGACCGCGCCGAGCCCGAGCCCGTCGATGAGATCGCGCAGCATCGCCTGGCCGTCCCGGGAGCGGCGGCGTACTGCGCGGCGCCGCGAGGCGTGCTCAGCGACCAGCAGGTTTTCCAGCACTGTGAGATCGGAGAAGAGCTGCAGGTTCTGGAAGGTCCGCGAGACACCTCGGCGCGCCACCTGTACCGTACGCAACCGGTCGATCCGCGCGTCGGCCAGCCGCACCTCGCCGCCGTCGGCACGGTGGACCCCGGTCATGACGTTGAACAACGTGCTCTTGCCGGCGCCGTTCGGGCCGATGAGCAGGTGGATCTCTCCTGGCACAGCCTCCAGGCTGACGTCGGTCAGCACCCGGTTTCCGGCGAAGCTCTTGCTGACCGCCTTCACCCTCAGCGGCATGCCCTCGAAACCGTCCAGCGCCGCTGGCGCCGCCTCGGGCGGGTCGATGGTTCCTGCGGGGTTCATGCGTGACTCTCCTCGGTCTCTCGCGACGGCTCCCCGGCCGGTTCGGCACGCCGCCCACGGCCGACGCGGGACGACGCGAGCTGCACCGCCTCCCGGATCAGGCCAACTACTCCAGTCGGAGCAAGGATCATGGCGACGACGAGAATCCCGCCGAAGACCACGAGCTCGATATTCCCGGAGGCGAACACCGCCGGCAGGATCTCATTCTGCAACAGCACGACCGCTGCGGCACCGACCAGCACCCCCCAGATTGTGTCCTTGCCGCCGACCACCACAACCACGGTCACGAGCAGCAGCAGCTCGACGCCGAACGCTTTCGGGCTGATGACGGTGATGTCGTGGGCGTACAGCGCGCCGCCGAGGCCCGCGACCGCGCCGCTGAGGACGAACATCTCCAGCAGGCGGCGGCGTACCGGCACGCCGAAGGCGGCCGAGGCGACCTCGCTGTCGCGCACCGCGAGCACGCTGCGGCCATAGGCCGAGTGCCGCACTAGCAGCGAGAGCAACAGCACAGCGATCGCGAATGCCCACATCAGGTAGTAGGTGCCCTCGGTTGAACCAAGCAGCAGATCTCCGAGGCTCAACTGCGGGACACCGATCATCCCCTCGGCGCCATCGGTTACATCCGTCCATGCCGAGATGATGTTGTCGGCGATGAGCACGAGGCCGAAGGCGGCGATCGCGAAGTACAGCGCCCGCAGTCGTAGCACGAGCACGCCCAGCACGGCCGCTACCAGTGCTGCCGCCAGCACCGCGCAGAGGACCGCGACCCACGGGTTCGTACCGTCGCGGCCGAGGATCGCATAGGTGTAGGCACCGACTGCAGCGAAGGCGGGGATGCCCAGGTTGAGCAAGCCCGCATACCCGAAGCACATCTGAAGGCCGGTCGCGATGACGACATACGTGCCGGCGAGGATGAACAACCGCAACGTGCCGTCGTCGGCGACGGCGAATGGCAGCGCGAAGACGAAGACGGCGACAACGGCGAGGCCGGTGATGTCGCGGTTGCGGCGGCGCACCAGCGGCAACGTAAGGCGGTCCATCACAGTGCTCCCACCCGTGCGCCGGTACCCGACGTGAGGCCCTGGGGACGCACCACGAGCAGCAGCACAACGAGCCCCAGCGTGATCGAGACGGAGTACGTCGGCACCGCGAACAGCGCGAACGCCTCCAACAGGCCGAACGTCATGCCGCCCCACAGCGCGCCCTTGAGGCTGCCGAGACCGCCGAGCACGGCGGCGAAGAGTCCCTTGATTGCGAGATCGAGACCGGACTCGAAGCCCATCCCGGTGACGGGCGCAAGCAGCGAGCCGGCGATAGCCGCAAGCCCGCCCGCCACGCCGAGCGTGACGAACGTGACCATCTTCGGTGACACCCCGCACAGAATCGACATGTCGGAGTCCATCGCGCTCGCCCGCAGCGCCCGCCCTAGGCGGGTGCGCTCCAGCGCGAGCAGCGTCACTACGACGGCAACGACCGCGCCGAGCACCACGAAGAGCGTCTGCATCGAAACTGTGGCGCCAGCGACGTGGAGCGGTCGCCACGCGACGAAGCTGTCGGTGTACTTCGTGCGGTCGCCGAAAGTCAGGAGGGCGAGTCCGCGCAACACTTCAGCGAGTCCGATCGTGATGATGACCAGTGACTCATGGGTGAGGTGGCGGGCGGGTGCGATCGCGATCCGCTCCACCACGGCGCCGAGGAGGACGCCGAGGGCGATGACGAGCAGCAGCAGGGGGATCAGCGGCATGTCGTCGCGCAGCGTGATGAACGTGAGGCCCGAGACCATCACGAAGCTGCCCTGGGCGAAGTTGAGGACGCCGGTCGTGCGGAACGCCAGCGTGATGCCGAGCGAGACCAGCGAGTACACCGATCCGAGCGCGATCCCGGAGATGAGGAACTGCAGATACTTATCCATGCGCGACACTCCCGGTGCGAGTCATCGTTGCCGAACGGTCGTGCGCCGAGTCTGTGTCACTTCGCATCGGCGCTGACGTTCTCGAAGCCGGTGCCGGTGTACTCGAAGAGCAGGCTGGAATCCTGGTAGTCCTCTGCGGACGGGCGGTGCCGGTCTGGGGTGTAGGAGATGATCGAGTAGGCGCCCTCGTAACCGTCGAAGGCTTCCAGTGCGTCCCGTACGGCGTCGGGATCGGTTGAGCCCGCGTCCTTGATGGCGTCACGCAGCATCATCGCCGTCTGGTAACTGCCAGCTGCGAAGCGCGAAGGCTCCTCGCCCGGGAACACGTTCTGGTAGGCGGTGCGGAAGTCCTTGATCTCGTCGGCCAGAGGGAAGTCGGCGGGAACCTTGGCCGGGTCGTCGGCGCCGAGTGCCATGAACTTCATGCCGGTCGCTGCCTTGCCCACAGAGTCGATGTAGTCAGACAGCACGATCGAGGAGCACTGGAGGACGTTGTCGGACGGCATGTCGAGTTGCTCGAGTGCCCGCGTCGCCTGGACGTCAGACTCCAGGTACGCCGACACCACCAGCGTGTCCGGGTCCGCGGAGCGGACGTTCGTCATCTGCGGCGTGAGGTCTACCACGTCGGCCGGCCAGTCCTGACGAGTCAGCACGTCGACACCTGCGTCCTCAGCGGCAGTCGTGACGCCGCTGGCGTACTGCGGAGGCGCGCCGTCGGTCTCCGCGCCGATCGCGATGCTCGCCGGCGTCGACCCATTTGCCTCGGCCCAGTCGAGGTACTTGGCGAGGCAGCCCTCGCCGATCGATTCGCCCGACGCGGCTACACCGAACGCCCACGACGACACGTTCTTCCCTTCCCACGTCTCGCCCTTGTTGGAGGGGAACGCGATGAGGGGTACTTGCAGGCTGTCGGCGACACTCGCGGCGGCCGACGCCGGGCTCGCACCTCCGGGCCCGAGGACCGCTACAACACCCTCCTCATTGACGAGCTCCCGGACCTTGAGGACCGCTGTCGCGTCCTGGGACTTGTCGTCGACTTTGATGAACTCGACCTTCTTGCCGGCGATGCCACCGGCGTCGTTGAGCGACTTGAGAGCTGCGTCATACCCCTTTGCCTCATCGGCGCCGATACTGGCGCCGTCCCCGCTCTCGGAGACGATCACGCCGATCTTGACCGTGTCCCCGTCGTTGCCACTTGAGCCGCAGGCGGCGAGTGGCAGTACGGCGACGGCGGTCAGGCCGGCAAGCACGATGGTCTTCATGTACGTCCAACTTTCTTGAGGCTACTTGCGAAAGACTGGCGGACCCCAGCCGCACCGTCTAACAACAAACGTGATGGCGGCCACAACTCCCCCTTGTGACGACCGCACTGCGGTCACAGCGGGGCCGTCACACCGGTCCCGCCGCGCGGTCGCGAAGGCATTGACCCACCAGGTCTCACTCACTGTTTGCCAGCTGATCCCGTGCCGCCCGGTCACCGTGCGTGCGGACCAACGGGTGGCGTTCCTTGAGTGGTCCATGGTTTCGACGACGGCGTCGATCACCTCATAGCGGGTTGTCCGCTCAGCCCCGGGACGCGGCGGGTCCACCATGCACTCAGCCCGCTCAGCATGGTTGATGGTCTGGGCCGTTGATTCGTCGGGAGTCTGGCCGCTAGGCCGTGGGGTTGCCGACCTAGTCGGACCACAGCGGCCGGCCACTGTCGCTACGGTGTGCCGCTGCTGGCCGCCGATTACCCAGCTCTGGCTGCACCGGTCATGGATCTTTCCGCGCGATCCCGATTTAGCAGCGGAGACCGGCCGGGTCCTCGACATATATGACCGCCATTGGAACGGACGTCAACCCGAGCGGAGCCCGGGCCAGGGCACGCCCCAGCGGTCGCCGTACGCGATCTCGGTGAGGGGAAGCCGGGTGCGGGGGCGCTGCTCCCGCTCGACGTCCCGAGGATCGACCTCGTCGGGGTTGCCGCGGGCACCTACCGCGATACCCACGACCACGCGCGCCCGCGACGGTATGCCGAGCTCCGCCGCCACCGCGTCGTGGTCGAAACCCGCGAACTGGTGGGCATGCAGGTCCATCGCACGAGCCTGGAGAGTGAGATGCGCGGCCGCCTGGCTGAGTCCGTAGACCGGATAGGTGGGATCGCCCGGCTCCTCGCCCTCGTCAGCCAGCACGGCGATGGCGATGAAGATGACGGCGGCGCGCGGCACCCACCCTGCGTTGCCGCGTCTCAGATGCCGGGTGAGGATGGCGTGCGCCGTACTTCCGCGCGTGGCGACAACGAAGCGCCACGGCTGCCGGTTGCCACCGCTCGGTGCCCACTGCGCCGCCTCCAGCAACCGGGTGATCTCGGCGTCGGTGAGCATGTGCTCCGCGTCGAAGATGCTCGGGCTCCACCGGGAGCGGAGGGGTTCG
>Ga0164243_10016506_pt1 | contig 10130 bp, 8 predicted proteins | sample OricompcompostOP_FD_108781 | JGI IMG/M metagenome (GOLD analysis project Ga0164243, IMG submission 108781) | Organic Plus compost microbial communities from Emeryville, California, USA - Original compost - Organic plus compost (OP) | ecosystem: Engineered > Solid waste > Mixed feedstock >... | reverse complement strand
CGACGCCGCGATGTCCAGCGTGCCGGCGAAGTGCATGGGCTGGTTCGCCACCACGCCGACCGGCCGGCCCTCGACCCGGCCGAAGCCGACCACGATGTTCTGCGCGTAGAGCGGCTGGACCTCCAGGAACTCGCCGTCGTCGAGGACGTGCTCGATCACGCGGTGCATGTCGTACGGCTGGTTCGCCGAGTCCGGGATCAGGGTGTCCAGCTCCCGGTCGGCGTCGGTGACGTCCAGCTCGGCGGGCGTGTCGTAGACGACCGGCTCGTCCAGGTTGTTCGAGGGCAGGTACGACAGCAGCGCCTTGACGTACTCGATCGCGTCCTCCTCGTCGCTGGCGAGGTAGTGCGCGTTGCCGCTGCGGGTGTTGTGGGTGCGGGCGCCGCCCAGCTCCTCCATGCCCACGTCCTCGCCGGTGACGGTCTTGATGACGTCGGGGCCGGTGATGAACATGTGCGAGGTCTGGTCGACCATCACGGTGAAGTCGGTGACCGCGGGCGAGTAGACGGCCCCACCCGCGCAGGGCCCCATCACCAGCGAGATCTGCGGGATGACTCCGGAGGCGCGGACGTTGCGGAAGAAGATCTCGCCGTAGAGGCCGAGGCTGACCACGCCCTCCTGGATCCGGGCGCCGCCGGAGTCGTTGATGCCGATCACCGGGCAGCCGATCTTCATGGCCAGGTCCATCACCTTGACGATCTTCTCGCCGAAGACCTCGCCGAGGGAGCCGCCGAAGACGGTGAAGTCCTGGGCGAAGACGCAGACCTGCCGTCCGTCCACGGTGCCGTAGCCGGTGACCACGCCGTCGCCGTACGGGCGGGTCCGCTCCAGGCCGAAGTTCGTGGACCGGTGCCGGGCCAGCTCGTCCAGCTCGACGAAGGAGCCCTCGTCGAGCAGCAGCTCGATCCGTTCCCGGGCGGTCTTCTTGCCCCGGGCGTGCTGCTTCTCGACGGCCCGCGCCGACCCCGCGTGCACCGCCTCGTCGACCCGGCGCTCCAGGTCCGCCAGCTTGCCCGCCGTGGTGTGGATGTTCGTCCCGGTGTCGGTAGTCACCCAGGGAATATAACGATGGTTCAGGACCGGGACGCTGTGCAGTACACCTCACCACCGGCTGCCCGTCCGGCCCGTAGGCTGGCGGGATGCCGGGCTCCCCGTACACCGATCTGGACCGCCCGCCGCTGTCGGCGGCGCGGCTGCGCCGGGCGCTGGTCGCCCCCTACGGTCCCTGGGCCCGGCTGGACCTGCGCGTGGAGACCGGCTCGACCAACGCCGACGTGGCCGAGGCGGCGCGGGCCGGTGAACCCGAGGGGCTGGTGGTCGTCGCCGAGCGGCAGACCGCCGGGCGGGGGCGCCGGGGCCGGGTCTGGCAGTCGCCGCCGCGGGCCGGGATCGCGACGAGCGTCCTGCTCCGGCCCGGGGAGGCCGTCGCGGACCGCGGGTGGGCGGCCGTCCCCACCACGGCGTACGGCTGGCTGCCGCTGCTGGCCGGCGTGGCGCTCGTCGAGGCGGTGGCCCGCCTGGCCGAGCTGGAGGCCGTGCTGAAGTGGCCGAACGACCTGCTCATCGGCGACGCCAAGTGCGCGGGTGTGCTCGCCGAGGCGCTGCCCGGCACGGCCCCGGATCAGCCGCCGGCCGTCGTCGTCGGCATCGGCCTCAACGTGACGCTCCGCGCCGACGAGCTGCCGGAGAACCCGACGGGCCTGCCGGCCACCTCGCTGCAACTCGCCGGTGCCGCGGCCACCGACCGGGACCCGCTGCTGCGGGCGCTGCTGCGTTCGGTGGCCGACTGGTACGACCGCTGGCGGGCCGCCGGCGGGGACGCGGTCGCGAGCGGCCTGCGGGACGCGTACGTGGACGCCTGCGCCACGATCGACCGTCCGGTGCGGGTGCTGCTGCCCGGCGGCGGGGAGCTGACCGGCACGGCGACCGGGGTGGACCCGGACGGGCAGCTCGTGGTCGACACCGCCGAGGGTGAACGCCACCTCGCGGCGGGCGACGTGCTCCACCTGCGCTGACCCCGCCCCCCTTCCCCGCGATCTTGCAGTTTGTGCCCCGGCAAAAGGGGTCAAAGGGTGCGAACAGGGGGCCCGAAGTGCAAGATCGCGGGGAAGGGTGAGGGTCGGCCGCGCGGCTGATGGCCCTACGGGCGGTGACCGGTTACGGTCACCCCGTCCGTTCCTGCGAGGAGGTTCGCGTGGCGTTCCCCGAGGACGTGCTCACCGAGGACGAGCATGTCGTGTTGCACCTGCACCCCCACTGGAAGGCCCTCATCCGGCCGGTCGTGGTGCTGGTGCTGGCCGTCGCCGCGGTGGTGGCCGGCGTCGTCCTGCTCCCCTCCGGCGGTGGCGGGTCCGTCGCGCTGGCCGTGATCGGTGCGCTCGCCCTGGTGGCGGTGCTGTGGTTCGCGCTCTGGCCGTTCCTGGTCTGGCGGACCACCCACTACCTCTTCACGAACGAGCGGGTGCTGCTCCAGCACGGCGTCTTCTCCCGGGACCGGCGGGACATCCCGCTCACCCGGGTCAACGACCACTCGATGAGCCAGCGGTTCGTCGAGCGGCTGCTCGGCTGCGGCACGCTGACCATCGAGTCGGCCGGTGAACGCGGCCAGTCCGTCCTCGTCGACGTGCCGCGTGTCGGGCAGGTGCAGACGAAGCTCTACGAGCTGGTCGAGGCGCAGCACGACAAGCACTCGCTCGGCGACGGGGAGATGCGGGAGATCCTCGCCGACATGCGGGAGGGCAAGCCGCTGCGCGACCCCACGGCCTGACGTCCCGCCCGCGGCCCGTTGACCATGGAGTTGCCGTCGCGACACGCCGTGGCGGGCGATCACCACTCGACGTGCGTGGTGGGGTCAGCGGCGGGGGCGTGGCCGGGTGACCGGTGCGAGTTCGGCCGCCAGTTCGGCGTCCAGGTCCCCGCCGGCGAGCCGAGGGTCCAGCGAAGCGAGGCGCTTGCGCGGCGGCGGCGTCGTGGAACTCCCGTTCGTCGTCGAGGCTGCGGCGCGTCCGGGCTGGTCGTCCGGCTCCTCTTCCTCCTCCAGCTCGGAGATCGACTCGGCCAGCTCGGCGACCGGGTCCATCTCGGCCATCGTGTCCCACTCGTCCCGCGGGATGCTGTGCCAGGTCTTCTCGGCGGGAGCGGGCGCGGGTTGGAAGACGAACGTCCGGTAGGACCAGAAGCGGAACAGCGTGGCCAGCAGCACGCCGCCGGTCTTGGCGACGTTCAGCGCCAGCAGGCTGGTCACGCCGAGGCCGTACTTGGCGGCCGCCAGCACGCCCAGCTCGATGAGCAGGCCCGTCGCATTGAAGAGGAAGAACAGGGCGTACTCGCGCCGGATCGCTGATTTCGGCCGATCCCGGTACGTCCAGTGACGATTCATCAGATACGACGTGATGGTCGCCACGATCGTGGCCACCACGGTCGCCTTCAGCTGGCCGTCGACGAAAACGGTCAGTGCCAGCGCATTGAACACGGCGTAATTGATGACGGTGTTGATGCCACCGACGATGCCGAATTTGAGCGCCTCGTGGACGAACTTCTGCCATCGCTCGGGCAGCAGACGGACAAGACGCATGGCAGAACACCTTAGGGCAGTGGTTTGGGCCGGCAGGTTCCGGCCGAACGGACTGGGCGGCAGATCACGCCCCGCGATCTCGGTCGTACGTCACTTCCGGTACGGCTGGGGTTCCCGCTTCCGGGAAGACGAACCGTCGATAGGACCAGAACCGGAACAGCGTCCCGAGCCCGGTGCCCACGATGAAGCTGGCGATGTTGTCCGCGAGGGGTGTGCGGAACACCTCCGGCCAGAGGCTACCCAGCCCGTAACGGCTGATCGCGAGGCACGCGACGGCGATGCCGAGGCCCACGCCGTTGAAGAAGAAGAACAGCGCGTACTCGCGGGCGGGGTTGCTGCGCTGGCGGTGGCGCCACGTCCAGAAGCGGTTGCCGACGAACGCCACGGTCGCCGCGATCACGGTGGAGATGGTCTTCGCGGTCACCTGCTCCAGGCTCTGCGCCACCGTCAGGTAGTTGAACAACGCGAAGTCGATCAGGAAGGCGACGCCGCCGACCGTGGCGAACTTGCTCAGCTCCCGGACCAGATGGCCGAAACGGTCGACCAGTGCGCGGACCGGACCCGTGCGGGTCTGTGGAGAGCCCGGAGTCTCTCCCGTCATCGTCGCGGCCACCCGCCGAGCCTACCGGCTGGTGGCACGCGGCACGGGTAGCAACGGCGAGCGCGGGCGGCCGGCATCGGCGGGGCCCGCGGCGTCCGTGGTGGACATGAACGCAGCGTAGTCGCTCCGGCGACGGTCGCGGGATGGAACGGCGGAAGTCGTACGCCCCCGGGGTGTCACACGGTTCGGGGCGCCGCCGAGACACGGGCGCGACGGGCGTCGTCGAAGGTTCACCGCAGGATTTGCGTGAAACTGCGCGCAAAAACGGGTATCAGCTCGCGATGCCGCAGCGTGGCCGTACCTTGTGCAGTTCTTCACAACCAGTCCCACTGACTGGGGAGGCTGCCCGGTTTACGCTGAGCCCAATCCCAGGTTTCCACGAAGGCGAAGCGGTTCCCGCCCCGCCCAGACTCGTGCATCCCATACATCGGTCAGCGTCGACCACAAGGAGATGTGTCATGGTTGCTCCGGCTACTGTTCGGGGTATCGATCAGGCCCCGACGTCCCATCCGAAACTGCTCGCCTGGGTGCGTGAGGTCGCAGAACTGACGACGCCCGACCGGGTCGTCTGGGTGGACGGTTCCGACGAGGAGTGGCGCCGCCTCACCGACGAGCTCGTGGAGGCCGGCACGCTGATCCGGCTGAACCCGGAGAAGAAGCCCAACTCCTTCTACGCCCGTACCGACCCGTCTGACGTGGCCCGGGTAGAGGAGCGCACCTTCATCTGCTCGGTCGACGAGGCGGACGCCGGCCCCACCAACAACTGGATGGATCCCGCCGAGATGAAGGCGGTGATGACCGAGCTCTACCGCGGCTGCATGCGGGGCCGGACGCTGTACGTGATCCCGTTCTGCATGGGGCCGGTCGAGGCCGAGAAGCCCATGTTCGGCGTGGAGATCACGGACAGCCCGTACGTGGTCGCCTCGATGCGCATCATGACCCGGATGGGCAAGAAGATCCTCGACGCCATGGGGAACGACGCGGACTTCGTCCACGCGCTGCACTCCATCGGCGCGCCGCTCGCGCCGGGGCAGAAGGACGTGGCCTGGCCCTGCAACGAGACCAAGTACATCTCGCACTTCCCGGAGACGCGGGAGATCTGGTCGTACGGCTCCGGCTACGGCGGCAACTCGCTGCTCGGCAAGAAGTGCTACTCGCTGCGGATCGCCAGCGTCATGGGGCGGGACGAGGGCTGGCTCGCCGAGCACATGCTCATCCTGAAGATCACCTCTCCGGAGGGGCGGGTCTACCACATCGCCGGCGCGTTCCCGTCGGCGTGCGGCAAGACGAACCTCGCCATGCTGGAGCCGACCATCCCCGGCTGGAAGGTCGAGACGATCGGCGACGACATCGCCTGGATGCGGTTCGGCCCGGACGGCCGGCTCTACGCCATCAACCCCGAGTACGGCCTGTTCGGCGTGGCGCCCGGCACGGACTGGAAGACCAACGCCAACGCGATGCGGACGCTCGACCGCGGCAACTCCATCTTCACCAACGTGGCCCTCACCGACGACGGGGACATCTGGTGGGAGGGGATGGGTGAGCCGCCGGCGCACCTCATCGACTGGAAGGGCAACGACTGGACGCCGGAGAGCGACAGCCTCTCCTCGCACGCGAACAGCCGCTTCTGCACGCCGATCACCCAGTGCCCCATCCTCGCCGAGGACTACTACGACCCGAACGGCGTACCGATCGACGCGATCCTCTTCGGTGGGCGCCGTCGGGACACCGTCCCGCTGGTGACCGAGGCCCGTGACTGGGTGCACGGCGTCTACATGGGTGCGACGCTCTCGTCGGAGACGACCGCCGCCGCGTCCGGCGCCGTCGGCGTGGTGCGCCGCGACCCGATGGCGATGCTGCCCTTCATCGGCTACCACGCCGGCGACTACTTCCGGCACTGGATCGAGATGGGCAAGGGCGCCAACGGCGACGAGTCGAAGCTGCCGCGGATCTACTACGTCAACTGGTTCCGCAAGGACCCGGAGGGCAACTTCCTGTGGCCGGGCTTCGGCGAGAACTCCCGCGTGCTCAAGTGGATCATCGAGCGGATCGAGGGGCGCGCCGAGGCCGTCGAGACCCCGATCGGCATGGTGCCCGCGCCGGACGCGCTGGACGTCGAGGGCCTGGACATGACGCCCGAGGACGTCCGGATCGCGCTCAAGGTCGACCCGGAGGAGTGGCGTAACGAGCTGCCGCTGGTCACCGAGTGGTTCGAGAAGTTCGGTGACAAGCTGCCCGGCGTCCTCTGGGCCGAACTGGACGCCCTGCGCGCCCGGCTCGACGCGGAGCAGCCGCAGCGATAGACGCGAGCGCCCGCAGGCCGGGCGTCGATCGGCACGGCCGCCGAGACCCGCGAGGTCCGGCGGCCGTCGCCGTGTGCGGGCCGGCGCGGTGGGCGGCGTACGGCTGGATCGACGAGGCGATCATTCTGGGCCGGCGACCGGCCAGGAATCGGCGCTGTTGACGGCGCTGTCGAGCTGCCCCGGATGTGGGGCAGCTCGACAGCGTCCCCATCACCACTGGATGCCGCGAGCCGGCGTGGCGCGGCCAGGTACCAGCTCCTCCCGCCCGGTGCCGCGCGCCAGGGGAGGCGCCGGGCGATCCCGTCCCTACGCCGCCCGGCGACGTGCCGGTGCGCTGCCGGCGCTCGCGTGCGGAGACCGGGCAGTATGTGGCTGTGGTCTCGGTCACCCTGGGGGCGGCGCGCGACGCCGGCCGCCCGGGGTGACGGCGGGCGGGAGGAGGGCGGCACGGTGGACGACGAGTTCGACGTGGTGGTGGTCGGGGCGGGGCCGGCGGGGTCGGCGGCCGCACTGGCGGCCCGGCGCGCCGGCGCCCGGGTGCTCCTGCTCGACCGGGCCGACTTCCCGCGGGACAAGGCGTGCGGTGACGGGATCGCCGCACACGCGCTGGACGTCCTCGACGAGCTGGGGGTGCCCGACGCGGTCGCCGGCTACCCGCCCCTGCCGGCGCTGCGGCTGGTCGGCCCCGGCGGCGGCGCGGTGGCCCGGCGGCTGCCCCGGCCCGCGTACACCGTGCCCCGGACGGTCTTCGACGCCCGGCTGGTGGCCGCGGCGGTGGCGGCGGGTGCGCAGCTGCGCCGGCACACGGTCCGCCGCGTCGCGCAGCGCGCGGACCGGGTGGTGCTCGACGGCGACGTGGCGGCCCGGGTCGTCGTCGGCGCGGACGGTGCCGGGTCCGTCGTCCGCCGCGCGCTCGGGCACCCGGTGAACCCGGACCGGCACCTCGCGCTGGCCATCCGGGGGTACGCTCCGGCGCTGCCCGGCCCGCCGGAGCAGCTCATCGTCACCTCGGGGGCGCGCTGGCCCGCGTACGCCTGGTCCTTCCCCATCGGTGACGGGCGGGCGAACGTCGGGTACGGGGAGGTGCTGCGGAGCGAGCCGTTGACCCGGGCGCACCTGCTCGACCGGCTGGCCGCGCTGCTGCCGGACACCGACCCGGGCACGGTCGAGGGGCTGCGCGCCCACCACCTCCCGCTGTCGACGCACCGCCCCCCGCCCGGCCGGGGCCGGGTGCTGCTGGCCGGTGACGCCCTCTCGCTGGTCAACCCGTTCACCGGGGAGGGGATCTTCTACGCCCTGCTGTCCGGTCTGCTGGCCGGCACCGCGGCGGCCGGGTCGCCCGACCGGGCCGCCCGCCGGTACGCCGACACCCTGCGCCGCCGCCTCGGCCGGCACCTGCGGCACAGCTCGGTGGCCGCCTGGCTGGCCCGGCGCCGGCGGGTGGTCGACGCGGCGGTCCGGGCGGCCCGGCGGGACGACCGGGTCTACCACAGCATCGTCGAGCTGGGGTTGGGTGACGGACGGCTGGACGTGCGCACCCTCGCGATGATCGGCATCGGTCTTCCGGCGCGGGATGAGCCTCCGGGGCGTTGAGCCGTCCGGTCGGTCGCTACGCTGCTAGATGATGTCTCTTCGGAACCTCGTCTACTCCCTGTACGAGCGACGCCTCAAGGCGAAGCTCGTGGGCAAGCCGGTGCCCCGGCACGTCGGAGTCATGTGCGACGGCAACCGTCGGTGGGCCAGGGAGATGGGCTTCGTCGACCCGAACGACGGGCACCGGGTCGGCGCCGCCAAGATCAAGCACGTGCTGGGCTGGTGTGACCAGGCCGGCATCGAGCACGTCACCCTCTACCTGCTGGCGACCGACAACCTCCGTCGCCCGGCCAGCGAGCTCGACCCGCTCCTCAAGATCATTGAGGATCTGGTGGTGGAGCTCGCCGAGGAGGGCAATCCGTGGCGGCTGCGGATGGTCGGCGCGCTCGACCTGCTCCCCGCGTCGACCGCCGCCGCCCTGAAGGCGGCCGAGGAGCGCACCCAGGGCCGCAGCGGCGGGGCCGAGGTCAACATCGCGGTCGGCTACGGCGGCCGGCGCGAGATCATCGACGCGGTGCGCTCGTTGCTGCTGGAGCACGCGGCGGCCGGCGGCACCCTCGAGGAGCTGGCCGAGGAACTGGACGTCGAGCACATCGCGGAACACCTCTACACCCGTGGCCAGCCGGACCCGGACCTGGTGATACGGACGAGCGGCGAGCAGCGGCTCTCCGGCTTCATGCTCTGGCAGTCGGCGCACTCCGAGTTCTACTTCTGCGAGCTGAACTGGCCCGACTTCCGGCACATCGACTTCCTGCGCGCCCTGCGCTCGTACGCCAACCGCCAGCGTCGGTACGGCGCCTGACCGCGCCGGCCGCCGACCACGGCCCGGCTGACGGCGGACCGCACCCGCCCGAGGGGCAGGCCGGCTAGCGGAGCTGTTGGGCGGCCCGGGCGAGGAAGTCGCCGAGGGCGGCGGGGGAGTCGATCGTGAGGTCGGCCGCGTCGGCCACCTCCTGCCCGGTCTCCGGGTTGGCGACCGCCACGCAGACGCCCAGGAAGTCCGGATCGGCGGCGGCACGCGCCCGCAACGCCGTGAACGCCTTGATGTCGGAGACGTCGTCGCCGAAGTACCAGGCGGCGCCCGCGTCCCGGATCACCTCGCCGATCACCATGCCCTTGTCCCGGTCGACGGGGGGCTTCAGCTCCAGCACCATCCGGCCGCCCTGCACCCGCAGCCCGAGCCGGTCGGCCTGGGCGCGCCCCCACTCCTGCACCGCCTCGCCGAGCTGCGGCGCGGTGCGCCAGTGCAGGGCCACGGACAGGCGCTTGAACTCGACCAGCGTGCCCAGGGGAAGCTCGGTGCGGGCCAGGTCGGCGAGGTCGGCCATCGTGGGCACCCACGGCAGCGCCGCGGGTTCGGTGACCGTCTCACCGCCCGAGTGGCTGTGCTCCAGGCCGTAGAGGCCGTAGAGGTCCACCCCGGCGAGCCCGCCGAGGCGGTCGCGGAGGAACTCCACCGGCCGGGCAGAGACGATGGCGATGCGGCGTACGAGCGGAGCGAGCGCCTCGATGGCGGCCAGCACCTTCGGCGCGGGCTGCACCGCGGTCGGGTCGTCCCCCACCGGCGCGAGCGTGCCGTCGAAGTCGAAGAAGAGGATGGTCCCGGACGCCCGGCCGGCGGTCGCCCGCCACGCCTCGTCGGCGTTCACGGGGGTCCTCGGCGGCTGGTTGCCCACATTCAACGGCGGCACGCGCGTCAGCGTACCCCGGCTCCGGCGGCTCAATCGTGGCCGAGCGGGACCGTGCGACCCGGTGGGAGATCAGCGTTCGGCGGCCTCCCGTCCGCGCCGTCCGAACGGCACGACCGTCGCCTCCTGACCGTGGCTGAGCAGGTAACCCTCCACGAACCCGGTGTTGCGGTCACCGGCGCGCGACTCGATCTCGTTGAGCCGGGCCACCAGGAACTCGGTGAGCGCGCTGACGCGGTCGTTCAGCCGCTCGTGCAACTCCGCGAGCACGGCCAGGACGACGGCGGTGCCGGCCGCGGTGAGCGCGAAGAGGTTGACGAGCACGGGAAGGTTCCCGCCGTCGACCGCGAGTGTGACCACGTTGCCGGTGG
>Ga0164243_10016505_pt1 | contig 10130 bp, 9 predicted proteins | sample OricompcompostOP_FD_108781 | JGI IMG/M metagenome (GOLD analysis project Ga0164243, IMG submission 108781) | Organic Plus compost microbial communities from Emeryville, California, USA - Original compost - Organic plus compost (OP) | ecosystem: Engineered > Solid waste > Mixed feedstock >... | reverse complement strand
GTGGGCGCTCATGTCCCGGGCGAATCCGGCCTCGGGCCCGTCGGCGGCCGGGCCGCCGGGCCTCAGCCACAGGAACGCGGTGGTCGCGACGAGGAGCACCGCGAGGACGACGGCGACCCGCCGTCCCCGCGGCGCCGGTGCCGTGCCCGCCGTCATGGCGTGTCCTTGGCTCCCGTGCAGGGGGCGCCGGGCTCGGGGGTCTGCTCGCCCTTCACGAACGCGCGCAGGAAGGCGTCCACGCGGGAGTCGTCGGCGCTCTGCAGCTTGAGCTGCTTGCCCCAGGCGGTCATGACGATCGGGGAGTCCAGGCCCGGGTACGGGCTCATCAGCGTGTAGTCGGTGTTCTCCACCTTGGACTTGAGCCGGTCGAGCTGGTCGGCGGCCAGGCCGGGACGGTAGGTGATCCAGACGGCGCCGTGCTCCAGGGAGTGCACCGCGTTCTCGTTGCGCAGCGGGCTGGTGTAGACGCGGCCGTTGCAGTTCTGCCAGATGGCGTCGTGGTCACCGCCCATGGGGGGCGTGGTGTCGTACCGGACGGCGGCGGTGGTGTGGTTGGAGCTGAGCCCTTCCTTCTCGATCAGACCCTCGATCGAGTCGGCCGAAGGGGGGCGGCTCTGCAGGAACGCGTAGCCGATGGCGACGATCGCCACCAGGCCGATCACGGAGAAGAACGCGATGGTGCCCCAGGGGACCTGCCGCTGGGTGAGGACGTTGCGTTGCGCGCGGTTGCGTGCGCTCTTGGACATTTGTGGGACTCGCTCTCAAGTTATTGCGGTGCTGGGTTGGAGGGCATGCGCGGACGCCGCAGAGGCATGTGCCACTGCGGCAGGCCCGTCACAGCCTGAGCACCTGCAAGGAGGAGAGCGGACGGCCAGGGAGCGTGCGCGGCGCCGGGGGAGCATGGGCCCAGCCCGAGCGCGGCGGGCGCCGTCCACCCGTCCGGCGCGGCTTCGCGGCCAGGCTCAGGGCCAGCATCCCGAGCAGGACGGCCAGGGTCAGGCACGCGTCGACCGGGCCGGGCGGCGGAAGGCCCGCGGGATCGCCTAACGACTGCGGGGCGGACGCGTCGGCGTGGTGCGCGGCCATCGCGTCGGCCACGGCCGCCGGGACGCTGGTGTGGTGCGCCGTGCAGACCCGCAGCGGCGGCCCGTGCCCCAGGCCGTAACTGAAGACCAGACCGGCAGCCAGGAACAGCGCCACGAGCAGCCCGGCGGGCCCATGGCGGAGGTGGGGGTCGGTCCGGCCCACGATCACGCCCCGCATACTAACCGCGGACGGGGACCGCCAGGGATGTCCGTCACGCGAGATACTGTCGGAGCGTGACCAGCAGCCAACCCGAAGGGCTCTTCGACTTCCCGGGGGCCGGGCCGGATCCCGGGCCCGCCCCCGTCCCGCCGGGCGACGGGGCGCGGCAGCCGCTGGCGGTGCGGATGCGGCCGCGGTCGCTGGACGAGGTCGTCGGCCAGCGGCACCTGCTCGGCCCGGGGACCCCCATCCGGCAGCTGGTCGACCGGGACGCGCCCATGTCGCTGGTGCTGTGGGGCCCGCCGGGCACCGGCAAGACCACCCTGGCCACGGTCGTCAGCCATGTCACCTCCCGCCGCTTCGTGGAGATCTCCGCGGTGAGCGACGGGGTGAAGCGGGTGCGGGCCGAGATCGACCTGGCCCGGCGCGAGCTGGGCATGAGCGGCCGCCAGACCCTGCTGTTCGTCGACGAGGTGCACCGCTTCAACAAGGCCCAGCAGGACGCGCTGCTGCCCGCGGTCGAGAACCGCTGGGTCTCCTTCATCGGCGCCACCACGGAGAACCCGTTCTTCTCGGTGATCAGCCCGCTGCTGTCCCGCTCGCTGCTGCTCACCCTGGAGCCGCTCGGCGAGGACGAGCTGCGCGAGGTGGTGCGGCGGGCGGTGGCCGACGGGCGCGGCCTGGACGGCCGGGTCGAGCTGGACGCCGCCGCCGAGGACCATCTGATCAGGCTGGCCGGCGGCGACGCCCGCCGCACCCTGACCTACCTGGAGGCCGCCGCCCTGGCCGTCGAGCGGGACGGCGGCGACGGGGCGCCCGCGCGGATCGGCGTGGAGGTGCTGGAAAGGGCCGTCGACCGCGCCGCCGTCCGCTACGACCGCGAGGGCGACCAGCACTACGACGTCATCAGCGCGTTCATCAAGAGCATCCGGGGCAGCGACGCCGACGCCGCGCTGCACTACCTCGCCCGGATGATCGAGGCGGGCGAGGACCCCCGGTTCATCGCGCGGCGGCTGATCGTGCACGCCAGCGAGGACATCGGGATGGCCGACCCGACGGCGTTGCAGACCGCGATCGCGGCCGCGCACGCGGTGGAGTTCGTCGGGCTGCCCGAGGCGAGGATCAACCTGGCGCAGGCCGTGATCCACCTGTCCCTCGCGCCCAAGTCCAACGCGGTCGTCACGGCCGTGGACGCGGCGCTCGGGGACGTCAGGAAGGGCGACGCGGGTCCCGTCCCGGGGCACCTGCGCGACGCGCACTACAAAGGTGCGGCAAGGATCGGGCACGGGGAGGGCTACAAGTACGCCCACGACTATCCGGGCGGCGTCGTCCAGCAGCAGTACGCGCCCGACACGATCCACGGCCGCCGGTACTACCGGCCCACCCGGCACGGCGCCGAGGCGCGGTTCTCGGACGTGCTGGCGCGCATCCGCTCCGTCCTGCGGGGCGGGAAGGGGCCGGACGGCGGCCGGGCCGGCGGGCACGAGTGATTCGATCTTTCCCGCCGTTGCTCCCGGCGTCGGCGGCTTCCGCCCGGTAGCCTGCCCGCAGGGCAGGTGCGGCGACCGGGCACGGCGCGGGCCGGTGACCACGGTAGGGTCTTCGCAGACCGGGCCCGGGAGGCGGCCGGGCGCCCGCCGGAGGGCCGGCCACCCGTCCCGCCGCCCGGCCCGAGCCCACGAACACAGCGACTCAGCGGAGACGAACCCCGATGCTCACTGGTGGACAGGTGGCCGGCCTGATCGTGGCCGTGTTCTGGGCCGTGCTGGTCTCCTTCCTGGCGCTGACCCTGCTCAGGCTCGCCCGGCTGCTGAACGAGGCGGGCAAGCTCGTCGCCGACCTCGCCGACCAGGCGGGCCCGCTGATGGAGGACATGACCCAAACGGTGCGCCGCGCCAACGAGCAGCTGGACCGCACCGACGTCATCACCCGGCAGGTCCACGGGGTCACGCGGAACGTCTCGGCGGTGACCACGATCATGACCTCGGTGGTGGGCGGGCCGCTGGTGAAGGCCGCCGCCTTCTCCTACGGCGTCCGCAAGGCGCTGAGCAACCGCGCCGGGCAGCCGCACGGCGGCGACGGCGCGTCCCGGCCGCAGCTCCAGGCGCGGCACGACGGCAAGAGGCGCGGGTGAGCCCGCGGACCGGCCCGCGGACGGATCCCGGGCGAAGCGAGGCACAATGAGAAGACTGTTCTGGCTCTCGGTCGGCGCCGGTGCGGGCATCTACGCCACGCACCGGGTCAAGCGGCGGGTGGAGCGCATCGCTCAAGCCTGGTCACCCGGGGGCGTGGCGGCCCGTGCCGTCACCGCGGGACAGGGCGCGGGCGACCGGTTGAGGCATTTCGCGCTGGACGTACGTACGGAGATGCGGGCACGTGAGGCCCAGCTTCGGGAGGCCGCCCGGATGGACGAGGCGCCGCCCGACGCGGAGGGCCCTCCGCGCCGTGTCCTGCGCGCACCGCGTTACACGATCATCGACGATGAGAAGGATGGCCACTGATCATGGAGTCGGCAGAGGTCGCACGGCGCTTCCTCGGGTTCTTCGAGGAGCGCGGGCACACCGTGGTGCCCTCGGCCAGCCTGATCGCCGAAGACCCCACGCTGCTGCTGGTGAACGCGGGCATGGTCCCGTTCAAGCCGTACTTCCTGGGTCAGCGCACCCCGCCCGCCCCGCGGATGACCAGCGCGCAGAAGTGCGTGCGCACGCCCGACATCGACGAGGTCGGCAAGACCACCAGGCACGCCACCTTCTTCCAGATGCTGGGCAACTTCTCCATCGGCGACTACTTCAAGGAAGGCGCGATCCCGTTCGCCTGGGAGCTGCTCACCCGCCCCCGGTCCGACGGCGGGTTCGGCTTCCCCGAGGACAGGCTGTGGGTCACCGTCTTCCACGACGATGACGAGGCGGCCGCCATCTGGCACGACAAGGTCGGGCTGCCGCAGGAGCGCATCCAGCGGCGCGGCCTGGCCGACAACTACTGGCACATGGGCGTGCCCGGACCCGGCGGCCCCTGCTCGGAGATCTACTACGACCGCGGCCCCGACTACGGCCGCGAGGGCGGCCCCGTCGTGGACGAGGACCGGTACCTGGAGGTCTGGAACCTGGTCTTCATGCAGTCGCAGCTCGGCGAGGTCCGGTCCAAGACCGACTTCGACACCGTGGGCGACCTGCCGGCCAAGAACATCGACACCGGCATGGGCCTGGAGCGGATGGCCGCGATCCTCCAGGGCGTCGACAACATCTACGAGACCGACACGCTCTGGAAGGTGCTGGACCGCGCCGCCGAGCTCACCGGCTCCCGCTACGGCGCCGACCAGCGGGCGGACGTGTCGCTGCGGGTGATCGCCGACCATGTGCGCAGCGGCACGATGATGGTCGCCGACGGGATCCGTCCCGGCAACGAGGGCCGCGGGTACGTGCTGCGCCGCATCCTGCGCCGCTCGATCCGCAACCTGCGGCTGCTGGGCGGCCAGGAGGCGGGCCTGATGCACGCGCTGACCGAGGTCGCGATCGCCGCCATGGGCGAGCAGTACCCGGAGCTGATCCGCACCGCCCCCACGATCCACACGGTGATCGACGCGGAGGAGGACTCCTTCCTCCAGACGCTGCGCACCGGCACCGCCATCTTCGACACGGCGGTGGCGGAGGTGAGGCGGGCGGGGCGCACGGCGCTGCCGGGCGACCAGGCGTTCAAGCTGCACGACACCTACGGGTTCCCGATCGACCTGACCCTGGAGATGGCGGCCGAGCAGGGCCTCCAGGTGGACGAGGAAGGGTTCCGTCGGCTCATGCAGGAGCAGCGGGACCGGGCCAAGCGCGACGCCCGCGAGAAGAAGTCCGGCAACCTGGACGTCTCCGTCCTGGACGACCTGCTCACCAGCGCGGGCGGCGCGGTCGAGTTCACCGGCTACGGCGAGGTCAGCGGCGAGGCGCGGCTGGCCGGGCTGCTGATCAACGGCGCCAACGTGCCCGCGGCGGGCGAGGGCGCCCAGGTCGAGGTGGTGCTGGACCGCACGCCCTTCTACGCCGAGGGCGGCGGCCAGCTCGCCGACCACGGCGTGATCCGGGCGGGCAACGGCGCGGTCATCGAGGTCGACGACGTGCAGTCCCCGCTGACCGGGCTGATCGTCCACCGCGGCCGGGTGGTGTCCGGTGAGGCTCAGGTCGGCGACACCGTCTACGCCGAGATCGACCTGGAGCGGCGCCGCGCGATCTCCCGTTCGCACACCGCGACCCACATGGTGCACGCCGGGTTCCGCCGCGCGCTGGGCGAGTCGGCCGCGCAGGCGGGCTCGGAGAACTCCCCGGGCCGGTTCCGGTTCGACTTCACCGCCTCGGGCCCCGTCCCGCCGAGCGTCCTGCGCGACGTCGAGGACGAGGTGAACGAGGTCCTGGTGAACGACCTGGACGTGCGGGCCTTCCACACCTCGATCGAGCAGGCCCGCTCGATGGGCGCGCTGGCGCTGTTCGGCGAGAAGTACGGCGACGAGGTCCGGGTCGTGGAGGTCGGGGACTACTCGCGGGAGCTGTGCGGCGGCACCCATGTCGCGCGCTCCGGCCAGCTCGGGCTGATCAAGGTGCTGGGCGAGTCGTCCATCGGCGCGGGGGTGCGCCGGGTGGAGGCGCTGGTCGGCATCGACGCGTTCCGGTTCCTGGCCCGCGAGAGCGTCCTGGTGGCGCAGCTCTCGGAGCAGCTGAAGGCGCGCAAGGAGGAACTGCCCGAGCGGATCTCCGGCGTCGTGAGCCGGCTCCGCGACGCCGAGCGGGAGCTGGAGCGGCTGCGCTCCCGTGAGGTGCTGGCGGTCGCGGCGTCCCTGGCGGGCGGCGCCCGCGACCTGGGCGGCGTGGCCTTCGTGGCGCACCGCGCGCCCGACGGCACCGGCGCCGACGACCTGCGCAAGCTCGCGGTGGACGTGCGCGGGCGGCTCAGCGCCGGGCCGGCGGTCGTCGTGGTCGCCGGGGTGCCCAAGGACCGCCCGGTGGTGGTGATCGCCACCACCGAGGGCGCCAGGGAACGGGGCCTGAAGGCCGGTGCGCTGGTCGGCGTCGCCGCCAAGGCGCTCGGCGGCGGGGGCGGCGGGAAGGACGACCTCGCGCAGGGTGGTGGCAGCGATCCCGCCGCCATCGACGAGGCGCTGCGGGCGGTCGAGAACGCCGTAGGGGCGTCATGATCGGGCCGTCCGGGACGCGCGGCCCGGCGAGCCGATGAGGCAGGGCGTGCGGCTCGGCGTGGACGTGGGGTCGGTACGGATCGGCGTGGCGCGCAGCGATCCGGCGGGGATCCTCGCCACGCCCCTTGAGACGGTCGCACGGGGGAAGGGGGATCTCGACCGGCTCGTCGCCCTGGCGGCCGAGCACGAGGCGGTGGAGGTGGTCGTGGGGCTGCCGACGTCGCTGTCGGGCCGGGAGGGGCCGGCCGCGCAGGCGGCGAGGGAGTTCGCGGTACGGCTGGCCGCACGGCTGCCCGCGGACACCGTCCGGCTGTACGACGAGCGGCTTACGACGGTGACGGCCGAGAACGGGCTGCGGGCCGGGGGAGTGCGCGGCAGGGCCCGCCGCCAGGTCGTGGATCAGGCCGCGGCGGCCGTGCTGCTGCAGGCGGCTCTGGACGGGGAGAGGTTGACTGGGCAACCCCCAGGCGAGATCGTCCGGAGAGGCTCATGAACGACTTGGACCTGTTCTCCGACCCCGACCCCTACGGTGACCGCGGCTACGGCGACCGCCGCGACCGTGGCGGTCGCGACCCCCGGAGGGGCGGCAGGCCACCGGCGCGGCAGCAGCGGGACCAGCGCGCGCGCCAGCGGCAGGGCCAGCGTCAGCGGCGGGGCCGGCGCGAGCCGTACGGCCGGCGCGACCGGCAGAAACGCAAGCGCCGCAACGGGCGCGCGGCGTTCCTGTTCTCCCTGGCGTTCCTGGTGGCCGTGCTCGGCACCGGCGGCGTGCTCGGCGTCGCGTGGATCGACAAGCGGCTGAACCCGCCGGACTACGAGGGCGCGGGCACGGGCGCCGTCACGGTCCAGATCAAGGACGGCGACACCGGCCTCACCATCGCCCGCACGCTGCTGAACCACCAGGTCGTCAAGAGCACGCAGGCGTTCGTGGAGGAGTACGCCAAGCATCCGAAGGCGTCGGGGATCCAGCCGGGCTTCTACCAGATGCGCAGACGGATGTCGTCGGCGGCGGCCGTGGCGCTGCTGCTGGACCCCAAGTCCCGGTCCGGCAACCAGATCACGATCCCCGAGGGCCTGCGGGTGACCCAGGTGATCGACCAGCTGGCCAAGAAGACGGGGATCCCGCTCAAGGACTTCCAGGCCGTCCTCAAGGACCCCGACCGGCTCGGGCTGCCGCCCTACGCCAAGGGCAAGGTCGAGGGCTACCTGTTCCCCGGCCAGTACAACCTGGACCCCAACGGCTCGGCCGAGCAGATCCTCAAGACGATGGTGGACAGGTTCAACCGGTTCGCCCGGGAGAAGGACCTGGTGGCGCGGGCACGGCAGGCCAGGATGAACCCCGGCACGGTGATCACGATGGCCAGCCTGATCCAGGCCGAGAGCGGCCGTCCCGACGACATGCCGAAGATCTCCCGGGTGATCTACAACCGGCTGCAGCGTGATCCGCCGCTGTTCCTGAAGTTCGACAGCACCACGCTGTACGGGCTGGGCAAGTACGGGATCATCGCCAGCAACGAGGACATCAGATCCAAGAACCGCTACAACACCTACAATTACCCGGGGCTGCCGCCGGGCGCGATCTCCAACCCGGGCGAGGCGGCGATCGACGCCGTCTTCGAGCCCGCCGAGGGAACGTGGCTGTTCTTCGTGGCCACCGACCCCAAGAACCGGATCACCAAGTTCGCCACCACCGAGGCCGAGTTCGACCGGCTCAGGGCGGAACTGGAACGCAACCTCAGGGCCCAGGGAGGGAACTAGTGGCACGGGCCGCCGTGCTCGGCAAGCCGATCGAGCACTCGCTGTCCCCGGTGCTGCACACCGCCGCGTACGCGGCGATGGGCCTGGACGACTGGGTGTACGAGGCGTACGAGTGCGACGAGACCGGTCTGTGGGGGTTCCTTGAGGCGCTGGACGAGGGCTGGGCGGGGCTGTCGCTGACGATGCCGCTCAAGCGGACGGCGCTGAAGCTGGCCGACACCGTGTCCGGCCTGGCCAGGGCCGTGGGCGGCGCGAACACGATCGTGCTGCGGGACGGCCGCAGGCACGCCGACAACACCGACGTGCACGGCATGGTGGCGGCGCTCACCGAGGCGGGGCTGGGCGCCCCGGCGTCGGCGCTGGTGCTGGGCGGCGGCGCGACGGCGGCCTCGGCGCTGGCGGCGCTGGCCGAGCTGGGCCTGACCAAGGCGTCGATGGCGGTGCGCAACCCCGACCGCGCCGCGGAGTCGGTCGCGGTGGGCCGCAGGTTCGGGCTGACGCTGCGGGTCGGGCCGCTGGACCGGCTGCCGGACCTGCTGGGGACCGACCTGGTCGTCTCGACGCTGCCGGGGATCGCCGCGGACCCGTACGCCGCCCAGATCGCGGCGTCCGGCGCGGCCCTGTTCGACGTGGTGTACGCGCCGTGGCCGACGGCGTCGGCGGCGGCGGTGCGGGCGGCGGGCGGCGTGGTGGTCGGCGGGTTCGACATGCTGCTCCACCAGGCCGCGCGGCAGGTCGAGCTGATGACGGGCCGCGGGGACGTGCCGGTGGCGGCGATGCGCGCCGCGGGCGAGGCCGAACTGGCGCGCCGCGCCGCCGAGGCCCGCGCCTGAGCGCCCTCCGCGTCACGCCGGGGTGTGGTCGCGGGGACGGGGCGCCGGCGGGATCGACGGCGTCCGGCGGCGTTTCATGGCCTCGTGCGTCAGCGTCAGCACGATGGGCAGGATGACGCTGAACCAGAAGTCCTTCCAGTCCCAGGCGCCGGCGGCGACACCGGCGAGGCTGCCCAGCGTGACCAGCGCGAGCACCAGGACCGTCCAGTGCCGCTTGAACAACCGCACCACGTCGATGTACGGCGGAGGCGCGGGCAGCAGGCTGGACAGGGGCCGGTCGCGGGCGTGTGCCCGCTGGACGACCGTGGCGTCCGGCATCCAGTGCACCACTTCCTTCGGGTGCAGCAGGGGATACCTGGACAGTTCGATCAGCGCTTCCAGCCGCCACCACAGCGTCCACAGGGACGCGCGGCCGCTGCCGGGGTAGCCGTTCCAGCGCGGGTTGGTGTCCTTCCCCTCGACGAGGGTCTGGAACGCGTGCGCGATGGTGGGGCCGCGCGGCCCCCGCGGATCCTTCAGCAGCGCCATGAGCGCGATCGGCAGGCCGTAATGCCACAGGGCCAGGCGCCAGACCGGCTTGGCGCCGTCGCCGTGCGGGGACACGTCGTAGGTCTCGATCCACTTGTGCTCGTCGTCGGGATCGAAGTGGTCGTGCAGCCAGTCGTAGGCGGCCAGCAGCCGGTCGTCGTGCTGGTGCTGGTCCGGGCGCGCCTCGGCCAGAGTCACCAGCACGAACGCGGTGTGCGTGACCGTGGGCGAGGCCATGGGCGTCGGCCCCCAGCCGGGGCGCTGCCCCGTCCGGTCGGCGGTCAGCCACTGCACGCCCCGCTCGATGGCCGGGTCGTACGGGTTGAGCTGGGTGAGGGCACGCAGCGCCAGGCAGGTCAGCCACACCCGGGACGGGCAGCCCAGCAGCGAGCCCCAGCCGCCGTCGGGGTTCTGGTTGTTCAGCAGCCAGTCGTAGGCGCGCCGCGCGTCGGGCGCGTCGCCGCGCAGGTCGCACCGGGAACGGATGAGGAACCTGGCGATCCACGCGGTGGCCTCGACGACGGGCATCCCCAGGCTCGTCTTCGTGGACCAGCCGCCGTCCCTGAGCCGGTCACCGGACGAGATCTGCCGCG
>Ga0164243_10016504_pt1 | contig 10131 bp, 8 predicted proteins | sample OricompcompostOP_FD_108781 | JGI IMG/M metagenome (GOLD analysis project Ga0164243, IMG submission 108781) | Organic Plus compost microbial communities from Emeryville, California, USA - Original compost - Organic plus compost (OP) | ecosystem: Engineered > Solid waste > Mixed feedstock >... | reverse complement strand
CGGGTGGCCGTGGAGCTCATCGGCTACGCCGACCCGCAGAGCCGCCCCCTGCTGAACGAGGCCGTCGCCCAGGGCGTGCTGGAATGGCGCGACTTCATGCCGAACGACGAGGCGCTCAAGCGGCTCGACGGCGCGCTCGCCGGGCTCTCGCTGCTGCACGACGAGCCCAACTATCGCCACTCGATGCCCACGAAGATCGTGGAGTACATGGCGCACGGCATCCCGGTCATCACCACCCCCTCGCCGCGGGCCGTGGAGCTCGTGGAGCGCTACCAGTGCGGCCTCGTCGTCCCCTGGCAGGACCCTCAAGCGGTGGCGCGGGCGGTGCTCAAGCTCAGGGACAACCCCTTCGAGCGGATCGGCACCGGTGGACGCGGCTACGCCGCCGCGCGGGCGAACCACCACTGGCCCAACTCCGCACGCCGCTTCGTCACCCAGTTAGAGGCGTGGGCGGGCGTCAAGAGCTGAACGCGTGGTGAACACTCCCGCAGGCGGCCGCTGAGGCCGGCCCGGCAGTGCGCACATCCGGGTAGGCTGGGCGCGGCAAGATCATTTGAACGACGGGCGGTAGTGTCCTGAAAGTGCGCTGGCTCACTCTGATCCTGGGTGTGGCGATCCTCGCCGGCGTCGCATCAGTGGTGATCGTCCTCCGTGACGGAAGCACCGGCTCCGGCACCGCCAGCGCCGGGCAGACCGTCCCCTCGACCCCCATGGTGGGGTCGCCGACGCACAGCGTGTTCACCGACCCCTGCGGGACGTTCGAGACCGCGGCGACCACGCCGTACGCCGTGAGCGGCTACTGGCTCATCCCGACCTCCGACCCCTGCACCTGGCGACGCCAGCTTGAGGCCATCCACCGCCTTGGCGGGGACACCGTCGTACGTCTCGGGTTCGGCCTGTCGCCGCGCAAGACCGACGATGAGGGGCAGGTCCTGGAGGCCTCGACCCCCGAGGGCAAGGCGCCCAAGCCCGACGCCAGGTTCGCCCGCTGCGTTGAGAACGGGCTGCCGTGCATGAAGGCGGCGGAAAAGGAGCTCCAGGCGGCCAACCCGGGCAACCGCATCACGAGGACGTACGTCTACCGCACCGACGAGCGCTTCGGCCCCGGCATCTTCCGCTGCCCCCAGATGGAGCACGAGGTCGTGGTGGGGGACGCCGTCTTCTTCCGGCTCATCGCGCCCGAGGACGGCTCGGACGACCCCACCTGCGACTTCAGCCGTGAGGGGCGCGGCTATCACCTGATCCTCGTCTCGGCGGGCACCAGGGACAGCCTCAGCGAGCTCCTCGACCTCGGCGACCGGTTCGGCATCAAGGTCTTCCCCGCCCTGCCGCTCGCCCCGCGCGACCCCGAGGAGTCGACCCGGGCCGACCCCCGCCACATCGGCACGCTCACCACGCTGACCCGGCGGGTGCTCCAGGACTACGGCGACCGGTTCAAGGGCCGCGAGTCGCTGGGCGGCGTCTATCAGCCGTTCGAGCTGCAGTTGCGCGACTGGCCCGACCCGAGCAAGGTCGACACGCTCCAGGTGTACGCCGAGCAGCACCTGATCGTCGAGCAGGAGCTGCCGGACAAGCCGATCCTCGTGAGCCCCTACATCGACAGCCGCAGGCGGGTGAAGTACACCTCCACGCCCGCCCAGGTGGCGCAGGGCTTCAAGCAACTGGCACGCACCGGAGTCGAGATCATCGCGCCGCAGGACGGCCGGGGCACGGGCAAGGTCGGCCTGTTCTGGCCCAACTGGAAGAACAAGCCGGTGGACGACACCCTCAAACCGGTCGTCGGGGAGAGCACGTACGCCACGGCCTACTACGGCAGCACCCGCGACTACTACCGCGCGATGTCGCAGGCCCGCCAGGACCTGGTCCAGGAGGGCATCCAGGTGGAGCTGTGGGCCAACGTCGAGGCGTTCGAGCCGTCCACCTCGGCGGAGCCCTGCGGCCGTCAGGGCACCCGCGGGCGTACGGACAAGCCCCGGCTGGACACCCAGGTGACGCTCGCCGCGCCGTACGTGTCGAAGATCATCTCGTACATGTGGAGCGACTTCTTCACCTGCGGCTCGCCGTCGCTGTCGGAGGAGATCGCGGCCGACTGGGACCGTCCGATCCCGATCGAGGCGCAACGGCGCGCGCGGCAGATACAGGACGGCCTGGAGATCCGCGGCTACCACCTCGGCTCGGCCAAGGTCACGCTGAGCTGGCCGGGCCTGGACACGCCGCGCGTCGTCGACTCGGCCACGGTCGGCTGGCACGACACCACCCCGATCCCGGGGCTGCCCGCGGGCACGGAGAAGATCTGGATCCCGGTGGACTGGGCCACGGTCCCCGGCGACGTCTGGGTGCGGGTGGAGGTCACCTCCGCCGACGGCAGGAAGTCCGCCGAGCCCGTCTACTACCACAACACCGGCTGATCTCCCTGCCGCCGTGTCGCGCCGGAGGCGCGCAGTGGGTACGCGCCGGAGGCGCGTGCGGTGCAGCAGTGTGATGCGCGTGTCAAGCGTAGGGTGCGGCAATGTCCGGGCAAGGAACGGGCAATGCCGCGGCGGGGCTCGCGCGCGGCGCGCCCAGCCCGCTGATCTCCTTTGCCTGCGCCGCCGCCAGTGGATCTCCATGTCGCGGCGGCGTGATGGCCGGCCCATCCCCGCCGGCGCCGAGGTGCCTCCGCAACAGGGCACCCGACGATCGACAAGGAGACCGCACATGAACCGACTTCGTAACCTCCTGCCCGCGGGTATCGCGGCGGGCGCGCTGGTGACCGGGATGGCTCTGGCCGCCCCGGCGGCCACCGCCGCCCAGACCGCGAGCGGGCGTGCGAACGTCGTCACCGCGCTCGACTACAACAGCACCGGCTGGACCTACCGCCAGGTGCCCCCCACGACCCAGGTGCCGGACTTCGCCGACCGGGGGTTCGACGACAGCGGCTGGCCGCTGGGACAGGCCGGCTTCGGCACCACCAACGGCACCTGCTCGTGGAACAACGAGAACACCGTCAAGACCCCGTGGGCGGTCGACACCGACATCCTCGTGCGCCACTGGATCCACCTGCCGCGCGACGCCCAGCAGGTGCGCATCCAGGGCACGGTGGACAACGACGCGCAGGTCTACTTCAACGGCCACCTCGTGCAGAGCGTCAAGAGCGGCAAGTGCGCCGCCGGGGCGATCGACGTCGTGGTGCCCGTGGCCGACCTCGACTGCTGCAACCTGATCGCCGTACGCGGCCATGACGGCGGCGTGGCGACCTATCTCAACCTCCGGGTGACCTACGTCAAGCCCACGAACGCGTTCTGACCCACCCGGCCGTGCGTGGCCCGGCATCGGCCGTACGGTGCCGGGCGACGCCCGACGGGGGTTACGAGGGTGTGGAGCGGTGATGAAGCTCCCGTGCGGGGCCCGGCCGGCCTACCCAGGACGGCCCGAGCCGAGGCCCGCGTCCTGTAGCGTCATGGGCATGATCCCGCGTATTCCTGTCAGCGTGGATCTTGTCGTGCTCACCGTCAGGTCCCAGCAGCTCAGCGCACTCGTCTGGCGGCGCGACCGGCCGCCGTACGAGGGCCGGTGGGCGCTGTCCGGCGGGTTCATCAAGCTGGAGGAGGACCTGCCCGCCGCGGCGGCCCGCGTGCTGGCCGAACGGGCCGGTCTTCCCGGGGCCCCGGTCCATCTGGAACAGCTTCAGACCTACGGCTATCCGGACCGCGACCCGCGCCAGCGGGTGGTCAGCGTGGCCTATCTGGGTCTCGCTCCCGACCTGCCCGCGTCCACCGAGGCCCACATGAGCTGGCAGCCGGTGGCCGAGCTGACCGAGATGGCCTTCGACCACCGCAGGATCATGCTCGACGGCGTGGAGCGGGCGCGGGGCAAGCTCGAATACACCTCGCTCGGCGCGGCCTTCTGCCCGCCCGAGTTCACCGTCGCGGAGCTGCGCCGCGTCTACGAGATCGTCTGGGGACGCCCGCTCGACCCGCGAAACTTCCACCGGAAGGTCACCAAGACCGAGGGCTTCCTCGTGCCCACCGGGCGCACCACGACCCGCGACGGCGGCCGTCCCGCCATGCTCTACCGCCGGGGCCCCGCCGTGCTGCTCCATCCGCCCATGCTGCGCACCTGACCGGCCGCGCCGGCCGTTCCCCCGGACCGTCCCGGTTGCGTGCGCGACCTGCTGCGGTTCTGCGCGGTCCTCGGAGTCGTCCGCTTCCCCTGGCGAGACACACGCCTGGGACACGCTTCACCGTTTCGGCGGGTGGCTGTTCCCCCTGGCTGTTCCCCCTGGCTGTTCGTGGGCGCTTCCGCGTGCGCGAGCGGCGAAGCGCGCGGCCGCATGCGGGCGGCGGGCGTCGTCGGTTCAGCGGGCGCGGTACGGCGGGCGTCGTCGGTTCAGCGGGCGTCAAGGGCCTTGAAAGCGGCCCGGGACACACTGCCGGCAACGACGAGGAAAGGACCCCCAGCCATGACCCTCACCCGCTCCCTCGCAGGCATCACGCTCGCTGCCGGCATCCTGGCCCTCGCCCCGCTCGCGACCGCGACGGCCGCCGAGGCCACCGCCGCCAAGTCCTGGGGCCCCTACTACGCCACCGGGTCGAAGGCCAAGGTCAGCGGCTCGCTGATCGCCGCGGCCAAGAGCGACCGGAGCCGGCCCGCGCCGTACGTCAAGGTCACCGGCAAGGTCACCAGCCTGAACCACACGTCGTCCACCTGCGGCTGGGCCCTGTTCCGCGTCAGCTACTTCGACGCCGCCAACAAGCCGCACCTGGCCTACCGCAACTACCGCACCTGCTCGTACGGCGCGAAGAAGACCTTCGCCTTCACCATCAAGAACGTCGGCGAGGTCGAGCTCAAGGTCTGCTCCGAGCGCAAGGCCACCAAGCCGTCCCTCACCTGCCAGTACGCCGGCAGCTGGAAGACGCTCTACGCCTACTACCAGTAAGACCGGGGCAGGAGAGTTATCCACAGGGGGCGTGCGGGGTGCCGCCGGGACAGGCGGATCTCCTATCGTTAGGGCATGCCTCGATTCCGCTCGATCCTCGACACCGTGCCGGCCTACAAGCCGGGCAAGGCCGTGGTCTCACCGGACGGCCGCTCCTACAAGCTGTCCTCCAACGAGAACCCCTTCGGACCCCTGCCGTCGGTGCTTGAAGCGATCGCGCGGGCGGCCACGGACGTCAACCGCTACCCCGATCCCGGCGCGGTCCGGCTCACCGAGACGCTCGCCGAGCGGCTCGGCGTGCCGTACGACCACGTGGCGCTGGGTGCCGGATCGGTCGCGGTCGCCCAGCAGATCCTGGAGGCGGTGGGCGAGCCCGGCGCCGAGGTGATGTACGCCTGGCGCTCGTTCGAGGCCTACCCGATGCTGGTCGGCTTCGCGGGCGCCACCTCGATCGAGGTGCCGCTGCGCGACGAGACGCACGACCTCGACGCCATGGCCGACGCCATCACGCCGGAGACGCGCCTGGTCTTCGTCTGCAACCCCAACAACCCGACCGGCACGGTCAACCGGGCCGACGAGCTCACGCGGTTCCTCGACCGCGTGCCCGAGAACGTCCTCGTCGTCCTCGACGAGGCCTACCGGGAGTACGTCAGGGACGCGGACGTGCCGGACGGTCTCACGTTCTATCGCGAGCGCCCCAACGTCGCCGTCCTGCGCACGTTCTCCAAGGCGTACGGCCTGGCGGGGCTGCGGGTCGGCTACCTGATCGGGCAGGAGCCCGTGGCCGCCGCGGTCCGCAAGACGCTGCTGCCGTTCGCGGTCAACCACCTCGCCCAGGCGGCCGCGATCGCGTCCCTGAAGGCCGAGGACGAGCTGCACGAGCGGGTCGAGACCGTGATCAAGGAGCGCGCCCGGGTCAGGGAGACGCTGCTGTCGCAGGGCTGGACCGTCCCGCCCACCGAGGCCAACTTCGTCTGGCTGCGCCTTGGCGAGCGCACGATGGAGTTCGCCGAGAAGTGCGCGGCCGTCGGGGTCGCGGTGCGCCCGTTCGCCGGCGAGGGGGCCCGGATCTCCATCGGCGACAGCGAGGCCAACGACGTCTTCCTCGCCGCCGCCGAGGCGTTCCGGAAGGACTCCTAGCAACGTCCACGGGGTGGAGGGAGCGGAGCGGAAGGGAACGAGGACCGCAGCGAAGGCCCAGCGGAGCGGGTTTCGCGAGGACCGGAGTTTCCTTCCGGCGCAGTGACCGACTCGCCCCAGGCCCGTGGATACGTCTGGTGCAGACCGGCAACGGTCTCCGCCACCTGCCGGCTTGCCCAAGATCTGTGAACGTCCCCCAGGCTTCGCGAGGAGCGGGGTTGCCGCACCCCGCCAGGGGGCCGTTCGCGAGGGGCGGGGTTTCCGCACCCCGCTAGGAGGCCGGGTAGTACTGCCGGATGAGCTCCTCCGTGGCCCGCGCCGCGTGGCCGGGATCGGCTCCGGAGGCGACCAGCACCCGCGTCGCCACGGTCTCGTGATCGCGGAGGAGCGCGAGCAGGATGTGCTCGGTGCCGATGCGGTCGTGGCCGCGCCGCACGGACTCCTCGTTCGACGCCTGGAGGACCGCGGAGGCGGCCGGGGTGAACGGCAGGGGCTCCGCCGTGGCGGACCGGCCGTGGCCGACGGTCTCCTTGACCCGGAGGCGCGCGTCCTCAAGGCTCAGGCCCAGGCTCGTGAGAACCTGGGCCGCCAGGCCACCGCCTTCGCGGAGCAGACCGAGCAGGATGTGCTCGGTGTCGATGGATGAGTGGCCGAGCGTCCGGGCCTCGTTCTGGGACAGGACGACGACCTGTCGTGCTCGATCGGTGAACTTCTCGAACATCGCGCGGTTCCTCGCAAAGCAGTGTCAGTGAACCCTTCCGGGTCCTGTCATGATCCGGTTGTCAGCGATCTTGTATATCGCGTGCGGCCGTCCATGGAGTCGCCCACCCTGACCGCCGCGGGATGCCCTCGCATTTGTCGTGCGAATATCGCGGGATAGTCGGCGGATCGCAGCGAAATCATGCGTCCGATTCGCGCGCGGCCTCGAATTACCGATTTCGCTCTCATGCCTCGCCAAGCCGGCCCCGTTTCCCGTTCGGTCCCCGTTTCCCGGTCCGGCCCCGTTTCCCGGTCCGGCTCTGTTCCCGGTTCGGCCCGGTTTCCGGTTCGGCCCGGTTTCCGGTTCGGCCCGGTTTCCGGTTCGGCCCGGGTTCCAGGTCCGGCTCGGATTCCCGGCCCGGCTCACGCTCACGGTCCGGCGGCTCGCATTCACGGCTCGACGGCCGGCTGGGACGCCGTGACGCGTCCGGGGCCCGCGGGGGCCTCCTCCTCCGGCGGCGTCGCGGGCCTCCCGCGGCGCTCGGTGGAGACCACCAGCGCGACCCCCACGACGATCAGGACCCCCGCCACGAGCATGGCCGCGGTGACCGGCTCCGCCAGCACCGCCATCCCGAGCAGCACCGCCACCACGGGGTTCACGTACGCGTAGGTGGACACGAGCGAGATCGGCGCGTGGCCGAGCAGCCAGATGTAGGAGGTGAAGCCCACGAGCGAGCCCACCAGCACCAGGTAGGCCAGGGCCGTCCACGACTGCCAGCTCACCTCGGCGAGGTGCAGCCGTTCGCCCTGCACGAGACCCATGACCAGCAGGGCGACGCCGCCCACGGCCATCTCGACCGTGCTGGCCACGAAGGGGTTCTTCGGCATCGGGATCCGGGGGGAGATGAACGACCCCACCGACCACGACAGCGAGCCCAGCAGCACGATGGTGATGCCTACGCCGCTGCCGGACGCGCCGCCGCCCCGCAGGGAGAGGAAGGCGACCCCGGCGAAGCCCACCAGCACGCCGGCCAGCGTCAGCACGTGCGGCCGGTCCCTGAACATCGTCCTGAGCACGATCAGCCACAGCGGGGTGGAGGCGACGAGCAGCGCGGCCAGGCCGCTGGAGATGTGCTGCTCGGCCACGGCGACCATGCCGTTGCCTCCGGCGAGGAGCAGCAGCCCGACGAGCGCGGCGCCGCCGAACTCCTTCCACCGCATGCGGAGCGGCACGGCCCTGACGAGCAGGACCGTGCCGAGAACCAGCGCCGCCGCGACGAAACGGAGTCCACCGCTTGTCATCGGCGGAAGGGTCTGGATGGCGATGGCGATGCCGAGGTACGTCGAGCCCCACACCACGTACACGGCGGCCAGCGCCAGCCACACCCGTGCGTCATGACCGTTTCGTTCCATGGGTCATGACAATAGACCGTTGTTTCCGGACGGCGATTACCGGTTCAGCTTCTCCACGATCAGCCGGTAGAGCTGCCGCGGCCGGCCCGGCTGGGGGGTGCGGTTGGGCGGAAGCGGCCACGCGAGTCCCTCGTCAACCAGCGTGCGCAGCAACCGCCTGGCCGTGCGGGGGGTCACCCCGAGCATGCGTCCGGCGCCCTCCGCGTCGACGACCGTGTCGCCGCCCTCCAGCTTGGCGGCCAGGCGCGCCAGCACCTCGACCCCTTTGGGCTTGACCGGTCCGCCCGGCTGGGGAGGCATCCGGGGCGGCGGCACCAGTGCGCGGCCCTCCCGGTCCACGGCGAAGCCCTGCGGCTGCTTGCCGCCCTGGGTGCGCGCGAGCGCGCCCCTGGCGTGCGTCTCGGCCTCGTGCGTGGTGCGGCCCATCCCCACACCCACCTCGACCGCCAGACCCAGCTCCTCGCGGATCCTGGCGGCGAACGGCAGCACCCGGAACCCGTCCGTGGCCGTCGAGATCGAGCCCTTCGTCGCGACCACGAGATAGCTGTGGTCGTCGATCGGCCACACGCTCGCGTTGATCCGGTTGGCCTCCTGCACCAGCAGGCGGTGCAGCGACAGCCGCAGCTCGTCGCGCCAGTAGCGCGGCGCGGCCCGCCGTACGGGCTCGCGCAGCGTCGGCACCTCGACCAGCACGACCGTGAGCTGCGACTCCTCCAGCCGGTGGCGGGCACCGAGCAGCGCCGCCGTGTGCAGTGCCGTACGGACGGCCGCGGACGTCGGCCTGACCGGCACCACCGGCACCCCTGCGGCGGTCAGCCGGTCGGCCACGCCCTGGACGCATGTGAGCGCGCCCGTCGTGGCCCCCTGGCGGAACAACCGCTCGTGGAAGGCCGTGATCGTGCCCACCGGGCCCGGCTCGTCACGGCTGTGCACCTCTCCGGAGGAGAGGTTGAGGTCCGTGTACGCCTCGTCGATGTCCGGCCGGCCGAGCACGTCGAGGCTCACCCGGCGCGGATCGATCCGCTCGTCCAGCGCGGCCCGTGCGATCGCCGCCACGAGCGCGGCCCCGCCGAGCTGCACATGCGTGGCCGGCATCGTGAGCACGCCGGCTCGCCGGGCGAGCTCGAAAGGCACCGGACTCGCGAACAGGCATGCGTCCACACCCGGACCGAGCCGGGTCACCTTGTCCGCCGCCTCCTGCTCGTCTCGGTATGCGGCGGCGACCAGCCGGCAGGGCACCGGGGCAGCCGAGTGCCCCATGAGCATCACCCGCTCGACCAGATCGTGCGACCCCACCACGCCGATGGTGAGGTCGGGTGTCACCGTGCCCAGACGTGACCCGCGCGGAGTGTCTTCCGTGCGTTCGACCAATGTTCGTCCCATCCCACGTCGCCCTCGTTGTTGTGGCTTCTCTTTGGAACGATCGCTGGTTAAGGCCGTAATGTCACGCCCAGATTTACCGGAATACCATTCTGGGTGGTCTGGGGGGTTCCTTAAATCGGAAGATCTGCGCTGGTCAGGGCATTAGTAAAGGTTTCCGGACTCACCCCTCGTCCGAAGTGGAAATTTCACGCACCACATCTGCGCCGAGAGCCTGCATACGCTGCGCGAGCGCGGCGTGGCCCCGGTCGATCAGATATCCGGACCCGATCGTGGTCTCGCCCTCCGCCGCGAGCCCGGCCAGCACGAGCGCGATGCCCGACCGCAGGTCGTGCGCCGTCACCTCGGTGCCGTGCAGCGGCGTCGGTCCGTGCACGACGGCCCGGCTGCCCTCGACCTCGACGTTCGCCCCCATCTTGTTCAGCTCGCCCGCGAGCGCGAAGCGGCCGTCGAAGATCCGCTCGTGGATGTAGCTGGAGCCCTCGGCGAGGCAGGCCACGGTCATCAGCGGCGACTGCAGGTCGGTCGCGAAGCCGGGGTAGGTGTCGGTGATGACGTTGATCGGCCGCAGCGGGCGGTTG
>Ga0164243_10016503_pt1 | contig 10131 bp, 8 predicted proteins | sample OricompcompostOP_FD_108781 | JGI IMG/M metagenome (GOLD analysis project Ga0164243, IMG submission 108781) | Organic Plus compost microbial communities from Emeryville, California, USA - Original compost - Organic plus compost (OP) | ecosystem: Engineered > Solid waste > Mixed feedstock >... | reverse complement strand
GACGACCTCGTCCGCGCCGAGCTCCCGCAGGGCGTCGTGCTTGACCTTGCGGGCGGTGGTCACCACCCGGGCACCCAGCGCCTTCCCGAGCTGGATCGCGAAGGTGCCGATGCCGCTCCCTCCACCATGGACGAGCAACGTCTCTCCATCGTGGAGCCCGGCGTCCCGGACCATGTTGGATCAGACGGTGCAGGCCACCTCGGGAAGCGCGGCGGCCTCCGCCACCGGCACGCCGGCCGGCACGGGCAGGGTGTGCGCGGCGGGCACGGCCACCCGCTCGGCGTACCCACCGCCGGCCAGGAGCGCCACGACCGGCTCACCACCGACAAAACCGCCACATTCCAGACCGGGGTACGGCGGCGCGCCGGCTGGCGGCGGGTAGTGCCCCTGCCGCTGCAGGATGTCGGCCCGGTTGACCGCCGCCGCGACGATGTCGATCACCACCTCGCCGGGCCCCGCCACCGGATCGGGCACCTCGGCCCAGGTCAACACCTCGGGCCCACCCGGCTCCGGGATCGTGATCGCGCGCATGACCCCTTTCTTACCCGCCGCACCAGGAGACTGTTCAACCGGGTCGTCCTGACATGGCAGACTGGACCCGCTCAGGAGGGTTCGCCTAGTGGCCGATGGCGCTGGTCTTGAAAACCGGTAAGAGCGCAAGCTCTTCGTGGGTTCGAATCCCACACCCTCCGCTCCGACCCGCGCCGCACGTCGGTGCCGCGGGCCGGCCGCCTCGGTCGGCGCGCGGCCCCGCGCCGGGGCCTGTCAGAGGGGGCGGCGGGCCACGGCGAAGACCGACTGGCCGAACGGCGGGCGGACGCGGCGTTCCATCGCCTTCGTGGCCGGGACCACCATCTTGTCGTAGACCTTGACCATCCGGCCTTCCTTCGGGGCCATGCGGAACACGCTGGTGGCCATGTAGTAGCCGATCAGGCCCAGCGCGTTCGCGTAGTCGATGCGCTCCACCCGCAGGCCCGCGCGGGTCATCACCTCGCGGAGCGAGCGGATCGTGTAGCGGCGGACGTGGCCCGTGGCGATGTCGACCGGGCTCATGGCGAACGGGAAGGCCGGCACCACGATGATCACAGCGCCGCCGGGGAGGACCAGGTGGCGCATGCTGGTCAGGGCCGCTTGGTCGTCTTCGATGTGTTCGAGGACGTTGTACGAGACCGCGGCCGTGTATTCGCCCTCTTCCGCGGTGGGGAGGAGCATCTGGCGGACCTCGATGTTCGGGATTCCGGCCAGCCGTTCCTTCAGTCTGATCAGGCGGTCCGGGTCGGCTTCTGTCGCGGTGAACCTGCGGGTTTCCCGGGCCCATTCGACCGCGTAGTCGCCCAGCCCGCTGCCGATCTCGATCGCGTTGTCGCCGAGGTACGGCTGCGCCAGCTCCACGAACCAGTGCCGGTGGTTGACGGCGGTGGCCAGCCCTTCGAGCACCTCGGATTGCACGAGCTGGTCCCCGGTGATGTCGGCCATCACGGTCTCCCCCCGTGGTAGGGACAGTTACTCGATCGAACCTGAGAGTCCTTCCCTACCGGCTACGGTAATGAAAACCCGGGGCGGGGCGGGGGCGATTGACCGGTCCCGTGTGGATCTCACACAGCGGACGCGCTTGGAGGGGTCGATGTCGGTAGACGAGTCGGTCGAGACCGTTTCCGTCCCTCCTGCTTCGTCCGCCACTCCATCGTCGTCCGACTCTCCTTTGTCACTGTGGCGGCGGGGCTGGGTCCGTGACCTCGGAGTGGTCAGCAGCTTCGTGCTGGTGGCTTTCTGGGTGACCGCTCGGATCTGGCTGAACCCGAGCTGGGGACTGGCTGCGAACCGCGGTGACCAGGCGTTCTTCGAGTGGATGCTGGCGCACGGGGCCCGGGTGGTGACGGCCGGCGCCAACCCGTTCTTCTCGTACCAGATGAACGCTCCGGACGGGATCAATTTGATGGCGAACACGTCGGTGCTCGCCGTCTCCATCCCGCTGGCGCCTGTCACGCTCCTTTTCGGGCCGCATATCGCGTTCAACGTCTTTCTCACCGGCGCATTGATTCTCACCGCCACGAGCTGGTATTTCGTGTTGTCCCGCCATATCGTGCGGCAGCGACTCGCGGCATGGGTCGGAGCGTCATTTTGCGCATTCGCGCCGGGGATGGTCTCGCAGGCGAACGGACATCCGAACATCGTCGCGCAGTTCCTGGTGCCGATCCTGATCTGGCGGACGCTGGAGCTGCGCCGGGCGGGCCGGGGCCGGTGGCTGCGCAACGGCGTCCTGCTCGGCCTCGTGGTGGTCTGGCAGGCGTTCGTCAACCTCGAGATCCTCTTCATGACCGCCGTCGGGCTCGGCATCTTCACGCTCGTGCTGGCCGTCGCCCGGTGGCGGGAGGTACGCGGGTGGTGGCGACCGTTCACGGCGGGTCTCGCGACCGCCGCCGTGGTCGCCGCGATCTTCCTCGTGTACCCGATCTACTGGCAGATGTTCGGCCCGCAGTCCTACAGCGGCCTGCCGATGGAGATCCGCCACTACGGCGCCGACCTGGGGTCCTATGTGGCGTTCTCGCGCGAGTCGCTGGCGGGCGACGTCGAGACGGCCCGGGGGCTCGCGCAGAACTCGGCGGAGGAGAACTCGTTCTTCGGCTGGCCGCTCGTCGTCCTCGTGCTCGCGATCGTGGTCTGGCTGCGCCGCAACGCCGTGGTCGTCGGCGTGTTCCTCGTCGGGCTGATCTTCGCCGCGTTCTCGCTGGGCCCGGAGGTGCGCCTGAACGGCGAGCCGACCGGCGTACCGTCGGTCTGGAAGATCTTCACCGAGGTGCCGGTGCTCAGCTCCGCCGTGCCGACGCGGTGGGCATTGGCCGTGACGCCGGTCGTCGGGCTGCTGCTCGCGTTCGGGGTGGCCGCGGCCATGGACCGTGCGAAGCGGGCCGACACCCGGGGACGCGCGCTCGCGTACCGTTACGGCTCCCTCGCGCTGGTCGCGCTGGTGCTGCTGCCCGTCGCGCCGACCGCGCTGCCCGCGACCCGGCTCGCCAACACGCCGGCGTTCGTGTCACAGGGCCTCTGGAAGGAGTACACCGCCGGCGGCCGCAGCATCCTGTTCGTGCCCACGCCGACCTCCTCGACCAGCGACCCGATCCGCTGGGCGGCCGCCACGCGTACGGACATGAAACTCGCCCGCGGCTACCTGCTCACGCCCGTCGGCCCGGACCGGGTGGCCGACTTCGCCCCCGAGTTCCGCGCGACCAACTACTTCCTGCGCCACGTCCAGCGCACCGGCCGTGTCCCGGAGGTCGACGAGGCGACCCGGCGCAACGTCGTCGACGACCTGCGCTACTGGCAGGCCGGCGCGGTCGTCGTCCCGCCGCGCTGGAACGCCGAGGTCAACAAGGAGGCCGTCACCGCCCTGCTCGGCTTCGAGCCGGAGCGCGCCGGCGGCGTCTGGGTCTGGGACGTCCGCCGGTTGACCGGCTGACGGCCCGCGGACACGCGCAGGGGGTGTCCGGCGCGCCGGACACCCCCTGGATCGCCTTCGCGGATCAGGCCTTGGCCAGCATGCCGTGCGGGTCGAGCACGTACTTGCGGGCCGCACCCTGGTCGAACTCCTCGTAGCCCTGCGGTGCGTCGTCCAGCGAGATCGGTGTCGCGTTCACGTTCTTCGCGATCGACACCCGGTCGCGCAGGATGGCCATCATCAGCTGGCGGTTGTACCGCATCACCGGGCATTGTCCGGTGACGAACGAGTGCGACTTGGCCCAGCCGAGGCCCAGGCGGATCGAGAGCGAGCCGTGCTTGGCGGCCTCTTCGCGTGCGCCGGGGTCGCCGGTGACGTAGAGCCCGGGGATGCCGAGCGCGCCGCCGGCGCGGGTGATGTCCATCAGGGAGTTCAGCACCGTCGCCGGGTGCTCGGTCGCCGCCTCGGAGCCGTGGCCGCGGGCCTCGAAGCCCACCGCGTCGACGCCGCAGTCGACCTCGGGCGTGCCCAGGATCTGCTCGATCTGGTCCTTGGGCTCGCCCTCCGACACGTCGACGGTCTCGCAGCCGAAGCTGCGTGCCTGCTCCAGCCGGTCCTTCTGCAGGTCGCCGACGATCACGGCGGAGGCGCCGAGCAGCTGGGCCGCGGTCGCGGCGGCGAGGCCCACGGGGCCGGCGCCGGCGATGTACACGGTCGAGCCGGTGCTGACGCCCGCGCTGACGCAGCCGTGGTAGCCGGTCGGGAAGATGTCCGCCAGCATGGCCAGGTCGAGGATCTTCTCCATCGCCTGGTCCTTGTCGGGGAACCGGAGCAGGTTCCAGTCGGCGTACGGAACCATCACGTACTCGGCCTGGCCGCCGACCCAGCCGCCCATGTCGACGTAGCCGTACGCGGAGCCGGGCCGGTCGGGGTTGACGTTGAGGCAGACCCCGGTCTTGCCCTCCTTACAGTTGCGGCACCGGCCGCAGGCGATGTTGAACGGTACGGAACAGAGGTCCCCTTCCTTGATGAACTCGACGTCAGGACCCGTCTCGACCACCTCGCCGGTGATCTCGTGGCCGAGGATCAGCCCCTCGGGAGCGGTCGTGCGGCCACGCACCATGTGCTGGTCGCTACCGCAGATGTTGGTGGCGACGACCTTGAGAATCGCCCCGTGCGGCGTCTTGCGGCCGACGTTGGCGGGGTTCACCCCAGGGCCGTCCTTCAATTCGAAAGTCGGGTAGTCGATCGTGTGCAGCTCGACCTGCCCTGGCTTCACATAGGCGACACCTTTGTTGCCTGGCATGACGTACTCCGTTCAGGATGGTTGTCAGCCGGTTTGGGACCGATGCGCTCTCCGTGATGTGTGGGCGGCATCGGCGTGTACGTCCGGCGAATCCGATGCCCAGATTGCCCGGACATATCAGCATTATTTCATCTTTTCCGTGGGGCTGAACTCGGTACAGAGGCCGGATCGTGCGGAAATGACAGATGGTGGTGGCTCATCCGCCACTCGCCGCACCGGGTGTGACGTACGGGAACGAGTGGTGTTCGTGCGCCACCACCCATCGTCCGTCCACTTTGCGCAGTCCGAGCGTCAGCCGCAGCCGGTTCTCCGGGTTGGCGGCGAACTCGTCGGCCGTGCCGCACCGCAGCAGGGCGTAAGCGAAGGCGACGTCGGCGCCGGCCGTCACGTCCAGTGACTCGATCTCGAACGAGGCGCCGCTGGCCTGCCACTGGAAGAAGGGCGGCCACGCACGCCGGTAGGCGTCCAGGCCGCGCACGCCGGCATAGGGCGGCGGCACGTCGAACATCACGATGTCGTCGGCGTGGTCGGCGAGCACCGCCGCCAGGTCGCCGCGGTGGACCGCCTCGGCCCAGCGCTCGATCAGGGTGCGGATCTTCTGCTCGTCGGTTGCCATCGACCGGTCCTTCCCGGGTTGGTGGGTCTGTCACCCCTACAACCCGGCCGGACCCGCCAAATCATCGGGGCAGCGCGGCGGGAAGCCCGAAGGTCGGCAGGTCGGCGTCCAGGAACGAGACCACCTCGGCCACCGACCCGCCACGCGGGCGGATCAGGTCCAGGCCCGCCGGCACGTACGCGCCGCGTCCGTCGTCCCACAGGTAGGTGCCGAACGCGAGCTGGCCGTTGGCCCGGGCCGGCAGCAGCCGCCAGCGGTGCCGGCCCAGCACCTCGACAAGGAACCCGCGAATGGCTTCGGGGCCCTCGTACCACTCGGTCAGCGGTGGCATCGAGTAGCGCGCGTCCTCGGTCAGCATCGCCACGATCGCGTCGACGTCGCCGGCTTCCCACGCGTCCGCGTACCGCGCGGCCAGCTCACGGTGGCCGGCGTCGTCGACGACCGCCTCCGGCCGCAGCTCCGCGACCACCCGGCGGGCCCGCTGGAGCGAGCTGTTGACAGCCGCGACCGAGGTGTCCAGCAGCGCCGCGGTCTCGCTCGCGGGGTACCCCAGCACGTCGCGCAGCAGCAGGACGGCGCGCTGCCCGGCCGGCAGATGCTGCAGGGCGGCGACGAACGCCAGCTCCATGCTCTCCCGCGCGACCGCGCGCTCCTCGGGCCCGAGCCGCTCCGTCCACCCCATCAGGTCGTCCGGGTACGGCTCGAGCCAGCCGCCTTCCGCCAGGGGCCTGCCGGCCGGGCCGAGATCCGCCGGCAGCTCCCGCCGCCCGCGCCGCTCGATCAGCGTCAGCGCGCGGTTCGTCGCGATCTTGTAGAGCCACGGCCGGATCGGGCCGCGCTCCTCGAAGCGGGCGAGGCCGCGCCAGGCCCGGTCGAGCGTGTCCTGCACCGCGTCCTCGGCGTCGTGCAGCGAACCGAGCATCCGGTAGCAGTGCGCGCGCAGCTCGTCGCGCAACGGCCCGACGAGCCGCCCGAACGCGTCACCATCGCCGCGCCGCGCCGCGTGGAGCAGCTCCGCGGCCGTCGCCGTCTCGGCCCTTCCCATCCCGACCAGCGTACGCGGGGGTGAGGCACACCCCACCGCGGACGCGGTGGCCAGCGGGATTCATCCCGCCCGCGGGTGTCCATAGTGTCCCTGGCATGAGTCGTAGGAACCTGCTTCGCGCCGCCGCGCTCGCGGCGGTGACCGCCGGCGGTGTCGCCGTCCCGCGGCCGCCGGCCGCCGCCGCGCCGTCCGACCGCCCGCCGCCGCTTGGCCCGGTGCGGGTCGGCCCGGACGATCCGCGGTACGCGCACCTCGTCCGGCGCGGCAACCGCCGCTTCGTGGGCAGTCCGGACGAGGTCCGGGTGGTCGGCACGACCGCGCAGGTGGTGGCGGCGGTGCGCGACGCCGTCCGGTCCGGCCGGCGGCTCGCCGTGCGCGGCGGCGGGCACTGCTTCGAGGACTTCGTCGACAACCCGGGTGTACGGATGGTCGTCGACCTGTCCGGCATGACCGGCGTCTCCTACGACCCGGCGCGCCGCGCGTTCGTCGTCGAGGGCGGCGCCACGCTCGGCGAGGTGTACCGCCGGCTTTACCTCGGCTGGGGCGTCACCGTCCCGGGCGGCTCGTGTCCCGGCGTGGGCGTCGGCGGTCACGTCGCCGGCGGCGGCTACGGCCCGCTGTCCCGGCTGCACGGCCTCGCCGCCGACCACCTGTACGCGGTGGAGGTCGTCGTGGTGGACCGCGCCGGCGACGTGCGGGCCGTGGTCGCCACCCGCGCACCGGACGACCCGAACCGGGACCTGTGGTGGGCACACACCGGAGGTGGCGGCGGCAACTTCGGGGTCGTCACGCGGTACTGGTTCCGCTCGCCGGGTGCCACCGGCACCGACCCGGCCCGGCTGCTGCCCCGCCCGCCCGGATCGGTGCTCTCGTTCACCGTCCAGTGGCCGTGGGACGGCATGGACCAGCGGGGCTTCGCCCGGCTAGCGACCAACTTCACCGACTGGTGCGCGCGCCACGCCACTCCCGGCGCGCCGGAGGCCGCGCTCTACGGCGAACTGCTGCTGTCCCGCCGGCCGGCCGGCGCTCACACCCTGGTCGGCCAGGTGGCCGGCGGCGACGCGCGGCTGCTGGACGAGCACGTCGCCGCAGTGAGCGCCGGCGTCGGCGTCACGCCTGACGTCACCCGCGAGGTGGTGCCGTGGCTGACCTCGGCGCTGCGGGGCAACGGCGACGACGGCAAGCGATGGCGGCTCAAGGCCAAGGCGGCCTACCTGCGCGCGGGCTTCACCGGGCGGCAGCTCGCGGCCGCCTACCACCATCTCACCCGTGCCGACTACCCGAACCCGGCCGGTTCGCTCAGCCTCAACACGTACGGCGGACGGATCAACGCCGTGCCGCCGGCGGCGACCGCCACCGCGCACCGCGACGCGACCGTCGAGCTGTTCTACCTGGCGGCCTGGGCCGACCCTGCGGAGGATCCCGTTCACCTGGCGTGGATCCGCGAGTTCTACCGCGACGTCTACGCCGACACGGGCGGGGTGCCGGTGACCGGCGGTTCCTACGTGAACTACCCGGACACCGATCTCGCCGATCCCGCGTGGAACACCTCCGGGGTACCGTGGCACACGCTCTACTACGGCGCCAACTACCCGCGCCTGCGACGGGTCAAGGCGCGCTGGGACCCTCGCAACGTGTTCCACCATGGACTGTCTATAAAGGCCGGTTGAACGGACGGGCACGCCGGTGCAGAATCGGGCCGTGACGGGTGCTCGGGAGCGGTTGGCGGAATGGCTGGCCGACGGCGGGCCCCTGGACGGCGTCCGCGACGTGTACGGCGAGCGGGTGGTGGACCGGCTGCGTCCGCTGCTCGGCGACGACCCGGACGAGCAGTCGGAGGCGGTCTACTGGGTCGGCGCCGGGATGTTCCACCAGGAGTCGGCCGAGCGCGGCCTGCCGCTGACCTTCCCGCCGCTGCTGCTCGCCTGCGCGCTCGACACCGTCGCGGAGGAGCCGCGCCGTGCGGCGGTGAACCTGATGTGCCTGGTCGCCAGCCAGGGGCTGGGGCTGGCCGGCATCGCTGGGCACGCGCCGCTGCGGCTCGGGTTCTTCCCGTCCGGCGAGCCGAGCCCGCCGATCGTCGAGCTGGCCTGCCGGGACGCGCTGCGCGCCGACCCCGGGCTGGCTTCCGCGGTGTTGAGGGCGATGCCCGCGGCGGACGCCCTGCTCCGCCTGGAGTTCGCCCAGCACGCCCTGCTCCTGGACGCGGTCGCCGGTCTCCTCACCGATCCGGCGGCGTTCGGCGGCGAGGAGGAGCTTCCGGCGGTGCTGGCCCGGGCCGCGATCGGCGACCGGGAACGCGGCACCGCACTGAGCCTGGCCGCGTCCGGCTGGCCGGCCGACGCGACGGCGCTCGCCCGCGGCCTGCTCGGCGTCGCCACGCCGGCCGACCTCGACCGGCTCGACGCGCTCGCGGCCCTCGATCCCCTCCCCGACGGCGACTGGGCCAGCACGCCGGCCTTCGCGCTGCTGGCGCTCGCGCGGTCGGCGAGCGGGTGGCGCGCCGTCGTGCCGCGGCTCGCCGAGCACCGGCGCCGGTACGCGCCGGTCGAGGCTCGCGCCGCCGAACTCGACGCGGAGGCGGCCGAGCGGTGGGCTCGCGACCCGGAGATCCTGGACATCGAGCGGCTCTGGCACGCCAAGGTCGACCTCGGCTGGCGGGAGTGGCCGGTGCACGACACGGTGGCGGAGTGGCTGGTGCTGGAGGCGCTCCGCCCGCACCTGGGCCGTGGCACGCCCCTCCCGGACGACGCGCTCGACGCGGACCAGGCGGCGCTGCTCGACGCCCTGCACGCCGTGGACCTGTGGACGTACGCCGAGATCGGCGCCGGCCGGCCGCACACTGCCGAGTTCGCCTGAGCCGGGGTGGTGGTGCCCCACGCCCGGGTCCGGTGCGACTCAGGCGCCACACCCACTCGCGCGGCCAACGTGTCGACGCGAACAAAAGTGATATAGGTCTTTATCGACGTTTCGTATCTGTTAGTTGTTGGTGAACTCGCCGCTCCGGGCCGTTGTGGCGGGATAACTCCTGTCGCCAATAGTCCTAAATGCCCACCTCGGCGAGCCGCTGCCCGACCTGCCGGGGGGAGCGTCGGGGCGTGCTTTCGGTCTAGTATGCCGGTGCTGAATCGGACGAGGCCCGATCCGGGTCGTTGTCGACAATCGCCGGAGGCGACACGCACGGGGAGTGCACGTGGCGGATACCGCAGTTCGGGGAGCCTTGCTCGTGGCTCGTGCCACGCAAGGGCGGTAGCTGGTCATGTATGGCTTGGAGCAGACCGCGATCATCCCGCGACCACGCGTGTCCGTCGAGCAGGAGCCCGGGCGACGCGACGGCTGGTCGCTCGGTGACGACCCCGACACACCGGGTCAGGTTCGCGCCCTGACCACCATCGCGTGGCTGCTGCCGACGATCTGCATGGCGGCGCTGGGCATGGTGCGGTTGACGTGGAGCAGCCTGTCCGCCGACGAGCTGGACTACTGGGCGTTCGCCGTCACCCCGTGGGACCGGGCGACCGCGATCCTCGGCTCGCTGGACTCCGGCACCGTCCCCTACCATCTCGCGCTGAAGGGGTGGTCGCAGGCGTTCGGCACCTCCGACCTCAGCCTCCGCGCGCCGTCGGTGCTGGCGATGGCGATCGCGGCCGGCCTTGTCGCGGGGATCGGCGCGAAACTCTCCAGACCGCAGACCGGTTTCATCGCGGGGATCGTCTTCGCGTTCCTGCCCG
>Ga0164243_10016502_pt1 | contig 10132 bp, 12 predicted proteins | sample OricompcompostOP_FD_108781 | JGI IMG/M metagenome (GOLD analysis project Ga0164243, IMG submission 108781) | Organic Plus compost microbial communities from Emeryville, California, USA - Original compost - Organic plus compost (OP) | ecosystem: Engineered > Solid waste > Mixed feedstock >... | reverse complement strand
CGGCTCTGTTTCGCCGATGGTCGATCGGCGGGGCCGTTCGACCTGATCGTCGACGCGCTCGGCGCCCGGACGCCGCTGGCGCCGCCGATCGTCTCGACCATGTCCTACGGAGCGCTCTGGGCGACGCTCGACTGGACCGACGCGCCGGATGCGCGGCCGGCGATGCTTGACCAGCGCTATCGCGGCGCGCGGCAGATGGCCGGCATTCTGCCGATCGGGCGCACCCCCGATACCGGGCGACCGGGCGCGGCTTGGTTCTGGAGCCTGAAGGGCGAGGACCGGGCGGGCTTCGAGGCGGCGGGGCTTGACGCATGGCGCGCCGAGGCGCTGGCGCTCTGGCCGGAGGCCGCCGTGCTTCTCGCCCAGATCCGCAGCGTTGATCAGTTCACCTTTGCTCAATATGCGCACCGCACGGTTCCGCGCCCGGTATCGGCGGGCCTCGTCCATCTCGGCGACGCATGGCATTCGACCAGCCCGCAGCTTGGCCAGGGCGCGAACATGGCGCTGCTCGATGCCGCCGCGCTTGCGCACGCGCTGGCGCAAGGCGGCGCGCTAGCCGACCGGCTGGCGCATTATGCCTGGCTGCGGCGCGGCCATGTCCGCCTCTACCAGACGATGAGCCGGATCTTCACGCCGCTCTACCAGTCCGACGGCACGCTGCTGCCGGTGATCCGCGATCGCCTGACCGATCCCTTTGCGGGCTGGCCGGTCATCCGGCGGATACTGGCGGCGATGGTCGCGGGCCATGTCGGCGCGCCGCTGCGGCCGATCGGCCTATAGATCACGCGTGCGCGCGCGGACGAGGTCTGCGCGCCGGCCGGTCAGCCTGCGCGCATCCCTTCGTGGTGGCGGATGACCTCATCGATGACGAAGCGGAGGAACTTCTCGGTGAAATCCGGATCGAGATGCGCGTCCTGCGCGAGCCGGCGCAACCGGGCAACCTGCCGTTCCTCACGCCCCGGATCGGCGGGCGGCAGCCCGTTCTCGGCCTTATAGTGGCCAACCGCCTGAGTGATCTTGAAACGCTCGGCGAGCATGAAGACCAGCGCGGCGTCGATATTGTCGATGCTTTCGCGATAGCGCACCAGCGGATCGTCGGTCATGCAGCAGCCTCCTTTCCGGCGCTTTCGCGTTCGGCGCGCGCGAAAGCAAGGCCATATCGCTTGCATAAGCCCGCGGGGCGGGCCAGAGCGTGGCCATGTCGGCCACCATCCACCGTCTGACCCCGCAGGATCGCGCCCCGTCGCTCGAGCCGATGATGGCGCTGGTCGCCAACGACATGAACCAGGTCAACACTGTCATCCTGGCGCGAATGCAGTCGCGAATCCCGCTCATCCCCGAACTTGCGGGGCATCTGATTGCGGGCGGGGGCAAGCGGATGCGACCGATGCTGACGCTGGCCTGCGCGCGGCTGCTCGACTATTCGGGGACGCGGCATCACAAGCTCGCCGCCTGCGTCGAATTCATCCACACCGCGACCCTGCTCCACGACGACGTCGTCGACGGCTCGGACCTGCGCCGCGGGCGCCGCACCGCCAACACGATCTGGGGCAATCCCGCCAGCGTGCTGGTCGGTGATTTCCTGTTCAGCCGCAGCTTCGAGCTGATGGTCGAGGACGGCAGCCTCAAGGTGCTGCGCATCCTCTCCAATGCCAGCGCGGTGATCGCCGAGGGCGAGGTCAATCAGCTCACCGCGCAACGCCAGGTCGAGACCGGCGAGGATCGCTATCTGGAGATCATCGGCGCCAAGACCGCGGCGCTGTTCGCTGCCGCATGCCGTATCGCCGCGGTGGTCGCCGAGCGCAGCGAAGCCGACGAGCTGGCGCTCGACGCCTATGGCCGCAATCTCGGTATCGCCTTTCAGCTCGTCGACGACGCGATCGACTACAGCTCCGACGAGGAGACGATGGGCAAGGGCGTCGGCGACGATTTCCGTGACGGCAAGGTGACGCTGCCGGTCATCCTCGCCCATGCGCGCGGAACCGACAAGGATCGCAAATTCTGGCGCGATGCGATGCACGGCCACCGCATCAGCGACGCCGACCTCGCGCACGCCACCAGCCTGCTCGAATCGACCGGCGCGATCGCCGACACGCTCCAGCGTGCGCGCCATTACGGTCAGCGCGCGATCGACGCATTGGGCGGATTCGCGCCCGGCCAGGCCAAAGCGGCTTTGATCGAGGCGGTCGAATTCGCCATCGCGCGGGCCTATTGACGCGTGCGATGACCGGCGCCGAACGGATCGATCGCGCGACGCGCTTCGTTCCTGCGGCGGCCAAAGACATCTACCGCGCCTTCATCGATCCCGATCAGCTCATCCGCTGGCTGCCGCCCGCCGGGATGGCGGGACGCGTGCATGCCTTCGAGCCGCGCGAGGGCGGGCGCTACCGCATCGAGCTCACCTATCTCGGCGCGGGGCGGGGCAAAAGCGGCGCGCGATCGGACATGACCGAAGGCCGGTTCATGGCGCTGGTACCGGATCGCGAGATCGTGTGGAGCGTGATCTTCCAATCCGACGACGAAGCCTTTCAGGGCGAGATGACGATGCGCTGGACCTTCAGGCCCGAGGATGGCGGCACGCGGGTCGATATCGCGTGCAGCGACGTTCCGCCCGGGATTTCGGCCGAAGATCATGCGGCGGGCATGGGCTCGACGCTCGACAATCTCGCCGGGTTCATGGCGGCGCGATGATGAAGGGCCCGCCCGCCGCCAGTCCCGACGCCTATGTCGCGGCGCTAACCGGCTGGCAGCGCGATCGGGTCGAGATGCTGCGCGCGGCGGTGCTGGCCGGGGCGGCGTTCGGTCAGATCATCAAATGGGGCAATCTGGTCTTCGTCTCCAACGGGCTGTGCATGCTGATCCGTGCCGAGGAGTATCGCGTGCTGCTGGGCTTCTGGCGCGGCAAGCGGCTGACCCATCTCGACCCGCGCATCAAGCCGAGCGGCAAATATGAGCTGGGCAACCTGCTGATCCTGGAGGACACTGTAATCGATCCGGCGGGCATCGCCGCGCTCGCTTCGGCGGCGGCAGCGCTCAACGCGGAATTGGGCGATCCCACGACACTGCGCTAGACCGTGATCGTTTCAGGCTGTTGCAGCCTGAAGCGTGAATCAAGGTCTGAACCCAAGGATGAGAGCCTAATTCACGCCGCCGGCGGAAGCGCGTAGCGCTTCCACCCCAACCGATCAGGCTCTAAGCGCGCTAGATGCTACCGATCCACGCCGTCCTGCCCGACCTGCTCGCCGCGCTGGCCGATGCGCCCAATGCCGTGCTGGTCGCGCCGCCGGGCGCGGGCAAGACCACGGCGGTCGCGCCCGCCTTGCTCGATCGGGACTGGTGCACCGGGCAGGTGCTGCTGCTCTCCCCCCGGCGCCTCGCCGCGCGTGCTGCGGCCGAGCGGATGGCGCAATTGGCCGGGGAGCCGGTGGGGCGGACGATCGGCTACGCCACCCGCATGGACAGCAAGCAGTCCGTCGCGACGCGGGTGCTGGTGCTGACCGAGGGCATTTTCCGCAACCGGATCCAGGCGGATCCCGAGCTGGCCGGGGTTTCGGCGGTGCTGTTCGACGAGGTGCATGAGCGGAGCCTCGACAGCGACTTCGGCTTGGCGCTCGCGATCGATGCACAGGGCGGATTGCGGCCCGACCTGCGCCTCGTCGCTATGTCGGCGACGCTCGACGGCACGCGCTTCGCCGCGTTGATGCACGATGCGCCGGTGATCGAAAGCGAGGGGCGCAGCCATCCGCTCACGCTCAGGCATATCGGCCGCCGCGCCGAGGCGCGGATCGAGGATGAAGTGGCCGCGGCATGCCGGCGCGCGCTGGCCGAGGAGGCGGGCGGGGTGCTCGCCTTCCTGCCCGGGGTCGCCGAGATCGAGCGCACCGCCGCGCGGCTGGCGGAGCTTCCGGCCGATGTCGACCTGCACAAGCTGCACGGCACGATCGACCCGGCGCTGCAGCGCGCCGCGATCGCCCCCGCGCCCGAGGGACGGCGCAAGCTGGTGCTCGCCACCAGCATCGCCGAGACCAGCCTGACGCTCGACGGGGTGCGGGTAGTGGTCGATTCGGGGCTTGCCCGCCGTCCGCGCTACGATCGCGCAGCGGGGGTCACGCGGCTGGTCACGGAGCGCGCCAGCCAGGCGGCGGTGACCCAGCGCGCCGGCCGCGCGGCGCGTCAGGGGCCGGGGGTCGCGATCCGGCTGTGGGAGGAGGCGGCGACCGCCGGGCTGCCGCGCTTCGACCCGCCCGAAATCCTCGAAGCCGATCTCTCGCCGTTGCTGCTCGATTGCGCGCTCTGGGGCGTCGGCGACCCGCGCAGCCTGGCCTGGCTCGATCCGCCGCCCGCCGCCGCCATCGCGGAGGCGCGCAGGCGGCTCGAGTCGCTGGGCGCGCTCGACGCGGATGGCCGGCCGACGCCGCACGGCGCTGCGCTCGCCAGGCTGCCGATGCCGCCGCGGCTTGCGCATATGCTGGTCGAGGCCAGGGCGCGAGGCTGGGAGAAGACGGCGGCCGAAGTCGCTGTGCTGCTCTCCGAGCGTGGGCTTGGTGGCCAGGATGCCGATTTGGATATGCGGCTGCGCCGATGGCGGAGCGAGCGCGGGAAGCGGGCCGAGGCTGGACGGCGGCTGGCCGAGCGCTGGCAGCGGCTGATCGATGCTCCGGCTGGGCCGCAGTCGACGCCCGAGCCGGCGACGTTGATCGGCGCCTGCGTCGCGCTCGCCTTTCCCGACCGGCTGTCCAGGCGGCGCGGCAGCGACGGGACCGATTGGGCGAGCGTCGGCGGGCGCGGCTTCCGGCTCGATCCGGCATCGCCGCTCGCGCGCGAGGAATGGCTGGCGGTGGCCGAGATTCAGGGCGCGGCGCAGGGCGCGCGCATCCTCTCCGCCGCGCCGATCGACTTCGCGACGGTCGAGGCGCTGTTCGGCGCGCGGATCGAGAGTGGCGCGCATGTCGGTTTCGACCCGGCGACGGGCGGCGTGCGGGCGCTGCATGGGCGCTGGCTGGGCGCGATCCAGCTCGCCAAGGGCCAGGATGCCAGGGCCGACCCGCAGGCCATCGCCGCGGCGCTGGTCGAGGGCGTGCGTGCGCACGGGCTCGATCTTCTGCCCTGGAGCGACAACGCGCAGGCGCTTCGTCGCCGCGCCGGCTTTGCCCGCAACAGCGATGCGGCGCTGCCCGATCTGTCGGACGCAGCGCTGATCGCGACGATCGACGACTGGCTGCCGCCCCTGGTCGCGGGCAAGCGCCGGTTGTCGGAGATCGATCCGTCGGTGCTCTCGGGCACGCTCGATGCCCTGCTCGGCTGGGAGGGGCGCAAGCGGGTCGATGCCCTTGCGCCCGCCGAGTTCGTCAGCCCCGCGGGCAGCCATCACGCGATCGACTATGAGGCCGAGGCCGGACCCACCGTCACCGTGCGCGTCCAGGCGCTGTTCGGGTTGGCGACGCACCCGATGGCCGGCAACCTTCCGCTGGTGCTGAGCCTGACTTCGCCCGCCGGCTGCCCGATCCAGACCACCCGCGATCTGCCGGGCTTCTGGAGCGGGAGTTGGCAGGCGGTCGCGAAGGAAATGCGCGGGCGCTGTCCCAGGCATCCCTGGCCCGACGATCCCGCCGCGGCGAGCGCGACGCTCAGGACCAAAAAAGCGGATGCGCGGCGCGGCGGCGGCGTGTAAGGGCGGATTCATGGCAGCCGCACGCATCTATCAGATCCCCAAGAACGCCATGCAGTCGGGCAGGGCGCGCACCCATAGCTGGATGCTCGAATTCGAGCGCACCGACGCCCAGCGCCCCGATCCGCTGATGGGCTGGGCGGGCTCGGCCGACACGCGGCCGCAGGTCAAGCTGAGCTTCCCGTCGCTGGAAGCCGCCAAGGCCTATGCCGAGCGCGAGGGCATCGAGGCGCATGTGGTGCCGGCGCCTGAGCGGCGCCTGAAAATTCAGGCCTACGCCGACAATTTCCGTTAAGTCTGGTCGCCAAGGATGCTGCTGCCGAGCAGCAGCAGCAGCTTGACGTCGATCACGAAGCCCTGATTGCGCTTGGCTGCGGCGAACTGCGCGACCTCGCCCAGCGGCACGCGGTGGACGGTGATGCGCTCGTTCTCGACCCCGCCGCCCTCGCCCGTCTTCACCAGATCGCTCGCGCGTACCAGGTCGAAGGTTTCCGAAACCATGCCGGGGGAGGAGGCGAAGCGCCCGATCGCCTCGATCGTGCCCGCGCGATAGCCGGTCTCCTCCTCCAGCTCGCGCGCCGCCGCGATCTCGACCGCCTCGCCCTCTTCGTCGTCGCCGACCAGCCCTGCGGGCAGCTCCAGGCAGGGCGCTTTCAGCGGGAAGCGATATTGCTCGACGAGCAGGACATGGCCGTCGTCGACCGCGAGGATGACCACGGCGTTGATGTTGCGCGCGCGCGAGACATATTCCCAATGCCCCTCGCGCTTGGCGACGATGAAGCGGCCCTGCCACATGATTTCGACGGGTTCGGAGGTCATAGTTCGATCAGCCTGTCGGGAAGTTCGTTGGGATCGGCTTCACTCTTGGGGAAATGGGCGGCGAGGATCGCGCCCACCTGGCGCACCGCCCCGGCCATCCCCTCGCCCGGGCGCCCCTCGCGGACATGGTCGATCAGCCCGGCCATCGTCTCGCCCCAGGTTTCGGGCGTCACCGCCTTGTGCACCGCCTCGTCGGCGACGATTTCGGCCATGCGCTCGCCCATCGAGAGATAGACGAGCACGCCGCTCTTTTTGAGCGTGCGGCTTTCGGCCCCGACCCTGAAATATTGCAGCGCACGCCGGCGCACGCGCTTTGCCCTGGTCGCCTTGAACGTGAGCGCGAGCCTGAGCGGCGTCCAGATCAGCGCACCGCGCACCGCGACGAAGATCAGCGCCAGGATCGCGAAGACCGCCGACAGCGCATCGCCGAGCGCAAACCCGGCGGTCCAGCCATGGTCCAGCCAGGCGAGAATGGCGACGACGATGCCCGGAAACACCGTGAGCAGGGCGAGCCCCAGGAACATGATCGCCACCGCCCATTGCCAGGCGGTATCCTCATAGGAATCCGACAGATCGGTCGCGATGGTGACGATCTCGCCGTCGGTGCCGCGCTCGGCCTCGGCGACCGCCGCCGTCACCAGCGCATGATCCGCATCGCTCAGCCGCCTGGATCTCGTCATCACCAGCTCCCCGACGCGCCGCCGCCGCCGAACGATCCGCCGCCGCCCGAAAAGCCGCCCGAGGATCCGCCGCCCCAGGATGAGCCGCCGGATGACCCGCCCCATGAAGAGCCGCTGCCCCATGAGCTCCCGCCCGACGACCAGTCGGAGCCCCAGATCACCACCGGTCCGCGCCCGCGACGGTAACGCCGCGCCCGCGTCGAGCCTCCGCCCGAGCCCGCCGCGGCCACGACGAAGAAGATGAAGAGGATGACGAACAGCCAGAAGATGAATGCGAAGAACGAGCCGTCGCCGCTGCTCTCGTCCCGCGCGGCTTCGGCCGCCAGCGTTTCGCGCTGATAGGCCTCCGCTTCCTCGGCCGGCAGGCTGAGCTGCGCGAGAATCGCGTCCGCGCCCGAGATGATCCCGCCGGGCATGTCGCCCTGCTTGAACCAGGGCAGGATCTGCTCGCGGATGATGAAAATGGAGAGCGCATCGGTCAGTATCGGTTCCAGCCCGTAGCCAACCTCGATTGCGACCTGGCGCTCATTGGGGGCGACGAGCAGCACCACGCCGTCGTTCCTGGCGGTGCCGATCCCCCAACTGCGCGCCAGCCGATACCCATAGTCGCGGATCTCATAGCCCTGGAGGCTGGCGACCGTCGCGACGACAAACTGGCGGCCCGAGGCCGTTTCCAGCGCCTCGGACTTGGCGGCGATCGCCTGTTCCTGCGCGGGCGAGAGCAGATCGGCCTGGTCGACCACACGGCCGCTGAGCGCAGGAAAATCCTGTGCCCGCGCCTGTACCGCGAAGAGCAGCAGCAGAAGCGCGGCGAGAAGCGGCCAGCCGAAGCGCGCCCTCGAAATCGTCCCTATCCTGTTGGTCATTCGCCGATCTTTCCCGAAGCCCGTGCGCGGCGCGGATGCCCTGGTCAGCCGGCCCCGAAATCGACCTTGGGCGCCTCTTCCGAGCCGGCCTTTGCCTGGAACGGGACCATCGGCTGGGCGCCATGGACGATCTTGGCGCCGATCATGTCGGGGAAGGTGCGGATGCGCGTGTTATAGGCCTGCACCGCCTCGTTATAATCGCGAATCGCGATGTTGATGCGGTTCTCGGTTCCTTCGATCTGGCTCATGAAGGTCGCGAAATTGGCCTGACTCTTGAGATCGGGATAGGCCTCGATATTGGCGATCAGCCGCCCGAGCGAGCTGCCGAGTGCGCCTTGAGCCTGCTGGAACGCCGCGACCTTGGCGGGATCTTTCAGGTCTTCGGCGTTGAGCTGGATCGCGGTCGCACGTGAACGCGCATCGATCACCTCGGTCAGGATCTGGCGCTCGGACGCTGCCGCGCCCTGCACCGTCGCTTGAAGATTGGGGATAAGATCGGCGCGGCGCTGATAGGCGGCCTGAACGTTGGCCCATTTGGCCTTGGCATTTTCCTCGGCGGTCGGGACGCTGTTGATTCCGCAGCCCGCGAGCGTGGCCGCGAGCATAAAAACAAGCGCGAGACGGCGTATCATGGCATCCCCTTTCCGAATGACGCGGGCATGATAAAAACCCGATCGTCGTTTGTCGAAGCGAAAGCGGCGAGGGACGCAACAGCAAGGGGAGAACCCATGATCAAGGAGTTCAAAGCATTCATCGCCCGGGGCAACGTCCTCGATCTTGCGGTCGCGGTGATCATCGGCGCCGCGTTCGGCAAGATCGTCACCTCGCTGACCGAGGATATCATCATGCCGGTGATCGGCGCGATCTTCGGCAAGATCGATTTTTCGTCGATGTTCGTGGTGCTCGGCGACATCCCCGCGACCTATGCCGGTTCGCCCACCGACTATGCGGCGCTCAAGGCGGCCGGCGTGCCGCTGTTCGGCTATGGCCAGTTCATCACCGAGATCATCAACTTCGTGATCATCGCCTTCGCCATCTTCATGGTCATCAAGGCGGCGAACCGCGCGAATCTGCACAAGGACGCCGATCCGGCCGCGCCGAGCGAGGTCGACCTGCTCACCGAAATCCGCGACGAGCTGCGGAAACGCTGATCGGAATACCGACGAGGCCAGGCCCGATCCGGCTAAACCGGATCGGGCCTGGCTCCCCCCGATGCCCCGCGGAACCGCCCGCAGTCATCCGTCCACTTTTCATTCATGCCGCCATCCCTATATTGGCGTTGCCGGATTCGTCCGGAGATGGCGATGAACGATGCCGTGGAATAGATGCAGCGGACCCGGGGGCAGTACCCGGCGGCTCCACCACAATTCCTTGGGAAGCCAAGGGATTATGACGGGGCCGAACCAGGATCGACGTGTATTGAAAGACGGTGTTTTTGCCCGGCCTGAATGCGCCGTAAAACCGTTCAAAACCACAAGTGCCAACGACAACGAGGCGCTCGCGATTGCTGCGTAATCGATAGCCTAACGGCTTAGATTACAAAGCTTGAACGCGGTTCGGGCCGAACCGGGCAACAGAATCGGATTCCAGCGGCCTCCGGGAGGGCCGGGCAACAGAACCTCCCGGACCCTTTGCCCGACGGTATTTCGGGGCGGCAAGGCTTCGCCGGCCGCTCAACTCACCGCAAAAAATGGAACTGATTTCGTCCCCGCTCTTTGTTGGGGTTCCGCCGCGCCTGTGCGCGGCCTCATTGACAGGGGACGAACCTGATGAAGACCGTTCTGAAATCGATCGCCTTTGCGAGCCTCGTGGCGCTTGCCGCATGCGGCGGCAAGGGCGACGATGCGTTGGCCGACAATGTCGAGGCCAATGCCGACAACGAGGCCGACGCGCTCGATGCGATGGCGGACAACACCACCAACGAGACCGCCGAGGACATGCTGGAGCAGCAGGCGGACGCGGTGCGCGACAATGGCGAGGCCGCAGCCGACGCCATCGACGATGCCGACGTCAATGCCGCGCAGGTGAACAACGCCGCGGCGAACGGCACGACGCCGTAAGCTGCTCGCGTCTGCGACTGATAAAGAAAAGGGGCCTTT
>Ga0164243_10016501_pt1 | contig 10132 bp, 8 predicted proteins | sample OricompcompostOP_FD_108781 | JGI IMG/M metagenome (GOLD analysis project Ga0164243, IMG submission 108781) | Organic Plus compost microbial communities from Emeryville, California, USA - Original compost - Organic plus compost (OP) | ecosystem: Engineered > Solid waste > Mixed feedstock >... | reverse complement strand
TGCCCGTGGAGTTCACCGAAGAGCTCATGTGGCAAGAGCGTGCGTTGTGCGCACAGACGGACCCCGAGGCCTTCTTCCCGGAGAAGGGCGGATCGACACGTGAGGCCAAGCGTGTCTGCCTGACGTGCGACGTCCGCGGGGAATGCCTCGAGTACGCCCTCGCCCACGATGAGAGGTTCGGGATCTGGGGCGGGCTGTCCGAACGTGAGCGCCGCAAGCTGAAGAAGCGCGCCTGACGGTGTAACAGCCGAGGCCGATAGGCTCGCCGGGTGAGCGAGTCGGCACAGGTACGTCATTGGTTGGACGACCCGCCCACCGTGGCGGCCGTGCTCGTGACCCACAACGGGGCCGCCTGGCTTCCCAAGGTGCTGCAGTCGTTCTCGACGATGTTCCATGCACCTGATGTGTGGCGGGCGGTCGACGTCCACTCCGGCGACGGCAGCCGGCAACTGGTGCAGGACTCGTTCGGTCCCGATCGCGTGGTGCTGGCCCCACGACGCACCGGATTCGGAGCGGCGGTGCAACTCGCACTGGACTCGATGCCGCGGACCGACTGGATCTGGCTGCTCCACGACGACGCGACGGTGCTGCCCGGGACCCTGTCCGGACTGCTCGACGTCGCCACGAGCGCCGATGACATCGCCGCCGTCGGCCCCAAGATCCGCGAGTGGCCGTCGTTGCGCCGCCTGGTCGAGGTCGGCGTCACCGTGACCCGGACCGGAACGCGTGAGACCGGTCTGGAGTCCGGTGAGCCGGACGCCGGGCAGCACGACCGACCGCGTGACGTCCTGGCCGTGAGCACGGCGGGAATGCTGGTGCGCCGCGACGTGTGGGATGAACTGGACGGCCTCGACCCCGAGTTGCCGCTGTTCTACGACGACATCGACTTCGGCTGGCGGGTCAAGAAGGCCGGCTACCGCATCCGCACCGCCCCCGGCGGTGTCATGTTCCACGTCGAGGCGTCCCGTCGCGGCGTGCGGCGACAGGTCCGCGGTGACCTGCCCGACTGGGAACAGCGCCGCGCCGCGATCTGGACGCAGCTGGCCAATGCGGGCAGACCGTCGTTCTGGTGGCAGTACCTCAGACTGTTCGTGGGCACGCTGTTGCGGTGTCTGGGACTGCTGATCGTCAAGGACCCGGAAGCGGCCGGCGATGAACTGATGGCGCTGCGTTCGGCGTATCTGCACCCGGTCCGCCTGATCCGGGCGCGCCGTCGACGTCGGCGCACTGCGCGCTACGGCACCAAAGCCGTCCGGCCCCTGTTGGCACCGTTGTGGCTGCCGTATCGGCACGCCTACGACACGGTCCGGGAGGCGATCACCGCAATCGTCCGGCCGGAGACCGTCGTCACGGTCGGCCGCCGGTCGACGTCCCTGGACCAGACGCCCGAGGAGGCCGAGGATCTCGACGACGGACCGTCGTGGTTGCGGCAGCGTCCGTGGTTCGCGACGGTGTGCGTTCTGACGCTTCTGGCGGTCGTGGCCGGGCGTGACCTGATCGGCGGACTCGCCCGCGGCGTCCAGGGCGGCGCCCTGCCGCGTTCTCCGGAGTCGGCCCACGGATGGTGGGATCTGCTGATCGGCGGCGACCGCGCGATCGGCCTGGTCGATGCGGTCCCGCCGCTGTTCGCGGTGCCGTTGGCCGTCCTGTCGACCCCGGTGTGGACGCGGCCGGACCTGGTCGTGACGGTCGTGATGCTGATGGCGGTTCCGCTGGCCGCGCTGACCGCGCACCGGCTCGGCCGGCTCATCACGCCGCATCGTGTCCCGCGCACGATCTGGGCCGTCGGCTACGCGATGCTCGTCGCGGCGGTCGGCGCGGTTCCGCAAGGGCGCCTCGGCACCGTCGTCGCATTGGTCGTGGTCCCCATCGCGGTCAATACCGCGTGGCAGTTGGCCGAAGAGCCCGGATGGCGGATCGCGCTGCGGCTGGGCATCGCGATCGCGGTGTGCACGGCGTTCGCCCCCGTCTCGCTGCTGATCGCCGTCGGCGGATTGGCCCTGCTGCTGTTCCTGGAGGGTCGCTGGGTCAGTCGCCAACTCGTCGTGACCGGCGTGACGGCCCTGGTCCTGATCGGGCCCTGGCTGTTCGCCCGTGCGGTCGTGCCATGGCGCTGGTGGTGGGAGGCCGGCGGTGCCGTAGCGGGTTCGGAGCGCATGCTCGACGTCGTGATGGGCCGCGCGGGTGGCATCCAGGCGCCCTGGTGGCTGAGCGTTCCGGTGCTGATCCTGGGCGTCGTCGCACTCGTCCCGTCGCGGACCAGGTTCGCGGTCCAGCCGTGCTGGTGGTTCGGGTTGTGGTGCTTGGCGATCGCCTGCCTGGGCCACGTCGTGAGCTTCGCCGGACCGTCGGGTCGCGTCGATCTGGCTCCGTGGGTCGGTGTTCCCGCCGTCCTGTGGCTGGCTTCGCTGGCGACCGCCGCGCTCATCGCATCGTCGGGATCGGCCTCATCGGAACTGAACGGTGCGGGCCGACGGGTCGCTGTCCTGGTCGGCGCCCTCGCGCTCGTCCTACCGGTCGGTGTCGGCGTGTGGTGGGTCGGACGTGGTGCCGATGATCCGCTGACCGACACGCGCACCGCCCCGGTGCCGACGTTCCTGACCGAGCGCCCCGGTCGGACACTGGTCATCTCGGCCAGCGGCGCCGACACCGTTCACTACACGCTCGTCGCCGGGCGCGGCGGATACCTGGGCCAGGAGGCGTTCGAGGCGTCGGCGCGGCGCAACTCCACGATCACCGAGGCGGTTCAGCACCTGCTGGGCAGTGCGAGTCAGGCCGATCTGACGGTGCTGGCCGGCGCGGGTGTGTCGGCGATCTATCTGACCGATGCCGATCAGGTTCCCGAGATCGCCCGGCGCATCGACGCCGCGCCGAGGCTGGAGCAGACCGGTAGCGACAGCGCCACGACGCGTGCGTGGATCCTGGCCGACCAGCCCACGCTGGACCTGGCCGAGGTCGCGTGGTGGCGACGGCTGGTCTCGTGGGTGCACATCGTGCTGTGGGGTCTGGCGGTGCTGCTGACCGCGCCGGTCCGCCGGCGGATCCAGGTCGTCGAACCCGAGGAGGCGCTCGGCGACGAGGCCGCGACGGCCGCCGTGGTTCGGCTTCCTCAGGACGCAGAAGGGGTGGGCCGGTGACCCCCAGCCATATGACGTCCAGCACGCTGCGTTCGTGGAGCAACGCGTTGCTTCCCGTGCTCGCCGTCGTGATGGTCGCGGCCGCGGCGGCGCTGCCTCGGTGGCACGCCGATCATCCGAGGACCGACAGCGTCCGCGTCTCGCAGACCACCTACGTCTGCCCCCACAGTCAGAGCAAGGCGACGGCGGCGTACGGACAGATCGCCGCGGGGACCTCGCGCGATATCGCCGTCTCCACTGACGGTGAGGTCGAGTCGGAGCAGTCGGATGCCGCACTGTGGGTCACCCAGGCTCTGACCGGGAACGGCGTTCTCGTGACGCAGGACGGGCGCGGATCGGGTGCCGTCGGATTCACGGCTGGCACCGCGTCGAAGTCAGCGGGCGGGGGGCTGGTGGTGGCTCGCTGCGGAGGTGTCGTCGACGAGGCGTGGTTCCTCGGCCTCGGGACGGCCGACAAGCGTTCCTCGACCCTCGTGTTGTCGAATCTGTCCGACACTCCGGCGGTCGCCGATGTCGTGCTGTGGAACTCCACGGGCGCGGTCGATGCGGTCCATGCGAAGGGGATCGCGGTCGAACCGTTCACCGTTCGCCGCATCCCGATCAGCGATCTGGCCGCCGGCGAACCCGATCTGGCCGCCCAGGTCGTCCGCCGCCGCGGTGTCATGGCGGCCATGGTCGAGGACTCCTCGACCGCGACGTTCGCCGGCACCGAGGCCATCGGTGCGGCCCAGCCCCCCAGCCGCGATCAGGTGGTCGCCGGCGTCGACGGCCAGAAGCGCGGCAAGAAGTTGTTGCTGCTGAATCCGGGCAATCAGACCGCCCGGGTCGACGTGACCACCTATTCGGCCGACGGCCCGGTCGCCGATGCCGATCTGCAAGGGATCGAGGTCAAGGCCGGCCGGTACCTCACGGTCGACGTACCCGGGACGGTCGGTGCTGGACAGCACGCGTTGAGGGTGACCAGCGACCGGGCGATCGTCGCTTCGGCACGGGTCTCACCGGACGTCAAGGACTTCATGCTGGCCGAGTCGGCGCCACTGCTCGACGGACCCGCCGTGGTGCCGGTCGACCTGGGTGTCGCCTCGCCGGCCAGGCTCATCCTCACGGCACTCGATGACGCCGCCTCGGTCGACGTGGTCGCCTACGACGCGAAGATGCACGAGATCGGTCGTACGACGGTCGACATCGCGGCGAGGTCGACACTGAGCACCAAGGTCTCCGACATCAAGGCCGACGGGGACATCGCCTACCTGACCGTCGACGCGGACGGCGACGCCGTCGGAGCCGTCACCTATACCGCCGGTTCCAGGTCCAGCTCGCTGGTCCTGCGGTCCGCACCCACGAGTATCGACGTGCCCGTCGTGCTGCCTGACTAGCGAGGGTCCAGGTCGCTGGGGGAGACGTGCCAGACGGCAGCCAGTTGGTCCAGCAGCACCGACCAGGTCACATCCTCCAGATCGGCCTGGCCGACGGCGTGTTGGCTGATGGGCATCCGGTACAGCACGAGCCGGGTGACACCGTCGTGGACCGTCACGACGCTCGACGGAACGGCTTCATCCCATTCGGACGGCAGGCGGGGGGCGTCCTCGACCACGACTTCGACCTCGTCGCTCTCGGCACGGAAGGCCGGCTCGAGCGCGGTGACGATGGCGGTGACGATTCGCTCGAACTCGGCCCGACGGGTACGTCGCTTCGGGATGCCGAGCGGCGACAGTGGCCCTGGCAGCGCGGCGACACCGCGCATACCGCGACCTCGGCGATCGCGCATCCGTCCGGGCCGCGGACCGATCACCAGACCACCCATGGTGGGGAGCCTACTGCGGACGGACCACCGAGCGACTAATGTCGGCGGCGTGGCAGTGGTCAGACGATGCACCCGGTCGGCGTGCTCCGAACCGGCGGTGGCGACGCTGACGTATGACTACGGGGACCAGACGGCCGTGCTGGGGCCCCTCGCGACGTATGCCGAGCCGCACTCCTACGATCTGTGCGCCCAGCACTCCCAGCGGCTTTCGGCGCCACAGGGCTGGAACGTCCTGCGTCTTGCACCCGACCCGGCCAGCGTCGAGCCGTCCCACGACGACCTGGTCGCGCTGGCCGACGCGGTTCGCGAAGCCGGGCGCCAGGCACCCGAAGAGCCCCAGAACGATCAACCCCGACTCCGGATCGTGAGGCCACCTGAGTGAGCAGATCCGATGCGATGGAGCCCCGCCTGAGATCCATCGTCAAGGCGTACGACGTGCGGGGACGCTCACCAGAAGAGCTCGACCCCACGGTCGCGCGCGCGCTCGGCGAGGCGTTCGCCATCGAGACCGGTATCGCGGCGGGCGCAGGTGACGGCGGTCGGGCCGTCATCGGCCACGACATGCGCGAGACGTCTCCGCTCCTGGCCTCTGCATTCGCCGAGGGGATCCGGTCGCGCGGAGGCGACGTCGTCATGATCGGGCTGGCCTCGACCGATCTGTTGTACTTCATGTCCGGCGACCTGGACGTGCCCGGTGTGATGATCACGGCCAGCCACAACCCGGCCCAGTACAACGGCATCAAACTGTGCCGTGCGGGCGCCAGGCCCATCGGATTCGACACGGGTCTGTCCGCGATGGCCGAGGCCGCCTCCACGTTGTTGGACCGCCGGACACTGCCCGAACCGACCGGTGCGATCAGCGAGCTGGACGGACTGGCGCACTATGCCGAGTACCTGCACACGATCGTCCCGGTGCCGAACCGCCGCCGTCTGAAGGTCGTGGTCGACGCCGGCAACGGGATGGCCGGTCACACGGTGCCCGGTGTGTTCGCCGGCCTGGACGTCGACCTCGACGCGATGTACTTCGAACTCGACGGCACGTTCCCGAACCATGACGCCAATCCGCTCGATCCCACCACGTTGGTCGATCTGCAGGAGCGTGTCCGCGCGACCGGAGCCGATCTGGGACTGGCCTTCGACGGCGATGCCGACCGGTGCTTCGTGATCGACCAGAACGGCGATCCGGTATCGCCCTCGGCGATCACGGCACTGATCGCGGCCCGAGCATTGGCGACGACGCCGGGGGCCACAATCCTGCACAACGTGATCTGCTCGCGGGCCGTGCCCGAGATCGTCGCCGAGCACGGTGGTGTCGCGGTGCGTACGCCCGTGGGGCATTCGCTGATCAAGGCCGAGATGGCGCGCACCGGCGCGGTGTTCGGTGGCGAGCACTCGGGCCACTTCTACTTCAAGGACTTCTTCCTGGCCGATTCGGGCATGATCGCGGCGCTGCACGTCATGGCGGCGCTGGCCGAGACCGACGGCACCGTGAGCGATCTGATGGCGCAGTACGAGCGGTATCCGGCGTCCGGTGAGATCAACAGCACGGTCGCCGACGGCACCGCGGTGATCGATGCCCTGGCCGCGCGGTACGCCGACCTCGATCAGGACCGCCTCGACGGCCTGACGGTCACCGCGGACACCTGGTGGTTCAACGTCCGTGCCTCCAACACCGAGCCGCTGCTGCGTCTCAACGTCGAGGCCGACGACCTCGCCACGATGGAACGGATCCGCGACGAGGTGCTCACCACGATCCGGTCCTGACCGGGGATAGGGTGGAGACCATGAATCTCGATCCCGCGCTGCTGGAGATCCTCGTGTGCCCCCAGTGCCGCGCGACACTGGCGGTCGACGACGAGGCGCGCGAACTGGTCTGCAGCACCTGCGCGCTGGCCTATCCGGTTCGTGCGGACGACGTTCCGGTGATGCTGGTCGACGAGGCCCGCCAGCTCTGACCCGCTGAGTCCGAGGTGATCGGACCGGTCTGGTCACGCGGCACGGGGTACCGCCGGTACGATGGCGCGCATGGATTACAACGTCAAGGACCTGTCCCTCGCCGAGTTCGGCCGCAAGGAGATCCAACTCGCCGAGCATGAGATGCCGGGCCTGATGGCGATGCGCGAACGCTACGGCGACAGCAAGCCGCTGGCCGGCGCCCGCATCGCCGGATCGTTGCACATGACGATCCAGACCGCGGTCCTGATCGAGACGCTCACGGCGCTGGGCGCCGACGTCCGCTGGGCCACGTGCAACATCTTCTCCACGCAGGACCACGCCGCCGCCGCCGTGGTCGTCGGTGTCGACGGCACCCCGGACGACCCGAAGGGCACGCCCGTGTTCGCGTGGAAGGGCGAGACGCTGGCCGAGTACTGGGACGAGGCCGAGAAGGTCTTCCAGTTCGACGGTGCCGGCCCCAATGTGCTGCTCGACGACGGCGGCGACATCACGATGCTGCTCCACCTGGGCGTCGAGTACGAGAAGACCGGCGTCGTGCCGCCGCAGGACTCCACCGACAACGAAGAGTTCAAGGAAGTGCTGCGCGTCCTGGCCCGTTCGGTCGCGGACAAGCCGCAGTACTGGACGAACATCGCCAAGGACATCAAGGGCGTCTCGGAGGAGACCACCACCGGTGTGCTGCGTCTGTACGAGCGCTTCAAGGAGGGCACGCTGCTCTTCCCGGCCATCAACGTCAACGACTCGGTCACCAAGAGCAAGTTCGACAACAAGTACGGCTGCCGTCACTCGCTGGTCGACGGCATCAACCGCGCCACCGACGTCATGATCGGCGGCAAGGTCGCGGTCGTGTGCGGCTACGGCGACGTCGGCAAGGGCTCGGCGGAGTCGCTGCGCGGCCAGGGCGCGCGTGTCATCGTGACCGAGATCGACCCGATCTGCGCACTGCAGGCCGCGATGGACGGTTACGAGGTCAAGCGACTGGAGTCGGTCGTCGAGTACGCCGACATCTTCATCACCACCACCGGAAACTTCGACATCATCCGGGTCGAGCACTTCGAGAAGATGAAGAACCAGGCCATCGTGGGCAATATCGGCCACTTCGACAACGAGATCAACATGGCCGGCCTGGCCAAGATCCCGGGCATCGTCAAGGACGAGATCAAGCCCCAGGTCCACCAGTGGATCTTCCCAGACGGCAAGAAGGTCATCGTGCTGTCGGAGGGACGTCTGCTCAACCTGGGCAACGCGACCGGCCACCCGTCGTTCGTCATGAGCAACTCGTTCACCAACCAGGTCCTCGCGCAGATCGAGTTGTACTCGAAGGCCGACCAGTACGAGTTGGGCGTGCACGTCCTGCCCAAGCACCTGGACGAGGAGGTCGCTCGCCTGCACCTGGACGCCCTCGGCGTCGAACTGACCGAACTCAGCAAGGAGCAGGCCGCGTACCTCGGTGTGGACATCGCCGGCCCGTACAAGTCGGAGCACTACCGCTACTGACATGAGCTACCGCCGCACCAAACGCGACCGCGTCCTGGTCGTCGACGACGACGGGTCGCTGGCCGAGATGCTCAGCATCGTCCTGGCGGGCGAGGGGCTGACGGCCGAGGTGTGCCGGTCCGGTGACCGGGTCATGGACGCGTTCGCGTCGTTCAAACCCGATCTGGTGCTGTTGGACCTGATGCTGCCCGGACTCGACGGCATGACCGTGTGCCGTCGTATCCGGGAGCGGTCCGCGGTACCGATCATCATGCTGACGGCCAAGGCCGACACCCCAGACGTCGTGGCGGGTCTCGAGGCAGGCGCCGACGACTATGTGACCAAGCCGTTCAAGAACTCCGAGTTGGTCGCGCGCATCCGTGCCCGACTGCGGCGGACCGACGCGATCAGCGAACCCATCGAGTTCGGCGACATCGTGCTCGACCCGGCCGCGCACACCGTGACGCGCGGCGGGCAACCGCTGGAACTGACCCCACTGGAGTTCGACCTGCTGGCGTGCCTGATCAGCGATCCGTCCCAGGTGTTCACCCGCGAGATCCTGCTGGAGCGCGTCTGGGGCTACCACCATCCGGGTGACACCAAACTGGTCAACGTGCACATGACGCGTCTGCGGTCCAAGATCGAGGACGAGGCCGACAATCCGCAGATCATTCGCACCGTGCGCGGTGTGGGATATCAGGCGATCGATCCCGACTCGACGTCCGACTGACCATGCGTCGACTCGCCCGCCTGTGGCGCCGCTCCCTGCAGACCAGGGTGGTCACCAGCACGGCCGTGTTGAGCGCTCTGGCGATCGGGTTGACCGGATGGGCGCTGCTGCGCGATGTCGCGTCCAGCCTGGCCGACAACCGTCGCGCGGTGGCGGTGGCCGAGGCACGGTCCGGATTCGAACTGGCCCAGAACCGGCTGGATTCGTCGGTCGAGACCGAGGCCGGCCCGCAATCGGTGGTCCTGTCGCAGATGATCGACTCACTGACCGGCGACGGGGCGGCCGGCCGTACCTACGAACTGGTGCTCCAGGGGCCGCTGGCCGGCGACGACAGCGCGGTTCCGGTCCGGTCGTCATCGGCGTCGAGTGCCGATGCGGTGCCGGTGGGCATCAGCGATTCCGTGCGGTCCGGCAACGGTCTGTACTGGCAGTATGCGCAGGCCACGCTGGAGAACGAGAGCGAAACCGTACCGGTGGTCGTGGTGGGCCGGCAGTTGAGGGCGCCGGGTAGCGGCGACTCGTACGCGATGTACTACCTGTACTCGATGCAGGAGCAGCAGGAGACGCTGGCGCTGATGCGCAACGCCCTGTTGCTGGGCGGGATGGCCATGGTCATGATGGTCGGCGGCGTCGCGTGGCTGGTGTCGCGGCAGGTCCTCGACCCGGTGCGCATGGCGCGCCGCGTGGCCGAGCGCTTCGCGTCGGGGAATCTGGATCAACGCATGCCCGTCTCGGGCGAGGACGACATCGCCCGGCTCAGCACGTCGTTCAACCAGATGGCGGCGAGTCTGCAGCGACAGATCAGTCGCCTGGAGAACCTGTCGCGGCTGCAGCAGCGCTTCGTCTCCGACGTCTCACATGAACTTCGCACCCCGCTGACCACGGTCCGCATGGCCGGTGAGGTGCTGTTCGCGGCGCGGGAGCGGTTCGATCCGCAGACCGCCCGATCGGCCGAACTGTTGCAGAGCGAGCTGGACCGCTTCGAGGCGCTGTTGTCCGATCTGCTGGACCTGAGCCGATTCGATGCGG
>Ga0164243_10016498_pt1 | contig 10133 bp, 7 predicted proteins | sample OricompcompostOP_FD_108781 | JGI IMG/M metagenome (GOLD analysis project Ga0164243, IMG submission 108781) | Organic Plus compost microbial communities from Emeryville, California, USA - Original compost - Organic plus compost (OP) | ecosystem: Engineered > Solid waste > Mixed feedstock >... | reverse complement strand
TTCCGCCGACCAACAACTTATACCGAGAGGAGCTGATCCTCATGGATCATAACGTATTCAAGGGAAAATGGAATCAACTGAAAGGCGAAGCCAAAAAGCAGTGGGGCGAGCTGACGGATGACGATTTGGATAAAATCGGCGGCGAAAAGGACAAGCTGATCGGCAAGCTTCAGGAGCGCTATGGCCATTCTAAGGACGCCGCGGAAAAAGAGTACCATGACTGGACGCGTTCGCGTCAGCTGTAGGCCTCTTCGTCCTGCGGTCGGCATGTGGAAATAACAAAAGGCGCAGCGAATCTCCGGCAACCGGGGAGCGCTGCGCTTCTTTCGGGTGTTCATCTACATCACCCAAGTACGACCTGACCTCACCTGGATGACTTCAAGCACGCTATCCGCCATAGACTTACCTCAAAGGTCTGACCGGTTTACCCACAAGAAGGTTCCCCATTTACCCGGTATGGGCCGCAACATCAGCCAGAATCCCCCAGCCTCGGCGGGCTGCCGCGGTAATCACGGCTTAGCCCGGCATCGTTTTAAATATATAAATTCTGGATATATGGATCTGCCATGATATGATATGAGAGCACGGCTAATATCCATCTTCAGGAGTGAGTACATGGATTTTTGCAAAATATTTCTTGGTAACACGGCCCTGCTCATAGCGGCTGCCTACTTGGCCAACCTGGTCTACAAATATGGACTTGCCCGTGCCCCTAAACATGTGAAATACACCTGCTCGGTGCTGCTGATCATCTTTTGCGGATGGCTGAGCATGGTTTTCGGATACAAGCTTAGCGAAAATGTGATTTTCGATCTCCGGATCATCCCACTCATCATTGCGACGGTTGCTTACGCTGAGCCGGTGACGCTGGTCATTATCGGCATCGGCATCGGATTCGCGCGCCTTACGTTCGGCGTGAACGAGGCCTCGGTCGCCGGTTTGTTCAATCTGTGCATTTTGGGCGCTGCGGCGGCACTGCTCAATATTTGGATGAGACGCAAGGGGTTCAGTCTTGTGACCCGCGGCTTCCTGGCCATTCTGGTCTTGAACGTACTGAATTGTATCGATATTGCCTTTTTAGGGGTTATTCCTGCCGCTCATTATTTTGAAACGATCATGCCGGCCACGCTTCCGCTCACCCTTTTGCTGAGTTTGATCTTTTCTTTGATCCTCCGTGATTTTCAGCTTGAAGCAGCCCGCACCATCCAGCTCAAACAAAGCAACGTGCTGCTGTCGGCCCAGGCCGAAGAGCTGCATCAGGCCAAGCGCGTGCTGGAGGAACGGGCCAAAGAGCTGGCGAGGTCCTCGCGCTACAAAACGGAGTTTCTGGCGAACATGTCCCATGAGCTGCGCACTCCCTTGAACAGCATCATCAATTTTGCCGAGCTGATCAGCGACAACGACGACAGCCGCACCAAGGAGGAAATGGCCGAGTACGGTGAAATTATCCACCAGTCGGGCCATGAGCTGCTGCGCATCATCAACGACATTCTGGACTTGTCGAAGGTGGAGGCCGGCCGGCTGGAAATCATGCATGAAGAGATGAATATCAGCGAAATTCCGCAGCTGCTGCAAATGCATTTTGAACTGGTCGCTCAAAAAGAAAACGTCGGCTTCTCCATCAAGCTGGATCCCTCGCTTCCGGAAACGTTCCGGACCGATCCGAGCCGGGTGCAGCAAATTTTAAAAAATTTGCTGTCTAATGCATTCAAGTTTACCCATCAGGGAAAGGTGAGCCTCGTCATCCGTGCGGAGCATAATCCGGAGGGAAAGCTTGCGGGCTCATGGATCGTGTTCGACGTTCAAGATACCGGTATCGGCATTTCGCCGCCGCAGCAGCGGCGGATCTTTGAAGCGTTTGCCCAGGCGGACGGCTCTATCAGCCGGAAATACGGCGGGACGGGCCTCGGGCTCTCAATCAGCCGGGACCTGGCACACCTGCTGGGTGGGTTTATCCGCCTGGAGAGCAAAGTGGGGAGGGGCAGCTGTTTTTCGCTCTATTTGCCGCTGGCCAACGAAGCGGAGGAATGTGCCACACTGGAAATCACCCCATCCGTCGGCGGAGTGGAGCAGAAGGCGCTGCTTCCGGGACGCACCGGAACGGTTCCGGGCCTGGAATAACCGTCCTTCCGCTGCTCATATACGCTGAGCGGTCCTTGGAGCCAGGCTGGAGAAGGCGGGTGAAGGGTGGCTTGCAACCGCGGCAGCCGCACGCCTGGAGCAGCGCGGTGCCGTATTGCAACTTGGCCTACCTCTGTTTACAATGAGAAGGATAGTACGAAGACGAAAGGGTGACTTCCATGAGTAAAAAGGTGATTTCGACCGAGTCCGCGCCAGGAGCGATCGGACCTTACAGCCAGGCCGTTCAGGTCGGCGACTTTATTTTCACATCGGGACAATTGGGGCTCGACCCGGCGACCGGTGAGTTCGGCAGCGGCGTTCAGGAGCAGGCTCGCCTGGCTCTGAACAATGTGAAGGCGATTCTTGAAGCGGCAGGGAGCAGCCTGGATCAAGTGGTCAAGACGACCGTGTTCCTGAAAGACATGAACGATTTTGCCGCGGTCAACGAGATTTACAGCTCCTTCTTCGCCGAGCCTTACCCTGCACGCAGCGCCGTTGAGGTCGCACGCTTGCCGAAAGACGGCTTGGTGGAAATCGAGACGATTGCCGCCGTTAAATAGATCGGAAGCTACATATCCTATAGAAAGCCGGACTTTGCCCGGGGTGCCGCCCCGTTCGCAAAGCCCGGCTTTTTTGTGTTGTTTATATCTCGGGGCTCCCCGCAAAGTATCTGATATACGCCTGAGTAGAGTCCCCACTTTGTGGGGTGATTTTCGGGTCACCCCGCAAAATACCGGATATACGACGAAGCTGAAGCCGCGCTTTGCGGGGTTACATTCAGTCCCGATCCCGGCTCCGGGCGAAGAATAGATAGATCGCATAGACGAACAGAATGATCGCCAGGATGAGTGCGGCTATAAACGCCCGCTCTACCTGATCCTGCTGCTCCAGGGCAATGGCGACATAGCCCCATACGAAGACCAGCGGATAGATGCTGTCCCGGTAAGGGTAGCTGACCAGAATGGCGACCAGTGCACCGGCGAGCAGGAAAACCACGGCCCACACCAGCTCGCTCAATCCGAAGCCGTTCCAACCGTTCTTTTTCAGCACGATCGCGATATTAAGAATGACGGCTACGCTAAGCCAGCCGAAATACAGGCTGAAAGGAAGCTTGATCAGCCACATCTCTCCGGATGTCGGATAATAGATGCTGCGCGTCCGCCGATAGATGACAAACAGCGAGAGCAGCAGCAGTACCATGGCGACGAGCGACAGCTCGATATATTCATACTGCCACAAGAGCAGCCACGCGATGTTCAGCACGCAGGAGAGGATAAACCACGGACCGATGGACCGGACCGAATCCCGGGTTTCGGTGACCCGTCCGCTTTGATAGAGAAGAAAGCCAAGCAGCAGTACATAAATTAAGGACCAAATGGTAAAAGCATACCCTTCGGGCGTGATCATGGTTGGGTATTGGTCCGATATTTCCCCTGTCGTTTTTCCCCCGAGCACAGCAGTATTGGCCAGCGCGTTGACCACCATCGCGGCGACGAACGCGAGCCAGTTCCACCATTTATACGGATTGCTTCTAAGCATCGTACCAGCCTCCTGAAGTGATGTCTACGGCTTGCCGCAAAGCGGCCTTTCCCCTACAAATATCCCCGAATTTGTCCCAAAAAGAACAAAATGATGCAGATTCAATCCTTGTCGATATAGGTAATTAAATGAAAAACCATGAAAGTGTAAGGAGTGAGGGCATGAACTCGAAAAAATCGTCTCAGCTGCTGCAGCAGCTCATTTTTGTCGGACCGTCGGCCCTGTGCTTCCTCGTCATTGTTGTCGTTCCCTTTCTTTTAGGACTGTATTATTCGTTTACCGACTGGAACGGGGTGTCGAGGCATGCGGGCTGGGTCGGCTTCCGCAATTATATCCACATTTTCACGGAAGACCCGGCGTTTCTGAATTCGTTCTGGTTTACCGTCAAATTTACCGTACTTGGAGTCATCCTAACCAATGTGCTCGGTTTTATTCTCGCCTATGTGTTGACGCGGTCGCTGCTGACGCGAAATGCGCTGCGGACCGTATTTTTTGTCCCTCATGTTATCGGGGGGCTGCTGCTCGGATTTATCTGGCAGTTCATCTTCGTGAAAGGGTTTTCTTCTGTCGGTGCGGCCACCGGGCTCTCCTTCTTCAAACTGCCATGGCTAGGCACCGAGGCGACGGCCTTCTGGGCGGTTGTCATCGTCTTTGTCTGGCAGAACGCAGGCTATTTGATGGTCATCTACATTTCCTCGCTGAACAATGTGCCGAAAAGCCTTATTGAGGCCGCTCAAATTGACGGTGCATCCAGGGGACAGGTTCTCCGGAAGATCACCGTTCCGCTGGTCATGCCGGCTGTGACGGTCTGTCTGTTCCTCGCCATTTCCTGGTCGTTCAAGCTCTTTGACCTGAATCTGTCGCTCACCAAGGGCGGTCCGTTCAAGTCAACCGAATCCGTCGCGCTGAACATTTACAATGAGGCGTTTAACATCAGCCGCTTCGGCATGGGCTCGGCGAAGGCGATTATCTTCTTTATCGTCGTGGCCCTGATTTCGATCCTTCAAGTGCGCGCCACGAAGCGCAAGGAGGTGGAAGTATGATGCACACAAGCACCAACACAGGCACAAACCGAGGAACAAGCCCAAGAGCCGGCGCAAGAACAAGCCGCGGGTATCGCGCCAAACGGCTGATCCTTGAACTGCTGATGATTCTGCTGGCCCTGGTGTTCCTGGTGCCGTTCTACTTTCTGCTCGTCAATTCGGTCAAGTCCTTCGGCGATATTCTGACCAACTCCGCGGGCTGGCCGCATGCCTTTCTATGGAACAACTATGCACAGGCGTGGAAAATTACCGCCTTTCCGAAAGTGTTCGGCAATTCCCTGCTGATCGCGGTTATCAGCAACGTGCTGCTGGCCTTGATCAGCTCGATGGCGGCGTACCGGATGGTCCGCAGGGACACGGTGTTCAACCGGCTGCTGTTCGCCGGATTTGTCGCCGCGATGGTCATTCCGTTCCAATCGATCATGATCCCGCTCGTTAAGGTCGTCAGCACGCTCGGCCTCATGGACACGAGAACCGGGCTGATCATCTGCTACCTCGGATTTGGCGCGCCGCTGTCCGTATTTCTGTTCCACGGCTTTGTCAAATCGGTGCCGCGGGAGATCGAGGAGGCGGGCCGCGTTGACGGCTGCTCCACGTACGGTATCTTCTTCCGCATCGTCCTGCCGCTCATGCAGCCGATCATCGTCACCGTCATCATCCTGAACGCGCTGTGGATCTGGAACGATTACCTGATGCCGTCGCTCATTCTGCAGAGCCCGTCGCGGCAGACGATCCCGATTGCGACCTATGCGTTCTTCGGCCAGTTTACGAAGCAGTGGGATCTGGCCCTGCCCGCGCTGGTGCTCGGCATTACGCCGATCGTTATCTTCTTCCTGGCCATGCAGAAGTACATTATCGAAGGAATCGCCCAGGGATCGGTGAAGGGGTGAACCCAGCCTCAGTCCGTCCCGGCAGCTCAAGTATATTCCATAAAGGAGGTTATGCGGCATGAAGAAAAAGGCCTATGCCGTTGGAGCCCGCCTTGGCGTGCTGCTGGCCTCGTTCGCCCTGCTGGTCGGATGCGGCAGCGGAAGTGGCAGTGGCAGTGGCGGGGTCAAGACCATTCATATTTTTCAGTTCAAGGTGGAAATTGCGGATGCATTAAATAAACTAAAAGCGGAGTATGAACAGTCCCATCCGGGGATCAAGCTGGATATACAGACCGTCGGCGGGGGCAGCGACTACGGCGCCTCGCTCCGGTCCAAATTTGCAGCTTCGAAAGAGCCGGACATTTTCAATATCGGCGGTTATGCCGAAATGGACATGTGGCAGGAATATTTGGAGGACTTGTCCGATCAGCCTTGGGTCAAGGATGTGAAGGACATCGCCAAAGAGCCGATGACCAAGGACGGCAAGCTGTACGGGCAGCCGATGAACCTGGAAGGGTACGGCTTCATTTATAACAAGGATTTGTTCAAGAAGGCGGGCATCACACAGCGTCCGACCACGCTCAGCGAGCTTGAGGAAGCGTGCAAGAAGCTGAAGGCCGCCGGAATTACCCCGTTTGCCAACGGGTATCAGGAAAATTTCGTGCTCGGCAACCATAACATCAACGTGGCTTTTGCCGACCAGAAGGACCCTGGCGCCTTTATCCAGCATCTGAATGACAAGACGGAAACGTTCGCGGACAACGAAGTCGTGAAGCAGTGGTCGAACCTGTTCGACCTGACGCTGAAATATGGCAATCCAGGTCCGCTTACGACGGACTACAACACCCAGGTCACGATGTTCGCCAGCGGGGAAGCCGCCATGATGCAGCAGGGGAACTGGACCCAGGTGCAGATTGATGGCATTAATCCGAAGCTGAACCTGGGCATCCTGCCGATGCCGATCAATGACGATCCACAGCTGGGGGACAAGCTGTACGTCGGTGTGCCGAACAACTGGGTCATCTATAAGGATTCACCGGTCAAGGAGGAGGCCAAGGAGTTTCTGAACTGGCTGGTGACCTCTGATACCGGGAAGAAGTACATTACGAAGGAGTTCAAATTCATTCCGGCCTTCAAGTCCATTAAAGGTACGGACGAAGATCTGGGACAGCTGGGCATGGAAGTGCAGAAATACACCGACGAGGGCAAGACGCTGACCTGGAACTGGTTCCGGTTCCCGTTCGGCATGCAGCCCGAATTCGCCGCGGCCATGCAGGGATACATCGGCGGCAAAATCACGAAGCAGGAAATGTTTGAGCAGTTCCAGCAGAACTGGGACAACTTGAGCGTCCGCTAATGACCGCCGGGCTCAGTGCGTCGGAGCCGCGAGGTCCTTCCGGAACTCGTTGGGCGTACGGCCTTCCTGCTTCTTGAACACCTTGCTGAAATATTTCTCGTCCTGATAACCGACCATTTCGGCAATCTGGGAGATGCGCAGCTGCGGATTGTGCAGAAGCAGCTTGGCCTTCTCAATCCGGATCCGGGCGAGAAAGTCGGAAAGGTTCACATGGAATTCCTGCTTGAAGCGTCTGGAGATGTATTCCCGGCTGAGAAAAAAGCGCGCAGCCATTTCCTGCAGGGAAATATCCTCGGCATAATGGCTTTCCAGGTATGCGGCGATGTCGTGGATGATATGGTTCTCCCGCGAGTGCTTCTGTGTCAAAATGCGGCTGGCTGCGGTCAGCCGCCCTTCGTATTGGGAAGTCCACAGGTCATAGGACAGCCGCCCATGCTTGTCGAGCGGAAGGGAGCTGGGCAGCTCCAGCAGGGCGTCCTTGTCGGGACTTGGCGCCGCTGCTTCGGCGCCCTGATCCATCCACTGCTTCAGCATCCAGTCCCACTCCGCGTTCCACTGCACCAGCTGCTCGGGCGTCACCCGATCGAGCTGCCGGACGGCCTGCATCCAGCCGTCCACGGCGGCGCTGATCTGCTCGCGGCTGCCGCTGAGCGCTGCCAGGCGGAACTGCTCCTCATGAGCGCTCAGGCGCAAGGGCCGGGGAGCTGCCGGGCTGGCGGCGCTCAGCGTATGGAGCCAGGCGGCGGGGTCCTGCAGGCTGCGCTGCCAGAGCGCCCGGTGCGCCTCCTGGTAGGAGCGGACGAGGCTCTCCGGGAACGGCTGGAAGGACCCGGCGCCGATATGCACGCTGCGGTGCAGGGTGGCGTCGATGCCGCGGTGGATGTCCTCCAGCAGGGAGGACAGCGGCATGGAGTCATCCCATAGGAGCAGCACGATTTCTTCGGGGTTCGCCAGATGATGGAAGGCGAACCCTTTTCGTTTGGCCGACAGCAGCTCGTTGCCGATATTCGTCAGCGTAAAATAGAGCAGCTGCTTCATGCGGGCAAACTTCTCCAGCAGCTCGTCGTCCAGCTGCGCCGTGCTGATGACCGCCGCGGCGCAGCGGTCGATTTGCTCCGGCAGGCCGTATTCCTCCCGCAGCTGCTGAAGAATCTCCTCCCGGCGCCCGTGCCCGCCGATCAGGTCGGACAGCAGCTTGTCGGCATAATGCGGCCGCATCCGGTTCATCTCGATGCTCTGGCGGCTGCTCTGCCGCCGCTTCAGCTCTTCCTCCCGGCAGGCGGCCGCGGCTTTGGCGAGCGCCTCGTTCAAGGCGGCCGGGTCCACTGGCTTCAGGATGTAGTCCATCCCGCCGTGGCGTATGGCATGGCGGACCAGATCGAAGTCGTCATAACCGCTGATGACGATCGTCTTAATCCCGGAATGGCTCCCGCTCAGCCATTCCATCAGCTGCGTGCCGTCCATGCGCGGCATGCGCATATCCGTCATCACGATCTGGGGAGCATGCTCCTCGATCATCTCTGTCGCTGACTTCCCGTCGGCCGCTTCCAGAATGTTCGTAATGCCATGGCGCTCCCATTCCCCGAGCAGCTTGATAGCCTCCCGGACATGCTTCTCATCGTCTACAATTAACACTTTCATGGCTGTCAATTCTCCTCTGTATGAACTTCCCCCGGCCCGGCCCCTGTGCGGGCTTCAGCCGTTTTATTTTCTCCGGCGTGCAAATCTTGCATATCTTCTGTATCGATTTCCAAGGAAATACGGACTCCATACGGCTCAAGGTTTTCGATCCGCATGCCGACGTCATGCGGCGTATACAGCTGCAGACGAAGCAGGACGTTGCGCACGCCGATTTCTCCGTTATCGCCTGCCCATTCGTCCTCCAGTTCGCCGTTTCCCCGGCCAGCCAGCTGTTCCTTCAGCATGGCCAGCTTCTCCGGTTCGATCTGGCTGCCGTTATTTTCAATGACGATCTGCAGCACGCCGTCCTCCCGCATATGGCTTTCGATGCGAATCATGCCTTGACGGCCTTCGTGATCCATACCGTGCTTGAAGTAATTTTCGATCAGCGGCTGAAGAATCATTTTCGGCATGGGCTTATCCAGCGTATCCGGCGCCAGGTCCAGCGTGTAGACGAGCTGGTCTCCGAAGCGTTCCTTCTGCAGCTCCAGATAGAGCCGGACGTGATCGGCCTCGTCCTTCAGCGTCACCAGCACATCGTTATTGCGCATGCTGTAGCGCATAATTTTGGCCAGGGAAGAGAGCAGGGCATAAATCCGCGGAACGTTATTTTGCAGCGCCAGCGTTCCGATCGACTGCAGGGTGTTGTACAGAAAATGGGGATTGATCTGAGCCTGCAGCGCTTTGAGCTGATTGGTCTTGTTCGCCAGCTCCAGCCGGTATTCCCGCAGGATCAGGTTGTTGATCGTATCCATCATCTGCCTGAAGCGGGTGAACATGATGCCCGTCTCGTCCTGCCGGTTCCAGGATATGTCGACGTCGAGCTGGCCGGATTGAATCCGGTTCATGTAACTGGTCAGCTTCTTGATCGGCTCGGTGATCCGGATCGAAATGAACAGCGTGCCAAAGATGATGATTCCCAGGGCGATGACCGCAATGGCGGCGTTGATCTGGGTCAGCTGCCGCGCGCGCTCATACAGCGTGCTGTTCGGAATTCTTTTAATAATCGTCCATTCGGTATAAGGCGTCTGCATCTTCTCGAAGACGTTCATGGCCCCGCCGCTTTCGAAAAAGCCCTCGGTCTGCGTTCCCTTGATCCGCTCCAGCAGTTCTTTGTCCGTGATCTGGGTGCCGAGCTGGCTGTCCCGCCCGGAATAGACGACGGTACCGCCCTGGTCAACGACCAGCAGCTGCTCCTTGTCCTTGTTGAACAGCTGCTCGGTAATATCCGCCACCGAATCCAGGCTGACGTCGATCGCCAGCAGGGCCAGCACCTTCTCCGACGGCACATTGGTGATGGACCGGTGGAAGGTGAAGACCATTTTGTCCGAGTAGGAGGTCGGCGACGGGGGAAAACCATAGTCATGGCTTTTATGGGTCGGCTCGATGGCCGTCGTATATTTTTCATACCCTTGGGTCGAAATGTAGGGCTCGGTCCGGTACTCCCGCTTCGGGTAGATCGCTGGGGTGACCAAGGTGGACTGTCCGGACTGGGTGGCATGCAGGTAAATCCGCTCGATGCCG
>Ga0164243_10016496_pt1 | contig 10133 bp, 9 predicted proteins | sample OricompcompostOP_FD_108781 | JGI IMG/M metagenome (GOLD analysis project Ga0164243, IMG submission 108781) | Organic Plus compost microbial communities from Emeryville, California, USA - Original compost - Organic plus compost (OP) | ecosystem: Engineered > Solid waste > Mixed feedstock >... | reverse complement strand
TTTACCGATGGGCTCGGCGCTACCCTGAGGGCACAGGCTCGAGGTGCCCCGTGAGGGGAGAATCGGGAAGCCGGTGAGAATCCGGCACAGGGCCCGCTGCGGTGACCGGGAGCAAACAGCATCCCGGAAGTCCGAAGACCGGCCTCGGCGCCTGAACCCCTCCTGGCGCGATCTGCTCCGGAGGTCCGTCGGCAGACGAGCGGGAGCCCCTATGCCACAGCAGTACCCCTTCAGCGCCGTGGTCGGCGCCGACCCCGAAACGCCCGGCGACATGGCGCTGGCGCTTCTCCTCTCGACCATCTCGCCGAGCATCGGCGGCGTGCTGGTGCGCGGCGAGAAGGGCACCGCGAAGTCGACCATCGTGCGCGCCCTGGCCGCTGTCCTTCCGCCGATCGACGTGATCGCCGGCGATCGGTTCTCCTCCGATCCACGCGAGGCCAATCCCCTGTCGCCGGACGGCCCCTTCGGACCGGAGGCGGCCACCGAGACACGTCCGGTCCGACTCGTCGAACTGCCGGTCGGCGCGACCGAGGACCGTGTGCTCGGATCGCTGCACCTGGAGAAGGCGCTCACCGAGGGCGTCAGCGAGTACGAACCCGGACTGCTGGCCCGGGCGCACCGCGGCATCCTCTACGTCGACGAGGTCAATCTGCTGCACGACCACCTGGTCGATCTGTTGCTCGATGCCGCCGCCATGGGTCGATCGACGGTCGAACGCGATGGTGTCTCGGTCGAGCATGCAGCACGCTTCGTGCTGGTCGGCACGATGAACCCCGAAGAAGGTGAGTTGCGGCCTCAGCTGCTCGACCGGTTCGGCCTGACGGTCGAGGTCGCCGCGCCCCGCAACCCCCGGACCCGGGTCGACGTGGTCCAGCGGCGTATCGCGTTCGACGCCGATCCCGAGGGATTCGTGGCGACCTGGGCGTCGTCCGAGCAGCGGTTGCGTGACCGGATCGCGTCCGCCCAGGCGCTGGTCGACCAGGTCGTCCTGCCCGATCGGATGCTCCTGAAGATCGCCGAGATCTGCGCCGCGTTCGAGGTCGACGGCATGCGCGCCGACATCGTGACGGCCCGCACCGCCGCGGCACACGCCGCCTGGCACGGTCGCGCCGAGGTCACCAAGGACGACGTGCGCGCGGCGGCACGCCTGGCATTGCCGCACCGCCGGCGCCGCAATCCGTTCGATGCGCCCGGCCTCGACGAAGACCTGCTGGACCGCATCCTCGACGACGATCCGGACCCCGAGCCCGACCCCGCACCCCCAGAGCCCTCCGACCCTTCAGACCCCGAGGGTCAGGACTCCGCTGGAAGTGACGAAAAGCCCGCAGACACGCCGCAGGACCGTACCGAACGCCAGTCCCAGCGCGAACAGAGCGAGGGGTCTCAGGCCCCGAGTGCGCAGAGCGACTCCCATCAGGTCGAGGACGTCACCATCGCGGGAACGGGTGATCCCTACCGGGTGCGGCTGTACTCGGTCGACGGGCTCGGCGCTGGTGAGGCGGGGCGGCGCTCTCGTGCGATCACCACGACGGGACGGCGGGTCGGCTCCACCCGACCCACGGGCGCCTCGGGTCGTCTCGACCTGGTCGACACGGTCCGCGCCGCGGCACCCCACCAGCGTGCCCGTGGCCGGACGGGCCCGGGCCTGAAGTTCGAGCGCGACGACCTGCGACTCGCGATCACGGAAGGCCGCGAATCGAATCTGGTGCTGTTCTGCGTCGACGCCTCAGGCTCGATGGCCGCGCGCAAACGCATGCAGCAGGTCAAGACCGCGATCCTGTCGCTGCTGGTCGACGCCTACCAGCGGCGCGACAAGGTCGGGCTGGTGACGTTCCGCGGCGGCGAAGCGACCCTGGCGCTGCCGCCGACCGGTTCGATCGAGATCGCCGCCAAACGACTCGACGACCTACCTGCCGGCGGCCGCACCCCCCTCGCCGAAGGGCTGCTGGAGGCGGCTGAGGTGCTGCGCATCGAACGCATCCGCGATCCTCGGCGTCGCGCTCTGCTGGTCATCGTCACCGACGGCCGAGCGACGTCCGGGATCGACCCGCTGGGTCGCGCGCATCAGGTCGCGCAGTACCTGGGCGACGCCGGTGTCGCCAGTCTGGTCGTGGACTGCGAGAGCGGCCGATTCCGTCTGGGTCTCGGCCTCCAGCTGGCCGATCTGCTGCGCGCCGAGCACGTGCCGCTCGGCGACGTGAACGCCGGTGCGCTGACCGATGCCGTGCGGGGAGCCGCCTGATGGTCAAGGGCCAGCCCACGTCCGTCCCCAACGACGGCCTCACCACGCGCCAGCGCCGCAATCAACCGCTGCTGATGGTCCACACCGGCAAGGGCAAGGGAAAGTCGACCGCCGCCTTCGGGTTGGCGATCCGAGCCTGGAACCAGGGTTGGAACATCGGTGTCTTCCAGTTCGTCAAGTCCGCCAAGTGGCGCATCGGCGAGCAGACCGTGCTGGAACGCCTGGGCCGTCTGCACGACGAGACCGGTGAAGGCGGGCCCGTCGAGTGGCACAAGATGGGCGCCGGCTGGTCGTGGTCGCGCAAGGAAGGTTCAGCCGAGGACCATGCCGCCGAGGCGGCCGAAGGCTGGGCCGAGGTCAAGCGCCGCATCGCGAACGAACAGCACGACCTGTACGTCCTGGACGAGTTCACCTACCCGATCACGTGGGGATGGGTCGACATCGACGACGTCATCGAGACGTTCGCGGGCCGCCCCGGTCGCCAGTACGTCGTGGTGACGGGCCGCGACGCCGATCCGAAGCTGATCGACATCGCCGATCTGGTCACCGAGATGACCCACGTCAAGCATCCGTTCGACCGGGGCCAGAAGGGCCAGAAGGGCATCGAGTGGTGAGTTCGCCACTCCCCCGACTGGTCATCGCAGCGCCCGCCTCCGGCCACGGCAAGACCACGGTCGCAACGGGCCTGATGACCGCGTTGCGACGGGCCGGGCGCCGCGTGTCGGGCCACAAGGTCGGCCCCGACTACATCGATCCGGGCTATCACTCCTTGGCCACGGGGCTGCCCGGACGGAATCTCGACCCGCACCTGGTCGGCGAGGACCGACTGGTGCCGCTGCTGTTGCACGGCTCGCAGGGAACCGACCTGAGCATCATCGAAGGCGTCATGGGCCTGTTCGACGGCCAGATCGGCGGCCAAGGGTTCGCCTCCACGGCTCATGTCGCGACCGTGACCCGCAGCCCGGTCGTCCTGGTGGTCGACGTGTCGCACGCATCTCGCTCCATCGCGGCCGTCGTGCAAGGCGTGGTCGCTTTCGACCCGTCCGTGCGCATCGCGGGGGTGATCATCAACAAGGCCGGTTCGCCGCGCCACGCGACCGAGGTCATCGAGGCGCTGGAGTCCACCGGCATCCCGGTGCTGGGAGTCCTGCAACGTGACGACGGCATCGTGGCGCCGTCCCGGCACCTGGGTCTGGTTCCTGCTGCCGAGCGTGAGGATGCGGTCCACGCGCTGGACCGGCTTGCCGCCCAGATCGCCGACAAGGTCGACCTGGAGCAGATCGTCGCGATCGCCCGCAGCGCACCTTCCCTCGACGCTTCACCATGGGATCCGCAGCACGAGGTCCACCGTCCATCGGACCAGCGGCCGGTCGTTGCCGTGGCCGGCGGGCGGGCGTTCACGTTCCGGTACGCCGAGACCACCGAGCTGCTGCAGGCCGCGGGCTGCGAGGTCGTGCCGTTCGACCCACTGACCGACGAGACGCTGCCGGAGGGAACGTCCGGCCTCTACCTGGGTGGCGGCTTCCCCGAGGTGCACGCGGCGGGCCTGGCCGCGAATCAGCCGCTGATCGCGGACCTGCAGGCCGCGATCGGTGCGGGTGTGCCGACGGTCGCCGAGTGCGCGGGTCTGCTCTACCTGTGTCGCACCGTCGACGGCGTCCCGATGATCGGCGCACTGGACGCTGAGGCAGCGATGACCCCCCGTCTGACCCTGTCGTACCGCACGGCCGTACTCCCCCAGGACCAGTTGCTGGGACCGGCCGGCACCCGAGTCACCGGCCACGAGTTCCACCGCACGACCGTGACTCCTGCCGGTGCAACCGAGCCGGCCTATCTGGTCGATGGCCAGCCCGCCGGGTTCGCTTCGCCGAACCTGAGTGCGTCCTACCTGCACGTCCACTGGGCCGGCCACCCCAGCCTCGCGCAACGCTTCGCCGACGCGGTCCATGCCTACCCGCGGTCGCCAGCGGTGGTCGAGGTGGGAGGCCGGCCACGGAGGTTCCTGAGGAGGCGAGGAACGAGCCGTCTCGAAGGGCCGACCCTCGAGACCACGTCGCGGGCTTGGCACGGGGATCAGGAGTTGGCGCCCGGGCTGGTCGACTTCGCGGTCAATGTCTACGACGGGGCACGGCCACCGTGGCTCGATGACGCGCTGCGGGCGAGCTTGGACGATGCCTACCGGTATCCCGACGCCGAACCGGCGCGGCACGCGATCGCCCGCCGTCATGGCCGGCGGCCCGAGGAAGTCCTGCCGACGGCCGGTGCCGCGGAGGCCTTCGGGCTGATCGCCCGCGCCCGACGCTGGCAGCGACCGGTCGTCGTGCACCCGCAGTTCACCGAGACGGACGAAGCGCTACGCGCCGCTGGGCTCGAACCCGAGCCGGTGCTGTGCGATCCGGCGACCGACTTCGCCCTCGACCCGGCCCTGGTGCCCGACGACGCCGATCTGGTGTTCGTCGGCAATCCCACCAATCCGACCGGCGTACTGCACACCGAAGCCACGGTTCGCGCGCTGCTGCGACCGGACCGCACCGTGGTCGTCGACGAAGCGTTCATCGACGCGATCCCCGGGGAGCGGCACTCCCTGGCGTCCGCGTCCCTGCCCGGCCTGGTGGTGCTGCGGAGCTTGACGAAACTGTGGTCGATCCCCGGTGTCCGCGCCGGGTACGTCCTCGGACCCGCCGCGTTCATCGACAATCTCGCGGCCGTGCAGTCGCCGTGGTCGGTCTCGTCGTCGGCGGTCGCCGCGATGATCGCGACCACGAGCGACGAAGCTCTGGCCGAGCAGGCGATGCGAGCGACCCGTCTGGCCCAACATCGCGCGATCCTCACCGATGGCCTGTCCGACCTGGGGGTCACCCATGTCCCTGGTGCGGCTCCGTTCGTGCTGGCGCGTCCAGGCCGCGGCGTCCGCGAGTCCCTGCGTTCGGCCGGATACGCCGTGCGGCGCACTGACACGTTCCCGGGGCTGGACGAGTCGTGGGTGCGGATCGCGGTGCGCCGCCCCGATGTCACCCGCAAGCTGCTCTCGGCCCTGGCGATCGAGGTGGAGCGATGAACGGCGATTCGACTCGTCAGGTCGCGGTCATCGGCGGCGACGCCCGGGCAGCTGCCGAGGCGACCTCATTGCTCGATCAAGGCGCCGCCGTCACCGTCGTGGCCGCCGAGGTCACGGCCGCGATCCAGGATCTGGCCGATCGTGGCCTGCTCACCTGGCTGAAGGCCGATGTCGCTCTCAACCCCGGTCGCCAGGGCGGCGAAGGAGCCCGGGAAGGCGACAGCGACCACCACGTCACCTGTGGCCAGGTCACCCTGGTGGGTGGCGGTCCCGGCGATCCGGGCCTGCTCACGGTGGCCGGACGTGAGGCGCTCGAGGCCGCCGATGTCGTGGTGACCGACCGGCTCGCCCCACTCGCCTCCTTGGCGACCCTGCAGCCCGAGGTCGAGATCATCGATGTCTCGAAGATCCCGGGAGGCCGGACCACACCTCAGGAGGAGATCGACCGCCTCCTGGTCGACCACGCACAGGCCGGGCGCCGGGTCGTACGGCTCAAGGGCGGTGACCCGTACGTCTTCGGCCGCGGGGGCGAGGAGGTCGCCGCCTGTGAGGCCGCCGGGGTCCCTGTCACGGTCATCCCCGGTGTCACGTCCGCGATCGCCGCAGCGGCCGCGGCCGGGATTCCGGTGACCCACCGCGGGGTCACCCAGGGATTCACCGTCATCTCCGGCCACGTCCCGCCCGATCACCCCGATTCCACCCTCGACTACGCGGCGCTGGCACGATCCGGGACGACCCTCGTGGTCCTGATGGGCGTACGGACCCTCGGCGCGATCTGCGCGGCGCTGGTCGACGGCGGACTCGATGCCGACACACCGGCCGCCGTCGTGGCCGATGCGACCCGACCGTCTCAGCACGTCGTGCGCGGCACGGTCGCCACGATCGACCAGGCGGCTCAGGGCGTTCGTCCGCCCGCCGTCGCCGTGATCGGTGCTGTCGCGGGAGAACGCTCGTGATCTGGTGGGTGCGGCACGGCGAGTCGACGTGGAACGCTCTGGACCGGATGCAAGGCCACGAGCTCGGGCCGCCGTTGACAGAACGGGGACGCGCCCAGGCTTCTGCGGCCGCCGAAGCTCTCGCGGACCGCGGCGTCACACAGGTCCTGGCCTCACCGGCCGTGCGAGCGCAGCAGACCGCTCAGATCATCGCCGATCACCTCGGCCTGACCGTCGTCACGGAGCAGTTGCTGCTGGAGAAGGGACTGGACGAATCGGTCGATTCGGTGCTCCACCGGATCGACCAGTTCCTGTCCGGGAACCCTGAGCGAACGGTCGCGGTCAGTCACGGGGACACGATCGGTCTCGCCGTGGGCCTGCTGTCGGGCCGCCCTCCGGTTCTGCCGGAGAACGCCTCCATCACGTCGGTCGATCCGCTGACCCGCGCTGTCCAGGTTGAGACACCCCGGTGACGTACGTCGGCACCTGGGTCTACGATGAGCCTGCATCGCCTGAGGAAGCCGGTGGGAATCCGGCGCAGTCGCGCTACTGTGACGCCGCTCAGCCTGCTGAGTGGCGAAGTCAGACCCGACGGCGGTGGCAAGGTCCACACCACTGGGACGCACGCATCCCGAAGGAGCCGCATGTCTGACATCACCGCATCCCCCCAAGCGACGATTCCGACCATCGAGGTCGCCAAGCTCGCCCCCTGGACGATCTTCTTCGTCCTGCTCGCGACGATCGTCCTGTTCTTCATCAGCGCCGACCAGGGAGCCGTGTCGATCCCGTCCGGCAACGCCATCCACGAGTGGGTCCACGACGGACGCCACCTGCTGGGCTTCCCTTGCCACTGACGGAGTCGTGGCCATTCAATACTGCCACTGACGGAGTCAGTGCAATTCAATGCTGCCACTGACGGAGTCGTGGCCATTCGATGCTGCCACTGATCGACCGACGTCCCTGATCGCCCGGGTCCCGGGTGGTCGGGTTTCGGCTATCCCTTTTCATGGAGACTGACTGATGAATCCCCGTAATTTCCTGATCCGCGGGCTGCTCGCGGGCTTCCTGGCCTCGTTCCTGGCCTTCGGTGTCGCGTACTTCGTGGGCGAGCCCCAGGTCGATGCCGCGATCGCGATCGAAGAGGCCAACTCGGCCGCTGAGCCGCCTGCCGCCGATGAACCCGCCGCTGACGGCCACACCCACAGCCATGACGAGGACGGGGGCACCGAGGTGTCCCGCGACACTCAGTCGACGTGGGGTCTGCTGACCGGCATGGTGGCGGTGGGCACTGCCCTCGGCGGCGTGATCGGCCTCGCCTCGGCATTCGCGCTCGGTCGCATCGGCCGTCTGCGGCCGGGCCAGTCGACGGCGCTGGTCGCGCTGGTCGGCTACGTCTCGTTCTCGTTCGTGCCGTTCCTGAAGTATCCGGCGACACCGCCGGCGGTCGGCGACGGTGACACGATCGGCGACCGCACGCTCTGGTACTTCATCGTGCTCGCCGTCTCGGTGCTGGCCGCGATCGGATCGGTCGCGCTGGCCAAGAAGCTGTTGCCGACGCTCGGCACGTATAGGACGGTGCTGGCATCGGTGGCGACGTATCTGGTGATCGTGCTGGCCACCTGCTGGGCGATGCCGACCGTCAATGAGCTGGGCGACTTCCCGGCCGACATCCTGTGGTACTTCCGCCGAGCGTCGTTGTTGACCAACGCCACCTTGTGGGCGGGTATCGGTGTAATCCTGACCGGCCTGATCGGTGCCCTTCACCAGCGTGAGTCGCTGGACCACGCACGCCGCGAACTGGCTGACAGCCTGTGAACCTGGCTCCACCGTCCGCTGAGATCCGGCGAGCCGCGCAGGAGCGACTCGCCGGCCTCGCCACCCCCGCCGGGGCGCTCGGACGGTTGGGCGATCTGGCCGTCTGGGTCGCCGCAACCCAGGGACAGGTCCCGCCTGACCCGATCGACAACGTCCGGGCGGTGATCTTCGCGGGGGACCACGGAATTACCGCGGACGACACCGTGTCGGCGTATCCGCGTGAGATCACGGGTGCAATGGTGCACACGTTCCTGCTGGGCAAGGCGGGCGTCTCGGTGCTCGCGGCGCAGCACGGCGTCACGGTCCGGGTGCTCGACCTGGGTGTCGACGCCGATCTGGACGTCGCGCCCGAGGTCACCGCGTTCAAAGTCCGCAAGGGATCAGGACGCATCGACGTCGAAGATGCTCTGACTGCCGAGGAGACGGCACGGGCGATCGCCGCCGGAGAACACGTTGCGGCCGACGAGATCGCGGCCGGAGCACAGCTGCTGATCAGCGGCGACATGGGCATCGGCAACACCACCCCGTCCGCGGCACTCGTGGCGGCGTCGCTCGGACTTCCGGCCTTCGAGGTCACCGGCCGCGGCACGGGTGTCGACGACGCCACGTGGCAGTGCAAAGTGCAGGTCGTCCAGTCGGCCCTGGACCGGGCTGGCGACCGTGTGAACGATCCGGTCGAGACTTTGACGGCGTTGGGCAGCGCGGATCTCGCCGCCTCTGCCGGCTTCATGGCGGCGGCCGCTCGCGCAGGGGTCCCGGTGCTGTTGGACGGCGTCATCTCGGTCGCGGCCGCTCTGATGGCCGAACGTCTCGCACCCGGAGCGGTCGCGTGGTTCGCCGCCGGACACCGCTCCACCGAGCCTGCTCTGTCCCTGGCTCTGGAGAAGCTCGCGCTGGAACCAATCCTCGACCTGGGCATGCGGCTGGGCGAAGGCAGTGGCGCGGTCGCCGCGGTCCCGCTGGTCCGTTCGGCCGCGAACCTGTTGCGCGACGTCGCGCTGCTGGCGGACCTGCTGCCCGATGACTGATCATCGCGGGTCCGTGCGCGATGGGTTCCTGCTCTCGATCGGGACGCTGACCGCACTGCGAGTCCCCGCGCCGCGCACGGTGGACCGACGGTCGGCAGCGATCGCGATGACCGTGGCGCCGCTGGCGGTGGTGCCGCTGGCAGTGCTCGCGGGCGCAGTCGGCTGGGCCGGGACGGAACTGGAGCTCACGCCGTGGGCCGTGGCCGTCGCCATGGTGATCGTGCTGGCGTTGGGTTCACGCGCCCTGCACCTGGACGGGTTGTCGGACGTCGCCGACGGCCTGACCGCGGGTCACGATCGCGGGCGCTCCCTGGAGGTCATGAAGGACAGCGCCGCGGGCCCGGCGGGGGCCGCAGCGCTGGTCCTGACCCTCGGGCTGCAGACCGCTGCCCTCGGCGGACTGCTGCTCCACGATCAGGGGCCCTGGCTGGCGACGTTCCTGATCTGCGTCTCCCGGGCGATCCTGGCACTGGCGTGCATGCGCGGTGTCCGACCCGCACGAGGCGACGGGCTCGCCGTCTCCTTCGCCCAGACGATTCCCCGGCCGGTCGCCGCGGCCGTGTGGATCATCGCGGCGGCAGGCGCTGCGGGGGTGTTCACTTGGTCCGGTGACATCGACTGGTGGCGAGGCCCGGTATGTGTCGCTGTCGGACTGGTCGTCGCGGCCGTCGTGATCGGCCACTGCGTCCGCCGCTTCGGCGGTGTCACCGGCGATGTCTTCGGCGCGACGATCGAGATCAGCCTCGCCGCGATGATGTTGGTCGCGTGATGCTAGTGGACTGTCGCCACCAAAATACGGGTCTGCCGACGCCCAGGCACGCACCTCGCTACGTTGGCGGCGCTCGAAAGACGTCCAGCCTGCCAGCACTCCGCCGCCTGGCGATGTACGCACCTGAACGCCGCCATACCTCGAAAGTTGGCGACGACAGTCCACTAGAGCGTGTCTCTCAAATCCGCGTGAGCGGAGTGGGCGGCATCCGCGCCCGTCCAGCGAGGCGGAGGGCCGAAGCCATACCGGTGTTGTCTCGCAAGGACCGACAACGCTGCTGGGCGGG
>Ga0164243_10016494_pt1 | contig 10133 bp, 8 predicted proteins | sample OricompcompostOP_FD_108781 | JGI IMG/M metagenome (GOLD analysis project Ga0164243, IMG submission 108781) | Organic Plus compost microbial communities from Emeryville, California, USA - Original compost - Organic plus compost (OP) | ecosystem: Engineered > Solid waste > Mixed feedstock >... | reverse complement strand
GACCTCCATGGGCCAGATGTGCTGGTTGAACCACTCGCTCGTGGGGACGTCCTCCGCGGAGCCGCGGAACATCGTCATGGGCGAGTGGGTGTGCGAGTTCATGAGGCCGGGCATCGCGAGGTGGCCGCGACCGTCGATGCGGCGCGCGCCCTCGACCTCGGCGGGGTCGACGTCGGCGGCCGGCACGACCCAGGCGATCCGGCCGCCCGCGATGCCGATCGCGTGGTCGCGCAGCAGGGTGACGACGCCGCGTGCCGCGACGTCCTCGCGCGGCAGGGCCGGGTAGTCGGGGGCGGGGCGGGTGGTCTCGGCGAGGACGGTCGCGCCCGTGATGACGAGGTCGACGCTCATCGCGCCTCCTCGAGCGACGCGCCGGCGAGCCAGCGGACGAGCCGGTCGAAGAGCTCGCCGTAGCCCTCCCACGCGAGGAAGGCGGGCGGCGCCCAGTGCGGGGCGAGGTCGCTCGTGAAGGCCGCGGTGCGCCCCGCGCCCGCCGCGCCCACGACGAGCAGCGGATGCCCCGCGCACTCCGCGAGCACGGTCGAGTCGGGCAGCGGGCGGGTCTCATTGAGGCCGAGCAGAGCGGGCCACTCCGTTCCGAGTCCCGCGGTGATCGGGTGGTCGGCGACGACCGACGGAGCGGAGCCCGCGGCGAGCTCGACGCGGTCGTCGCGATCGAGGACCTCGACGGGCAGCGCGGCGGCGAGGGCCGTGCGCCCCCACCTCGCCTTGGCGTCGATGCCGGAGAAGCTCAGGTAGCCGCCGACCGCGAGCAGGCCGCCGCCCTCCCGCACGAAATCGCGCAGGCCGGGGGTGAGATCCGGCTGCGGCACGGAGGCGCCGAAGGTCACGGGCGGGATCTGCAGGGTGTTGGCGCCGAGGTCGGAGAGCACGACGACGTCGGCGACCTCGCGCAGGCCCGCCGCGGTCGCGGGGGTGCGCCCCGGCACCTCGTGGGCCGGGACGTGCACGACCTCGTGACCGCGCGCCTCGAGCGCCGCGCGGAACTCGCCCGCGCCGAGCGTGAACTCGCTCGTCGTGAAGGAGTCGAAGCCCTTCTGGTGGATCGAGTGCACGAACCACGACTCCCCCAGCAGCAGCACCCTGGACATCGGCTTCCTCTCTCGTCGCTGCGGTCACTGTAGCCCGGATCCGCCAATCGATTTGCGCTTCCGGGGTTCGTGGGATTTTCTGTAGCAAACCGGAAACATGGCGGAAATCGATCCAAACGGTTTGCGCTCTACGCTCGGCAGATCGAACCGCCCATCGAAGGAGCACCTGTGTCACGTCACCTCCCCCTCGCCGCCGCCGGAGCGCTCGCGCTCGCCGGCGCGGTCGCCCTCACCTCCTGCTCCGGCAGGACCGCCGAGACGCCCGTCGACACCGATCTGCCCGTGATCGCGATGTCCTACGGCACGACCGGCGACTTCTCGTTCATGGACAGCGCCTACGCGGGATTCACCGACGCGCAGGACAAGTACGACTTCACCCCGCTCGACCTCTCCAGCCCGAACACCGACGACTACCAGGACCGCGTCGACCTCGCGATCTCGCAGGGCGCGGGCCTCGTGATCGGCATCGGCTTCCAGTACGCGACCCCGATGTCCGAGACGGAGCACCCCGACACCCAGTTCGTGGCCGTCGACATCGACAAGGGCTCCACGATCGACGGCGTCACGACGATCTCCTTCGCCGCCGAGCAGTCCTCCTACCTCGTGGGCGTCGCCGCGGCCCTCACGAGCACGACGGGCCACATCGGCTTCGTCGGCGGAGTCGACCAGCCGAGCATCCAGAACTTCTTCGTCGGCTACGAGGCGGGCGCCAAGTCCGTGAACCCGGACATCGTCGTGGACGCGACCTACCTCGCGCCGCTCGGCGACTTCACGGGCTTCTCCGACCCGACCAAGGGCCGGGAGGCCGCGAACGCGCTCTACGCCGCGGGTGCGGACGTCGTCTACGCCGCCGCGGGCGGATCCGGCACGGGCGTCTACGAGGCGGCCGCGGCGAACAGCACGGACGCGCTCAAGACCTGGGCGATCGGCGTGGACGCGGACGTGTACCAGACCGTCGACGACAGCATCAAGCCGTACATCCTCACCTCGGCGATCAAGAACGTCGGCACCGCGGTGGAGACCTCCATCCAGCAGTTCCTGGACGGCAGCCTGCCGACCGGCGAGGTCGACTACGACCTCTCGAACGGCGGTGTCGGCTACGCGACGAGCGGCGGCTTCCTGGACGCCTTCCAGGACCAGCTCGACGAGGCGGAGCAGGCCATCATCGACGGCACGATCACGGTCCCGTCGGCGATCTGATCGCCTCATGAGCGAGCAGGAGGAGCTGGTCCGCCTCACGGGGATCGTCAAGAGGTTCGGCACCTTCACGGCCAACGACCGCATCGACCTGTCGGTGCGCGCCGGGACCGTCCATGCGATCGTGGGCGAGAACGGGGCCGGGAAGTCGACCCTCATGAAGATCCTCGCGGGCGAGGAGCGCCCCGACGAGGGGGAGATCGCGATCGCGGGCGAGCCCGTGGCGTTCTCCTCCCCGCGGGACGCCCAGGCCGCGGGCGTGGGCATCGTCCACCAGCACTTCCTGCTCGCCGAGGCGCTGCGCGTCTGGGAGAACGTCGTCCTCGCGGACGAGCCAGGCCCGGGGCCCGTGCTGGACGCCCGCGCCGCCCGGGACCGGGTGCGCTCCCTCGCGGCCGACTCGGGGTTCCCGCTCGACGTCGACCAGGTGATCCGCGATCTCGGCGTCGGCGCGCGTCAGCGGGTCGAGATCCTCAAGGTGCTCTACCGGGACGCGCGTGTCATCATCCTCGACGAGCCGACCGCCGTGCTCGTCCCCACCGAGGCCGCAGCGCTGTTCGCGGCCATGCGGCGCTTCACCGCGGCGGGGGCGGCCGTCATCTTCATCTCGCACAAGCTCGACGAGGTGCTCGACTTCGCCGACGAGATCACCGTCATCCGGCACGGCAGCGTGGTCGGCCGCACGACGCCGGCCGAGACGGACGCCGCCCGGCTCGCGGCCCTCATGGTGCAGGTCGCGATGCCCGCCGTCGAGCCGCGGACGACCGAGATCTCCCCCGCGGTCGCGCTCACCGTCGAGGACCTCACGGTCGCCGAGGCGGGCGAGGTTCCCGCCCTCGACCGCGTGAGCCTCGCGGTGCACGGCGGCGAGATCCTCGGCATCGCGGGCGTCGAGGGCAACGGCCAGTCCGAACTGCTGCTCGCCCTGCTCGGCCGCGTCGCGGCGACTGGGCGCGTGCTGCTCGGCGGGGAGAGCATCGACGCCCTCACGACGCGGCAGCGACGCGAGCGCGGCATCGCCTACATCCCCGAGGACCGGCACCGCGACGGCCTCGTGCTGCCCCTTCTGCTGCGCGAGAACGCCGCCCTCGGCTACCAGCACCGCGCCCCGCTGCGCCGAGGCGTGTGGTTCAGCCGCACCGCGGCCGCACGCCGGGCCCGCGAGATCATCGAGCGCTTCGACGTGCGCGGCGGCTCCCCCACGACGCCCGCCGCCTCGCTCTCCGGCGGCAACCAGCAGAAGTTCATCGTCGGGCGCGAGCTCGGCTCCGCCCCGCGCGTGCTGCTCGCCGCCCACCCCACGCGCGGCGTCGACATCGGCGCGCAGGCCGCGATCTGGCGCGAGCTCGTGACCGCGCGGGACGCCGGCCTCGGCACCCTGCTCGTCTCCGCCGACCTCGACGAGCTGCTCGCCCTCTCCGACCGGCTGCTCGTCATGAGCCGCGGCCGGATCGTCGCCGAGCTCGACCCGCGCGGCCTCGACGCGACCGAGCTCGGCGAGCACATGACGGGCGCCCGCGGCGGGGAGGTCGCGGCATGACGCGCCGCGTGCTCGTGACCCTCGCCGGTCCCGTCGTCTCCGTCGTGCTCGCGCTGCTCGTGACGACGATCTTCCTGGAGGCGGGCGGCTACTCCTCGCTCTCCGCCTACTCCGTGATGTGGGACTACGGCACGCGTCCGGAGTCCCTCGTCGCCGCGCTCAACGACGCCGTGCCGCTCTACCTCGCGGGCGTGGCCTCGGCCTTCGCGCTTCGGCTCGGCCTGTTCAACATCGGCATCGACGGCCAGTACCGGGTCGCGGCCCTCTCGGGCGCCGTGCTCGCCGCGAACCTCCCGCTTCCGCTGCCGATCCGGCTGCCGATCACCCTGCTGTTCAGCTGTGCGATCGGGGCGCTGTGGGCGCTCGTGCCGGCCCTGCTGCGCATCTACCGCGGGGTGAGCGAGGTCATCACCTCGATCCTCATGAACTCGATCGCGACGACCGTGGTCGCGATGCTGCTCGCGAACGTGTTCCGCGAGGGCACCGGCCAGAGCGTCGGCACGGCGATCATCGACGAGGGGGGCCGGATGCCCGCCCTGCTCGACCTCGGCCTCGGCCCGCGCTCCACGATCTCCGGATTCCTCGTCGTCGCGATCGTCGCAGGCATCGGCTTCTACCTCGTGCAGTACCGCAGCACCTTCGGCTACACGCAGCGCGTCGCGGCGCTCTCCCCCGCGGCCGCGGAGTCGGCCGGGATCCGGGTGGACCGCAGCGTGCTGTGGGCGATGCTCGGCTCGGGGGGGCTCGCGGGCCTCATCGGACTGCCGCACATCCTCGGCGTCGCCTACCAGTACGACGGCACCCTGCCGACCGACCTCATGTTCACGGGGCTCGCGGCGGCTCTGCTCGGCCGCTCGCACCCCATCGGGATGGCGCTCGGCGCGCTCGTGCTCGCCTTCGTGGAGCGCTCGAGCCTCGTGCTCGGCCTCGTCAAGCTCCCCACCGAGGTCGGCAGCCTGTTCCTCGCGGTCATCCTGATCTCGAGCGCGGTCGGCTACTACCTGATCGAGAACGCGGACCGCCGTCTCGCGCTGCTCGCCGCCGTGCGGCGACTGCGACGCGCGGCGGCCGGGACGGAGGCGGCACGATGACCGCGACGACCGACGCGGCCGCCCCGGCGCGGCTGCGGCCCGATGTGCGGCGGGTGCGCGCCGCCGTGATGTGGGCGCTGCTCGGCCTCGGCCTGCTCGTGCTCGCGCGCTACCTGACGGACGCGCCGGGTCTCACGTCCTCGGCGACCTGGGGATCCGCGCTGCGGCTCACCGTGCCCATCGCGGTCGTCGCGATCGGCGGGCTGTTCTCGGAGCGCTCGGGCGTCATCAACGTGGGCCTCGAGGGCATGATGATCGGCGGCACGTGGGTCGCGGGCGTGTTCGGCTGGCTGTGGGGCCCCTGGGCTGCCCTCGCGGGCGGGGTCGTGGGCGGGCTCGTGTTCGGCGCCCTGATGGCGGTGCTGTGCGTCGAGCTCGGCCTCAACCAGCTCGTCGTCGGCATCGCGATCAACGTCGTCGCGGCGGCGCTCGCGCGGTTCCTCTCCGACATCGTCTTCACCGGGGTGCCGGGCGGCTCGATCGCGAAGTCGCCGCGCATCGCGGAGTCGTTGCCCACGGTGAGCGCGCCGCTGCTCTCCGGCGGCTTCGGCGGACCCGACCTGCTGCGCGCCCTCGAGGACTCCGGCATCCCGGTCGTCGCTCAGTTCGGCGGGATCCTCGGCGGGCTCACGCGCGACGTGTCGCTCGCCGCGATCATCGGCCTCGTGCTCATCCCGCTCACGGCCCTCGTGCTGTGGCGCACGAAGTTCGGCCTGCACTGGCGCGCCGCGGGCGAGGAGCCCGCCGCCCTGCAGGCGCTCGGCGGCCGGGTGCACCGCACGCGCTGGATCGCGGTGCTCACCGGGAGCGGGCTCGCGGGCTTCGCGGGCGGCTACCTCGTGCTCGTCTCGCAGAGCTACGTCGAGAACCAGACCGCGGGACGCGGCTTCATCGGCCTCGCGACGCTCATCTTCGGCAACTGGATGCCCTCGGGCGTCTTCCTCGGATCCTCGCTGTTCGGCTTCAGCGACGCGGTCGGTCTCGGCCGTCCGGAGACCTTCCGCGCCCTGCTCTTCGTGATCGCGGTCGTGTTCGTCGCCGTCGGCGTGCTCCGCCTGGTGCGCGGGACGCGCCGAACGGCGATCGCGCCGCTCGTGCTGGGAGTGGTCCTCGTCGTCGTGTACGCGGTCGTTCCGCTGCCCTCCGAGCTCGCCCCCGCGACCCCGTACCTCGTGACCCTCGCCGTGCTCGTCGTCGCGGGGACCACGATGCGGCCTCCCGCGGCCCTCGGCCGAGTGCTGCGGCGCCGCACGCCCGCGGGCTGAGCGGGGCGCGCTCCGCCGCGAGCCCCGCTTTCCTTCCCCGAATCGACCTTCCCGGGCGCGGGAACATCGATTCGGGGAAGAAGAGTGGGCGGCGAAGGGGCTCAGGACGCGAGGGGACGCGGGTCGCGAAGGGGCGCGCGTCGGGCCGCAGGATGCGGCGCGCGGACCGGCCGGATCAGGTGCGGGCCGGGCCCGTGCTGCCGCGCACGACGAGCTCGGTGGGCACCACCTCGGTGCCGCCCGCCTCACCCGTGGCGAGCCGGTCGAGCAGCAGCCGCGCGGCGCGCCGGCCCACCTCGACGAGGTCCTTCCGCACGGTCGTGAGCTCGGGGGTCACGATGCGCGCGACGTCGAAGTCGTCGAAGCCGACGATCGAGACATCCTCGGGCACGCGCAGCCCGGCCTCCCGCAGGCGCCGCATCGCGCCGACCGCCATGTCGTCGTTGTGGGCGAACACGGCCGTGAAGGGCACCTCGTTCGCGAGCAGGTCGGACATGATCCGGTACCCGGACTCCTGCTCGTAGTCGCCGTACAGCGTGAGGGCGTGCGGCAGCACCTCGCGGAAGGCGACCGCGCGCTCCTCCGTCGAGTGCAGCCCCGAGTAGCCGGCGACGACCGCGACGCGGCTGTGCCCGAGCGCGCGCAGGTGCTCCGCGGCCTCGCGTGCACCCTCGGCGACGGTCGTCGTGACCGAGGGCAGCGCGAGCCCGGGCACGCTCTCGTCGGCGAGCACGAGCGGCGCCCCGGAGCGCGCCTGGCGCGCGAGCTCGTCGACCTCGGAGGTCGAGCGGCTGCTCGTGTAGACGAGCCCGTCGATCGCGCGCGTGCGGAGCATGTTGAAGTAGCGCTTCTCGCGGCGCGGGTCGGCGTTGACGGTGCTCGCGACGATGAGGCCGTAGTCCGCGGAGTCGGCGGCCTCCTCGACGCCCTTCGCGATCCGACCGAAGTAGGGGTGCGCGATATCGGGCACCGCGAGGCCGATGACCTGGCTGCGGCCGGACTGCAGCCGCACGGCACCGGAGTTCGGCGCGTAGCCGAACTCGTCGATGAGCCGGCGAATGCGGGAGGCGGTCTCGGCGCTCACGGGCCGCTTCCCCGAGATCGCGTGCGAGACCGTCGTGACGCTCACCCCGGCCGCGTCGGCGATCTGCTGCATCGTCCACGGGCGGGACGGGGTGGCCTCCATGGGCTCAGACTAGCGCCCGTCCACGCGGTCGCGCGCGCCGGTTCGCAAAACCTCTTGCGATAGGCTGCGAAGCATCCGGCGGGGATTTACGAGCCGGAAACAAAGGGACATACGCGCGAAACGCACGGAACCTAGAGTCGCTTCCAAGCGCTATGCAAAGCGTTTTGCAATCCGTCCCCGCACCACCGACAGCTAGGACATCCCATGCCTCTTCTCACCGCCCGTCGCGGCCTCGCAGCCGCGGGCCTCGCCCTCGCCGCGACCGCCGTGCTCGCCGGCTGCTCCGCCCCCGCCGACGGCGGGGACGGCACCACGACCCTCAACTACCAGACCTCCTGGATCCCGCTCGTGCAGTTCGGCGGCAGCTATGTCGCCGCCGAGGAGGGCTACTACGAGGATGAGGGCCTCGACGTCAACATCCTCCCCGGCGGCCCCGACGTCGACGGGATGGCGCTGCTCGAGTCCGGCGCGGCCGACATCGCGGTGAGCAACGCGGACGTCGTCGCGCGCGCCAATTCCCAGGGCGCCGACCTCGTGATCGTCGCCGCGGGCTTCCAGAAGAGCCCGCTCGCGATCGTCTCGCTCGCCTCGAACCCGATCGAGACGCCCGAGGACATGGCCGGCAAGGTCATCGGCATCCCCTCGGGTGACGAGGCGACGCACGACGCCTTCGTCTCCGTGAACGGCGTCGACCCGTCCTCCTTCACGACCGCCCCCGTGAGCTTCGACGTCGCCCCGCTGCTGAGCGGCGACGTCGACGGGCAGTACGTCTTCTACACCGAGCAGCCCATCGCGGTCGAGGAGGCCGGCCAGGAGCCCGCCACGATGCTGCTCGCCGACTACGGCCTCAACGTCTACGCGCAGGTCTACGTCGTCACGCGTGAGGCGCTCGAGACCAAGCGCGACGCGATCGAGGGCTTCCTGCGCGCCGAGATCAAGGGCTGGCAGGACTACGTCGCCGACCCGACCGAGGCGGTCGACCTCACCGTGAACGACTACGGCAAGGACGGCGGTCTCACGATCGAGGAGCAGACCAAGCAGGCCGAGCGCCAGATGGACATCCTCGTGACCCCGACGACGCAGGAGCACGGACTGCTCTGGATGAGCGACGATGACATCGCGACCAACCTCGCGACGATCGAGACGCTCGGCATCGACGCGGACGAGAGCCTGTTCGACACCTCGCTGCTCGAGGACGTCTACCAGGGCGCCTCGAGCCTCGACTGACCCACCGCACCGGAGGAGGACCCCCGTGACCGACGAGACGGGATTCGCGCTCGACCACCTCACCAAGAGGTACACGAGCCGCGCGCGCGACGTGCTCGCGCTCGACGACATCTCCCTCGCCGTCCCCCGGGGGTCCTTCACCGTGCTGCTCGGACCCTCCGGCTGCGGCAAGTCCACGATCCTGCGGATCCTCGCCGACCTCGAAGAGGTCACCGAGGGCGCGGTCGCGATCCACGGGGAGAGCCCAGCCGCGATCCGCCGCTCGCACCGCCTCGGCCTCGCCCTGCAGGATCCCTCGTTGCTGCCCTGGCGCAGCGTGCGCGACAACATCCGGCTGCCCGGGCAGGTCATGGGCACGCCGATCCCCCGCGAGCGGGTCGACGAGCTCATCGCGATGATCGGGCTCGAGGAGTTCGCCGATGCCCGCCCGGCCCAGCTCTCCGGCGGGATGCGGCAGCGCGTCGCGATCGCCCGCGCGATCGCCACCCGGCCCGAGATCCTGCTGCTCGACGAGCCGTTCGGCGCCCTCGACGAGATCACCCGGCAGCGCATGAACGAGGAGCTCCAGCGGCTCTGGACGGCGACCTCGGCGACCGCGCTGCTCGTGACCCACTCGATCTCCGAGGCGGCCTTCCTCGCCGACCGCGTCGTCGTGATGTCGCCGCGGCCCGGCCGGATCGTGGGCGAGCTCGCGATCGACCTGCCGCGCCCGCGCCGCCGCGAGCTGCTGAGCTCGCCGGACTTCCACGCGATCTGCGACGAGCTCAGCCGGATGCTGCACGCGGGCGACGCCGACGAGGCGGTCGCGTGACGGCGCTCTCCCCCGCGGTCCCCGCTCGGCGCGCGTCCCGCCGCGGGCTGCCGCGCCCCGCGGCGATCACGATCGTCACGGTCGCCCTGCTCGTCGTCTGGGAGCTCCTCGCCCGGCTGTGGCTCGAGCGGCTCGGCGTGCTCGCCCCGCCGAGCGGGATCGTCGCCGACATCGTCGGCCACCTCGGCCTGTACCTCGGCAACCTCGGCGTCACGGGCTGGGTCGCGCTGCGCGGCTGGTTCTGGGGGAACCTCGCGGCGATCGTCGTCGCGATCGCCTTCGTCCAGGTGCGCGCCCTGGAGCAGCTCTTCCTGCGGCTCGCGCTCGCGCTGTTCTGCCTGCCGCTCGTCGCGGTCATGCCTCTCCTGCAGCTCACCTTCCCGCCCGACACCGCCAAGGTGCTCCTCGCGGCGCTCTCGGTGTTCTTCACCACCCTCGTGGGCACGATGCTCGGGCTGCGCTCGGCCGAGGGAGGTCCGCTCACGATGGTGCGCGCGTGGGGCGGCGGACCTCTCGCGGCGCTGCGCTTCGTGCGGACGCCCGCAGGCGTCCCCGCGATCATCACGGGCCTGCAGATCGGCGCCGCAGCCGCGACCCTCGGCGCGATCTTCGCCGAGTTCATCGGCTCGGCGAGCGGGCTCGGCGTCATGCTCATCAACGGGCTGCAGATGCTCGACCAGAACCGCGTCTATGGGGTCGCGGTC
>Ga0164243_10016492_pt1 | contig 10135 bp, 7 predicted proteins | sample OricompcompostOP_FD_108781 | JGI IMG/M metagenome (GOLD analysis project Ga0164243, IMG submission 108781) | Organic Plus compost microbial communities from Emeryville, California, USA - Original compost - Organic plus compost (OP) | ecosystem: Engineered > Solid waste > Mixed feedstock >... | reverse complement strand
CTCGCCGAGTTGCCAGAGCAGCTGGATGACGGATTCGTCCGTCAGCTGCCGCAGGAAGGCGGAGACGCTGGTGGCACCGAGCTGCGCCATGCGCGCGGACGTGCCACCATGGACGCCGTGCGGCACGATGCCCGCGATGCCCTCCACGCGGGATGCCCGAGCGCGCTCATGGACGGTCGCGATCCGCTGTGCGGCGTGACGGAGCCTGCCGAATGCGTCTTCCATGACTACAGTCTACGCAGGAGACTCGAGATAGAACAAGTGTTCGATCTCTGCGGGCATTCAATGCGACCTGAGACAATCGAGAGATGGCAGACTACCATCCGGAGCTCGACGCTCCCGACGACGACGAGCGCCCCCTGCGTTCCGCGCGCGTGCGGAAGGCGATGCGCGTCGTCGTCATCGTCGGCCTCGCCGCGCTTGTACTGCCGAGCATCCTTGCAACGGCGTCGATTGCCGGTGGAACCGCGTCGAGCACCTGCCGCGTCCTCGTCGAGCGAGAAATCCGCGACGCCGATGCGTCCGCTCGCTTCGACCTCTTCGGTCCCGCCGGCCCCGCGTGGTACTGCTACGCCTCGCGGTATCAGGGGGACGAGCTCCTCATCGCGTCGCTCGGACTCATACCGGGGCCTCCCCCGCCGCCTGCGAACGCCTGACCCCGTACCGGACCGATCCGCATTCAGCGGACGAGGACAATCCGTACCCCCGTCGAGCATGGCGGCACGGATCCGCGGATTCTCCTCGTCCAGTCGCGCGAACCGTGCCGATCGAGAGTACTGCCGGGCCTCGTGTCAAGCCCCAGACGTGAATGGATACACCGATGTACGGTGGCGTCACACGACGTAAGGGGCGGGCAAATGGTGTTCGTACCAGTGGGCGACAAATCGCTCGACATCTATCCGCTGAGCGACACTCTCTGGCGCATCTGCGACGCCCGGCGGACGACCAAGGAGCCCGAGCGCCTCCTCGGCTACATCCAGAGGACTCCGGGCGGCCGTTACGAGGTGTTCATGCGCGGCACGCACGGCCATGACGTCGCGGACACCTTCGCGGGCGCGCTCTCGATCATCACGCATCGGCGACGCTCCGATCGCCGCCGCCAGTCCATCGTCCCGCTCATGTCCCCCCTGGCGGGAGGAACGACCGCGGCCCCGCGCGATGAGCCGCCGGGTGCCGCCCGCGCGTCGGCGTCGCAGCAGGCTCAGGCTCGTCGCACGACCCCATCGATGACGAAGCCGCTCTGAGGCAGCGCCGGGAATCGACGCAGGCTCGTCCGCAGGTCCTGGTCCGGGACCCGGTAGGACAGGCGCTGTGAGAGGACGCGGACGGCCTCGCCGATGAGGTCGACCGTGGCCTGTTCCCCGGGGCAGCGATGCCCCGCCTCTGGTTCCCCAGCGCCCTGCGGGATGAGCGCGTTGCGGTCGCCGTTCCAGGTCCGGAAGCGCTCGGGCGTGAATCGCCGCGGCTCACTCCAGATCCGCTCGTCGTGATTCGTGGCATAGAGGTCGAGCATGACCCAGTCGCCCCGCTCGAACGGAGTGTCGTGCCAGGTGAACGGTTTCAGCGCCCGTCCCCCGATCACGGGGAAGAACGGATAGAAGCGCCGCACCTCGTGGACGAACGAGAGCAGCTCCTGCTCGTCACCGGCGGCGAACCGCTCTCGCCAGATCGGATGCCGGTGCAGGGCGAGTGCAGCGAACACGATGAACCGGGCGACCGCCACCGTCGGGCGCAGCACGTTGAGCAGCTCGATCGCCGCGTCGTCAGCGCTGAGCAGTCGTCCGTCGGCGTCCGTGTGCAGGGCGAGCTGCACCACCGGCGATCCTTCCGCGAAGCGCCCGGAACGCGCCGCCTCCACCATGCCCCTCGCCCAGGCCTCGGTGCGCCGCCGGCGCAGGCGGGCCACCCAGTTGGCCGGACCGAACCGCCCCGCGTTCTCGACCATGCCCGCCAGCTCACTGGTGAGGCCGTCGACCTGCGCCTCACCGGTCGGGATCCCGGTCCACCGCAGCGCCGTGCGAGTGAGCACCCGGCAGAGCTCGTCGTGCAGCACCACTGGGCCGGCCCATCCGGCGGCGGCGGCGAGAAGCTCCTGCGCGAACGTCGTCCGCAGTTCCTCCAGTCCCTGCTCGGTGGAGAGCATCCGCAGGAACATCATCTTCCGCCGACGGTGAGCATCCCCGTCGAGCGTCTGCACACTGCCCTCGTCCTGGAGGAGGTGCTGAACCGATGTCGGCATCGCGCGATCACGACCGAACCGGTCCCCCTCATAGAACATGCGCGCAGCATCCGCCCCGTATGCGACCGTCACGGGAAGGCCGGCGATCCGGGTGCGGAATGCATCCGCACCCACGAGGGCGAAGCGCCGGAGGCCGAACAGGTAGCCGTTGGCGAGGAACCCCAGCGTGCTGTCCGGCACCCGGAGCCCGGGGATGCCGGCCTCCGTCCGAGCCGTCTTCGTCTGAGCCGTCGTCATCTGGCCGTCCTCCGTCCGTCGGCACGCCCGCCGTTCGCTGGCGTCGGCTGTTCGGAGGGTATGCCGGTCGTGGCGGCGTCTCAACCCGCCCGCTGGCCGGACGCATGACCTAGCTCGGGGTGAGCCTGGAGTCCTGCCGCGGGAAGATCACCTTCTGCACGATGATGATCGCAGACGCTGCGACCGGAATGGCGACCAGAGCACCGAGAATGCCCCCGATCGCCCCTCCCGCGACGGCCGCGATCACGACGACGGCACCGGGCACCGCCACCGCCCGGCTCATGATCCTCGGGCTGATGACGTAGGCCTCGATCTGCATGTAGATCAGGTAGTAGATGCCCGCGATCAGCGCGGTGAGCGGCGAGACGAAGAGGCACACGAGCGTGTTGACGATCGAACCGGTCAGGGTGCCGACCAGCGGCACGAGGGAGCCGAGGAACGCGACGAAGGCGAGCAGATACGGAACCGGCGCGCCGATGATCGTGAGGAAGATGAGGCTGAGGATCCCGTTGATCAGGGCGAGGCTGACCTGACCGACGACGTAACGGCCGACGGCGCTCGTGATCTCCTCGGTGATCCGTGCGAACCCCTCACGCCGGTAGGCGGGCACGAACCGGTAGACGACGCGCTTCATCGCCCGGAGGGACGCAAGGAAGTAGAGGGTGAGGATGAGGACGATGATCGCCCCGGTCACGCCTCCGGCGACGCCGGCGCCGACGGCCGCGATTCCTCCTCCGAGACTGATGAGGTTCTCCGGGTTCTGGAGGAACGTCGTGACGTTCTCGATCGCGTGATCGATGTCGAGGTTGCTGCCGAGGAGCTGCTGGACCCACTGCACGAAGTCGCTCTCGAGCAGGTCGCCGGAGATCTCGTCGAAGTTCGTCACGAGGTTCGTGACCTGGGTGATGATGAGCGGGATGATCGCGAACAGCAACGCAGCGAACACCACGAGCACCATGAGCACCACGATGCCGATCGCGAGGCCTCTTGGCATCTTGCGTTCCAGCCAGGAGACGAGCGGGTCGAGGCCGAGAGCGATGAACAGCGCGAGGCCGACATAGATCAAGACGGTTCCGAGTTGGGTGAACACAGAACCGATGAGCAGGGCGACGAGGACGCCGAGTCCTCCGACCAGGCCGACCCTGAAGGCGTGGATGTTCACGCCTCGCATGCCCTCCACCGGGACGACATCCGCGGGCGGCTGCTCGATCTGCGTTTGTCTGGCGCGCGGCCTCCATCGCATCGCGACTCCGTTCTCGTGCGTCACGCCCAGGCTACTGCGCCGCCGGAGAACTGCCGACCGACAGGCCGTCGCCACCGCTCGACATCGTTCCACTCTGAAAGAACCGTGAAGGATGCCCTGCTCCGGGCGCCCGGGAGCTGGCCGATCCTAGGATGAATCCAACGCACCCGATAACGCCCGGAGGTCCACGATGAACTGTCCGAACGATTCGAGTGTGCTCGTGATGAGCGAGCGCAACGGAGTCGAGATCGACTACTGTCCCCAGTGCCGTGGGGTGTGGCTCGACCGCGGGGAGCTCGACAAGATCCTGGAGCGCGCCGAGCGCGAGTTCACCTCCCCGACAGCTGCCGTTCCCATTCCGCCGGCCGCGCCTGTGGCATACCCGCAACAGCCTCGCTACGACGACCGGGACTACGGCCGCGGCTACGACAACCGCTACCCGAAGAAGCGGCGCGAGAGCTGGCTCAGCGAGCTCTTCGACTGAAGCCGCCCCGCAGCCACCCTCGTGAGTTGCGGAGATCGGTCCGTTTCGCAGGCCCGAGGACGGACACAAGTCCGCAACTCACGAGTTCATTCGGTCGGGCGGGAGAGCAGCCCCGCTCGCCTGGCCGCCCGCACCGCCCCTTCGGCGGAGGTCACGCCAAGCTTCTCGTACAGAGTGCGCGAGAGCGCCGTGACGGTGGTCGCCGTCACGGCGAACGTCTCCGCGATCCGCTTGCGCGAGTAGCCGCGGTCGAGCGCCTCGAGCAGCGCATACTCGACGTCGCTCAGGGTGAACGGTCTGAGGGAGTCTGGGTAGACCGTCCGTCGGGCGTCGAGCCGACGTATCTCATCCTCCGTCAGACCTCCGCCCGAGAGCTCGAGGAGGGCGGCCCGGTCAGCAGCGGAGATCGTCGAGAACGCGCGAAGGATACCGGTGGAGCGCTGGAGCTCGAACGCCCGGTTCGCCGCCGCACGTGCGGCGTCGTGCCGGCCGAGGCGAAGTGCCGCCACCGCGCTGATGATCGACAGCTCGAGTCGGTGCCGCCCGCCGACCGGCCCCTGCGTCAGCGCGCCGTCCGCCATCGCAATCGCGCCTTCAGGGTCGCCGGAGAGCAGCCGGAGGCGCGCGGTGGGCGCCACGAGAAGACCGTGGGGCTTCGCCTGGATCACGGCCATCGCGTCCTCCGCCCGCCCTGCCGCGATGAGCAGATCGACTCGTGCACGGACCAGCAGCGGAAAATCCACGTCGCTGCCGTGACGGATCCGGCGGACGCGCTCGTCGTCGTCGAGGGCGGACAGAGCCGCAATGGGGTCACCGACATGCAGACCGTGCTGAGTGCGCAACCAGACGAGGAACTGCCAGGCGTCGAGCGACGCATTGACATCGGCGATCCCGCTGCTCTCGGCGTCATACCCGTCAGTGTCGAGTCGATCGAGACAGAGCAGCGCCGCCGCGATATCACCAGCGATCACGACGAGATGCTCGAACCACCCACTGGAGTCGACGGCGCGATGACGATCGAGCCACAGGCGAGCGGGTCGAGCCGCTCCCGCGAATGCGTGGATCAGGGCGAGACTGCCCGCCGCCATGCCCTCGACGGGGAAGAGGCGGAGCCTCGCTCCGTGCTCCCATGCGAGCGTATAGAAGTGAACTGCTGCTTCCTCGTCGCCGGTCGCGCCGTGACAGAGCGCGGTCTGGAGGTAGAACCACGGAAGCCGATCGCCCGGGTACTCGCCCCTGGCCATGCGCTCCGAAGCGGCCGCAGTGAGCGCGACGGCGGTCTCCGTCGCCTCGTCCGGCCGTCCCGAGATACGGAGCCCGATGAGCTGTCCGGCACCGAAGTGGAGGAGATCACGGAAGGACAGCTCTCTGTCGGCAGCAAGGGCACGGACGCTTGCGTCGGCGTAACTCCGGAACCAGGCCGTGCTGCCGTCGAGTTCACCCTCCAATCCGTCAGCGACCACGGCAATGGAGGTGAGATCGACGAGCATCCCCGGTTCCGCCGCCGTCACCTCTTCCGGAACGCGGGCGAGCGCTCGCGCGTATCTCTCAGGGAAAGACATGGCGAACCGGCCTGCGTGAGCCGCCCACACCTGACGCATCAACTCACCGTCGCGGGCCAGCACAGCGTGCTCGAAAGCCGCGATCGGAGCCGCCCAGTCGCTCTCGCCGCGGTACCAGATCGCGAATTGGCGATGGGCCTCCCTGAACACCTCGGGATGGTCGTGCTCGAGCGATTCACGCAGGATGTCCCTGATCAACGACGGGAAGCGCAACTCAACGCCGTTGTCGTCGTACCGGCGCTCGAGAAGTCCCGGCTCCTCCAAACCTCTCATGAGCGCATCCGAGTCGAGGTGACCGGCCAGATCACGTACCATCCGGGTGTCGAGGCGGTCGACCAGCGAGAACCATCGCAGCTGGTCGAGGATGGCCTCGTTCTCCACGGACGGCAACACCTTGCGCGCCAGATACTCCTTCGCGGCCGCGATGGGCAGCGGCGTCTCGCCACTGGCGGCTTCCAAGATGATCCTGGCCGCGGCCATCCACCCACCGACCGATGCCCGCAATCTCGCCGCGGCATCCGCATCGATCGTCCTGCCCATGACCCTCGAGAGCTCAACGATTTCCTGCACGCTGAGCGTGAGCTCGTGTGCGTGGACGATTCGCATGTCGATCGCGCCGGCGGCCATCGGCACGATGGGATGCCCGCTTCTCGTGCTGACGACCAGTCGCACGTTCGCGGCCTCGTCGAGTGTTCGCAGAAGCCGCCTGAGGGCGGTCTCGTCCTGAATCAGGTGGAGGTCGTCGACCACGACCACGGTTCCGTCCGCGAGCGGCGATCCGATCGTGGCATCGAGACGTGCTGCATCGTTGAGAGCTTCCTCGCCGGTGATCCACACGACGTGCTCGCCGGCGGCCTCTCGATGAGACGCCCACGCCGCGAGCAACGTCGTCTTCCCATACCCCTGCACACCGTGCACGACAGTGAGCGATGCTCCATCATCGAGCACGGATTCCAGCTCCGGTCGGAGGAGCAGATGCCGGGGAAGCGCCGGGATCTTCCGTCGTGCCGAGGCCATCACAGAAGCCCGAGCTCGGCAGATCGCGCGATCGCGGCTGCTCGCTCCCTCACGCCGAGCTTTGAGTAGAGGGTCTGGATGTGCGTGCGAGCCGTGGCGACGCTGATGTACAGCTCCTCGGCGACCGCACGGTGCGTCTCATGATTCGCGAGCGCCCTGAGCACCTCGTGCTCTCGTGCCGACAGCGTGACGAGCGCGATGCCATCCGGATAGACGTCGGGTATACGCTCCAGCCGCGCCGCGTGATCCGCGTGGAGCGATGTGCCGGATAACTCGAAGAGACGGCCGCGCTGCTCGTGAGAGATCATGGTGTAGGTCCCGAGCAGGCCGTTCGAGTCAGCTACACGGCGGGCCGCCAGGAAGTTCTGGATCGCGCCGTCAGTGTCACCCAACTGAAGGGCGCTCGCGGCGGCGATGAAAAGCAAGGATGCACGCTCCCGGTTCCCCAAACCGGCGTCCGACGCTCCGGCAAGGCCTTCCCGGAGCGCGCGGTCGTATTCACCGGTCGAGAGGCGCAGACGAGCGCTCCCCACCGTCATCCACACGCTCCCGCCCCGCGCCTCGTCGATCGCACGTTGCGCCAGATTCGCGCGTCCGGATCGCAGGGGGAACAGGAGGTTGAGGGCCTCGATCGCCATCCGGGCCGCACCTCCGGCCGTCCGCGCGTCCGGGTGTCTCCACATGATCTCGCGCAATCGCTCGGCCGCCGTGTCGTGTGGCTCGAAGATGAGACTGTAGCGTCCCCAGGCTACGGCGATGTACGGCCACAGTTCGTGCCCGCGGACATGAGGCCAGATCAGTTCCACCGCGGCCTTCGCGGTCTCTTCGTCGAGGGCGTCGACGGCCGCCATCGCGGCGGCTATGTCTGCTGAGACGCCGGTGCCGGCCCGCGACCGTCCCCTGACATCGGGCAACGAGGGCGACCACCCGGCGAGAGCGTCGAGCAGGGCTCGATAGCCGCTCGCGTTCGATGCGACGAAATCGATGCTTCCGTTCCCGCTCAGCGCAAGTGCCCGCGAGGCGAGCTCTGCGGCGCTTCCCCAGTCGTTGCCTTCCAGGAGACTGGTCATCGACCTCAGAACCAGGAAGAGGCTCGCGTTGATCGGCGATGGCTGACGTCCGCCCGCGCGCTGGCGGTTCGCGACCTCGCGTTCGGCCTCGAGGCTGAGCTCGTACGCTTCCTGGATCGCTCCAGCCGCCCTCAACTGCACCATTCTGATCACCACGGACTCGATGAGGTCGTCGACCGACCCGTAGCGGGAGAGGTTGCCAGCGGTAGGGATCTCGGCGTGGCTGAATCCGAGCAGGACGGACCGCTCTGGCGAGAACGCATCCCGGTCGTCGAAGGTGGCGACGTAGCGCGCGATCGCCAACGTGCTCGACGAGCGAAGCAACGGCTCTGGAACCAGAGAAAACGCCTCACGCGTCTCCACCGGGTACTCGGAGAGCGCTTGCAGTCCATGGTGGAACCAGAATCGGGCGAGCACGTCCCAGGCCTGCCCTCGGCTCGCGTGCTCGAGGATCTCCCGAGCGAACGAACGCGGGTCCAACTTCAGCGCCGCGCGAGCAATGGCAACATGCGCCGAGGTGAGCCTGGCGCTGTCCAAGGCGAATGTCTTGTCGTGCAGAACACGCCGAACGATCTCGGGCATCCGCATGCCGAGATCGGCGTCACCGACATGGACGTGCACGAGCCCGAGCGCACGCAACGCGTTGACGATGTCCGTCGCGTACACGTCGTCACCGTCGGACCGACTGCCGTCGACGAAGGCGAGACGGATCGTGCCGCTGTCGATACGCCGGAGAAGAGAAAGCCGGGCTGCGGTCTCGAGAAGGTCAGGACGTAACCCTTCGTCGATGACGTTGCGCACCCAACGGCTTGCGGCCGCCGCGGAGGACGATCGGTCCCGGCGCCGTAGCAACGCGAGCCGCATGGGCTCGATCCAGCCGCCCGTGAGCTCGAGGAGATCGGCAGCTGCCGCAGCATCCATGGGCTTCCCCCATGCCGTCGCGAACTCTTCGACATCCTGGTGAGTGACGAGGAGTTCTTCCGGCTGCACCAGGGACGTGTCGAGCCGCGCGCGATGAGCGGACGGTTCGATCGACCTCGCTCGCCGCCCCGCTATCACGAGTCTTAAGCGCGGATGCCGCGCGACCGTCTCGAGGAGAGTCTGGGTCGACGGATCGTCGAGCGGTTCATCGACCTCATCGATCACGATGATGGACGGGTCCGCGAACTCCTTTCGTGCGCTGGCACTCAGAAGAGCGAGGGCGAACGAGCGGACGGATGTAGTCGAGGTCGGGGCACGCATCCATCGGACCTTCGCGCCCTCCTCGAGTCGACGGCGAGCCCACATCGCCAGCGCTGTGGTCTTACCGCTGCCTGGTGGTGCCTGCACGATCGTGACCGCGGCGCCGGCGTCGAGTCTTTCGATCAGGTTCGCGCGCACAACAGCGACCCCGGGTGTCACCGGAACGTCGCGCCATGCGCTGCGCGCGTCGAGATCCACATCGAAGCCGGAGCGGTGCAGGTCGATCTCCCCGATTGTTCGTGGCGGCATGTGAACCGCCACCGCACGATCGATATCGACTGTACCCCATGCAGGGGCCGGCCCCGCTCCGAATCCTCCCGTCCACGACGCCGGTGTGGCGCGGCAGGTGGCGGGGGTACCACTGTTCTGCCGCGCCACACCTGTGGACGCATCGGCCTGCGTCGCTATCAGCGCTCCGTCTCAGCGAGATCGACGGGCGCGGTCACGTTCCGACGCCGCCGGATGAGCATCAGCGCCAGACCGGCGAGCAGGAGTGCCGCCGCGGTCCCGACGACGAGGCTCACCCCCTCGGCACCGGTGTTCGCGAGCTTCGGCTGTACCGGGTTGGTCGTGCAGGTGTCGTCGCCCGGCTCACACACCCCAGAAGGATCCGTCCCGGTCTCCGTCACCCAGTTGCCGAGGCTGTGGTCGCTCTGCTGGTCCCACGGCTTCGTCGTCACGGTGTAGGACACCGTGATCATGCTCTTCGCCTCGATGATGCCCATCGCCGTGAACGCGTTGTTCTCGACCGGGGTGATCGTGACCGTGTCGTCCGACGCGACCGGTGCACCTGTGATCGTGGCATCATCCAGCACACCCGCCAACCAGTCCGTGTACGAGTACGCACCGGGCCCGGTCCCGTCGTTGACGATCGTGAGCGTGTACGTCGCCGACTGTCCCGTCGTGAGGGTGGTGCCGGATGCCGGGTCCACCGACTTCGACACGCTCACGTCCGCGAGCCCCGTGGTGACGTTGACACACGTGTCGTCCTCACCCTCGTTCGGCACGCACGCGCCGTTCGTGACCTCCTGATCCCCGGCG
>Ga0164243_10016491_pt1 | contig 10136 bp, 11 predicted proteins | sample OricompcompostOP_FD_108781 | JGI IMG/M metagenome (GOLD analysis project Ga0164243, IMG submission 108781) | Organic Plus compost microbial communities from Emeryville, California, USA - Original compost - Organic plus compost (OP) | ecosystem: Engineered > Solid waste > Mixed feedstock >... | reverse complement strand
GTCGGACGTTCCAGTAGAGCGTCTAACTCTCGTTCCGTCCGGTGCTGTGAACTCGACATAGTATTTCGATGCACGTTTCCAGAGTGCCATATTGCCTCCTTTCGTGAGGCACCCGGCTGCGTCCGTGCGGCATCAGGATAGCCGGAGCGAATCCAGGCGACAAGCTCGGCCTCCACAAAGCGCCATTGGCGCCCGACACGCGCGGCCGGGATGGTGCCCGCCTTGATGAGATTGCGCACCGTGTTGGGATGAACCTTGAGCAGCCGCGCGGCTTCTACGACGGTCAGGATATGCTCGCTCACCTGGCTCATCGCTCGGCCCCGTCAGCGCCGCCACATCAGCCGCGCCGATGCGCCGTCATCGTCGGGAAACAGCGCAGCGGTCATCGGGCGCGCAAAGCCGGGATCGTCGAGACGCAGCCGCAGATAGTTGCGGTCCCTCTCGTCCTGCGTGCAGGCTTCCCAGGCGTCGCCGATCCGCTGCCGACCGAGCATCACGCGAAAGGCGGGTGCATCGTCGGACGAGCGGTCGTCATTGGGTACGAGCCGCAGCCGCTCGTTGATGCCCAGCGTGCGTAGATTGCCTTCCCAGCCGCCCTCCTTCGAGGGTTTGAAAATGCCGATGACGGACATGGCCTAGCCCTCCCCCGCCTGTTCCTTGCGCGCCTTGGCAAAGGCGCGGTCGCTGGCAAGGAAGCTTTCGAGCATGGCGGGGATGAGATCGGGAACTTCGGCCTTCTCGCCATAGGTCCGGGCATAGATCGCGGCGTAGTCGGCGAGCGTTTGAGCCAGATCGGGCATCACCACGATGGAAATCTTGACCGGCGTGCGGTCGGGCAGTTTGTCGAGCTTGAGCATGGCCACGTCTCCTTTCTCAGCGCCCGCCCCAGGGCCGGAGCGTCAGATCCTTGTGAACGAGGACGCGCAGCGGCCATCCGGGGCGAACGGTGATGGTGGGCTGGATGTTGAGGTTCTTGGACACGATCTGTTGACCGGCCTGGGCGGCGGATTGCTGGGACGACTGACGAATGGCGCGCACGAGATCGCTTTCATCGTCGCCGATCGACAATTCGGTGCCGACGCCAAGCAAGGTCGAAAGCCCGACGCCCTCGAGCATTTGCCAGCTATGGAAGTCGACCTCATCTTCAAGACCGGCATAGCCGGCGGCATCGGTGGCGGGCAGATTGTCGATCCGGATCGATGAACCATCGGGCAGGATGATGCGCTGCCAGACGAGTAGCGCGCGGCGCTGGCCGAAGGCCACAACGCTGTCATAGCTGCCGATGAGCCGCGAACCCTGCGGGATGAGCAGGATACGCCCCGTGACGGTATCGAAGACCGGTTCGGTCACTTGCGCGACCACCGTGCCCGGAAGGTCGGAATTGAGCCCCGTCATCAGGCTGGCGGCGATGACGCTGCCCGCCATCACCTCATAAGGCGAAGCCGGGATCTGGAGGGCATGGGGGTTCGTCACGCCGCCTGCAATCTGCTGGCCGAGGAAATCGAGCTTGCGTTGCTGGTTGTTTTGATCGCGGTCCGGATCGAGGGCCACGCGGTCGCCGTCCGATCGTCCGACATCGCCGGTACTCGGAGCTGACGATGTCGGCGCGCTTCCCAATGCCGACACAATCGAGGTCGCCGGCGAGCCGCCTGCGGACCGGATCATCACGCTTGCTTCGCGCGCCTGCCTCGCCTGCGCGGCGATGCGCTGGCGCTCGGCTTCGGCCGCCTGCTCTGCGGGCGTTATGGCGGCGGTGCTTCCCGGTTCGAGGCCAAGCTGACGCTGGCGTTCGAGGATCGGTCCGCCCAGATCACCCGGCAAGGGCGCGCCCAGGATGGGCGTATCGGGCATCACCTTGCTGTAGTCGCCGGGAAGGTTCATCACCTCGTCGGCGGGCGTATGGCGTTCGGTGATCGCCTTGCCGTCATTGCCGCTGACGATCCCGACTGTCTTCGGCCCGAGCGCCATCCAGGCCACGCCGGCGATGGCGAGCGCGCCCGCCGCCGCGCCGCCGATAACGACACCGCGGCGGAAGCGCACGACGCGGCGCGGTGCTGCCCGAAGCGTGAGCGTATCGGGGGCGGCCTTGCGCGGCGTTTCCGGTGTTTGCGGATCGGGAGCAACGGGTTCGACCGGATCGGCCATTACTGCCTCCCGTCCGTCCGGCTGATCCGCACGACCTGCTGTGGGTCCTCGCCGAGCCGTAATTCGGCCGCCGCGAACAGGCGATCGACGATATAGTGATTGCCGCTGACCCGGTAGTTGACGAGCTGGTTGTCGCCCAATGGCCCGACCACGAAGAGCGGCGGCGCCTCGCCCTGATCGAGCCGTGCGGGAAACTCGATATAGACCTTCTTGCCGTCATCCCATGCGCGCAGCGGGCGCCAGGGTGGATCGTCGCCCGATATCGCGTAGCGGAAGTGCAGATCGGTCAGCGCGACATTCTCGGCGACGGGCCTCGCCTGCTCGGCGCGGGCATTCTGCCGTCGCAACACCACAAGCCGGTCCTGCGGATAGGTCCAGCTGATCGCCGCCATTGACGTGGCATCCGTGCTTTCGAGCGCGAGATGATAGGCGCGCCGGTCGGTCGTGATGACCATGTTCGTGGCAAGGCCGGGTGCGAAGGGCTTTACCAGAACATGCACGCGGGCACCCTCGCCCGCGCCGCTGGTGGTATCGCCGATGATCCAGCGCACCGTATCCCCCGCCGATACCGCCACCAGCTGCTCGCCGGGCTGAAGCGCGATATCGCTGACGCGTTCGGGCGCGGCATAAAGACGGTAGAGCGCGCCCTCGGTCCAGGGATAGACCTGTACCGCATTGATGTAGGCCGAACTGCTCGGCTCCTTTGTCGCCGCCCGGTTTGCGGCATCGACGCGCGCGGTCGGTGGACCGGCCTCCGGCTTCACCGATGGCGGTGGTTGAAGTTGACCGGGAAGCGGCAACGGCACAGGCGTCTCGACGATCTCGACCGACTTCGCCGGTTCGGCCTCCTCAACGGCCGCACGGAAATCGGCGGCGTCATAATGGATCGCGGGCGGCGGGGTTTTGCCCGCGCAGGCAGCAAGCGCCAGCGCGGAGACCGATACGAACAGCAGACGCGTCATGGGTTGGTTCCTTTCTGATCGGAAGCTGCGGCATCGGGCGCGGCGGGGGCCACAGGCGCAGGCAGAGCCGGCATTGGTTCGATGCTCCCTGGAGCAATCATGGGCTGCGGAAGGCTTGTCTGCGCCGGAGGCTGCGTTTTATTTTCGGGCTTTGTGGTCGGCGCGCCTTCCAGTTCACGCGCCCAGTCGATCGCGTTGACGAACAGACCGAGCGGATTCTTGCGCAGCGCATCGGCCGCTTTGGGCGGCCGCATCACAACGGTCAGCATGGCGGTCCAGTGCTCGGTTCGCGCCAGACTGCCACGCTCGAAAATGCTCTCGGTCCATTTAACCTGAAAGCTGTTGTCTGAAGCGCGCACGACGCTCGTCACCTGCACCGACACGCTGCGCTGGCCGATCCCGGCAAAAGGATCGTTGGAACGCGCGTATTCGTTGAGGAATATCGCTGCTCGGTCGGTGGCGAAATCATAGGCGGCGAGCCAGTTGGTCTTCACCAGCACCGGATCGGTCGAGACGGAGCGCACGTTCGATATGAACCGGGCCAGATGCCATGCGACTTGCCCGTCGGTCGGCTTGTAGTTCTGGATCGCCGGCGCGACGCTGCGCGCTTCACCCAGGCGATCAACCTCGACCACATAAGGCGCGACGCGCGACTGCATCGACTGCCAGACATTCGATGCGATCAGCACGCCCGTCAGCCCAAGGCAGGAGAAAGCAACGAGCCGCCAGTTCCTCGCCTGGACGCGCGCCGTGCCGATACGCTCGTCCCATAGCTGGCCGGCGCGCTGGTAGGGCGTCTCGGGCTCGGGCGTCTGCCCATATCGCTGGATGGATCGTTTGAAGAGCATGGAAATCAGTCCTTTTCGCTAAGGTCGGGATTGGCGCCGCTGCCGGGCCGGTCGCCGTCGCGCACGGTCTGCATCGCCATGTGGCGGCGGTGTCGGGCATTCTGTTCGCTGCGCAGGCGCTGCGCCCAGGCTGGCGCACCGGAGCCTTCGGTCGCAGTGGAGGATGTGCCGCTCGCACCGCCCGATCCGCGCATGGCAAAATCGCGGCCTCTTGCGGCGCTGTCGCGGAACGGTACCGCGACGCGCGAGGCCATCGCGCGCGCGCCCTGTGCAGCCGCACTGCCTGCCGTGCTGGCGATGCCGCCAAGACCTGCCGCGACGGTGGAATTTCCGGAGGTTGCCTGCCCGAGCCGGTAGGAGGTGGATGCGGCCGATCCCATCGCCGTGCCGGCGCGGATCGCTTTCATGCCGCCCGATCCGGCCGCCATCGCGGCGCGCGCACCAATCAGCCCGGCCCCGCCCGCCATGATCGCCGCCCCTGCCGCCGTTCCAACGGCGGCGCCGGCGCCAAGCTGAGGTGCGCCCGACACAAGGCCCGAGGCGATGCCGGGACCGAAGATGCCGAGCCCCATCAGCGACAAGGCGCCGAGCAGCAGCGTCATCGCATCCGATGTATCGGGATCGGGACCGATCAATGCGGCAAGCTCGGCGAAGAAATTGCTGCCGATGCCGATGATAACCGCCAGGACCATGACCTTGATGCCCGAAGAGACGACATTGCCCAGCACCCGTTCGGCGAGGAAACTGGTCTTGTTCCACAGCGCGAAAGGCACGAGGATGAAGCCCGCAAGCGTCGTCAGCTTGAACTCCAGCACGGTGATGAAAAGCTGGATCGCGAGAATGAAGAAGGCGAGGACAACCAGAAACCAGGCGACCAGCAGTACGACGACGATCAGGAAATTGCCGAAGATCTCGGGAAAACCGAGCAGGTCGCTCACCTTGTCGATCATTGGATGCGCGGCTTCGAAGCCGGTCCCGGCGATGGCGCCGGGATGCAGGAGGTCATCGGCCGATAGGCCGCCTCCGCCGGCAGTGATGCCGAGCCCGGCAAAGCTGCGATAGATGATGTCGGCGAGCCGCTGAAAATTGCCGATGATGAAGGCGAAGGCGCCCACATAGAGCACCTTCTTGATGAGCTTGCCGAGCACATCCTGGTCGTTGTCCATGGCCCACCACAGCGCGGCCAGGGTCACGTCGATGCCGATCAGGACTGTGGTGAGGAACGCGACATCGCCCGACAGCAGCCCGAAACCGCTGTCGATGTAATTGCCGAACGCCTCCATGAAGCGGTCGATGATGTTGAGATCGGGGTCCATCCCAGCTTCGCCTTCTCGAATATGTCCGATGCGCGGTCGGTTACGGCCGCGTGTAGGCAGTGGCCGTGCCGACGAAGCGCTTGGTCTGTTCGCGGGCCGCGTCCATTGCCTGCTGCTGGCGCGCGCGTTCGATCGCATCGGCGCGATATTGCGCCGCCATCATCTGCTGGATCTGAAGCTGCTGCTTGGTCGAAAGCGCGATAAGCTGATTGGTCGCTTGGCTTACTTGCAGGCTGCCGCTCGCGGACTGGCTTTGCGAGACCAGTTCAGCCAGCAGACCGGAATCGGCCTGGACATTCTCGACCACCTGCGCCTGGACACGCATAGTCTGACGATAGCCTTGCTTCGCCGTCTGCCACTGCGCCTGCGCCGCCGCCAGCATCTGGTCGCTGGTCATCGCGGTGTCGAACACGTCTGGGAATTGTTCGCGCAATGCCGCTTCGGTCGAGGCGAGATCGAAGGCGATGCCCTCGGCTTGGTTCATCAGCGTATCGATGCGCTGCATCGAACGGGTGAGCTGGGTCAGCGAGGAGAAGTCGAGGCGCTGGAGGTGCTTGGCCATATTGGTCAGCATCGACGCTTCGTTCTGCAGCGACTGGATCTGGTTGTTGATCTGCTGCAGCGTTCGCGCCGCGGTCAGGACATTCTGCGCGTAGTTCGACGGATCGAACACGACGCCGCCAAACTGCGCATGAGCTGGTGTAACCGGCATGATGGCCGCGCCAGTGAGTGCGGTGGCCGTTAGGGCGGCCGCGATAATAGGGGATTTCATAGGTCTAACTCCTTCTGTTCGGGGGTGGAAAGGTCAGGCCCGGCGCTTGGTGCGCCGGCAATTTCCGTCATCACGTCGGTCGCCCAGGGCAAGCCGCGCGCGGCGAGGAAAGCGGCGGCGAAATCATGCCCGCTATGCTCGCCAAGCGTTTCGTCGATCAGTTTCTGCGTGTCGGGATCGGAAGCGCCGCACAGCGCCAACGCGACGGGACCGAGCGCCAGCTCGAACAGCCGGTTTCCGCGCCGCGATTGCAGGTAATAATGCCGTTTGGGTGTGGCGCGTGCGACCAGCTCGATCTGCCGTTCGTTGAGTCCGAAGCGCTCATAGGCCGCGCGCGCCTGCGGCTCGATCGCCCGGTCGTTGGCGAGCAGGATTCGCTGCGGGCAGCTTTCGATGATGGCGGGGGCAATCGAACTGTCGGCGATATCGGCGAGGCTCTGCGTCGCGAATACGACCGAGACATTCTTCTTGCGCAACACCTTGAGCCATTCGCGGATACGGGCGGAGAACAGCGGATTGTCGAGGAACACCCAGGCTTCATCGAGGATGAGCAGCGTCGGGCGTCCGTCGAACCGCTCTTCAAGCCGGTGAAACAGGTAGGTCAGCACCGGCAAAACGACGCCTGCGGTGTTCATCAGCGCTTCGGTCTCGAAACACTGCACGTCGGAGAGCGCGAGGCTGTTTTCGGCGGCGTCGAGCAACCGGCCGAACGGTCCTTCCAGCGTGTAGGGCAGCAAGGCCGCCTTGAGCGCGTTCGATTGCAGCAATACCGATAGTCCGGTCAGCGTGCGTTCCTCGGACGGTGCGCTGGCAAGGCTGGTCAGCGCCGACCACAGCGCTTCCTTGACCTCGGGCGTCACATCGACCTTTTCATGCGCCAGCAGCGAGGCAACCCATTCGGCGGCCCATGTGCGCTCGGCATCATCATGGATGTTGCGCAAGGGCTGAAATGCCAGCGCATCGCTCTCGCCCAGCGCATGATGCTCGCCGCCCATGGCCAGCACGGCGGCGCGCGCGGACAGCCCTTTGTCGAAGATATAGACTTGGGCACCAGGGTAGCGCCGGAACTGCAAGGCGAGCAGCGCCAGCAGCACTGATTTGCCCGCTCCGGTCGGCCCCACAATAAGCTGATGGCCGACATCGCCGACATGGGTGGACAGCCGGAACGGTGTGGAACCGGACGTTTCCGCATAGAGCAGTGGCGGCCCGGCGAGATGATCGTTACGCGCCGGCCCCGCCCAGACCGAGGACAGCGGCATCAGATGCGCAAGGTTCAGCGTATGGATCAGCGGCTGCCGGACATTGGCGTAGACATGGCCAGGCAGGCTCGACAGCCAGGCTTCGACCGCGTTCACGCTTTCGCGGATGCAGGTGAACCCCAGCCCATTGACGATCCGCTCGACGATGCGGACCTTTTCGTCAGCCCGCGCGCGATCCTCGTCGCAGACCGTGATCGTGGCGGTGTAGTAGCCGAACGAAACATGGTCGCCGCCAAGCGCCTGCAAGGCGAGATCGCTATCGGCCACCTTGTTGTCGGCATCGCTATCGGTAAGCGGAACCGGCTCGTTCATCATCACTTCGCGCATGAGCTGCGCGATGGACTTGCGTTTGTTGAACCATTGTCGACGGATGCGGGTGAGCGCCTTGTTGGCGGCGGTCTTGTCGAGCGCGATGAAGCGGGTCGCCCAGCGATAGGCGAAGTCCTGATGATTGAGCGCATCGAGAATGCCGGGCCGGGTGGCATTGGGAAAACCCAGTACCGTGACGGTGCGCAGATGCTGATCGCCCAGCATCGGCTCGATCCCGCCACTGAGCGGCGTATCGACCAGCAGCCCATCGAGATAGATCGGCGTGTCCGGCACGGCGACCGGATGGCGCTTCGCCGAGATACATCCATGCAGGAATGTCAGCGTTTCGGCGTCGTCCAGCGCGCGGATCTCCGGCACCAAGCCCGAAAGAAGGTCGAGCACGCGATCGGTTTCCGCGATAAAGGCGCGCAGTTCCTGCCGCCAGTCGCGGCCTTGGCTAGCGTGCTCCCGTTCCAGCAGCGCCCGCTCCGCCCGGCTCACCTGATCGGCGGGCGGCAGGTAGCATAGCGTCAGATGATAGCGGCTCTCGAAATGCTGGCCCTTGCGCCCGTCGAAATGCGCGCGGCGTTCCTCATCCACCAGCCATGACGCGGGATCGGGAAAGGCGCTGTCGGGATAGCCCAGAGCCTCAATCCGTTCGGCATCGAAGAACAGCGCCCAGCCCGATCCCAGACGCCGCAATGCATTGTTCGCCCGCGCGCAGACCGAGATCAGTTCGGCTTCGGTCGCGGATTCAAGATCGGGACCGCGAAACCGCAACGTGCGCTGGAAGCTGCCGTCCTTGTTCAACACCACGCCGGGCGCGACCAGCGCGGCCCAGGGCAGATGATCGGCAAGCCGGTCGGCCGTGCCGCGATATTCCTTGAGGTTCAGCATGCGAAATAGACTTTCTGCCGGAGGTGACGGGCCAAGACGGATGCGAAATCGGGATCGCGCTTGGCGGCGAACACCGCGAGGCTGTGTCCGGCGAGCCAGAGCAGCAGCCCCGCGATCCATTGCTGAAGCCCCAGCCCCATCGCGGCGGCGAGCGTGCCATTGAGGATCGCGATCCCGCGCGGCGCGCCGCCGAGGAGGATCGGCTCGGTGAGCGCCCGGTGCAGCGGCACCTCGAAGCCGTCGATGGAACCGGCGCTCATCAGACCAAGGCTCCGCCACCGAATGAGAAGAAGGACAGGAAGAAGCTCGATGCCGCGAAGGCGATCGACAGGCCGAAGACGATCTGGATCAGCTTGCGGAAACCGCCGCTCGTCTCGCCGAACGCCAGCGCCAACCCGGTGATGATGATAATGATGACAGCGACGATCTTGGCAACCGGCCCCTGCACCGATTCCAGGATCTGCTGGAGCGGCTCTTCCCAGGGCATGCCCGAGCCGGCGGCAAAGGCCGCGACCGGCAGCATGAATGTAGCCGCTGCCGCAAAAGCGAGCCGATGAGGCAGGCGCGCAAGCATAGTCGGATTGATGGTGTGCATATTCAGTCTCCTGTGCTGTGGGGAATGGCGAGATCGGTGACGGCGTAGTCGCCATCGGCATCGAGGCCGGTCACTTCGGCGACGCTCTCGACCTTGCGGCCGGTACCTCTTCCCGAAATGAACACGACGAGGTCGATGGCCTCGGCGATCAGGCGCCGGGGAACGGTGACGACATTTTCCGAGACGAGCTGTTCGATGCGGTAAAGCGCGGACCGAGCGCTGTTGGCATGGACGGTCGCGATCCCGCCGGGATGCCCGGTATTCCAGGCCTTGAGCATGTCGAGGGCTTCGCCGCCCCGCACTTCGCCGACGATGATGCGGTCGGGACGGAGACGCAGGGTGGAGCGCACCAGATCAGCCATGCTGACGACGCCCGGCCGCGTTCTGAGCGCCACCGTATCGGGCGCGGCGCATTGCAACTCGCGCGTATCCTCGATCAGGATGACGCGCTCGTCGAGCGCCGCCATCTCGTTCAAGAGCGCGTTTGCGAGCGTGGTCTTGCCCGACGAGGTGCCGCCGGCAACCAGGATGTTCTTGCGCTCGACCACCGCCATCGACAGCGCCAGCGCGACTTCGGCGCGCATGATGCCGTCGGCGACATAGTCGAGCAGCCGGTGGATGCGTGCGGCAGGCTTCCTGATCGAAAAGCATGGCGCGCTCGCGACCGGCGGCAGCAATCCTTCGAACCGTTCGCCGCCTTCGGGCAGTTCGGCCGAGACGATCGGTGCATTGCCATGCACTTCTGCCCTGACATGGGAAGCGACCAGGCGGATGATGCGTTCGGCCTCAGCCGCTTCGAGCCTGTTGCCGGTATCGACGCGACCTTCGCCCAGCCGGTCAAGCCGCAGCACGCCGTCCGGATTGACCATGATCTCGATGACCTGAGCATCGGCAAGCGCCGCCGCGATGGCCGGCCCCATCGCCGTGCGCAGCATCGCGCGCCGGCGGCCCTGCGCCTGGATATTGGCAGACCCGCTCATGACGTAGCCTCGTTGGCATTTGCCAGTGGCTTCGCGCCGGAAGCCATCTGACG
>Ga0164243_10016489_pt1 | contig 10136 bp, 11 predicted proteins | sample OricompcompostOP_FD_108781 | JGI IMG/M metagenome (GOLD analysis project Ga0164243, IMG submission 108781) | Organic Plus compost microbial communities from Emeryville, California, USA - Original compost - Organic plus compost (OP) | ecosystem: Engineered > Solid waste > Mixed feedstock >... | reverse complement strand
TTATACCAGCGCGGATGCCAAAACGGAAAAACAGCTTTACGTGAGCGGGATCAATTGCGATCCTCTTACCGCTTACGAGCAAATGCAGCGAACCAAACGACAATATCAAAAGACCGATGGCATACTGGCTTTTCACGGGTATCAGGCGTTTGCACCGGGTGAAACGACGCCGGAAATGGCACACGCCATTGGCGTCAAACTGGCGCAGGAGTTATGGGGGGAGCGCTTTGAAGTCGTTGTATCGACCCATTTGGACAAGGAGCATCTGCACAATCATTTCGTATTAAACTCGGTGTCGTTTCTGGACAGTAAACGATACTACGATAACAAAGCCTCTTACGCGCTTATGCGGCAAACATCCGATCGACTTTGCCGGGAGCATGCCTTATCGGTCATCGAGCAGCCGGAACCGGGTAAGGCCAAGCATTACGGTGAGTGGCGAGCGGAACAGGAAAGCAAGCCGACTTGGCGCGGCTTGATACGCGAGGACATCGACGCCGCTATCGCCGCTGCCATGACGATGACGCAATTTTTCGCGATCCTTCAGAAGCAGGGTTATGAAATGAAGTCGAACGTCAAGCATTTGGCGGTACGCCCGCCGGGCAAAGAGCGGTTTGTTCGATTGCGCAGTCTTGGCGACGATTACACGGAGCATTCGATAAAAGAGCGTATTCTGCAAAACCAGTTACCGCAGCGTCAGCCACCGATGCCGTTGCCGCGGCGCAGACGAGCCGTCATCGTTCGCAGTACCCTGCATATCGGACGTAGATTTAGCGGTCTGCAAGCCTTGTATCTGCGGTACTTATTCAAGATGGGGATTCTGCCTCATTCCCGTGCGTCCCTCAAACGGACGTCTTTTTTATTGCGCGAAGACTTACGATATCTGACGGCCATCACGGAGCAAACCAAGCTGTTATGCCGTCATCGAATTTTCAATACGGATCAATTGACGGGTTATCTTGACGGGCTGCAAACGGAATTGCGACAAAGATACGGCTCCCGCAAAATGCTGTACAACCGGCTTCGCCGCTGTCAGCTTCCCGAGCAAATCGAGTCGTATAAATCGCAAATTGCCGAACTTTCCCGTCAGCTTGCGAAGCTCCGAAAGGAGGTGAGGCTTTGTACGGGCGTTCTTGCCCGATCCGACGAACTGGCAAACAAGCTGCAACGTAACGAGGAAGACCAATCGACACGAAGGGAGGCCAATGTCCATGAGCAGCGGAACCGAGGCGGCCGATCAGGTCGTCAGCATGAGTCTTCGTGGCATTGAAGTCATGGCGAAAATTTCCGGCGAAGGCGCGAAGCATCTGGCCGTTTATTTGTTCGCCGCCCTGCAAGGGCAAAAACGAACAAGAGGCCGCATTCGTTTGGAAAGCTTGCTGCGCAGCGGTAAGGAACTGAAGGTATTTGCAGTACGAAATGAAGACTTGCCGACGTTTTGCAAAGAAGCGAAGCGGTATGGTGTCCTCTATTGCGCGCTGCGTGACAAGAAAAATGTGGACGGGCTTTGCGACGTCATGGTACGGGCTGAGGATGCGTCCAAGATCAACCGAATCGTTGAACGCTTCAAGCTGGCGACCGTAGATACGGCCAGCATCAAGCAGGAGATTGTGAAATCCCGCAGCGAGAAGCAGTCGGTCGAGCGTGAAGGGGCGGCGCAACCACCGGAGCAACATGCCGGGACACCCGAAGAAGGAGCCAACGAGTCGTCAGCTTCAAATGAGGGAGCGGTAGTGAGCGAAGATTTTTTAGACGATCTGTTGGGAAAGCCCGAGCCGGCGGCGGAGGTGCAGCCGGTAAACGAGCAGCAGGGAACCGATCAACCGGCGGCCGAGGCGTGGGAGGTCGAGCGAACGGAACCGGAGCGTCCGCTTCCCCTCCCGCCGACACAGGAGGAGAGGACAACGGAACCATCCTCTCCGTCCGCGCCTACCTCCGAGCGCAGCGCGGCATACGAAGGGGTTACGATTGACCCTGAAAAGCCGAAGGAAAAAGTGTCCGTCCGCCAATTGCTGCGTGAAATTCGGGAGGAAAACCGGGCGGCAGAGAGCAGACGGCGGCAGCAGGTGCAGGAACCGTCGTTGCCTAAGCGCAGAGATCGCGGGAATTCGGCGTCCGGCAGTAAAGCATCCATTCCGATGGCCGGGAGTCGAAAGCGAGGGAAATCGAAATGAGCGAACTGGACGAGTTATTCAAGCCCCAAGTCACGACGGCCTCCGGTCAGCGTGAGCAGCCATTCGACAAAGAAGCGTGGGCGCAAAAAAAGCAAGAACTGCGGCAGTGGACGTATGAGACGATTGATACTGCCACAGCCGCCATTGCGCAAAACGACGAACAATTTCAGCATTATCTGGACGTACAAAGCCGTTTTGATCTCTACAGCGTCGCGAATGCGCTGCTTATTTTCGCGCAGCGCCCGGATGCCACTCGCATTGCTGATTTTGATAGCTGGAAAGAACAAGGCGTCTATATCCGTCGCAAGGAATCCGGATTTTACATCTTGGAGCCAGGCGAGGAATACAAGCGAGAAGATGGGAGTACCGCAATCAGCTACAACCCCAAGAAGATGTTCGATGTTGCGCAAACAACCGCACCGAAAAAGGAATCGCCGATCTACCCGGATGACCGCACGCGCATCAAGGCATTGATGGACCGCTCACCTGTTGCGATTACGATTGGAGATGCCTTGCCTGCGGAGGTTCATGCGCTCTATCAGCCGGATAAGCGAAACATCGTGATACGTCGCGGGCTTGGGGCCAGTGACATTTTTCAGGCGCTCGCACAGGAGTTGGCGCATGCGGAGATTGATCGCGGCCATAACGACTACAGCCGCTCCCATTACAATTTCCAAGCTTATTGTGCTGCATATATGCTTTGCAAAAAGTTCGGCGTCGAGACGGCTTCTTTCCGATTCGGCCGGGTTCACGAACGGCTCAAGGAGTTGGAGCCGCAGCATATTCGCGCCGAGCTGACGGTGATGAAGGATGCGGCACACGACATTTCCCGTCGTATGCACCGTATGCTGGCCCAGCAGCGACAGCAGCAACCGAATCGCAGCGATTCCACCCGCTAGTCGTGGCATGCTTATCATTTTCTGTTGGGAGGAGTGGCGATGAAAGAGGAAGAACGCATCCTGAGAATGGATCATTACGAGCATGGCATTGTCATCAACGCCTTGAATGCGCTCCGCAACGACTTGATCGGCCAGCAGCGGCCGACCGATCCTGTTGACGATTTACTGCTCAAAGCGATTGACGCTCCCTATCAAAAAATAAAGCGCCGGAGTCATCATGCGGCGCGCTGAAACCGCAAGGAGTAATCTTTTACTCTTTGCGGTTTTTTTTATTCCGGTCGTGTGGGCGGCGCTGCTTGCCGCCCCCGCTTTGTCAAAGGGATTACCGGCACTTCTGCTGTATCTCAGCGAGGCGATTAATAATCCCTTCCAGATTCAATGGGTCGAGGATACGCCGCGAAGCTTGTTGCTGTTCACGTTGATTTATGGGATTTCGGTCGGCATCTACTTGGCGTCCCCGCGCAACTATCGGCGGCGCGAAGAGCATGGCAGCGCACGATGGGGCAAGGCCGGACGAATAAATGCCAAGTATCGCGACAAGCAACCGGAACAAAACAAGATTCTGACGCAGCAGGTACGCATCGGCTTGGATGGCCGCAAGCATCGCCGGAACCTGAATGTTCTTGTCGTCGGCGGTTCCGGGTCCGGCAAAACGCGGTTTTACGCCAAGCCGAACGTTATGCAGGCGCATACGTCCTTTGTCGTGCTCGATCCCAAGGGCGAAATTTTGCGCGATACCGGGCATCTACTCAAGTCCGAAGGCTATGACATCAAGGTGCTGGATCTCATCAATCCACACCGTTCGCATGGCTACAATCCATTCGCCTATTTGCAAGACGACAAGGATGTTCTCAAGCTGGTCACCAATCTGATCCGCAATACGACACCGAAGGGCAGCAATACCAACGATCCCTTTTGGGAGCGATCCGAGACCGCTTTGCTGGAAGCGCTCGTGCTATACCTCCTATATGAAGCACCGCCCGAGGAGCAAAACTTCCCAATGGTCATGGAAATGATCGCGGCTGCGGAGGTGCGGGAGGAGGACGAAACGTACCAAAGCCCGCTCGATGAACTATTCGAGCGGCTGGCCATGCGCGATCCGGAACACCTTGCCGTCAAGCAGTACAACATTTTCAAGCTGGCGGCGGGCAAGACGGCCAAGTCCATTTTAATTGGCCTCGGCGTTCGATTGGAGAAGTTCAATTTGCATACGATTGCGGGGATGAGCATGGTCGACGAAATGGAATTGCCCGTTATGGGGGAGAAGAAGACGGCGATGTTTGCCGTCATTCCCGATAACGACAGCAGCTTCAACTTCATTGTCGGCATGCTCTACACGCAGCTTTTTCAATGCTTGATGTACGAGGCGGACTATCGGCATGGCGGACGCCTGCCGGTTCATGTTCACTTTGTCATGGACGAGTTCGCCAATGTAGCGCTTCCCGACGAATTTGACAAGCTGCTCTCCACGATGCGCAGCCGGGAAATTTCCGTTTCTATCATTTTGCAAAATTTAGCGCAACTCAAGGCGCTGTACAAGGATGCGTGGGAATCGATTGTGGGCAACTGCGACGAATTTTTGTACTTGGGCGGCAACGAACAGTCTACCCACAAATACGTCTCGGAGCTGCTTGGCAAGGAAACGATTGATACCAATACCTACGGCCAGAGCAAGGGGAGAAACGGCAGCTACTCGATCAACTACCAGCAATCAGGCCGCGAATTGCTCACACCAGACGAGGTGAGGTTGCTGGATAACCGCTTTTGCCTGCTCTTTATCCGTGGCGAACATCCAGTCCAGGACGACAAATATGATTTGCTCAGGCATCCTCATGTCTCGCTCACGACGGATGGTAACGGTCTTCCCTATCAGCATGGCGGCACGGAACACGCTTTGGACTGGCAATCCGTGTTCCTTCATGCAGACGGGGATTATGAACTTCTTTCGGAAGAAGAAGTAGAGTCGTTATTTTTACGAAGGGAATGATGAACTTGAAAATGAAAACGAAACGGCTGCTGGCCCTGTACATCGTGCTGATCTTAACGGGAACTGTATTCGTCTCCACTGCTTATGCAGAGGGCGATCCGATGACGACAGTCAACAACCTGTCTACTTTTATCTTCGGTTTAATCCGTGCGATTGGCATGATTATTCTCGGTTTCGGCATTGTTCAAATTGGATTGTCGCTAAAATCCCATGACCCTTCTCAGCGCGCAAACGGGTTTCTGACGCTCGCCGGAGGGGTCATTATTACGTTTACGAAGGAAATTCTTACCCTGATTGCCGGATGAGCCTGAAGCTTTGCATGAAGGGGGGCGGACGTTTCGTCTGTTCCCCGTTTACGGAAGGGGTGAGCATGTGTCAAAAAACAGTTGGGTGATCGACAACCTCGAAAATGCCTTGGATACCTGGAACGATAAGATGAATGAAATCTGGAGCCTCGTTACGCAATCGCCAGCGGATTTTAAGGGTGGGGGCGTTTGGCGTGTCATCACAGATATTCACGGTGCGTTGCAGGCGACGGGACTGGCGCTTCTGGTCTTGTTTTTTGTGATTGGCGTGGTGAAGTCGACCGGCAGTTTTGCGGAAGTGAAAAGGCCGGAGATGGCCGTCAAGCTGTTTATCCGCTTTGTGCTCGCCAAGGCGGTCGTAACCTATGGGCTGGAGTTGATGATGGCTCTCTTTACGATTGTACAGGGGATCATCTCAACGATGATGGGACGCTCCGGGTTTGGAACGACAGAGGCTATGGCCTTGCCGGATACGGTAGCGCAAGCGATTGAAGACGTTGGCTTTTGGCAAAGCATTCCGCTGTGGATCGTCACCATTCTCGGCAGTTTGTTCATTACGGTGCTATCCTTTGTGATGATCCTTTCGGTGTACGGGCGCTTTTTCCGTATCTATTTGTATACGGCAATAGCCCCCGTTCCGCTGTCCGCATTTGCGGGGGAGCCAAGCCAAAATATCGGCAAGTCGTTCCTGAAAGGATACGCGGCAGCGTGTCTGGAAGGCGCGATTATTGTACTGGCGTGTATCATTTACTCCGCATTTGCTACCGCTCCTCCAGCCGTCGATGCTAATGCGGGCGCGGTAACGATGGTGTGGACGTATATCGGGGAACTCATTTTCAACATGCTCGTTCTTGTCGGTACGGTGAAGATGGCAGATCGTATCGTGCGCGAAATGATGGGACTGTAATCACCTTGTGAATGATGGGAGTTATCGGATTGCGGTCAAAAATAGCTTCAATAGCGCCAGAGCATCCTTGCGCTGCTTCTCTGTGCATTGATTGAGCGCAGCCATAATCAATGCCGTTTCATCGTAAGGTGTGGCACTCTCCTCTTGACCAAGGAGCAATTCATTAGGAGAAAGCTTGAGCAAATTGCAAATGCTGAACATCGTTTCAATGGACATCCCGGCTTTACCTCGTTCAATATCGGCGCAAAATCTTGGGACCCGTCCAATTCGTTCAGCCAGTTGTTCACGAGAAATTTCCAAAGCCTCTCGTTGCTTCCGAATGCGTTGCCCCACCTTCTTTTTATCGTAAACAATCATCAAGCGTCACCTCTTTAAGGGGATGAGTTTATAACTCCCATTATGGAGAAGCACACAATTGACATAAATGAGATTAAAACTTACCATCGAAGTAGTCTTCTAACATACACCGTGTTTCATTCAAAAATGTCGGCTCTCACAATAAAAACGGGAGGAAGCATGAATGAACGAACTGCTAAGAGAGCTGGAAAAGGAGCGGCGAAAGCTGAATTCTCTTGGTGAAGAGTTAATGAAGCAATCCATTTCTTTATCCTGCAATCAAGAGTTCCAGGAACAAAGTCAAAAGGTCGATCAGTTAGTAGCCCGCTATCATCACATGAAAGCCAAGCGGAAGCAGCAGGTAAGGTAAAAGAATTGTGGGGGGAAGCAGGCAATGGAAATTCCACCGTGGTTTCGAACAGCTATTCAAGGTCGATTGGACTACGTTTCGGCACGAATCGAACATCATTCCGATCTAAAGCGTGTTCGTGCTGAAGAAAAGAAAGCATTTCAAGTCTTGTTTGCTGGTATGGATATGGAGCGCATGCCTGAATTTGATGTTTGGGAGGACAAACACCATTTTAAGCAAGCGATTATGAATGAGTGGTTATATTTACAAGGGATGAAGGATGGTTTTCAGCTTGCTGTGGAACTATTGAGCAATCCTGTGCCATTTGATGACGACACACTGATCAATTCTGAACGCAACGAGCCTGAGGCGTAGACTGCTCATCCGGGAGGGATAAATGTGGAAGTGAAAATCAACCGGGAAATCCGGGATTATACGGAAAGCTTGTTCTTCGGACTGTCCTTGCGGCAGTTCTTTTTTTCTGTTCTGGCGGTCGCTGCGGCTATTGGACTGTATTTCGGGCTGCGTAGTCATTTCGGACTGGAAACGCTCAGTTGGATGTGCATATTGGGGGCAGCTCCCTGCGCCGCGCTCGGGTTTATCCGCTATCACGGTATGACGGCAGAGCAACTATTGTGGGTGTATGTGAAGTCGGAGTTTCTGATGCCAAGACGGCTTGTCTTCCGCTCGACCAACATATACTATGAAGCGCTGAAAGGAAGCCTGCACAAGCGTGAGCAAGAAAGGATGAAGCGCAATGATTAAGACGCTCAGGCGCACCATGAAGCAGGACAAGGAACGGTCTGTCATTCCCAAAAGCGTACAACAAGCGATCCCGATCCGCGCCATCTGGCCGGACGGGATTTTTGCTGTTGGCAACAAATTCTCGAAGTCGTTCCGTTTCGCGGACATCAACTACGCTGTCGCATCGAGAGAGGACAAGGAGACGCTGTTCCTTTCCTACTCCGAATTGCTTAATTCGTTTGACAGCGGCGCGACGACGAAGATTACGATTCACAATCGGCGGCTGAATCAGGCAGATGTGGAACGTTCCATTCTTATTCCGCTCCAGCACGACGGGCTGGATGTGTATCGGCAGGAGTACAACGACATGTTGCTTGGTAAAGCGACTGATGGCAACACAAATGGGACGATTCAAGTGAAATACATCACCATTTCCGTGGTTAAAAAGAACGTGGATGAAGCTCGCCATTACTTCGCGCGGGTCGGCACGGAGTTGACGGCGCATTTCTCTCGTCTCGGCTCGAAATGTACCGAACTTGATGCGGCTGACCGCCTACGCATTCTGCATGACTTCTTCCGGATTGGCGAGGAAGCCGATTTTCGCTTCGACATGCAGGAGATGATGCGCAAGGGACACGATTTCAAAGATTACATTTGCCCGGACACCTTCGAGTTTGCCAAAGATCATTTTCGGATGGGCGAATACTACGGTCGGGTCATCTTTCTGCGTGATTACGCCAGCTACATCAAGGACAGCATGGTAGCCGAACTGTGCGACTTGAACCGCAACTTGCTTCTATCGCTCGATGTGATTCCGATTCCGACCGATGAAGCTGTCCGCGAAGTGGAGAATCGACTGCTCGGCGTGGAAACGAACATTACGAATTGGCAGCGACGGCAAAACCGCAACAACAACTTTTCTGCTGTCATCCCTTACGACATGGAGCAGCAGCGCAAGGAGAGCAAGGAATTTCTTAGCGACCTCACCACACGCGACCAGCGGATGATGTTTGGACTACTTACGATGGTGCATGTCGCGGACAGCAAAGAACAACTCGATAGCGATACGGAGACATTACTCACTACGGCCCGCAAGCATTTGTGCCAGTTTTCCACGCTCTCCTATCAGCAAATGGACGGTTTGAATACGGTGCTGCCGTATGGGCTGCGAAAAGTTCATGCTTTGCGGACGCTCACGACTGAAAGTACAGCTGTCTTTATCCCGTTTCGAGCGCAGGAGATCATGCATCCAGACGGCATTTATTACGGGCAAAACGTCATCAGCAAAAATATGATCGTCGCCAATCGAAAGCAACTGCTGAATGGAAACAGTTTTATCCTTGGCGTATCCGGTTCCGGTAAAAGCTTCGCCGCGAAACGGGAAATCGTCAATCAGATATTGGCCAGCGATGACGACATTATCCTGATTGACCCGGAGCGGGAGTATTCCGCTCTGGTAAATGCGCTGGGTGGCGAGACGATTCACATTTCTGCTACTTCGTCGAACCATATCAATGCGATGGATATGCACCGGGATTATGGCGACGGAGCCAATCCGATCATTCTTAAATCGGAATTCGTCCTGTCGTTGTGCGAGCAGTTGATCGGAGGATATCAGCTTGGAGCCAAGGAGAAGTCGCTCATCGATCGCTGTACCGCCGCTGTGTACCGCAAGTATTTGCGGAGCAACTATAAGGGACAGCCGCCGACATTGCAGGATTTTCGCGCGGAGCTGCTCAAGCAAGCAGAACCGGAGGCGCAGGATATCGCGCTGGCCATTGAATTATTTACTTCCGGCAGTCTGAATACGTTCGCCCAATCGACCAACGTCAACGTTAACAATCGGCTGATTTGCTACGATATTCTCGACTTGGGCAAGCAGCTTCTTCCCATCGGCATGCTGGTCGTACTCGACAACATCTTGAATCGGATTACGCAAAATCGCGCCAGAGGCAAGAATACGTTTATCTTTATTGATGAAATCTACCTTTTGTTCCAGCACGAATACAGCGCCAACTTTCTGTTCACGCTCTGGAAGCGTGTCCGAAAGTATGGCGCTTTTTGCACAGGGATTACGCAAAATGTGGACGATCTGCTACAAAGTCATACAGCCCGCACCATGCTTGCAAACAGTGAATTCATCGTCATGCTGAATCAGGCCAGTACCGACCGGATGGAGCTTGCCGAGTTACTCAACATTTCGGACCTGCAATTGTCCTACATTACGAATGTTGACGCCGGGAATGGTCTGATGAAGGTCGGCAGTTCCCTCGTACCGTTTACCGACAAGTTCCCGCGGCACACGAAACTTTATCGCCTGATGACGACGAAGCCTGGAGAGTAATGGATAAACAGCAGTAGGCGGCTGTTGCAAACAGGATCAGCCGCTTATGCACTAATATACATCTCTCATGGACTCTTCACCAGTAAATCTT
>Ga0164243_10016488_pt1 | contig 10136 bp, 12 predicted proteins | sample OricompcompostOP_FD_108781 | JGI IMG/M metagenome (GOLD analysis project Ga0164243, IMG submission 108781) | Organic Plus compost microbial communities from Emeryville, California, USA - Original compost - Organic plus compost (OP) | ecosystem: Engineered > Solid waste > Mixed feedstock >... | reverse complement strand
CGGCCGCGGCGCTGTCCACCGTTGCTTGATAGATCGCGGGATCGATCTGATAGAGCAGATCGCCTTTCTTCACGGCGCTGCCTTCGACGAACTTGCGCGATTGAAGAATGCCGGTGACTTGCGGCCGCACATCCGCGACGAGCACCGCGCTGGTACGGCCGGGCAACTCGGTGGTGAGCACCACCGGCTTCGGCTGCACGACGATCGTGCTCACTTTCGGTGTGCCCTGCGGAGCGGCGCCCTGGGCCATCGGCGGTTTGCCGCATGCGGTCAACACAGCCATGCCAAGCAGGCTGAGCGCGGCGGCCAGGGGTGCGCGGTAGGGGCGAATCATGGGGGCTCCCGTCTTCTTGAGCGAACAAAAGCGTACTGTACGGTTTAGTTTAGAATTGACAGTCCCGGTCGGTCAAGCAAAAATGAACACCTCGGTTTAGTTATGTGACGGGTTCGACATGAAGGTCCGCACCGATGCGAAGCGCGATGAAATCGTTGAAATCGCACGTAAAACCTTTCTGGAACTGGGTTACGAGCGGGCCTCGATGGCGGAGATCTCGGCGCGGCTGGGCGGCTCCAAGGCGACCTTGTATGGGTACTTTCCCTCCAAGGAGGCGTTGTTCCTGGCCATCGTGAGCAAACTGGCCGAGCAATATGTGTCGCCGGCCGTGGAGCGTCTGGAGCAGAGCGTCGATGAAGATGTGCGCGAGGCGCTGCAGCGGTTCGGCGAGCAATTCCTCGCGTTCACTTCCGATCCAGAGGCGGTGGCGTCGTATCGCGTGGTCGTGAGCGAGGCTGCGCATTCGGATATCGGCGAGTCGTTTTACGAGACCGGTCCGAAGCGCACCATCGCGGCCATTGGCCGCTATCTCGCCGGCGCGATGGATCGAAAACAACTGCGCCGCGCGGATCCGGAGGTCGCCGCTCAACACTTGACGGCGTTGCTCGCGCATGGCGAGCCCTGGCATCAATATTTCTTACGAAAAGCGCCGAGTCCGACGCGCGCTCAGATCAAGCGCATCGTCGAGCGCGCCCTCGACGTGTTTATCGGCGGATATAAAGTCTGACGCACGTTTTGCCGCCGGCCGTTCCGGTTCACGACGACCGTGGTCGGCCAGGACAATCGAAAATTCAGCCGGTTCGCGACCGCATCCATGAACAAGAGCGGCCTGGCAGGCGGTGACGGCAGAAGCCACGGAGCGGGGCAGAGCGGGCGGCTGTTGCTGGCGGGCCCGGGATCTGGGCTATACTCAGACAATTAGCCCGACAGCGGAGCGGTTCATGGCGTCACCCGTGTCTTCTCTTCCGGCGAGTTCCAGGGCCGGCATCACCAGCACCCAGAAATCGGCGCTCACGCTGCTCGCCAGTCTGTTCTTCATGTGGGGCTTCATCACGGTCATCAACAACACGTTGCTGCCCCACCTGCGCTCCGTGTTCGATCTGACCTACACCCAGACCACCTGGATCGAGTCGGTGTGGTTCATCGCTTACTTCATCGCCTCGATCCCGTCCGCCAGGCTCATCGAGCGCATCGGCTACAAGTATTCGATGGTGGTGGGACTGCTCATCATGGCCTTCGGCGCGCTGCTGATGATTCCGGCGGCGAGGATTCCTTCTTATGGAGTCGTGCTGACGGCGTTGTTCATCATCGCCGCGGGCATCACGTTGCTGCAGGTCGCGGCCAATCCATACGTCGCGGTCATCGGGCCGGCGGAGAGCGCTTCATCGCGCCTGAATCTGGTCCAGGCGTTCAATTCCATGGGCACGACGTTCGCGCCCTTGTTCGGCGGCTATTTGATCCTGAGTCGCAGCGCCTCGGGCAACGTCGAAGGCGGGGCCGCGGTGCTGACCATGGAGCAGCGCCTGGCCGATGCGCAGTCGGTGCAGCTGCCTTATTTCATCGTCGCGATGGTGCTGGTGGTGCTGGCCATCGTGATCGCGCGTTACAAGCTGCCGGATCTCGATGCGGCCACGCGCCGCCTGGACGCGGCGGAGCGCAAGAATCACTCGCTGTGGAAGCATCGCAATCTGTTGCTGGGCATTCCCGCGATCTTCATCTATCTGATCGCCGAAATCGGCGTCAGCAACCTGTTCATCAATTTCGTGTCCGCGCCGGAGATCGGCAACCTGACGCATACGCAGGCGTCCAACTATCTGTTTCTGCTGTGGGGCGGCATGATGGTGGGCCGCTTCGTGGGTAGCCAGCTGATGCGCAAGTTCGCGGCCGAGAACGTGCTGGCGTGGGCTGCCACCGGCGCATTCATCGTGATGATGTTGACCGTGTTCGCCAGCGGCAAACTCGCGATGTGGAGCCTGATTTCCGTGGGGCTGTTCCACTCCATCATGTTCCCCACGATCTTCACGCTTGGCATCCGCGGCCTCGGCCCGCTGACGGAAGAAGGCTCCGGACTGCTGATCATGGCAATCGCCGGCGGCGCGCTGGTGGTCGTGCAGGGGCGGCTCGCCGACATGTTCGGGTTGCAGGCATCGTTCCTGCTGACCGCCGTCTGCGAGCTGTACGTTCTGTTCTACGCGCTGTGGGGCTGCAAGGTCACCTCGGCCGAGCCGGAACAGCACCTGACCGCGCCCACGGCGAACTAGTCTGGATTCTGGCGCCACCGCTCGAAGACGAGCTCCGCGGCAGCGAGGTCTTCGAGCGCGGCGCCGACCGACTTGAACAAGGTGATGGCATCGCGGTCCGCGCCACGACCCGCATGCTTCCCCTGGCAGAGTCCCGACAGATCTGCCGCGATGTCCTCAGATCGGAACTGTCCGCTCGCGATGGCTTGCAGCAAGTCGCCCGCTTCCTCCATCGCACCCGCATACGTATCCACGAACACTCGCGAACGTGCGAAGGCGACGCTGTCCGCTTCACACATCTCTGGCCGGAACGCGCCGATCAAATCCACGTGCGTGCCCGGACGCAGGTCGGCTCCCTTGATCAAAGCCGAGGTCGACAGCGTGGCCGCGGACACGATGTCCACGCTGGCGAGTGCGGCTGAAATGTCCGTCGCCACTTCGGCCTGAAAGCCGTGCGCTCGGGCCTGCTCCACTGCCGCCCGCGCACTCTGGGCATTGCGGCCCCAGATCAGGATGTGCTCGATGGCAAAGGCGCTGGCGTACGCCTCGATCAATGACGGAATCATCGCACCGGTCCCGAGCAGCAGCAGCCGGCGTGAATCAGGACGGGCCAGAAACCTTGCCGCCAGCACCGAGGCCGCCGCAGTTCGGCGGCGCGTGAGTGTCGCTCCATCGAGGATCGCGAGTGGCCGAGCGGCCGCTCGATCCATCAGCACGTAGCTCGAGCGCACCGACGGACGCGCGATGCGGTCCACATTGACGATCTTCACGCCCAGGCTCGATCCCCGGTTCCAGGACGGCATGACCAGCAGCGACGAGGTATCGCTCATGTCCCTGGCGTAGCGAGGCGGCGACTGATAGCTGCCACTCGCAAATGCCGCACGCAGCGCGGCGATCAGTGCCGGCATGGGCGTGAGATGCTCGATCGTCCTGGCATCGATCAGGGGCACGCTGTCGGTCATGCAGTTCTACCTCTTCGCGGTCGAGTGACGCCGGGGTGAGACGAGGCGCAATTGGCGCGATTGAACCTGTCATTGTGCCGATGCCATCCTTGGCGTGCACTCACGGGTTTGACTGAGGGGCCATCATGCTCGACCCTCCCGGCATTATCATCCGAACCCCATGCCGGTCTGTCATCAGTCCACCCGATAACACTCAACTGCAGGAGACAACGAATGAAGAATGCATTGCTCATGTCCGCGCTCGCCACGCTCATGGCGCTATCCGGCTGCTCGAAGCAGGAACCGACGACGCAGTCCGCGCCCGTAGCTGAAGCGACTCAGCCGGCCGCCGAGGATCCGCTGGTCGCGAGCATCAACGGCGAGTGGCGCAGCGCCGACGACAAGTCCCGCGATGTGTATCGGCATCCGAAGGAAGCGCTGGAGTTCTGGGGGCTCGCCCCGGGCATGACGGTGCTCGAAGTGCAGCCGGGTGCCGGCTGGTGGAGCGACATTCTCGCGCCGTACGCGAAAGCGACGGGCGGCAAGTACTACGCGACCGCCGCGGACCTTGCCAACCCCGAGCTGCCGGAAGCGGCGAAACAGGCTCGCCAGGAATTCGAAGCGCGATTCGCCGCGAAGCCGGACGTGTACGGCACGGTGCAGTTCGTGAACTTCGGTGCCAAGTCGGCGCCGCTACCGGAGAATACATTCGATTTCGCGCTGTCGGCGCGCTCGTTCCACGGCTGGATGGGCAGCGGCCTCACCGATAAATATCTCAAGGATCTGTACGGCGCGCTGAAGCCGGGCGGCATCCTCGCGATCGAACAGCATCGCGCCAATCCGGGCGAACAGGATCCCAAGGCCGCGAGCGGCTACGTGACCGAACAGTACGTGATCGAGCAGGCGCAGAAGGCCGGCTTCGAGCTGGTGGAGAAATCCGAGATCAACGCCAATGCGCAGGACACCAAGGATCATCCGTTCGGCGTGTGGACGCTGCCGCCCACCAAGCGCACGCGTCCTTACAGCGAAGGTCCCGATGCCCACGATCCGAACTTCGATCGGACCAAGTACGATGCGATCGGCGAGTCGGATCGCATGACGCTGAAGTTCCGCAAGCCGACCACGGCTTGAAGTCGGCTCGCGGCAGCTCGGACGGCCGGTGCCATCGGGCATCGAGCCGTTCCGAGCTCATACTCACGCGCTGAGAGAGATCGCATTACAGTTGTAAGCTACGCCAGCCTCGGTCATTTCTTGCGCATGCGCACATATCCGCATGCAACCCGGGCAGTCGCCACGCGTTTAGTCCGCGATGTCGGGCGCAACATCGATGAGGGCAGTTTCCCCTCCGTGATATGCACGGCGGGCCTCATGAGAAGTCAACGCGCCACTCCGAGGAGACATTCATGGCGAACGAGCGTAACAATCCTGAGGAAAGGAACCGCAACCAGCAGCAGCAACAGACGTCACAAGGAGGCAAGCAGCAGGGCCAGGGCCAGGTGCGTCAGGATCAGCAAGGCAGCGGCTCGCGATCGGGCCAGCACAGCCAGGAAAGCGGACAGCGCAATCAGCCGGGCCAGTCGTCGGGTCAGATGCGGTCACCTCAGCAGGGTGGCGGCAGCCGCACCGAGCAGCAGGACAAGGACCGGGACCGTAACCGCTGATCAACCAATGCAGTGAGTCGGAGCCAGCCGAGCAATCGGCTGGCATTCATTCGTTCCATCTAAACGGCTGGCGCGAAATCGACTCAGGTTTCGTAGTCCAGGACCCACCGCTCGGCCACCAACGCGCCGACCACTTGTTTCACCGGTACGTGCACTGGATGGTCGGCGTACGCATCGAGCGCCGCCCGATCCGAGAACTCGGAGTACAGGCCGATATCCGCCGGCGAGCTCTCCGCGAAGTTGAGTCCGACTTCCAGGCTGAGCAGGCCAGGAATCTTGCCGCGCATGCCTTCCAGTTCCTGCTTGACACGCGCCGCGTCAGCCTTGTTCTTGAGGCGCCATAAGACGATGTGCTTGACCATTGTCTGCTTTCCACGAGGCCGTCGAGGGCCGCGATATTACAACGCGGTGGCGGGTTCAGTACGGCGTAAGCCGAAGTACGCCGCCAGCAACACCGACCAGCCCACGCTCAGCACGCCTGGAATCAGCTCCAGGCCCCAACGCTGAGCGATCAAGCCGCACAGCGCGGGCAGCGCAGCCAGACCGATCGCACCCATCGAGACCTGCAGGCCGACGGTGTTCGCGGTGTGCCTCGGACCGACCCGGGCAGGCGTGGTTGCGATCAACGACGGGAAGATCGGACCGGCGGCAAATCCCATCACGGCGATGGCGACGGTGTCCACGCCCGGATGCAGATCGAGCAGCAGCGTTAGAACGCCGGCGAGCGCGACGATCATGCAGAGCTTGATGATGGCGTCCGGGCTGGTCGTTGCAGGCAGAAACGCGTAGCCGAGACGACTCGCGAACAAGCCGCCCCAGTACAGCGTGACGGCCGTGCCCGCCGCTGCCGTGGGGATATCGCGAGCCTCATATAACAACGAGAACACCCACGCACCCGCCGCCGCCTCACAGCCTGTGTAGATGAGGAAGACCAGCAACGACAGTTGCACTTTGCCGAGCTGCAATGTTTCCAGCAGCTTCGCCGGACGCTGATGCTCTTCGTGAGACGTGACCGGTGGTGGCCACTGCCGCCGCGACAGGATGAAGGCGGCCGCGAGCACGATCTCGACCACGACGATGATTCGATAACCAAGCTGCCATGGACGGCCCGTCGTCAGTACGGCCGTCATCAGCGCGGGTCCGGCCGCGGCGCCGACGCCATAGAACGCGTGCAGCACGTTGACGAGCCGCGCCGAATAGCGAGTTGCGGCATGAGTGTTGATCGCAGCGTCGATGGCGCCGGCGCCGAACCCGGTGAGCAAACCGAGCGCTACCAGAACGGTCCACGAAGGTGCGATGGTGTAGCTGAACAGGCTGACCGCCGTCAGTCCGCAAGACAGCGCGAGCAGTTCGCCAATACCCATCCGGGTGAGGATCAAGCCGGTCGCGGTGCTCGCCATCACCGAGCCCACGGTAACGGTGATGAACAACGGGCCGAGCGCATCCTGATGCAGCCCGAAATATGTACGTAGTGCCGGCCACGCGACGCCGATGACCGCGTCCGGCAGACCCAGTGCGATGAAGCCGACGAAGCTCAGCACCAGCAGCAGCTTGTTCGGTCGTGACATGAAGCGACCGGTCAGCTGCTCGCGAACTGGCGGCGATACATCGCCGGGCTGGTCCCGGCCACGCGCCGGAAATGGCGCCTGAATGTTTCTTGGGATTTGAACCCCACCGCCTCGGCGACCCGGGGCAGCGAATGACGTCCGGTCTGCAGCAGGTCCTTGGCCAGCGCGACCCGCTCGCGAATCAGCCATTCATACGGTCCGAAGCCGACCGTTTCCTGAAACTGACGCTGCAGTGTGCGAGGGCTCATGGAGGCGCGACGAGCCAGCGTTCGCAGTGTGTGTGCCCGAGCCGGATGCGCACGCACCCAGTCGATGAGTTTCGAAAGCCGGTTGCGGTCGTCTTGCGGCATGGGACGCGGCAGATATTGGGCTTGTCCGCCCTCGCGATGGGGCGGAATGACCAGGCGCTGCGCGACTTGATTGGCGATCCTGGCGCCATAGTCCCGCCGTATCAGATGCAGCAGCATGTCCAGTCCGGCCGCGGAGCCGGCCGAGGTCAGCACCTGTCCCGAATCGATGTAGAGCGAGTTGGGCTCCACGGTCACTGCCGGGTAACGTTTGCTCAGGCGCTCGGCGTAACGCCAATGTGTCGTCACGGTCAGGCCGTCCAGGATGCCGGCCGCCGCAAGCACGAACACTCCCGAGCAAATCGTGCAAAGGCGTGCGCCGCGCTCATGAGCGGCGCGCAGTCGGCGCAGTAGCGCAGGCGGAGGAACTTCGTCCGCATTCCGCCAGCCGGGGATCACGATGGTGTCGGCTGCATCCAGCAACGAGAGCGAGCTCGGAACTCTGATCTCGATGCCGCCCGCCGCGCGCAACGGGCCGCGCTCGGCGGCGCACACGGCGAAGTCGTACCACTCCACGCCGAGCTCCGGCCGGTCCAGCGCAAACAGCTCGACGACACAGCCGAACTCGAAGGTGCACAGTCCGTCGTAAGCGAGTGCGACGACACGATGACGCTGGGGACGGCGGCTGCCACGGACTGTTTTGCTCATGGCGCGATGTTACCGATCTATGGCGTCGGCGCCAGTGGGTGGCGCGGTGGGCCTTGCGCACAATGCTCATGTCAACCCACAACTGGAGGCACTCATGACTACCGCTGTGACGGCCGTCGCGCCTGCTGCAAGCGACCTCGCACTGGCGCATTTCGAGACGGCGCTCGAATTCGAAACCGACTGCTGGGACGTGCACGAAGCAATGTCCAGCGGCAAACAGGATTTCGTGCTGCTCGACGTGCGCAGTCACGCGTTGTATGAAAAAGGGCATGTGCCGGGCGCGGTCAGTCTGCCGCATGGAAAAATCACCGAAGGTACGCTGCGGCAGTATCCGTCCAGCACCGTGTTCGTCGTGTATTGTGCCGGACCTCACTGTAACGGCGCGCATCGTGGCGCGATCCGACTGGCGCGGCTCGGTCGCCCCGTGAAGATGATGATCGGTGGCATCACCGGCTGGCTGGATGAAGGCTTCCGCCTGGCGACCGGCGCGGCATGATGCGTCGTCTCAGCCAGCGCTGGCGAAAGCGCGCGCAGGCTCCTACTCTTGCGGTATGCAAAACATCAGCATCCGCGCGGTCATTCTTGCAACACTTGCGGTCCTGGGCATCGACATCATCTCCGGCATGGTGTTGACCCAGATGTTCGGCGGCCCGGGATTCGATTCCCAGCTGTCGCGAGAAGAGATCCGGCGCGCCTATCAGGTATTGATGCAGGATGTCCGCTACCTGGCACTGGGCTTGCTCTTCGGCACTGCATCCACCGTGCTGGGGGGCTATCTCGCTGCGCGGCTCGCGCGCGTGATGCCGTATTACAACGCGCTGGCGTTCGGAGTGCTCGGCATCCTCATCAGCATGATCGGCGCGGGCGATCTGCCGACGTGGGTCAAAGTCGTCGGGCTGGGATTGAGCGTGCCCGCCGCCCTGGTGGGCGGGCACATCGCGAAGCTGCGGATGAGCTAGCCGTCAGGCGCCGCTGCCGTACGGGCGCGTGATGATTTCGAGATAGTGGCCGTTCGGATCGTTCCAATACACGCCGCGGCCGCCGTCGTTGTGATTGATCTCGCCAGGGCGCGAGTGCCTCGGATCCGCCCAATACTCCAGCTTGCGCTGCTGGATGCGGCCGAAGATCGCATCGAACTCGCGTTCGCTCACCAGGAAGGCATAGTGCTCGACGATGAACGGCTGATCGGTATCGAGGTAATCGAGCGTCACGCCATTGTCGAGGCTGGCGGTCCAGAACGGGCCGAATGGCCGCGGCTCGGCCAATCCCAGCAGCTCCGTCAGAAACGTCGCCGAGGCCCTCGCATCCTTCGCGTGTACGATGGTGTGGTTGAGCTGAATGGCCATGAGATTCCCTCCGAGCCGTGCGCCCTACGTAGTATGTCAGAACTCAATATGGGCAATCCCCCCGTATCGCCCGGCACGGCGGGTTCGTATGTTGGCGGGGCTTGCCATTACGAGGAGACGATCATGCCCCGCTATCTCATCGAGCGTACTTTTCCCGACGGCCTGGGCCTGCCGACCAATGCGGAGGGCGCCAAGGCGGCCTCCGGTGTGGTCGCAAACAATGCCCAGGAAGGCGTGACCTGGGTGCATTCCTATGTCACCCCGGATCGCAAAAAGACCTACTGCATCTACGACGGTCCCTCGCCGGAGGCCATCCGGACGGTGGCCGAGCGCAACGGCTTGCCGGTCGATCGCATCACCGAAGTCAGGGTGCTCGATCCTTATTTCCTGTACTGACCGGAGTCGGGCTCGCGGACGCGCCGCCGCACTCGGCGCTGCGGGCTCGGGCATGAACTGCTGGAACGGCATGCGCAGCTGACTACAGTCGCTGCTGCGCAATGCCGTTGCTGGCCGGTTGTCACTGCGGCGGCGGGCTCGGAGGCTGCGTCGTAGTCACGCCGGCCGGCAAATCATCGCGTGATGTATCGCGACGCTCGCACTCTGACTTCTCCAGCCCGCGCATGTTGGAACAATCGGGGCGTCCCGATCTTCCGACGCCGCGAGAAGCCGGCGGCACGCGCTGCTGAACGTTGGCGCGATTGTTGGGATCGATGCGCTGCTGCTGACTGTTCGCCGGGTTGTTCGCTGGATTGTTGGGATCGATGCGCGAGTCCGGTGGAAACACCGTCTGCTGCTGCGTCGATTGGGGATTGGTCGGCATCGGCTGCGCCGGTTGCATCGGCTGAGTCGAGCTCGGCACCGGTTGCTGATTGGTCGGATTCGGCTGCATGGGCTGAGTCGTCGAGCTCGGCAGCGACTGTTGATTGGCCGGGCTCGGCTGCATCGGCTGCGTCGTCGAGTTCGGCCGGATCGGCTGATTGGCCGAGCTCGGCATGTCCTGCTGCATGCTCGAGTTCGGTTGCATGGGCGGCGTCGGTGAAATTCGCGCCGG
>Ga0164243_10016487_pt1 | contig 10137 bp, 4 predicted proteins | sample OricompcompostOP_FD_108781 | JGI IMG/M metagenome (GOLD analysis project Ga0164243, IMG submission 108781) | Organic Plus compost microbial communities from Emeryville, California, USA - Original compost - Organic plus compost (OP) | ecosystem: Engineered > Solid waste > Mixed feedstock >... | reverse complement strand
CCTCGGCTCCGGCCCGTCGACGACCGCGCCCTCCGAGCGCGGGAAGAACTCGTACCAGGAGCCGTACAGCGCCCGCGTACGGGACACCACGACCTGGTGGCGCCCGGTGCGGGTGACGATCTCACGCAGCGGATACTCCGCCAGCGCCGTCCGTACGTCCGCGTCGTCGCAGGCCGCGAGCCGCTCGTGCGCCGGGATCGCCGCGTTGCGCAGCACGCCGGCCAGCTCGGTCAGCGCCCGCTTGTACGCGCCCGGGAGCCCGACCCGCTTGCCGGCCCGCTCGTACAGCAGCGCGCCCTCGGCCAGCATCAGCTCGACGTCCTGGCCGCGCGGGATCTTGATCTCCGCGTCGTGCCGCCAGTGCGCCAGCGGATCGCCCCACGCCTCGACGTGGAACGTCCACGTCCCCGGCGCGCCCACGGTCACCGTGGCGGCGTACCGGTCGGTGCCCGGCACGGTCTCGTGCATGCGGACCAGAGGCTGCCGATGGCCCTCCGGGTCCCACAGCACGACCCCGCACCCGAGCCGCTCGTGCCCCTCGCGGAACACCGTCGCCGAAACATCAAACGCCTCGCCGGCCACTGCCTTGGCCGGCCACCGGCCGCAGTCGACGCTGGGCCGCACGTCCAGGATGGGGATTCTGCCTATCATCGCGCCTCAACGTACAGAGGTGGTCAGGTGGGTTGTGCGGCGTTCCGGGAAAAGATGATCTTTGTCCGCGTGGCGAAGGGGCGCTCCCGAAATCGCGAGGCGGACATTGAACTCGTTCCCGCGGCCCGTGGGGCAAACCCACGTGCGTCATGAGCGTCACGTGTGGCGCACCTCACACGGGTTGGCCAGGTAAATCATTCACAGCGAATTCGTAACCCGCTGGCCGGGGGAGTCGGTCGCGCGCCCGGCGGATTGCCATTACGGTTGCGGCGCGTGAAGGCCATCCGACGGTTCACCGTACGTACGGCACTGCCCGAGCAGCTCGCGCCGCTCGGCGATCTGGTGCTCAATCTGCGCTGGTCCTGGCACGCGCCGGCCCGCGACCTGTTCGCGGCCGTCGACCCGGACGTCTGGGAGGCGGTCGGGCACGACCCGGTCCGGCTGCTCGGCGAGGTCACACCGGAGCGGCTCGAGGAGCTGACCCGGGACCAGGAGTTCCTGCGGCGCCTCCAGGCCGAGGCCGATGACCTGCGCGAGTACCTGACCGCGCCGGGCTGGTACGCCTCCGACGGCCGCGAGCACCCGCGGGCCATCGCGTACTTCTCGCCCGAGTACGGCATCACCTCCGTGCTGCCGCAGTACTCCGGCGGCCTGGGCATCCTCGCCGGCGACCACCTGAAGACCGCGAGCGACCTGGGCGTGCCGATCATCGCCGTCGGCCTGCTGTACCGGCACGGGTACTTCACCCAGTCGCTGTCCGCCGACGGCTGGCAGATGGAGCGGTACCCGCCGGTCGACCCCAACGGCATGCCGCTGACCCTGCTCGCCCGCGACGACGGCTCGCCCGTACGGGTGGCCGTGCCGCTGCCCGAGGGCCGCACGCTGCACGCGCAGGTGTGGAAGGCGCAGATCGGCCGGGTGCCGCAGCTGCTGCTCGACTCCTACGTCCTGGACAACGACCCGTCCGCGCGCGACGTCACCGACCGCCTGTACGGCGGCGGCACCGACCACCGGCTGCACCAGGAGCTGCTGCTCGGCATCGGCGGCGTACGGGCCATCCGCGAGTACTGCGCGATCTCCGGCCACGCGGAGCCGGAGGTGTACCACACCAACGAGGGTCACGCCGGGTTCCTTGGCGTGGAGCGCATCCGCGAGCACATGGAGGACCACGGGCTCGGCTTCGACGAGGCCCTGGAGGCCACCCGCGCGGGCACCGTGTTCACCACGCACACGCCGGTGCCGGCGGGCATCGACCGGTTCCCGCGCGAGCTGGTGGAGCGGCACTTCACCGCGGGCGCGGCGCCCGGCGTGCCGGTCGACCGGATCATGGCGCTCGGCGCGGAGACGTACCCGGGCGGCGACCCCGAGCTGTACAACATGGCCGTGATGGGCATGCGTCTTGCGCAGCGCGTCAACGGCGTGTCCGAGCTGCACGGCATCGTCAGCCGGGAGATGTTCGGCGGGCTGTGGCCCGGGTTCGACACCTCCGAGGTGCCGATCGGGTCGGTCACCAACGGCGTGCACGCGGCCACCTGGGTCGGCCGGGAGATGCTGGAGCTGGCCGACGCGCGCATCGGCACGGTCGACCTGCGCGAGGGCCGCGGCTGGGACAAGATCACCGAGGGCGACGACGCCGAGCTCTGGGAGGTCCGCCGTACGCTGCGGGAACGCCTCGTCACCGGGGCGCGGCGGCGGCTGCGCGAGTCGTGGAAGCAGCGCGGCGCGAGCGATGCGGAGACCGGCTGGATCGCCGACGCGCTCGACCCCGACGTCCTGACGATCGGCTTCGCGCGCCGGGTCCCGTCGTACAAGCGGCTCACGCTGATGCTGTGCGACCGGGAGCGGCTGAAGTCGCTGCTGCTGGACCCCGAGCGGCCCATCCAGATCGTCATCGCCGGCAAGGCGCACCCCGCGGACGAGGGCGGCAAGAAGCTCATCCAGGAGATCGTCGAGTTCGCCGACGACCCCGAGGTGCGGCACCGCATCGTGTTCCTGCCCGACTACGACATGGCCCTCGGCCAGCTGCTCGTCCAGGGCTGCGACGTGTGGATGAACAACCCGCTGCGGCCGCTGGAGGCCTGCGGCACGTCCGGGATGAAGGCCGCGCTGAACGGCGGCCTCAACCTGTCCATCCGCGATGGCTGGTGGGACGAGTGGTACGACGGCGCGAACGGCTGGGCCATCCCCACCGCCGACGGCGTCGACGACCCGCACCGCCGCGACAACCTCGAGGCCGCCGCCCTGTACGACCTCATGGAGGAGCACGTACGGGCGAGGTTCTACGACCGCGACGCCGCCGGCCTGCCGCGGCACTGGCTGGAGATGGTCAAGCACACGCTCCGTACGCTGGGCCCGAAGGTCCTGGCGTCGCGCATGCTGCGTGACTACGTCACTGAGCTGTACGACCCGGCCGGCGCGTCGTCCCGCCTGCGCACGGCCGACGGTTACGCCCAGGTCCGCCAGATGGCCGACTGGAAGCACCGCATAGGCAAGGCCTGGCCCGGCGTCCGCATCGAACACGTCGAGGCCCGCGACCACGACGACACCCCGCACCTGGGCGGCCGCATGCGGGTCAACGCCACGGTGGCGCTGGGCGAGCTGACCCCCGACGACGTCCGCGTCGAGGTGGTCTACGGCCGCGTAGACGAAGACGACGAGATGACCGACCCCGCCCACACCACCCTGGAGGTGACCGGCACCGACGGCGGCGTCGTCCACTACACCGGCGACGTCCCGCTGGACCGCGCCGGCCCGTTCGGCTACAGCGTCCGCGTCCTCCCCTCCCACGAACTCCTGTCCACCCCGGCGGAGCTAGGCCTGGTCGTCGTCCCGGACGCCCCGGTCGGGATGACGAACGGCGACCTGCGGTAAGGCCGAGGCTCGCGACCTACCCCGCCACCCACGGAGACGGGCCGCAGGGGACGATCGCCGGGTCGAGGACGCGGGCGTACAAGGCGCGCAGGCGGGTCGCGTACGCGCCGAGGCTGAAGTCCCGTACGTGGTCGTACGCGCCGGCGATCAGCCGCTCGCGCAGGTCGTTGTCGGTGAGCACGCGTAGCGCCGCCTCGGCCAGTGCGGGCGGGTCGCCGCGCGGGACGACCAGGCCGGTGCGCCCGGGGCGCATGGTCTCGGTCATGCCGCCGGAGTCGGAGGTGATCACCGGTACCGCGCAGGCCATCGCCTCCAGCGGAACCAGACCGTACGGCTCCTCCCCGGTCGTCGGGTACCAGATCAGGTCGCTGGTGCGCAGTGCCGCGGGCATCCGGTCGTACGGGACGTCCTCGAACCGCACGTACGGGGCCACGCCGTCGCGGACGGCGCGGGACGTCAGGCGGTCGCGCAGGCGGCGGGTGGAGGCGGCGGCCTCGGCGATGTCGGCGCCGGCGGTGAGCACCAGCGTCCCGCCGCCGAGCGCGGCGCGGACCCGGGTGAAGGCGGCCAGCCCGGTCTCCACGCCCTTCCAGTCCAGCAGCCGCGCCGGGTGGAAGATCACCGGCCGCTCCAGGCCGAGGAACGGTTCGTACCGCGGCCCCGTTGGCCGGAAGCGGTCCAGCGCCACCCCGAGATGCAGCACGGACCCGGGCGCCGGGCTCGGCAGCCGGCGCCGGATGAACCGGCTCACATAAACCAGATGCGTCCACGGAAGGGCGTCGAGAACGTCGCGCAGAACGTGATTTCCGGCGTGGTCGTGAACGGTGTTGATGGTCGCCCGCCCGCCGGATTCCTTGAATACCGCACGCGCCGCATGGTCCCCGAAATGGTGCAGATTGTGGCAGTGAATGAGATCGGCATCGTCCCCGATTTCGGCGATGTCGGTGGCGATCCGGCGCACCAGATCATCGCCGGAACGCTGGTCGTCGGCCTGTGCGCGGCGCAGAATTTCCGGTCGCAGCGCCCGGCGTCGGTGCACCGGGATCCCATCATGGGTCTCGTTGCTGTCCCCCTCTCCGTCGGCCGCGCCGACCAGGCATGTGACACGGTCGCCGCGTTCGGAGAGAATCCGGGTGAGGTCGGCGACGTGCGTCTCGACGCCGCCCTGAGTCGGGGGAAAACCATGACCGATCATCAGAATGCGCATGAGGCCTCCAGGTTCGGGATTGTCAACCAGCGACCGGAGAACGACAAGGGAGAACCCGGTTACCTCAGGGCCGGTACACGCGGAGGCAACGGACCGCCGAATTCCCGCGTCTCACATTGTGCGAAGTGTCTCGCAACGCGCCGCCGGATCGGGCACACTCGCAGGTCCCGGGTAGCGTCGTGACGTCGAGAAAGGGGCAACGGTGCCCGAGCCAGCCCACCTGTCCCGCGGCCTCGAGCCGTACGTGGGGAACGACATCGTCAGCGTGAGCGCACCCGCGTTCATGGTCTCGCCACGCGACGGGCAGCTGCGCGGAGACGGCGTCGGCGGCGTGTACAGCGCGGACCGCCGGGTCCTCAGCGGCCTGGTGCTCACCGTCGACGGGCACGAGCCCGATCCGATCCACAGCGACCTGCCCGACGGCGACGACGCCGCGGCCGGGTTCGTGGCCGCGCACCGCGACGCGGACGACCCGGCGGTCGGCGTCGCGACGACCGTGGAGCGCCTGCGCCGCCTGGTCGAGGACGCCGAGGCGCCGCCCACGGTGGCCACCGAGCAGATCACCGTCCGCAGCCACGCGACCGGCCCGCGCCGGGTGGAGCTGCGCCTGCGCGCGGCCGCGGACCTCGCGGACATCTCCGAGGTGCGCAGCGGCCGGCCGGTCGCCGCCGCGGCCACCGCCGAGGCGGTCGAGGACGGCGTACGGTTCCGCGCCCCGGACGGGCTGACCGTCACCGTACGCGCGGACGGCCCGGCCGGAGGGCCGCCCGGCGACGGCTTCCGGGTCGTCGTCGACGGCACGGCCGCGGAGCTGGTCTGGGACCTCGACCTCGCCGCCGGGTCCAGCCGCGACGTCGCGGTACGCGTCGACGTGCACGGCCCGGCGACCGCGCCGCCGGTGGTGCGCCCCGCGTCGAAGTGCCCGTGGCACCGGCCGGACGTGGTCGCCGGGGACAGCCGGCTCATCGAGCTGCTGCGCCGCGGCCTGACCGACCTGGAGTCGCTGCTGCTGGCCACGCCCGAGGGCCCGGCCGACGCGTTCCTGGCCGCCGGCAGCCCCTGGTACCTGACGCTGTTCGGCCGGGACAGCCTGTGGTCCGCGCGGATGATGCTGCCGCTGGGCACCGGCGTGGCCCGCGGCACCCTGCACACGCTGGCGCGCCTGCAGGGCACCCGGACCGACGAGGAGACGGAGGAGGAGCCCGGCAAGATCATCCACGAGCTGCGCCGTACCGCCACCGTGCACACCCGCGGCCTGGCGCTGCCCGCGCGGTACTACGGCTCGGTGGACGCCACCCCGCTGTTCGTCATCCTCCTGGCCGAGGCCTGGCGGTGGGGCATGCCGGAGGACGAGGTGCGCGCGCTGCTGCCCGCCGCCAAGGACGCGCTCGGCTGGCTGCGCGCGACCGTACCGGCGGACGGGTTCCTCAGCTACCGGGCGCGGAACGGCAGCGGCCTGGCCAACCACGGCTGGAAGGACTCCGCCGACGCCGTGCAGACCGCCGAGGGCGTCCTCGCGCGGGCGCCGATCGCGCTGGCGGAGGCGCAGGGGTACGCGCACCAGGCCGCGGTGGCCGGCGCCGGCCTGCTGGAGGCACTGGACGACGCGGCGGACGCGCGTACGGCCGCGGCGCAGTGGCGGGCCTGGGCCGCGGCGCTGCGCGACCGGTTCCGCGCGCGGTTCTGGCTGACCGACGCCGTGGGCCCGTACCCGGCGATCGCGCTGGACGGCACCGGCGCCGCGGTGTCCGGCGCGGCCTCCAACATGGGCCACCTGCTCGGCACCGGCCTGCTGGACGCGGACGAGAGCGCGCACGTCGCCCACCGCCTGGGCGCGCCCGACCTCACCGTCAACTGGGGCCTGCGCACGCTGACCCAGCTGTCCGCCGGGTTCAACCCGCTCGGCTACCACACCGGCGCGATCTGGGCGCACGACACGGCCATCGCCGTTCGCGGCCTGGCAATGGAGGGTCACCACGCCGAGGCCGTCCGGCTGGTCGAGGGCCTCCTCGCGTCCGGCGCCCGCTTCGACTACCGCCTGCCGGAGCTGTGGGGCGGCGAGGAGCGCGGCCGCTGGCCGTCGCCCATCCCGTACCCGGCCGCGTGCCGCCCGCAGGCGTGGGCGGCGGCCGCGTCGGTCGCGCTCCTGCACGCGCTGGTCGGCCTGTACCCGGACGTGCCGGCCGGGACGTACCGGCTGGCGCCGCTGGCGGGGGACCCGTACGGCATCGCCTCGGTCACCGGCCTGCGGGTGGGGCCCGAGTCGGTGATCCTGGCCCGCGGCGACGACGGGCTCCAGGTCAAGGCCGGGCTGGCCGCCCTGGACGCCGTGGCCTGAGGGTCAGGGCGTCGAGGCGAGGACGCGCAGCTCGAGCACCCGGGCGCTGAGCCGGTCCGCCTCGTCGCTGTCCTCGTCGGTCCCGGTCTCGCGCAGCAGCGGGATCAGGTAGTCATAGACCTCGGCGAGGGCCGGATGGTCGGGGCCGTACGCGCCGATGAAGACGGTCTCGGCCTGGCGGAGGTCGCGGCGGGCGCCGTCCGCGTCGCCGAGGAGGCGGCGGACCGGGCCGAGCTGGACCAGGGTCTCCGCCAGGTACGGGTGCGCGGCCCCACAGGCCCGCTCGTACGATTCCTGCGCCTCGGCCAGCGCGTCGCGGGCCTCCTCCAGGCGGCCCAGGTCGCGCAGGGCCGCGCCCATCTTGGTGCGCACGCCGGCCATGTCGGTGTGCCGGGCGCCGAGCCGCTTGGCCGTCTCCTCGCTGACGACCTCCAGCAGCTCGTACGCGGCCTGCGGCTCGCCGAGCAGGCGCCGGACGTCGGCCAGGTGCATGACGCTGTCCAGGGTGATCAGGTGCCGCTCGCCGTACACCTTCCCGGCGATCTCCACGGCCCGCGCCAGGTGCGACTCGGCCTGCTCGAAGCGGCACAGGTCGCGGCACACGATGCCGAGGTTCTTGCTGGACTCCGCCACCCCGGCGTCCGGCGGCCCGCCGGTGCCCTCGTGGATGCCGAGCGCCCGGCCGTGCTGGCGCCGCGCCTGCTCCAGTGCCCCGGCCCGCCAGCGCGCCACGCCGAGCCGCTGGTAGTACGGGGCGCTGCGGACGTCGTCCGGGCCGTAGATCTCCCGGCTGATCGTCAGCGCCCGTACGGCGGCGGTCTCGGCGGCGGCGAGGTCCGGGATCTCGCGGAGCATCTCCGCGAAGTCGGCGAGCGTCTGCGCGAGCAGCTCGTCGCTGCCGCCCGGCTCGGCCTCCTCGATGGCGACGGCCTCCTCGAACGCCGCCCGCGCCTCGCCCACCTGCATCTGGTGGAACCGGGCCAGCGCCAGCGCGCGCAGGGTGAGCGCCACCGGGATCCGGTCCGGGCCGGGCGCCTCGCGCTGCAGCTTCAGCGCCCGTTCCAGCAGGCGTTCGGCGGTGTCGGTGTCGCCCTGGAGGTCGAGGTACTCCGCGGCGCGCCGAAGCAGGTCGCCGACGTCGGCGGCGGCGACGCCCAGGTCCTCGGCCAGGTCGCAGACGGCCAGGGCGTGCGGCAGGAGCTTCAGGCAGTCGGGCCAGGCGGCGACGTCGCCGGGGTCGGGCGGGAAGGCGCGCGCGGTCAGCCGTACGGCGTGCGCGGCCCACTCCGACTGCTCCTCGGGGGTGAGCCCGGCGCGGACGGTGAACTGCACCAGCTGGTGGATGGACAGGCCGTCGGTGTGCGCGTTGACCAGGGAGTACCCGGCCAGTGCGCCGACCATCTCCTCGTACGCGACCGGGTCGGCGACCCGCTCGGCCAGCTCCGGCGGCAGCCCGGACGCGCCGCGCGGCGGCAGGGAGCGCGGGATCTCCTCGCTGGCCAGGAAGCACAGGACGGTCAGCAGCCGGCGGGTGCCGGGCGCGAGCCGGTCCGCCTCCTCGATGGACAGCTGCCAGGTGCGCAGCACGGTGTGCTCGTAGTCCGGCGGCGGCTTCATGCCGAGCAGGCTGGCCTTGTGCTGGGCGTCGGACAGCAGGCCCAGGTAGTTGCGCAGGCGCGTCTGCTTCTCGTACACGTACGAGGCCGCCTGGGCGAGTGCGAGCGGCAGGCTGTCCAGCGCGTGCGCCAGCTCCAGCGCCGCGTCGGTGTCCGGGTCGGTGGACCGGCGGCACAGGTAGCGGGCGGCCTCCTCGTGGCTGGGCACGCCGACCGCCACGCCGCCGTGGATCAGCCCGTGCCAGTGGTGGCTGCGCGAGGTGACCAGCACATGGCCGTCGCCGACCGCCGGCCAGTACGGGCGCAGCGTCTCGGCGTCGGCCGCGCTGTCGAACACGATCAGCCAGCGCTCGTGGCGGCGCAGCTCCGCCCACAGCGCGCCGAGCAGCTCGTCGCGGTCGGTCCCCGCGGGCACGCCGAGCCGCCGGGCGAGCTGCTGCAGCGAGGTGATGATCGAGCTGGGCCGCTGCGCCGCCACCCACCAGACGATCTCGTAATGGCCGGAGTGCCGGTACACGAACTCCAGCGCCGTCTGCGTCTTGCCCACGCCGCCGAGACCGTGCAGTACGGTCGCGGTCACCTGCCCGGGGTCGGCGGGCGTGGCGATCAGCTCCTGGTGCAGCCGGTCTAGCAGGTCGGCGCGGCCGGTGAAGTCGGTGTTGCGCGGCGGGATGTTGGTGACCGCCGGGCCGCGGCCGGGGAACGGCACGGACCGGGACGGCTGGGGCGCCGGGCGGGGGAGCGTCAGGCCGCGCCGCAGCAGCGCCTGCACCAGGGCGTCAGCGGCGGCGTCCGCGGTCAGCTCGGGCAGCGCCACGTCGACCTGCGACGCGTACTCGGCGGGTACCGGCACGTCGTCCAGGCGCGCGACGACCGGGCGCCCGGCGTCGGCGGAGGCGGCCGCGAACCACCGCCGCACGCCGCCGGCGCGCGCCACCGCCGTACGCGACAGCAGCGCGACGGTCTGCCCGGACGCGTTCTCCAGCGGCCCCGCGTCGAGGTGCGCGTGGAAGCCGAGATTCCTTAACTCCTGGCGGATCCAGGCCGCCCAGCCCTGGTCGGCGGTGACGTAGGCGATGGTGACCGGCTGCGGCGCGTGCCGTACGCGGGACCGTACGACGGCGCCGCCGGCGAACGTGGTGGCCGACGCGATCACGCCGCTCAGCACGGTGGCGACGCCCAGCATGACCAGCTGACCGGTGGACGGCGCATGGTCGAACTGGGCGAACGTGGAGGCGAACGCGGCGACGGCGGCGCCCAGCCCGATCACCGCCGCGAGCGCGCGCGTGCGCGCGTCGATCCGTGCGACCCGTGCGTCCCGCCGCTCCGCCACGTCTCCATTCTCCGACGCCGCCGGCGTTTCCTCTATGTCATCGGCCGCACACGGACGCTTGGGTCTCCAGGCCCAAAACGGTGGTCTCGGGCCGTCCGTATCCGGGTCCCAGGGCCCTGGG
>Ga0164243_10016486_pt1 | contig 10137 bp, 2 predicted proteins | sample OricompcompostOP_FD_108781 | JGI IMG/M metagenome (GOLD analysis project Ga0164243, IMG submission 108781) | Organic Plus compost microbial communities from Emeryville, California, USA - Original compost - Organic plus compost (OP) | ecosystem: Engineered > Solid waste > Mixed feedstock >... | reverse complement strand
CTTCGTACGTATTGTCTACCCCTCCGTTGTAGACAAATGTAGCTCGACTCAACCCTTTCCCCCGGAACCTGTGGAAAGCTTCAATTTCACAGTCTCACGAACATCGCACGACCTTAGCCCCCCATCAACATAATCTGCTACCTTGACCTCGGATACCGAAAGATATCCTCTCCCGAATTACTAGAACATGATTCGAATATTCCAGTTTGCCTTGTCAGTCTGTCACCCGGTGGAACGTTTTAATGTTACGTGGCTGCCAGGAGATGTCATGGTCCTTCTTTCTTTACGTTGTATGTCGTAGACTCCGAGTGAACCACTGTCAGAGTGATACTTCATCACCAATCCAACCGCTAGGCTGCCCTGTCGCGGTTTTGCCGCTCCGGTGTGCCTTGGAAGCCGACGGATTTGCGCAGAAGCGGTAGGCGGTGATGACGAAGTATGAGATACAGTCTGCCCAGGCCCAGACTCCCGCGCTGCAACCATCAACACACGGCACTAACTCCTTACGAGCTCTCGGAATTAATAGTGTCCCCACACAGCTCCCAAGTAATTACGACCACTCCAAGTTGTAGTGTAGCAGCACGCCCTTACAGGGCTATCAGCGGACAGACTCGTACTTGAAGTACTGTGTACCTTGCCCACATGCCCCCCTGAAAAGTACAGTGCCTTGGACCAAGCGGGTGGCTGCTCTTGCATCCAATGCCATCGAGGACCCTCAATTCGTGATCTCCTTGCCCTTCATAGACCGTCTCTCGCGGATCATGGGCACGGGACAATACGGCATGTGAGATGACGACCTGCTAATACCAGCAGGCGGCCTCAGAGAACCGAAGCTTGGAGCAACTCGTGCTCTTGCTCTCTTGTCTGGGTGTTTGTTGACTCTGGGCCAACAGTGAAGCTCGAGACCGACCCAAGTTACAAAGTGCCGGCAGGCAACGAAACTACCGGATGAAAGGGATTCTATCCATTTTTGTCTCTGAGAAACCATTTCAACGTTCAATTGGGAAACATGGAATTCAACGATTGAACAACATTAACGCCAGGTGTTCCCGCAAGAAAATGGAGACGGATGGAGTACTTGGTCCATAGTGCCACGGGTAACACAGGTACAGGCTGGGCGAGACCTTGGTCTATTTACTTCGTCAGCAAGCACAGCCTGAAAGAAGGCAGGACGCTCCAATTGTCGAGGATGGATTGATCAAGTCACTCGGTAATTATGTACGACGGCTTCGGCTGCATCCAGAGACTGCATTGGTACCCAGGTACCGAGGACCCCTGACAGATCGCCTTGGACTCGGCTTGTTGTGCTGTTATTTACTTGTACTTCGTACACTATGTAGCATTGAGTTTATGACATATTGTCGCGGTCGGAGCGGGTGGAAGGGGCGTGTGGGTGAGGGTGTGGGACTTCCCAACGAAAAAAAAAATTGGCGAGGAAGGCGACCCAACTTGGAGAGACACCTGCCAATGGCCAATGGCAGTGCTTTCACCAACTTTGGCCCGCCAAAGCTAGCTGTCGCAACGGCAATGCGACAACAAAAGAAAGAAGAAAAAAATTCAAAAGAAAATTCAGGTACCTAGCTTCGACCAAGTACCTCTAGCTCTTGCAACGGCGTCAATAATACTGGTTTCCTGGGGAGCCCGCAAGCAAGAGAGAAGAAGAAAAAAAAAAAAAAAAAGTACCGCCAGCTAGTCCGGTCTATCCTCTGAAATCTGAGGTGCCTGGGGCCCAGTGTACATCTCATCTCCCCACCACAGCGTCGAGATCTGCTTTCTCTCTTCTTCCCTACGGACTCTTCAAGCTTGGGAAAGCCTAGGTTTAGTCTACATTGCCTCTTTAATAACCCAGACTTACCAATTCGCTCCTGGTCTTGTCTTCATCCTATCTCTTCATTCCTCCAAACCTCATTCTCTCTCTCCACATTCATACCCCCTTCGATAGACTGCTTTGCCCCTTCCAAAGCAGTTCTGCGAAGCATCTTCCCTTCCCCTCGCCTCTAGACCAAGCCAACGCCACTTTCGCTTCTGTAGCGACCTAGCCTTTTTAATTTTTGAGATCACGGATCTCTTGCCATAAATTTTCTTTCGCCTGGTTGGTGTTGAGGATCATCAACTGTCGTCAATGTAAGAACAAGTACCGCAGCGTCGAGTCTTTACAGAGAGGAAACAAGCTGACCACCACGCACCCGAGCTCAGAACTCTAGATACCCCATACCTTGATCATACAACATGTACGGCGCTGGAGCAGGCCCTCAGACGGGCGTATCTACGCCGCGATCGAGCTCATCTCTCCGCCCCCTCACCATCGCTCACGGCAAGCTCGAGACCTCCTTTCTCGTCCCCACTGGCCTCCATTTCCACGCCTCTCAGTTGAAGGAGAGGTTTACCGCCACACTCCCCGCACCCACAGACGAGCTAGCACAGGATGACGAACCATCATCCGTGCCGGAACTCCTAGCGAGATATATGGGATTCATCGCGAACGAGATTGAGACCGGAGAAGATGACGCCCAGGGGTCCTATGAGGAGGTCCTCAAGCTTGTGCTAAACGAATTTGAGCGCGCCTTCCTCCAGGGGAATGAAGTCCACCCCCTCGCTTCTACGCTTCCCGGCATCGACTCCAAGAAGCTAGAAGTCATCCGCTGCTACTACGCCGGTCGCTCGGCCGCAAACCGACCCGTGAAGCCCCACCAGTCCGCCCTTTTCAGGGCTGCCGACGATAATTCGGCGCAGATTTATACCATTTTCGGTGGCCAGGGCAACATTGAGGAGTACTTTGAGGAGCTGAGGGAAATTCACAAGGTGTACTCCACCTTTGTTGGCGAGCTGATCACGGCGTCGGCGGAGCTTCTTCAATCGCTTTCGAAGCACCCCGAGGCTGAGAAGCTCTACCCCAAGGGCCTCGATATTGTGGCCTGGCTACATAATCCTGATGCCACACCCGATGTCGACTACCTCATCTCCGCGCCTGTGAGCTTCCCGCTCATTGGTCTGCTCCAACTTGCCCACTATGAAGTGACCTGCAAGGTCCTCGGCGTACATCCTGGTGTGTTGCGTGACAGGATCCAGGGCACCACTGGCCACTCTCAGGGTGTCGTTGTTGCTGCGGCTACCGCTGCTGCGAGCTCTTGGGATTCGTGGCGTGAAGTTGTCACCAAGGCTCTGACGATCCTCTTCTGGATTGGCGCACGAAGCCAGCAGACCTTCCCCAGAACCTCTATTACCCCGTCCATGCTTCAAGACTCTATCGACAATGGTGAGGGTACGCCGTCTCCTATGCTTAGCATCCGAGACCTCTCCCAAGCTGAAGTCCAGAAGCACGTCGATGCGACCAACCACTATCTCCCCGCCGATCGCCACATCGCTATCTCTCTAATCAACAGTCCCCGAAACATGGTCGTGACGGGCCCTCCCATGTCCCTCTACGGTCTCAACTCGCGCCTACGGAAAGTCAAGGCGCCTACTGGCCTCGACCAGAACAGGATTCCATACACTGAGCGCAAGGTCCGGTTCTCCAACCGTTTCTTGCCAATCACCGCTCCTTTCCACAGCAAGTACCTTGCGGCGGCCACGGATCTGATCGACAACGACTTGCGCGATGTGGATATTGACTCGTCGTCCCTTGATATCGCACTGTACGATACCCATACTGGCAAGGACGTGCGTGATGGCGTCAAGGGCAACATTGTACCCACCTTGATTCGCCTTATCACACGGGATCCCGTGCATTGGGAGAAGGCGACAGCGTTCCCCGAGGCTACCCACGTTTTGGACTTCGGACCTGGTGGCATCTCTGGCATTGGTATCCTCACGAGTCGCAACAAGGACGGAACCGGCGTTCGTGTCATCCTCGCTGGAGCTGTCCAGGGCACTGTCCCCGAGGTCGGATACAAGTCGGAACTGTTCGACCGTGACGAGGAGAATGCTGTCAAGTATGCTATTGACTGGGTCAAGGAGTTCGGTCCCAAGCTGGTCAAGACTGCGAGTGGCCGCACATACGTTGACACCAGGATGAGCCGACTGCTTGGGCTCCCCCCTGTGATGGTGGCTGGTATGACCCCAGCGACTGTCCCGTGGGACTTCGTCGCCGCTACCATGAACGCTGGCTACCATATTGAGCTTGCTGGTGGTGGCTACTTCGATCCTCGCATGATGACCACTGCCATCCGAAAGATCGAAGGAGCCATTCCTCCTGGCCGTGGCATTGGCGTTAACCTCATCTACGTCAACCCCATGGCGATGGCCTGGCAGATTCCTATGATTGGTCGTCTTCGAGCTGAAGGTGTACCCATCCAGGGCCTGGCTATTGGAGCTGGTGTGCCTTCCATCGAAGTTGCCAACGAGTACATCCAGACTCTTGGCCTCAAGCACATCTCATTCAAGCCCGGTTCCGTCGATGCTATCCAGGCCGTGGTAAACATTGCTAATGCCAACCCTACCTTCCCTGTTATGCTGCAATGGACTGGCGGCCGTGGTGGTGGTCATCACTCTTTCGAGGATTTCCATCAGCCCATGCTTCAGATGTATCCCCGTATTCGCCGAGCTGAAAACATCATTCTCATTGCCGGCTCTGGTTTCGGTGGTGCTGAGGACACCTACCCCTACATCACTGGCGAGTGGTCGAAGAAATTCGGCTATCCGCCCATGCCTTTCGATGGCTGCATGTTTGGCAGTCGCATGATGGTCGCTAAGGAAGCACACACAAGCCCTGATGCTAAGAAGGCCATCATTGCCGCTCCTGGTGTTGATGACTCCGAATGGGAAAAGACCTACAAGGGTCCGGCCGGAGGTGTCCTTACCGTGCGCTCTGAGATGGGTGAGCCGATTCACAAGTTGGCGACCCGTGGTGTCCGCTTCTGGGCCGAGATGGACCAGAAGATTTTCAGCCTTCCCAAGGAGAAGCGCGTTGCTGAGCTGAAGAAGAACCGTGACTACATCATCCAGAAGCTCAACGATGATTTCCAAAAGGTCTGGTTCGGTCGCAACAAGGCTGGAAAGGCGGTCGACGTCGATGAGATGACCTACGCCGAGATTGTCCGTCGCATGGTTGAGCTCCTCTACGTCAAGCACGAATCCCGCTGGATCGATCCCACTTATATCCGCCTCACGGCCGACTGGATCCAGCGCGTTGAGGAGCGCTTCACGCAGACCACGGGCAATCCGTCTGTCCTGCAGAACATGGCAGACTTGAAGGAGCCGTTTGAGACTGTCGAGCGCGTTCTGGCCGCTTATCCCGAGGCTGAGACTCAGATCGTCAACGCCCATGATGTCGAGCACTTCCTTCTTCTCTGTCTCCGGCCTATCCAGAAGCCCGTACCTTTCGTCCCTGTATTTGACGACAACTTCGAGTTTTACTTCAAGAAGGATTCTCTCTGGCAATCCGAAGATGTCCAGGCCGTGCAGGGCCAGGATGTTGGCAGAACCTGTATTCTTCAGGGCCCTGTCGCCGTCAAGTACTCGACCGTCATGGATGAGCCTATTAAGCAAATCCTTGACGGCATCCACAATGGTCATATTGCCGGTCTCACGCGCGACATCTACGGTGGTGATGCTAGCCGAATCCCTACCGTAGAGTACTTCGGTGGTAGGGTTACGGAGGCCGAGATCCCCGTTGACTTGGACTCCCTCACGGTGTCCTATGACACGCACAAGAACACTTACCGCTTGTCTTCATCGGCCACGGCCGCTATGCCCCCGTTGGAATCTTGGCTGGCCCTTCTAGCGGGTCCCAAGCGCAGCTGGCGCCATGCCCTTCTGCTCTCCGACGTCATTGTCCAGGGTCAGAAGTACGAGACCAACCCCATCAAGAGGATTTTCTCCCCAACCAAGGGCCTCTTCGTCGAGATCCAATACCCCAACGAACCCCAAAAGACAGTCATTATTGTCAGGGAGCAGCCGAGGCACAACCATTACGTGGATGTCATCGAGGTCAAACTTGATGGTCCCAACGAGATTGTTGTCAACATGATTAAGGATACCACCGCCCTCGGCAAGCCGGTTCCTTTGCCTCTGAAGTTCACGTATCATCCTGATGCCGGCTATGCCCCCATCCGAGAGGTTATGGAGGGCCGTAACGACCGCATCAAGGAGTTCTACTGGAAGGCATGGTTCGGCGACGAAGCCTTGGATCTTGATGCGCTCGTCACCGCCAAGTTTGACGGTGGCCAGGCTACCATCACCGGGGAGGCGATCAACGACTTCATCTATTCCGTTGGCAACAAGGGCGAGGCTTTCGTTGATCGGCCTGGCAAGATCATGTACGCGCCCATGGACTTTGCCATCGTCGTCGGATGGAAGGCCATCACCAAGCCCATCTTCCCGCGCAAGATTGATGGTGATCTGATCAAACTCGTCCACCTCTCCAACGAGTTCAGGATGAAGCCTGGTGCGGAGCCTCTTAAAAAGGGCGACGTAGTGTCTACCACTGCCCAAATCAACGCCGTCATCAACCAAGAGTCCGGCAAGATGGTTGAGGTCTGCGGTACCATTGTTCGTGATGGCGAGGCCGTTATGGAAGTGACCTCGCAATTCTTGTACCGCGGCGCTTACACCGATTATGAGAATACCTTCCAGCGCAAGCTTGAGACTCCTGTCAAGGTTCACCTCGCCACCAGCAAGGATGTCGCCGTTCTCCGATCCAAGCAGTGGTTCATGGCCGACGAGATGCCCCAGAACATTGAGCTCCTCGGCCAGACCCTGACGTTCCGTCTGCAGAGTTTGGTGCGATTCAAGAACAAGGATGTCTACAGCAGCGTCGAGACTCGAGGCCCTGTCCTTCTTGAGTTGCCTACCAAGGAGATCATTCAAGTGGCTAGTGTTGACTACGAGGCCGGCCTATCGCATGGCAACCCCGTCATCGACTATCTCAGCCGCAACGGTGTTCCCTTGGACCAGCCGGTTCATTTCGAGAACCCTATTCCTCTGAGTGGCAAGACTCCTCTCCAGCTTCGCGCTCCCGCCTCGAACGAGAATTACGCTCGTGTCTCGGGTGACTACAACCCTATTCACGTTTCTCGTGTCTTCTCCAACTACGCCAATCTCCCTGGAACCATCACTCATGGAATGTACTCCAGCGCTGCCGTGCGTAGTCTCGTCGAAACCTGGGCGGCTGATAACAATATTGGCCGAGTCAGGAGCTTCCACGCCTCGCTGGTCGGCATGGTCCTTCCCAACGATGACATTCAGGTCAAGCTTCAGCACGTTGGTATGGTAGCTGGTCGCAAGATCATCAAGGTCGAGGCCAGCAACAAGGATACTGAGGAGAAGGTCTTGTTGGGTGAGGCCGAGGTTGAGCAGCCCGTCACCGCCTACGTCTTCACCGGCCAGGGCTCTCAGGAGCAGGGTATGGGTATGGACTTGTACGCAAGCAGCCCCGTCGCCAAGGACATTTGGGACCGTGCTGACAGGTACCTTCTCGACAACTACGGTATGTTTACTTGTCCACTTCTAGTATGTGATCTCATCGCTAACTTCAATGCTCAGGCTTCTCCATCACCAACATCGTGAGGAACAACCCCAAGGAGCTCACCATCCACTTTGGTGGTCCTCGCGGAAAGGCCATCCGCCAGAACTACATGGCTATGACCTTCGAGAGCGTATCCAGCGACGGCACCGTCAAGTCTGAGCGCATCTTCAAGGAGATCGATGAGACCACCACCTCGTACACCTACCGCTCGCCCACCGGTCTTCTCTCGGCCACTCAGTTCACTCAGCCCGCCTTGACGCTCATGGAGAAGGCCAGCTTCGAGGACATGAAGTCGAAGGGTCTGGTGCCTCGTGACAGCACTTTCGCCGGACACTCGCTCGGTGAATACTCGGCCCTTACTGCCCTTGCGGATGTTATGCCGATTGAGAGCTTGGTGTCGGTTGTGTTCTACCGTGGTCTGACAATGCAGGTCGCGGTCGAGCGTGACGCTGCGGGCCGCTCGAACTACTCGATGTGTGCCGTTAACCCTGGCCGTATCTCCAAGACGTTCAACGAGCAGGCACTTCAGTATGTTGTCGACAACATCGCTGAGGAGACTGGATGGCTCGTTGAGATTGTCAACTACAACATTGCCAACATGCAATACGTCTGTGCCGGTGATCTTCGCGCCCTCGACACTCTTACTGGCGTGACCAACTTCCTCAAGCAGCAGCAGATCAATGTCGAGGAGATGAAGGGCAATATCCCTGAGGCTAAGGATGCTCTCCGGAAGATTATCCGCGGATGCGCCGACGCTACTCTTCGCAAGCCTCAACCCGTCGAACTCCAGCGAGGCTATGCCACCATTCCCCTCCGGGGCATTGATGTACCCTTCCACTCGACCTTCTTGCGGTCTGGTGTCAAGCCGTTCAGGTCTTTCCTCCTCAAGAAGATCAACAAGACCACGATCGACCCGGCCAAGCTTATCGGAAAGTACATCCCCAACGTGACCGCCAGGCCATTCGAGTTGACCAAGGAATACTTCGAGGACGTTTACAAGTTGACCAACTCTCCTCGCATCGGCCATGTGCTGGCCAACTGGGACAAGTATACGCAAGATGACGCGGACAGTGATGACTCCAACAGTGGTTCCGAGACTCGGGCCCTTAACGGAGTGGAAGTTGAGCAGGCCGGTGCTGGGGCCGCCGCTTAAAGGGTGTGGTTATCCTCTCTCAACACACCCTTTTTAATGATAAAAGCATTTGGGAGCGCGAAAATGGAAGGGGATCTGGGGGACTCGAGTCAAAAAAGACGGATATACAGTTTTATTTTCCTCTTGGTGCCCAGGCAGCGGTTGAAAGGGAGCCGTCTGTCTTGTGGTCGACCAAGTGTTTTCATGCCATGTTTATTCCTGTCTCGTTTTTTTTTTCTTCTCTCTTGCTTGGTTCTTGGGTGGGCTTGGTTTAATCTGGCATTGATAGACTTGTTTGATGTATGACTGTATTTCTTTCTCTGTTCTTCGCTTAATCAATTGTTGAATTATTTCTCTGGGCTTGCAATGAAGTGGCGATCGGATGCTGCTTTGGTGAAGACTGAGTGTTTCCATGTTTGTCCTGGGTTGTGCCTCGTTTCAGACCGGCCACCATCGTGCACATAGTAAGGAAAGCCCCTGACACTACTAGGCGTAAGTTTGAGTCGACGAACTAAATCCCAACCTCGTAACTTAACCAATTCCAAGCCCATGTTACCGTGGCCAAGCTTGGCTCTCTTTCCAACTTCCTAGGTGAGCCTTTTATGACCGAGCGGGAGTTGTGCTGCAGGTCATCTTCCAGGCAGAGCTTCAGTCCGCGACGGAACTGTCCTGGTGGGCGGGCGGCAGATACCGATGGGAAGGGACCGACATCCAGGAACCCAAAGCTAGGTAAGTTTGCGAGCTGAGAGGCAAACGCCGGGCCCTGATTTTCGGCGTTGGCCGCTCTTCCGGGTCTAACCAAAACGGATTAGGTGCAGCCGCAGGCCAAGGAGAGATCAACAATTGATTCTTGACCACATCAGTGCTTATCGACACACTCTACGAAGTATTGTCTGATGCATTAATAGACCACCTCCCACGCCTGCCACCCCCAACCTCAGCTCGCCACAAGACTCAACTTCACTTATCTCCTTCTTCAACCGGTGCTTTGAATTCTCTACTTATATCCCTCTTCAATACTCTTAAGTTTTCGAAAAGGACAGGATTTAGAAAAGAAAAGAAAAAATAAGGGGAAACGATGACCGTCTCCAAGAACCAGCTCTTTCTGGGCACCTTTATCCATTCAAAGACGCGGGACCAGCTGGAATATCTTATCGATACAGCGGTCTGTGTTGATAACGAGGGCACTATCGTCGCCGTCGAGAAGGACTGCGATCGGGATGCTGCCGAGAGGATCTTGTATCCTCGGCTGGGTTGGATTGCAGAGAGTGTGGATGTGAGGGTCTGTAAGGAGACAGAGTTCTTCTTTCCAGGCTTCATTGGTAAGTTTTACTATCCCTTGCCTAATGAAGCGGATGATTCGGGATTGGACCCGATACTGCTCTCCTGGGGACATTTTCACCTTCTTTGCCTTTTTTTTTTTTTTTTTTTTTTTTTTTTTTTTTTTTTTTTTTTTTTTTTTTTTTTTTTTTTTTTTTTTTTTTTTTTTTTTTTTTTTTTTTTTTTTCTCCTTTCTTCTCCCTCTCCCTCCTTTCTTTCT
>Ga0164243_10016484_pt1 | contig 10137 bp, 8 predicted proteins | sample OricompcompostOP_FD_108781 | JGI IMG/M metagenome (GOLD analysis project Ga0164243, IMG submission 108781) | Organic Plus compost microbial communities from Emeryville, California, USA - Original compost - Organic plus compost (OP) | ecosystem: Engineered > Solid waste > Mixed feedstock >... | reverse complement strand
TGCGGCGGCGGCCGTCAACTGTTCAGCATGACTTTCCTCGATCAGGAGGAACTGGCGGCTGGAGCTATCCTGATCGAACGGTCCCCACACTGCGTCCGTCGGCTGAGTGCGGGAGCCAATTTCCGGCGATGCCCGGCGGCTGGCGGTAAAATGCGCGCGGGTCCTACTGATGTTCACACAATTCGCTCGCGCCTAGTTGCGAAAATCGATTCCGGTTTGGGCGAGCCCGTCCAGTGTCGCGACCGTGTCGGCCTGCGGCATGAAGGCTACGGCCCAGACTTCGTAGGTCTGCGTACGCGTGGTTCTGACCTCGTTGAATCCTGCCGCCAAAAGGTCGCTGGCGAGAAGCTCCTGCGTAAAAGCAGTGCCATGCCGCATCGCCGTTCGTCGCTGAGCGATAGCAGCGCCATGTCCGTAGATCATGTCGAGCGGGGTGATGGGGCCAGCTGGCGACGTGTAGATGACATCGTTGATGCGGCCGTCGAGAATGAATTGCGCCACCGCTTCGATGTCCGGACAACGGATCAGCGCGAAGCCGGAGGGCAGGAGAACGCGGGCAAATTCCGAAAGGGCTTGCGGCACTTCGTGCCGCGCAAGATGCTCGACGATATGCGATGCCCAGATCGCATCGCAGCTTGTATCGTCGACACTATCTTGAAGGTCGGTGATCGAAGCGAGTATGTCTGGCTGATAAATCGGATCTATGTCGCAGCGGATTTCGTTCCACGCGCCGCGCCGAAAGAATTCGTGCAGCCTTGCGGGCGAGCGAGGGCCGCAGCCTACATGAAGAATATTGGGAACCCTGCCTGGCCTCGCACGCGGCGCCTCGAAGGCCGGTTCACGCTGTTCCTGCCGGCCTTTTGGGAGCGACGTTGGCGACGCTGTATTGCCACTCGACGACTCGAATATACCGGGATCGAAGGTTGCGGGCGCGGCGGGAGCCGGCACCTTTCTGAGCGGTCGCGTCGTGAGCATGGCATCTCCTGCGTTAGCGGGTCGTAGAGACGCTAATGGCTAATGGCTTAACAATCCGTCGTGCGATGTGCCGTTGGAAGTAAGTCAAATTGAATGCAATTGCGATCGCGCTGGCTCACGACGTCTGAAGCGCTGAATGTGTTCCACGAGGCGTCGGCAGCGGACGCAAGCTTTGTGCCGTGGAGTTGCGTGCGGAGTTGCCGAATACATTCTGCAAGGCCGGAGTTGTGGCTTTTTTTGCGAGGATATCGCGGAAAACGGGCAGGCTACACCGTTCAAAGGAATATTCGCGTGCAATAGTCTGCCGGCCCTCGCGCCGGATAGCGCGATATTTATCCGGAGCCGCCAGTGCATCGATCAATTGTTCGGCGAGCGCCGCGGTATCGAAGAACGGCACCAGAATGCCGTTGCGGCCGTGCTCGATGACCTCACGCACCGGTGCGGTATCGGACGCAACCACGAGACTCTCAAGCGCGAGGGCTTCCAGCAGCGACCACGACAGCACGAAAGGATAGGTGAGATACGTGTGAACGCGTGATACGCGCAGCAGCGCGAGGTATTGCCGATAGGGGAGCGTGCCAAGGAAGTGAATGCGTGACAGATCGACGTGGGAGCCGATTTCGTTCAGCATCGCTTTTTTCCATGTCCCACCGACCGATGGCGCGGCGCCATAGGAGACACCAGTACCACCGACAATATATACCTGCGCTTTCGGTCGCGCCTTGAGAATTGCAGGAAGCGCACGCATGAAGACATGAAAGCCGCGGTACGGTTCCAGGTTTCGTGCCGCGAAAGTGAGTACTTCATCGCCGGTTGTGAGCGGCGCCGGAAGTTTTTGATGCGTGAACGTCGTACGTGCGGGACGGAGGGTCTCGGTGTCGATTCCGTCGTGAACCACGCGAATTTTGTGTCTGTATTCCTGTGGAAATTGTTCTCGTTGCCAGTGAGTCGGTGCGACGCAGACGTCGGCATCGGTGAGGCTTAACAGCGCCGTTGCATTACGGAGCGCGATTCGCGTGAGGCCGTCGATGCCGAACTGGCCGAACTCCGGATCAAATCCCACATCGGTACCGGTCGTGCGATAGTAGAATTCGCAATAGACGCATATCTGCGCGTTTGGAAATATTTGCCGTAGCGGCAAAGCCTCGCCCCAACCGGGATGGACGAAGATGGTCTCAGGCGCCATGCCCGACAGCTTCAGGATGTTGGCGGCGTAGATGACCTGTTCGGCCCTTCGGCATTCTATCTCGAAACGCCGCGCATAAGGATGAATGTGGTCCAGGCCGTTGCTCGGGCATGAATAGCGTTGCAGCGTGACGCGCGGCATTGCCGTAGCCGTATCGGAGCCGATTGCAAAGACGCGATAACCCGGCTGGTCAGTAAGCCATTTTGCCAGATGCCTGAATTGGCCAGGAAAGTTGTTGTGAATGAAAAGAATGTCCGCGGGCGTGTTCATGAGGTACGTTCTGTATTGCTGTATTGCTCAAACGAAAACAAAGACTCATCGTCGACATAGGCGGTGAGGCGCACCGGGTTGATGAAGTCCTCTATCGTTGGCGATGGGAGCCCCGGCGCATCAGCTGTCGTGGCAGCAGCAGCCGTAACGGAGACAAGAGTTGCCAAATGACGCTGTGAAAAAATGCAGGCCACGGCCAGATCGATCGCGAGGAAGCTGTCTTTGGCAAGCAGCGCAGCGCGCGTTCCGGACAGCGTGTTGAATTGATCGCGACTTACGGTAAAAGATCGTCCGGTTTCTCCGCTGGGTGTGCGGCCTAGGCGTATCGGAGTTAGTACGCCTGCGATGAGCAGCTGAGCCGCAGCTTGCTGGAGCAGCTGCTTTCCCTCTTCGAGCCGGCGAAGCATGGCCGCGATGGCGGCGACCTCCGGGCTGGGCTGGCCTTGGTCTGCAAACAGCGGACGCCCCTGTTCATCTTTGTGAGGGAGGTTGACGGCCATTTCGATGTTACCTGCAGATCCGCTCGGCAACCGAAACGGCAGAGAGCGCAATGCTATTGGCAAATAACCTTTCTGCCATTGTCCGTTGGGTCCGATCACGGGATTGCGCTGGAATCGCTGATCGATGATTGCAACCACGCGGGGGCGATCGCTAATGCAGTCGATCGCGATGGGGAGGCATGACGATGTCAGCAGAAGCTCGCTGTCCGAAATCGGGATTTGCGAAACCTGTTGAGCGAAGGCGAGCGATGCTGGCTTATGCCACACAGGGGGCAAGACATCTGCAATGGGTTTGAATTGGATCGGTTCGCTGTTCATTCCAGCCTAGCTCGCGGTGCCGGTGCGGGAGGAGCTTCGCTGGTGCGCTGCCTGCACCAGATTGCCGGCCCTAAATAGGGAAATGCGGTGCGCGCCCAGGAACAGGGCACCGGCAGCTCCGAATTGCACCAGAAATTGCTGAATCGGCGGCTGTCCGAATGCGGTCTGCCGGACGATCAGCATGCCGTCGATCCGCAGCTGCTCGTCGGCGACCTTAAAATCGAGCGGCCATGGCTCGAACAGGTCGTTAGTGGCCAATGCGTCTGTCATCTCGTCGGTAAGATCTCGCGCCTCGACATAGGCTTGCACCGCCCGCAGCCTCATCTGCGCGCCGCGGCCGGGCCGTCCGTCCGGCAGAAGGATCGGAGCACCGATGTCGGTCGGACGATCCGCAACCGTGTCGTCGAAATGGCATTCGTTCGGATCTGCGTTCGGCTCCGGTGAAGCCACCGCGAATGGAAAAGCGCGCAATACCAAAGGCAACGAGCCGACGTTTTCGGGCGAGCCCGCGGGCTGGCAGCTGCCGTCTTCACGCAGGCTTCTCAGCACGACTAATTCCGGACGTGTTGCGCTCGATTGCCAGCAAATCGGAAACCAGGCAGCGAGTGCAAGCGCTTCAATGTGAACGATGGGCACGAGCTGAAGTTCACGCACCGCAGCATAGGAGACCGGCGCATATATTCGCTTGCCGCCATGAGCGCTGCCGAGCGGTGTGATATTTTTATAGAAATCCCGCCGATTTGATTCCATCGGTTGCGCTTCTCCTTGCAAATATCTGCGCAAAGGAATCGCGTCGAGCACGACAACTTATGTATGCGCGCATGCGTGTTTTAGCCCGCGGCGGTTTCACTTTGCTGGAACAATCTCATCGCATCTTTGTGGTATCGCGTACCTTGCTTTAACTACGAAAAGGATTGTGCGCGCGGACCCATTGTGCCGCCATGGTTGTTGCGCACAGATCGTGGGGACACTTGCCGCATGCTTGTGAACAGTGTTCGCAAGAGAGCATGGCGCGCAATGGATGTAGCGATGGAAGTGTGAATGGCGGACTGGCCCAAAAGTACGCTCGCGGACCTGTTAAGGCCCTACAGGCGCGGCTTTGCCGCGCTGATTTTCTTCAGTTTCTTCACAAGTCTTCTCTATCTCGTGCCATCCGTTTACATGATGCAGCTGTCAGAGCGCGTGATGTTGAGCCGCAACGTCATGACGCTGGTATTCCTGACCGGAATCGCGATCTTTTTGCTGTTGATGACGACAGTACTGGAATCGGTGCGCAGCCGCACGCTGCGGCGCATCAGCATTGACCTCGACGCTCGCATCGGACGGCGGGTTTTCGACACGCTCAACCGAAAATATCTCGATATGAAGGGAGCATCGAAAAGCCTGATACTCAGCGATCTCAACACGTTTCGGGATTTTATGGGCGGGCCGTCCATTCTTTATCTGTTCGATCTCGTTTGGGTACCGATGATCGTGGCCGTGATGTTCGTGATTCACGTTTATCTCGGCTTGGCGATGCTGATCGTGACGGCCGTGACTGCGGGGTTGACCATCGCCAACCAGCGCATTGCTGCCGAGGACATGAAGCGCTCCCAACTCGCTTCGACCAAAAGCCAGGAGTTTGCCCGCGCCGTAGCGAGCGGCGCTGATGTGGCGCGGCCGCTTGGAATGCTTGGCGTGCTCACTAACCGATGGCTGGCCGCGCATCACGAGGCGCTTGGCTGGCAGTTCGCGGCCAACGAACGCGCGGAGTGGGTAACGGGCGCTTTGCGTTTCATGCGTAATTCGCAGCAAATTATTCTGATGGTTGTCGGCGTCTCGCTGTTCCTGATGCAGGAAATCAACCCGGGCGCGGTTTTTGCGGTGGTGTTCATCGGGATCAGGGCGGTTGGTCCCGTGACGGCCGTTGCGGCAAGCTGGCGATCTATTTTGAGTTTTCTGGGGGCTGCGGAGCGCCTCAACTACGTGTTGTCTAATCAACCGCCCGACGCCAAGCGGATGTCGCTGCCGCGTCCGGCCGGCAATGTTTCGGTATCGCGCGTTATCCTGATGCCGCCGAATTCCGAAACCGCCGTGCTTAACGACGTGACTTTTTCCGTCCGCGCCGGCAAGCTTCTCGGCGTTGTTGGTCCGAGCGGTGCCGGGAAATCGTCGCTTGCACGGACGCTCGTCGGCGTATGGCGTCCGCGCCGCGGCAACGTCACGATCGACGAGCACGATTTGGCGCACTGGGATCAGGACGAATTGGGGCGATATATCGGCTACGTTCCTCAAGAGATCGAATTCTTTCCGGGCACTCTCGCGGAAAATATTTCGCGATTTCGCGACCCCGAGACGATCGATTTCGAAGCGGTGCTCGAGGCAGCAGAGCTTGCCGGCGTCCAGGATATTATTCAGGCGCTGCCGGAGGGCTACAATACGAACGTCGGACCTGGCGGCCACGTCTTTTCCGGTGGTCAACGGCAGCGCATCGCGCTGGCGCGGGCGGTCTATGGCAATCCAAGCTTTGTTGTGCTGGATGAGCCGAACGCTAATCTCGACGTCGCCGGCGAACAAGGCTTGAGCCGCACCCTTACAATGATGCGCGATCGCGGCGCGACGGTCGTGCTTATCACTCATCGGCTCAACATGCTTCAGTACTGTGATGACGTTCTGGTCATGAGCGCTGGTACAGTTCAAGCCTTTGGTGCGCGAGACACGATTCTGGGGCGTTTGCCCGCATACCGGCCTGCAGCCCCGGTTCCGCTTGAGGCGGTGGCGCGATGACACTGGTGCCAAGTCAGCAACAGACGCCGACGGCCTTTGTGCCGCCCCTGGCCTCGTCGGATTGGCGGCGCGTAATACGGCTCGGCCATGCCATTCTGGCGGGGTCGCTCGGATTTTTCCTGCTCTGGGCGTTCCTGGCAAGGCTCGACGGCGCCGCCGTTGCACCTGGCGTTGTCTCTGTTGAGAGCAATCGGAAGACCATCCAGCATCTCGAAGGGGGCATTATCCGCGATCTGCTCGTGCGCGACGGCGATCTCGTGCAGGCGGGCCAAGTCTTGGTGAGGCTCGATCCGACAAAGACCGAGTCTGCGGGCGACCTCTATCGCAACCAATTAGCCATTCAGCTTGCGCAGGAGGCCCGGTTGATCGCCGAGCGCGATATGCTCGATACCGTCGCGTTTCCGAAGGAGGTGATGGATCTCGCCGGCATCGACATTATCGGCCGCAGCATCGAGGATCAGAAACGGCAGTTCAGGGTTCGTCGTGATGCTTTGAATCAGGCTGTTGACGTTGCAACGTCGCAGATCGGACAGGCGACCAACGAGTCCGAGCAGAACGCGATCGACAACCGAACCGCGAAAGCAACGTTGGTCAACGTCAAGAAAGAACTCGAGATCGTCCGTGGACTCTTTGAGAAAAACCTCGTTGCGCTGCCGCGGGTGTCTGCCCTGGAGCGCGAGCAATTGCGGCTCGAAGGCGTCATCGAGAATACAGATGTCGGGATCACGAAACTCAAGGAAAAAATTCAAGAATACACCCTGCGGCGCGATCAGCTCAAACAGGACTACCGCAAAGACGCCGCCGACGAGTTATCCGATCTCCAGAAGTCCATTGCCGAGCTTCGCCAGCAAGTCATTGTCGCGACCGATGCACAGCGCCGCATTGATGTGCGCGCGCCGATTACCGGCGTCGTTCAGCAATTGCGGATATTCACGGTAGGCGGGGTCGTCAAACCCGGCGACGCGATCCTGGATATCGTGCCACTGTCGGACAATCTCGTTATCAGGGCGCGGGTTTCCCCGCTCGACGCCGATCGCGTGACGTCTGGAATGAAGGCGGAAATTCGCTTTCCTTCTTTCCGTACGCTGGGGCTGCCGGTCATCAATGGCAGTGTCCAAGCGATATCGCACGATCGCCTTGTCGACGATTCTACCAAGGAACCGTACTTCGACGCGCAGATCAACGTTGACCGCAAAAGTTTGCCGGAAGTGATCGTAACCAAACTCTCTGCCGGCATGCCGGCCGAGGTTGTGATACCGACGGGCGAGCGGACGGTATTCGCCTATCTGGTTACGCCGCTGATCGAAAGATTCGGCACCAGCATGCGCGAACGCTGACCGCGTTCGCTTCCGCGCGCTTTTCAAAAAATCATTCTATCTCAACGGCGAGCGTCACGACCGCTCAAATCACTGCGCATTTCGCCGTAATTTTCAGACGAAAAGTTTTTGAAATTTCTCGACGCGATAACGCGGTGATCGTGAATCAATAGCGCATAAAACCGATCTCGAGGCGTAATAGTTTGTTTATCCGTGAAATCACGATGCGATAGCCAAGTGCGTTTAACTCCGTATTGTTGAAGCCAAGAACGCGTGAGCGAAGTGCGGACAATGTACCGTTCGCTTCTGTTGCGTCACACTTCTCAAGCTAGGGGCTGATCCGTGGTGAGCGTCACAAGAAAGTCTGGGTCTCGCGAACGTAGCCATACAATGATCGTCGGGGAGGGCTCTTACCTGCTCCGATACGTGTCGGCTGGAGCGCCGAACCATCCGCCAGTCGTGCGCGTGAAGGCATCGCCAAAAGACGGCAAGGGCGTCTCGCTTGTGCCGGTCACCGACGATCTCGGCCGCGGCCTGCGTTCTCCCGGCGATTATATGCTCGTGCACGCCAAACGCACCGGCGCGATCGACCTCACGGTATCGAATAGGCCGAATGGATCGCTCGAAGCTGAGGTGAGGCTGGAACGGATTGCGGCGGTCAGCGACACGCGCAAAAAGATTTCCGGCCGTGCGCCGGCGGCTGCCGTGACGGCCGCCCCTGCGACCGCCCCGATGAGAGTGGCGGCCAAATATCCCGAGGCGGACGTCGAATTCCTTGCGCATGTTTCCCACCGCGGCGACGTGCTCTTGGGGCACGGCGAATGGATTTGCGGACCGGATTGCCCGATGCCGATCGAAGGCATCGAGATCAGGTGGCTGAACATGCCTGCGGGCGTCAGCCTGGGCTATGAGGTAGCGGCAGGTGTCCGGCGGCGCGAGCGGTCGCGCGAGATGCAGGCCGGCCAATTCGCCGGCAGCCGGGGCGAGGCGACGCCGCTCGTCGGCATCAAGCTGCGCCTGTTGGGGCCGAGCGCAACCCAGTACGAGCTCGTCGCGGATGCGCTGTTCCTCGGTTCGCAGATCGATTCCCGATCGGGACAGGAAATTTTCTTTGCCGGAGCGACCGGTCGCGAACCTTTGGTCGGTTTGCGGCTGTCGATCGTCACGCAACAAGGTTCGTCGAGATCCGAGAGAGCAATCGACGGCGAAGTAGCCAGGCACGGAATGGCGAAAAGCGGCGCCGTAAAGACAGAGGCAATGAAGAACGACATGACCAGGAAATTCGGCCCGCTGGTCATGAAGCAAGTCGGAGATGTGCGGGTCTATCGGCCGGCGCGAGGTTCAGCGTCGTAACTTCAAGCGGCTGTCACGAAGTGGCGGTCATCAGGTGACCACTAGGAGCGTTATGACCTTAACAGCATGGGGAGATAAGTAATGGCAACTTACGATCTGACGCGTACGGAGCTTGATAGCCTGTTGAGCACAACAGGCGGTGTAACCGACCCGGACATTCGTCAGGAAGTGATTGCAACCCTGGAAGAAGTGGGGGTTTATAGCGGACCGGATTCGACGGCAGATACTGTTGTCGTCGACGACGGAGTTAATCCCGATGATCCCAATGTGATCGTCTACACCGACAATGTCAGCGGTCCGATCGGCGGCATTCCCACCGATCCGACAGCGCTGGTATTTGCGACGGATGACGGCGTGATCGCCAGTATCGACGGCTCTGGCGAGAAAATCGTCGTGTCTGGAGATGGAGACGATGTGTTCTTCATGTCCGGTGACAGCAGCGACAAGATCTTCAGTGGCGGCGGTGCTGACATCCTTTCGGCTGGCGTCGGCGACGACACGGTCTATGGCGGTGCCGGTGACGATGTCGTTTCCGGCGGCGCGGGAAGCGATGAGGTCCACGGTGACGGCGGTGCCGACACGCTTTATGGCGATGGCGGTAGCGACACCATCTTCGGCGGAGCCGGCGGCGACTTTGTTGACGGCGGAGCCGGCAACGACACGCTGTTCGGCGACGAAGGTGCCGACACCATTCTCGGCGCGGCGGGCGACGACACGCTCAGCGGCGGGCTTGGCGATGACAGTCTCGTCGGCGGTGCCGGCGATGACAGCCTTCTGGGCGGCGCAGGTCAGGATACGCTGTTCGGCGGTGGAGGTGATGACACGCTGGTCGGTGGCGAGGGCAATGACAGCCTTGTCGGCGGCGGCGGGTTCGACAGCCTCAACGGCGGTGCCGGCGACGACATGCTGGTTGGCGGTGCCGGCGACGATACGCTGGTTGGCGGCGAAGGCAACGACACGCTCATCAGCAACGGCGGTGCCGACATGCTGCTTGGCGGTGCCGGCGACGACTCGATTGTCGGCGGTGCTGGCAGCGATACGATCAACGGCGGCTCCGGCAGCGACACGCTCGCTGGCGGTGGCGGTGACGATCTGTTCCTCGTTGGCTCCACGTTCAATGACACCGTTGATGGCGGCGCTGGCGATGACGCGCTCAGCCTGGCCGGACGCAACTTTGCTGATGCGACGGTCGATACAACGGCGGGCGTCACTACCGTCTCGTTCACGGATGGCTCGTCGGTTGAGACGGAGCATGTTGAGACCATCATCTTCGATGACAATGTCCTCAAGCTCTAAACTGGCAGCTTAAGATCGGGAGCGGGTGTTGTTGACACCCGCTCCTTTTTCCCTAAACGGGCTCACGGAGAGGACAATGTCGTCGGTTTACCACAAGCTTTTGGATGGTAATCTCACCCAGGATTGGTCGAATAGTTCACTACTGAACTCCACGGAC
>Ga0164243_10016483_pt1 | contig 10137 bp, 14 predicted proteins | sample OricompcompostOP_FD_108781 | JGI IMG/M metagenome (GOLD analysis project Ga0164243, IMG submission 108781) | Organic Plus compost microbial communities from Emeryville, California, USA - Original compost - Organic plus compost (OP) | ecosystem: Engineered > Solid waste > Mixed feedstock >... | reverse complement strand
GTAGTGACTGTCGGCACTGCGAATCCAGTATCGCGAGCGATCATCGATCAAGCCGCGAGACATGCCGCAACTGTCGAAGCTGTAGAAGTGCGCGACCTCGTCGCCTGTTTCGAAATCGACCAGTGCGATTCGATTCGCTGCATGCTCGCGCCGGCAGCGACGGATGAACTCCGCGCGGTCGCACAAGAATGCATCGATGATCTCGGATTGCGATGCTGAGTCCGGCAAGCTGCGCTCAGCGAGCAGATCGGAGTTGTAGCTGAAGGACCAACTGCGGGACGGGACGCCGGCCAAGCGTATTGCGCGGCCGGGAGCTAGTGCGAAGGGGCCGTAACTGAAGGTGTCCATGTTTCAGCCATCAGCGGAAGTCATATTCGAGACCATCTTCGCCGCGGTAGTGAACCGGCATGCCGGCCTCGTCACGCTCAAAGACTTCTTCGTCGCAAATGATCTGAACCGCGTAAGAGTCAGCGGTCATCAGACCGTCGATAACGGCTCCCGCGGATTCAAGGGCGTCGAAATCAGTCTCAGCAGCGAAGACGCCGACATCGATGTTGTTGATATAGACGCGGAACTTGTTCATTTGCGTTGCCTCCGGGGCAGTTCAGAGCTGGCGGGAGTGCCGCTCTGTTGTGATCAGTATAGCGCGATACGAGCTACTGTCAACGCCCAATTATGCAACGATAGGGTTTAGTAATTCACCTGGGCTTGTGTAAGTACAAACGTGCGGGTCTGATCCCGCGCATGCATAAGCGGCCTGGAATCCTTCAGTCACTCACTCGGCTCTCAGAGATGCATTTCGTGTATGCGTTTTTCTTCGCATACAAGGACGAGGTGTTCGTTAAAGTCGGGCAGAGTGCAGTGCCCTACAAGAGGCTACAGGCCATAACGCATGGATGCCCATTCCCCCTCACTCGGGCTGTGTTTTCGCAGATCGGCAGCAGCACTAATGCCAAGTCATTCGAGGCGGGGGTGCGATATGCACTCGACGCCTATCGGACGCGAGGCGAATGGTATTGCTTCGCAAATAGTGATGGGCATACGTTTAGCGCGGCGATACACAAAGTGTTCGCTCGCGTCACGGGCCGCAGGCTGTCGTGGTCGGAAATCGACGTCGACGAGTTCAACGCGATGCAGGCGCGCGCCGCGGAAAGATGGCTCGGCAGGCGCTGCGACAAGCCAGTTGCATCGCGTGTACAAGATGGGCTATTGTAGGGCTACTGCTGGTAGCTGCGCCCATTAGTAGCTCCATACCGCACCCTCCCAAGCCCCGCCCCGCGCGGGGCTTTGTTTTTTCGGAACCCGGCATGCCCCACCCCCTGCCCATTTCCCCGGCCGATGCGCTCCGGCGCATCGTAGGCCCGGCGAGCCAGTTATTGCCCTCGGTCCCGTGGGATGACCGGGCGCGAGTCATGGTGCTTGCCATCGCGTTGCAGGAGTCGGGCTTAGCAGCGCGCACGCAGGCGGAAGGTGGCCCTGCGAGGGGCCTGTGGCAATTCGAGCGCGCCGGCGTGCGCGGCGTGCTGACGCATCCGTCAAGTGCGTCCCATGCTCGTCGGCTGTGCGCTGCGCGTGCATGTCCGGCGAGCGAGTACAGCGTGTGGATCGCGCTCGCCGGCGATGACCTGCTTGCATGCGGGTTTGCCCGCTTGCTGCTGTGGACCGACCCAGCCCCGCTGCCGGCACTCGGCGACGCCGATGGCGCGTGGGCGTGCTACGAGCGCAACTGGAGGCCAGGGCGACCGCGCCCGGAGCACTGGGCGGCGAACTACGCCATGGCGCTCGATGCCGTCAGACAGGAAGACGTCACATGAGCGATCAGTCGCCGCCACGCAACTGGCAGTCAGTTCGTACTGTGCTAGAGGGCCTGATTTTGGCGGGCATCGTGTGGATGGCTAGCTCGATGCAGCAGCAGATCGTCAGTATTGCGAAGTTGCAGGAGCAGATGTCTCAGATGTCGGCGACCCTGGCCAATATCCCAGATCTCACGACTCGCGTCACAAAGGTCGAAATGCAACTCAATGAGTTGCAGCGTCGGCAAGAGTTGGACGACAAGTTCCGCGAGCAGCACGCCCAACAAGTCGGTATGAAGGGGTGGGTCAGATGAGTCCGACGATTCGCCCGCGCGTCAGCGCATTTTGGCGCGCGCTGAAGCCCTGGGTGCTGCTGCGGCTGCGTCAGCCCACGACCTACGCCGGATTGATCGTCAAGATCGCCGCCCTGGCTGGACTCGCGGTCACCGACTCATCTGCTGGCCAGATCGCCGAAGTTGTCGCTGTCCTGGTCGGCGCCGCGCTGGTGGCCTACGACCAGGGGGGAGGCGATCGACACCGGCCCGACGACAGCGACAAGGCGGGTGCGTAATGACTTGGCTTCTCAACGCTTGGAACGCGGCCAAGACTAGGGTCATTGCTGTCCTCGCAGCTATCGTCGCCGCCGGCGCGGCTTATCTTCTTGGCCGCAGGCAGGGCAGCTCATCTGCTACTGCCCAGATCGATGCTCAGCATCAGGCCCAGCAGGCCGAGAACAACGCGGCCGCTGCGCAAGCTGCAGCTGATCACGCAGAGGTGCGTCATGAAGTCGAATCCGATACCGCCACGCTACCGGACGCGCCGGCACAGCCGGTGGCTTCTTCCGATCCTGCTACCGCTGCTGGCAAGTTGCGCGACGAAGGCTGGACTCGTGACTGAGCCCGTAGTCAACGACAACGGCTGCAGCTGGGCCAAGCCCATCTACGTGAGCAAGATGGATGTGCTGACGGATGGCACGGCGCGGCAGATCAAGGATCACGATGAAGCGGGAGCTCGGATCTGCGGTTGGCGGCGTAAGCAATCTGCGGCGCAGAAGGGCAACTGATGTCTAGCAACGTCTACGGCTCGAAGTGGCGCGCCGCGCGAACGGCATGGCTGCGCGAGCACCCCCTATGCGAGATGTGCCGGCGGGCCGGACAGCTCACTGAGGGCACGGTGGTCGATCACAAGACCCCGCACCGGCTCAGGCAGGCGCAGGAGAGCGGGGACGCGAGAGCGATCCAGGCGTCCCTCAAGCTGTTCTGGTCGCGCTCCAACTGGCAGACGCTGTGCGCAGCGCATCACGACGCGACAAAGCAGCGATCCGAGCACCGCGGCTACGAGGCGGGATGCAACGAGGACGGGATGCCGGTCGACCCGGGGCATCACTGGCACGCCCCGGGCCGAACCTGAACAACCTGAACGTGAAGCTGAACAGATTCACGAAGATGAACGAAATGTTAAGGGTAGGGGGTCCAAAAGTTCAGGGCTCAGCCCTTGTGACCGGCCGCGCTCCTTTTTGTGCAGCGAGCCAGAATTCGGGGGATTTTTTGTGAGGGGCCGTGTCGCCACACCGGCGGAGGTCAAGCGCGCTCGCGGGACCCTGCGAAAGAGCAGGGAGAAGGCGGCTCCTGAACTGCCTGTTTCGGGCTATCAGGCGCCACCTGCGCACCTCTCGAAGGAGGAAAAGGCGCTGTGGAAGGTGTTCTGCACGCTGGCCGCCGAGATGCGTGTGCTGACGGAGGCGGATCTGCACACCCTGGAGCGGCTCTGCGGCTGCGCGGCTGAGGTCCGGCACCTCCACGCGGCCATTGCGGTGCAGGGGCACACGTACCAGACCGAAACGGGCCTGATCAAGGCGAATCCGGCAGTCGCCATGCTGGCAGACGCCGATCGGCGGCTCCTGGCGTACCTGACGCACTTCGGCATGACGCCCGCCGCGCGAAGCAAGGTAGCGGTACTTGGCAAAGATGGTCACGCGAACCCGGAAGAAGAGTTCTTCAACTGACCGGGCGACCGACTACGCCCGGCGGGTGGTGAATCGGGACATTCTCGCGGGTCCGGACATCCGAAACGCATGCAGTCGGCACCTGAAGGATCTGGAGGAGGGCGGCAAGCGGGGCTTGCGGTGGGATACTGCTTCGGCGGACCGGGCGATACGGTTCTTTGAGACGGTGCTGCGGCTGAATGGCGGTGAGTTCGAGGGCAAGCCCTTCATCTTGCTGCCGTGGCAAGCCTTCATCGTCGGTTCGCTGTTCGGCTGGAAGAAGGCTGACGGCTACCGGCGGTTCCGTGTCGCGTATGTCGAGTCCGGGAAGGGTTCCGGCAAGTCGCCGCTGGCGGCAGGAATCGGCATGTACGGCCTGGTTGCCGACAACGAGCCGCGTGCCGAGGTGTATGCCGCAGCCACGAAGAAGGACCAGGCGATGATCCTGTTCCGCGACGCGGTGGCGATGCGGGAGCAGTCGCCCGCGCTGAGGCAGCGCCTGAAGACCTCGGGCACGGGCGAGAAGACGTGGAACCTGTCCTACGAGGCGACGGGATCGTTCTTCCGGCCGATCTCGGCGGATGACGGTCAGTCGGGGCCGCGGCCGCACATCAGCCTGATCGACGAGGTGCACGAGCACAAGGACGACAAGGTCATCAAGATGATGCGCGCCGGCACGAAGGGCCGCCGGCAGGCGCTGATGTTCATGATCACCAACTCGGGGCATGACCGAACCTCGGTCTGCTACGACTATCACGAGTACGGCCGCAAGGTCGCGGCTGGACTCGTTGAGGATGACGCCTTTTTCGCCTTCATCTGCTCGCTGGATGAGGGGGACGATCCATTCAAGGATGAGAGTTGCTGGCCCAAGGCCAATCCGTCGTTCGGGTACACCTTCGGCGCGCAGTACCTGCGCGAGCTGGTGACCACGGCGCGGGGCATGCCCTCGCAGGAGAGCATCGTCCGGCGGCTGAACTTCTGCCAGTGGGTCGAATCGGCCTCGCCATGGATCCATGCGGACGCATGGCTTGCCTGCGAACACCCATTCGACATCGAGTCGCTGCGTGGGGAACGGTGCTACGGAGGGCTGGACCTTTCGGGGTCACGCGACCTGACGGCGTTCGCGCTGTACTTCCCGAGGGTGAAACGCGCCTTCGTGGAGTTCTGGACGCCAGGCGACACGCTGCTGGATCGGGAAAAGACGGATCGGGTCACCTACGACGTGTGGCGGAAGAAGGGCTTCATCCATGCGCCTGCGGGCAAGGCCGTGGACTATGGCGTCGTGGCACGGCGGATTGCGGAGTTGAGTGCGAAGTTCGACATCGCGGCCATCGCGTTCGACGCCTACCGGATCAAGTACATGGAGCCCGAGCTGGCGGGCGCCGGGGTCGACGTTGACCTGGTGCCCCACGGTCAGGGCTTTTACAAGGCGCAGGACTCGGGCTTGTGGATGCCTCGTAGCATCGAGCTGCTGGAAAAGGACATCGCCGAAGAGGCGATCCAGATCCTCCCGAACCCCTGCCTGCGCTGGAACGCGGCGAGTGCGGTGCTCGAAGCGGACAACAAGGACAACCGCATTTTTGCGAAGAAGAAGGCCACGGGCCGCATTGACGGCGTGGTGGCGCTGGCCATGGCGCGTGGCGCGGCCGAGGACTTGCCGGACGGCGGCGACATCGAAGGCTTCTTCTCCGCACCAATCATGGTGGGCATCTGATGGCACCCATTGTTTTCTTTCTGCTGCTGGTGGGCTTGGGCGCCACCTGCTGCGTCGGCGGCGTATTTCTGCTTGCGGGCGCTGGCTGGGCGCTCCTGGCTGCGTGTGGATGTTTCTGGAGCATGGCCTGGATCGTGCATCGAGGCATGCGAGGGCTTAGCGCGTGAACGCCCGACACGGCCTCCTCTCGGTCATCTCGCAAGGCATCACGCCGATCCGAAACACGGATCTCGTGCCCCAGGCCCGCGCTGGATTGACGAAGTGGCTTGGGCGCGCGGTTTACGCGACAACGGCCAGCTTCTGGGCGGACTGGTTCGGCGTGTCGTCCAGCGGCAAACCGGTGACCGTGGACTCGGTGTTGCAGCTGTCCACGGCCTGGTCGTGCGTGAGGCTCATCTCCGAGACGATCTCCACGCTGCCGTTGCGGCTGTACCGGCGGCAGGCGGACGGATCTCGGGTGAGGGCAACCGACCACCCGCTGTACCGGGTGCTCTGCCAGTCGCCCAACGCGGAGATGACGCCTGCACGCTTCATGTTGCAGGTCATCGCAAGCCTATGCTTGTGGGGCAACGCCTTCGTCGAGAAGGTTTATCTGGGCAGGAAGCTGGTGGCGCTGAATCCCCTCCTCCCGCAGGGCATGACGGTGAGCCGGCTGGAGACAGGGCAGCTGGAGTACCGCTACCGGGAGAGCGGGACGGAGCGCGTCATTCCCGAGACCGCGATGATGCATATCCGTGGCTTCGGCCTGGATGGCATATCCGGCATGCTGCCGATCAGCGCCGGCCGGCATGTCTTCGGGTCGGCAATGGCGGCGGATGAGGCGGCCGCGTCGGTCTTCGCCAATGGGCTGCAAGCATCGGGTGTGCTGTCGTCCGACCAAACCCTTACGCAGGCGCAGCGTGAAGCGCTCCGGGAAAATGTGGAGCGGTTCGCCGGGTCGAAGAATTCGGGCAAGTTGATGGTGCTGGAGGCGGGGCTGAAATACTCCGGCATCATGATGAACCCCGAGGCTGCGCAGATGCTGCAAACCCGGAGCTTCAGCGTCGAGGAGATCTGCCGCTGGTTCCGGGTGCCGCCTTTCAAGGTGGGCCACATGGACAAGGCGTCGAGCTGGGCCTCCAGTTCGGAGGCCCAGAACATGGCCTTCCTCACCGACTGCTTGCGGCCAATCCTGGTCAATGTCGAGCAGGAGCTGGTCCGATGCCTGCTCGGTCCGGAGGAGGTCGAGGGTGTCTACCCTGAATTCGCAGTCGAGGGCCTGCTTCGCGCCGACAGTGCGGGCCGGGCCGCTTACTACCATGCCGCGCTCAACGACGGATGGATGAGCAGGGATGAAGTCAGGCACCTGGAGAACCTGGGCAGCATCCTTGGCGGCGACACCTTCACGGTTGCGGTGAACCTGGTGCCACTGGACAAGCTGGGTCAGGAGGTCGCCACGGGCGACGCCCAGGCGAGATCCGCCATGGCCTCGTGGCTCGGCGTGGACCGTTTGGAAGCCAGCCTCAACGAGTTGGCCGCCGTTGTCAGGCGGACACAGCCCCTGCAGCAAGCCGCTTAGGAGTTCATCCGATGACGATCCGACACCTTCCGGCCCTGCCGGAGGCCTCCACGCGCCTGCGCGCCGCACGGTGCGACCTGACGCCCCAAGCCCTGGAGCGATGGGACCGGAGCATCACGGCAGCGGCTACTGGTGAGGCGAACACGATCTCCATCCTGGAGCCCATCGGGTCCGACCCGTGGACCGGGGAAGGGGTCACGGCCAAGCGCATCGCTGGTGCGCTGCGTGGCATGAGTGGGCCGGTGACCGTTGCCATCAACTCCCCGGGCGGCAACTACTTCGAGGGTCTGGCGATCTACAACCTGCTTCGCGGCTACAAGGGCGCGGTGAACGTGCAGGTGATCGGCGTGGCGGCTTCGGCCGCGTCGGTCATCGCCATGGCGGGTGACCGCATCGAGATCGCGAAGGCCGGCTTCCTGATGATCCACAACTCGGCGGCCGTGGCCGCCGGCGGTGCGGAGGATTTCCGCAGCCTGGCCGATACCCTGGATCAGTTCGATGCGGCGATGGCGGAGGTCTACGCCCAGCGCACGGGTCAGCCGGTGACCGCCATCCAGGCGCTTCTGGACGCCGAAACATGGATCAGCGGCCAGAAGGCCGTGGACGACGGGTACGCGGATGCTCTCCTGCCAGCCGATCAGGTACGCAAGGACGCCCGAGCCGCGGAACGCCACCAGATCGCGGCCCAGCGCCTCGATGTGATCCTTGCCCAGGCGGGCCTTTCACGCAGCGAGCGTCGCGCCCTCCTCAACGAATTTAAGTCCGGCATGCCTGGCGCTGCCGGACACGACGACACGCCCAGCGCTGTCGACTCCGGTACGCCTCGCGCTGCCGAACCCCCAGCCCCAACGGGCAAGCAACTCGCCGATGTCCAGGCCGCATTGCTGGCGCTGACGCTCGGTATCCCCCTATCCGTTACCGGAGAACCCGCATGAGCACCATGACCAACGAGCAGCTGTTCGAGAAAGTGACCGCCGCCTTGAACACGGCTACCGCGACTTTCGACAGCAGGGCCGAGGCCGCCTTGGCCGAGGCGAAGAAGTCCGGCGCGCTGTCGGCTGAGACCAAGGAAGTGGTCGATAAGGCCCTGACCGAGATCAACGCCCTGAGCCTGGCCCAGGCGAAGCTGAAGGAGCAGCTCGAACAGACCGAGCAGAACGTGGTTCGCGCCCAGAAGGGCAGCGAGCGCGAGAAGATCAAGACCCCAGGCGCCCAGGTTGTCGCATTCGATGGCCTCAAGGACTTTGCGTCCCGCGTCAGCGGCAACGAGCGCACCCGCATCAGCATCCCGGTGCGGGACGTACGGGCGGCACTGACCAGCGTTGACGTCCCGGCTGGCGTGATCGAGCCGGACCGGGATCCGAACATCTCTGCGCTACCGAAGCGGCGTCTCTTCGTCCGCGACCTGCTGAGCGTGGGCCGCACCAAGGCGCCCGCGATCTTCTGGGTGCAGCAGACCGGCTTCACCAACAATGCGGCGGTGGTGGCGGAGAACACCAAGAAGCCCGAGTCGACCATCAGCTACGAGCCGAAGACGACCGCGGTGACGACGATCGCGCACCTGTTCAAGGCATCCAAGCAGGTGCTGGACGACTTCACGCAGTTGGCCAGCGACATCGACTCCGAGATGCTGTACGGCCTCAAGTACGCCGAGGAAGAGGAGCTGTTGTTCGGCGACGGCACCGGCGTGCATCTGAAGGGCATCGTGCCGCAGGCGTCGGCCTATGCCCCCGCTTTCGAGGTGAACGCGCAGACGCCCATCGATGACATCCGCCTTGCGATGTTGCAGGCCCAGCTGGCCCGTCTGCCGGCCAGCGGCACGGTCCTGCACTACACCGATTGGGCCCGCATCGAGCTGACCAAGGACGCGATGGGCCGCTACATCGTCGCCAACCCGCTGGGTCTGCTCGGGCCGGTGCTGTGGGCCCTGCCGGTGGTCCCCACCGAGATCGCCGCGATGGTGGGCAAGTTCCTGACCGGTGGTTTCAAGGGCGGCGCGCAGATCTATGACCGCGAGGACGCGAACGTGGTCATTGCAACCGAGAACAACGATGACTTCGAGAAGAACATGATCACGATCCGGTGCGAGGAGCGCCTGGCTCTCGCGGTCAAGCGCCCCGAAGCCTTCATCTACGGAACCCTGACGCCGCCGGCAGCTGGTAACGGGCAGTAAGGCGTTGCCCATCCGTGCCCGCGACAGTGCGGGCACGGTCTCACTAATCCCATGAGGTGTTCCACATGAAACTGTACGCAATTCGACCGATCCGCGTTCGAGGCTACGTCGTTCCGGAAGGCAAGGAGTTCGAGCCCGACAGCGATGCCCACGGCAAGGAGCTGATCAAGGCCGGGCTGGCGAGCGATCAGGCGCCCGCCAAGCCTGATGCGAAGACGAAGAAGACCGCGGGCAAGTAAACGTGAGCGAGAACGGGCTGCTCACCGCCGATCAGGCCATCGCGCACCTGCGTGAGGATGCGGATGCCGACGTGGCGTTCTACGTCGGCGCCGCGATACAGGTCGCCGTCGACTTCCTGGACAGGCAGGTGTACGCGGACGAGGCATCTTTGCAGGCAGCCATTGAGGCCGTGCCGGCGATGCTCACTTCGGCAGAGGCGGACTGGAACGCGGCCAAGGCGGCGGCGAACGACCTCCAAGGCGCGGCCAAGGAGGCTGCGCAACAGGCAGCCGATGCGTCGTTCAAGGCTGCACAGGCTCAGGCGGAACGCATCTATGGCGGGATCGTCATCAACGAGGCGATCCGCATCGGTATGCTGATGATTCTCGGCCACCTGTGGCGCAACCGTGAGGCCGTCGAGGTATCACCAAGCGCGGTCGCCGTCGAAATACCGATGGGCGCCCGCAGCTTCCTTTGGCCGTATCGCCGAGGGTTGGGCGTATGAGCCTCGCTGCGGGCGATCTGTGTCATCGGATCAAGATTCAGGCCCTTGTGCAGGCCACAGACCCGGATTATGGCGGCCCCATCGGGAATCCGACGTGGACGGACATTGCCACTGTCTGGGCCAAGCGCACCAACATGTTGAAGGCCACTGCCGAGGCCGTCATGAGCGGCACCATAGTGGCGCCTGTCCAG
>Ga0164243_10016481_pt1 | contig 10139 bp, 9 predicted proteins | sample OricompcompostOP_FD_108781 | JGI IMG/M metagenome (GOLD analysis project Ga0164243, IMG submission 108781) | Organic Plus compost microbial communities from Emeryville, California, USA - Original compost - Organic plus compost (OP) | ecosystem: Engineered > Solid waste > Mixed feedstock >... | reverse complement strand
GTCGCCGAGGGTCTCCTCGTGGGCCGCGGCGGGGCCGAGCGAGAGTTCAGGTGCTTGGCCCAGGCGTGGTAGCGGTGCAGCGGGTAGTCGACGTCGGCGCCGAAGCCGCCGTGCAGATGCTGCGCGGTCTGGACGACGCGCCGGACGCCGTCCGACGCCCAGATCTTGGCCACGGCGACGTCCCCGGCGGCGGGCAGGGCGCCCGGCGCCCCCGAGCCGATCCGCCAGGCCGCCTGCCCCAGCGCGGCCTTCATCGCGCACAGGTCGATGTAGCGGTCGGCGCACTGCACCGCGACCGCCTGGAGGGTGGCGACGGGATGCCCGAACTGTTCGCGTCCGGCCGTGTAGGCAGAGGTCATGCGCAGGACCTGTTCGCCCAGGCCGAGGGCGAGCGCGCAGGTGCCGGTGGCGAGCAGCTGCCGTAGCCACTCCCAGGCGTCCGGGGCGTCGATGATGTCCGGCGCGGCGATCCGCACCGCGTCCAGGCGCAGCTCCCCGAGCCGTTCGCCGCTGGTCGAGAACTGTTCGGCGAGCGTCAGGCCCGGCGTCTCGCGCGGCACCACCGCGAGGACGGTGCGGTCGGCGGGGGCGCGGGCCGGGACGACGACGAGGTCGGCGTCGTAGGCCCAGGCGACCGCCGTCTGTGTTCCGTCGAGCAGCCAGCCCCGGCCGTCCTGCCGGGCGGTGACGGCGAGTTCGGCCGGGCCGTGCCCGGTGCGGCCGTGCGCGGCGACGGTCAGGACGAGGTCCCCGCGTCCCGCCCGGCGCAGGACGCGGTCCTTCAGCTCCCCGGTGCCGAACGTCTGGACGGCGGCCGAGGCGGCGCAGCTCTCCAGCAGCGGCACCCTGGCCAGCACCTTCGCGGACTCGCGCAGGACGAGGCAGAGGGCGATCGGGTCGAGGCCCGCTCCGCCGTGCTCCTCCGCGAGCAGCAGGCTCAGCAGGTCCGCCTCCGCCAGCCGGTCTCACAGGGCGCGGTCGAGGCCGTCGGTGACGGCGCCCGGCACGAGGGCGGGCGAGGGCACCGCGTCGGGCGCGACCCGGGCGAACACCCCGCGGGCCGCCTCGGTCGCCGCATGCTGCTCCTCGGTGAAGGTGAAGTCCACGTCCCTGCCCTTCCGCACATCCGGCACGGCGATCTGACGGTGCGTCAAGATAGAACAGGTTCTAGAAGAAGGGAATGCCCCCGCCCGGACCCCCGTAGGGTGTGGGCAACGGCGGCCCGGCAGGGGCTGTGCCCGGCGGGCAGGCCTGAGTACCGTTCCCGTGCGACGCCTGGGCAGGACGGACCGGAATCGGGAGACGGGGCAGGATGGACGCGCGCGAGGAAGGCTCGGCCGTGCGGCACGGGCCCGGCGGGGAGCCGCACGACGCTCCGGCCGCCGACGTGCCCCCACGCGCCCCGGAGCCGGAAGCGGAACCCCGCACAGGGGTGGCCGCCCTCTCCCTGCGCTACCAGATCGCCGCGGCCCTCGCCCTCGCGGTGGTGGCCATCACGGTCTGCGTCCACACGGGCATGGTCTTCCTGCACGTCGCGCCGTCGAACACGGTCACCAAGCAGCACGGCGAGGCGATAGACGACTGGATATACCCGGAGTTCGAGCAGAACTGGAAGCTGTTCGCACCCAACCCGCTCCAGCAGAACATCGCCGTCCAGGCCCGCGCCAGCGTGGCGACCGCCGACGGCCGCATCCGCACCACCCGCTGGTACGACCTGTCCGCCGAGGACGGCCGGGCCATCGACGGCAATCCGCTGCCCAGCCACACCCAGCAGAACGCGCTGCGCCGGGCCTGGGACTTCTTCGTCGCCACGCACGACGCCGAGAACCGCCCGGTGGGCCTGCGCGGGGCGCTGTCCGAGTCGTATCTGCGGCGGACCGTCGAACTGCGGCTGGACCGGGCGGACGCGGCCGGTGAGGGCGGCGTCGTGGAGCGCGTCCAGGTGCGCTCCCGCACCACCAATGTGCGCCCCCCGAAGTGGAGCGACGAGCGGGTCTCCGACCGGCCCGCCTACCGCGTCCTGCCCTGGTGGCGGGTCCCGGAGACGCGTGAGCGGGAGGACGCCCGGTGAACCGCGTCTCCCTCGCCGTCTCCGCCGCCATCGCCCGGGTGACCGAGTCGGCCCTCGGCCCCTACCAGACGGCCGTGATCCGGATCGGGTTCACGGCGACCTGGCTGCTCTTCCTGCTGCGGGAGTTCCCGCACCGCCAGGAGCTGTACGGGCCGGACGGCCCCTGGGACTTCGACCTGGCCCAGCAGCTCGTCGGGTCGAACGGGGCGTTCACCGCCCTGATGTGGTCGGGGAGCCAGGTCTGGTTCGAGACCGTCTACGCCCTCGCCGTGCTGACGTCGGTGCTGCTCCTGCTCGGCTGGCGCACCCGCACGACGTCCGTGCTGTTCATGGTCGGCGTGCTCTCGCTGCAGAACCGCTCGGTCTTCGTGGGCGACGGCGGCGACAACGTGCTGCACCTGATGTGCGTGTACCTGGTCTTCACGCGCTGCGGCCAGGTCTGGTCGCTGGACGCGCGCCGGGCCCGGCGCGAGGGCGAGGCACGCGCGCGGGGGGAGCGCGTCGGCCCCGACCGGGCGGGCCCGGCCCTGTGGGCGGTGCTCGGTCTGGTGCTGGGCGCGGTCACCGCCGTGGGCCGGCTCGACGGGGATCCGACGATCCCGGTGATCCTGTGGATGATGTGGCTCGGCACGGCCCTGTGGTGGGCGGTGGACCGCCGGGCGCGCACCGACCAGCCGCGCATCCTGCTCGACGTCGTCGGGAACATCGCGCACAACGGGGCCCTGCTCGTGATCATGGCGGAGGCGTGCCTGATCTACGCGACCGCCGGCTGGTACAAGATCCAGGGTTCCCGCTGGCAGGACGGCACCGCCGTCTACTACCCGCTGCACCTGGAGTACTTCTCGCCCTGGCCGGCCCTCGCCGACCTGCTGTCCGCCAGCGGCACGATGGTCATGCTCATCACCTACGGCACGGTCCTCGTGCAGGTCGCGTTCCCGTTCACGCTGTTCCACCGGCGGGTGAAGAACGTCCTGCTCGCCGCGATGATGACCGAGCACGCGGTGATCGCGGTCGTCCTCGGGCTGCCGTTCTTCTCGCTGGCGATGATCGCGGCGGACGCGGTGTTCCTGCCGACGCCGTTCCTGCGGCGGGTCGGTGACGTGGCGGACCGCGCCCGGGCCCGGCTGGCGCGTGCGGTCCGGCGCGGCGACCACGGGACGCGGGTGCCGGAGCCGCGCACCCCGGAGGACCCGGAGCCGGCGCACGTAGGCTTCACGGCATGACCGACCCCGCCCCCGGTGCCGTGCGCGTCTGGCACCGCCTCTCCGGCACGTCCGTCCTGCTCGACGGTTTCCACGCCCTCAAGCACGCCGTGCGCTTCGGCGCCGAGGTGCCGGTGGCGGTGGCAGTCGACCGCGAGGCGGCGCTCGCCCTCGCCGAGGAGCTGGCCCCGGACGTGCGGGACGCCCTGGACGCGCTGCTGACCGAGGTCACGGAGGCGGAGTACGCCGCGCTCGTGCCGCGCCCGCACCCGACGGCGGTGGCCGCGCTGGCCGTACGCCCGTCCCGCGAGGCCAACCTGGCGAGGCTGGCGCGGGCCGGGCGCACCGCCCCGGTCGTGGTCCTGGACGACCCGCGCCACCTCGGCAACGCGGGCGCGGTGATCCGGCTGGCCGCGGGGTTCGGCGCGACCGGCGTGGTCACCACCGGCACCCTGGACCCCTGGCACCCGACGGTCGTGCGCGGCGGGGCGGGCCTGCACTTCGCCACGGCCGTGGAACGGCTGACCGTGGCGGAGCTGCCGCCGGGCCCGCTGTTCGCGCTGGACCCCGAGGGCGACGACATCCGGGGTGTGGAGATCCCGGACGACGCCGTCCTCGCCTTCGGGTCCGAGCGCAGCGGGCTGTCCGCAGGGCTGCGCGCGCGGGCCGACCGCTCGGTGGCGCTGCCGATGCGCCCCCAGGTCTCCAGCTACAACCTGGCCACCAGCGTGGCGATGACCCTGTACCACTGGAGTCTGACCGGTATGGGTCAGGACAGGCCCTGACCCTCGCGGCGCACCTCGACGACACGGAAGCGGTTGGCGACGAACGCGCCGTCGCACAGGGCCGCGTTGGCGGCGGGGTTGCCGCCGGAGCCGTGGAAGTCGGAGAACGCGGCCGTCTGGTTGACGTACACGCCGCCCGTGAGGTTCAGCGACAGCTGGGCCGCCTCCTCCAGGCACACCTCCTGCACCGCCTGCTCGACCTCCTCGTCGGTGGTGTACGCCCCGACGGTCATGGCGCCCTTCTCGCGCACGGTGCGCCGCAGCAGCTCCACCGCGTCGGCCGACGAGTCGACGGCGACGGCGAAGGACACCGGCCCGAAGCACTCGCTCATGTAGGCGGCCTCGTCGTCGGGCTTGGCGCCGTCGAGCTTCACGATGACCGGGGTGCGCACGACCGCGCCCGGGAAGTCCGGGTGGGTGATCTCCCGCGAGGCGAGGGCGACCTCGCCGAGGCCGGGGGCGGCCTCCAGCCGGGACTTCACGTCCGGGTTGACCAGGGCGCCGAGGAGGGCGTTCGCGCGGGCGTCGTCGCCGAGGAGGCCGTCGACCGCGCGCGCGAGGTCGGCGACGACCTCGTCGTAGGACCTGGGGCCCTGGTCGGTGCGGATGCCGTCGCGCGGGATGAGCAGGTTCTGCGGGGTGGTGCACATCTGGCCGCTGTACAGGGACAGCGAGAACGCCAGGTTGGAGAGCATCCCCTTGTAGTCGTCCGTGGAGTCCACGACGACCGTGTTGACGCCGGCCTTCTCCGTGTAGACCTGCGCCTGGCGGGCGTTGGCCTCCAGCCAGTCGCCGAACTCGGTGGAGCCGGTGTAGTCGATGATCCGGATCTCGGGGCGGGTCGCCAGGGTCTTGGCGATGCCCTCGCCGGGGCGCTCGGCGGCCAGCGCGACCAGATTGGGGTCGAAGCCCGCCTCGGTGAGCACCTGCCGCGCGACCTGGACGGTGAGCGCGAGCGGCAGCACCGCGCGCGGGTGCGGCTTGACCAGGACGGCGTTGCCGGTGGCGAGGGAGGCGAACAGGCCGGGGTAGCCGTTCCACGTCGGGAAGGTGTTGCAGCCGATCAGCAGGGCGATGCCGCGCGGGACGGGCGTGAACCGCTTGTTCAGCGCCAGCGGGTCGCGCTTGCCCTGCGGCTTGGTCCACTCCGCGTTGTCGGGGGTGCGGACCTGCTCGACGTACGCGTAGGCCACCGCCTCCAGGCCGCGGTCCTGCGCGTGGGGGCCGCCCGCCTGGAGCGCCATCATGAACGCCTGGCCGGAGGTGTGCATGACCGCGTGGGCGAACTCGTGCGTCCGGTCGCTGATCCGCTTGAGGATCTCCAGGCAGACCACCGCGCGCGTCTCGGCTCCCGCGTCCCGCCACCGCGGCATGCCGGAGCGCATGGCCGGCAGCAGCTCGTCGAGGTCCGCGTGCGGGTACTCCACGCCCAGCTCGATGCCGTAGGGGGAGACCTCGCCGCCGACCCAGCCGTCCGTGCCGGGCTGGTCCAGGTCGAGGCGGCTGCCGAGGAGGGCGTCGAAGGCGGCCTTGCCCGCCGCCGCGTCCAGGCTGCCGTTCTCCCCGTAGGCCTTGGGGTGCTCCGGGTGCGGAGACCAGTAGGCGCGGGTACGGATCGCCTCCAGGGCCTGGTCGAGAGTGGGTCGGTGCTTGGCGATCAGCTCGTGGGCGGTGAGTTCGGCGGTGGCCATGCGGGACCAACTCCTCGTTTCCTGAGCTCTCCGTCGAGCTCATGACCTGGGCAGAAACATGGGCAGGAACAGGCGGTCAGAGTTAGAGTAACCGAACGATCGGTCGGTTCAAGGGGGTCCGCCGCATCTGTGGAAAACCCCGTGGGGGAGGATCGCGCCCATGACAGCACTCGACCTCAGCAGCCCCGTGGCCGTCGTCGGCACCGGCACCATGGGCCAGGGCATCGCCCAGGTCGCACTGGTCGCGGGGCATCCCGTACGGCTGTACGACGCCGCCCCCGGGAGGGCGCGGGCCGCCGCCGACGCCATCGTCGCCCGGCTGGACCGGCTGGTGGAGAAGGAGCGCCTGACCGGCACGGACCGCGACGCGGCGCGGGACCGGCTGCTGCCCGCCGACACGCTCGGCGACCTCGCCGACTGCACCCTGGTCGTCGAGGCCGTCCTGGAGCGTCTCGACGTCAAGCAGGAGCTGTTCCGCGAGCTGGAGGGCGTCGTCGGCGAGGACTGCCTGCTCGCCACCAACACCTCGTCCCTGTCGGTGACGGCCATCGGCGGCGCGCTGGCCAACCCGGGCCGGTTCGTCGGCCTGCACTTCTTCAACCCCGCCCCGCTGCTGCCGCTCGTCGAGGTCGTCTCCGGGTTCGCCACCGACGTCACGTCGGCCACGCGCGCGTACGAGACGGCCCGCGCGTGGGGCAAGACGCCGGTGGCCTGCGCCGACACCCCCGGATTCATCGTCAACCGGATCGCGCGGCCCTTCTACGCCGAGGCGTTCGCGGTGTACGAGGCGCAGGGCGCCGACCCGGCCACCATCGACGCGGTGCTGCGTGAGTGCGGCGGCTTCCGGATGGGCGCCTTCGAGCTGACCGACCTGATCGGGCAGGACGTCAACGAGTCGGTGACGCACTCCGTGTGGGAGTCCTTCTTCCAGGACGTGCGCTTCACGCCCTCGCTCGCCCAGCGGCGCCTGGTCGAGTCCGGCCGGCTCGGGCGCAAGACCGGACACGGCTGGTACGACTACTCCGACGGATCCGGCGCCGCCGGGCGGCCCGAGCCGCACACCGCCGAGCCCGGCCGCACCCCGGCGTACGTCGTCGCCGAGGGCGACCTCGGCCCGGCGTCCGAGCTGCTGGCGCTGATCCGTGAGGCCGGCATCCAGGTGCGCGAGGAGGACGAGGACCACGGCACCCGCCTGGTGCTGCCGAGCGGCGGCCAGCTCGCGCTCGCCGACGGGCAGACCTCGGTGGAGTTCCGTGACGTCGTGTACTTCGACCTCGCCCTCGACTACCGGCGGGCCACCCGGATCGCGCTGTCCGCCTCCCAGGACACCTCGCCGGGGACCCTCGCGGAGGCCACCGGCCTCTTCCAGGCGCTCGGCAAGGACGTCAGCGTCATCGGAGACGTCCCCGGCATGATCGTGGCCCGGACCGTGGCGCGGATCGTCGACCTGGCGCACGACGCCGTCGCCAAGGGCGTCGCCACCGAGGAGGACGTCGACACCGCGATGCGGCTGGGCGTCAACTACCCCCTCGGCCCCTTCGAGTGGAGCCGCCGGCTGGGGCGCAACTGGGCCTACGCCCTCCTCGACGACCTGCACCTGCGCGACCCGTCGGGCCGCTACGCCCCGTCCCTCGCGCTGTACCGCCACGCCTACGCCTCCGACAAGCGCCAGGGCGGCTCCTCATGACCCGGGAGGGCAGCACCCCATGACCACTGCCAAGCGCGACACGTACACGCCGGAGACCCTGCTCTCCGTCGCCGTCCAGGTCTTCAACGAGCGGGGCTACGACGGCACCTCGATGGAGCACCTGTCCAAGGCGGCCGGCATCTCCAAGTCGTCGATCTACCACCATGTGACGGGCAAGGAGGAACTGCTCCAGCGTGCCGTCAGCCGGGCCCTGGACGGCCTGTTCGGCATCCTCGACGAGGAGCACGCGCGCACGGGGCACGCCGTGGACCGGCTGGAGTACGTCGTCCGCCGCATGGTCGAGGTCCTGATAACCGAGCTGCCGTACGTGACGCTGCTGCTGCGGGTGCGGGGCAACACCGACACCGAGCGGTGGGCGCTGGAGCGGCGCCGCGACTTCGACCACCGGGTCGCCGCGCTGCTGAAGGCGGCCGCCGCGGACGGCGAGGTGCGCGCCGACGTGGAGGTGCGGCTGGCCACCCGGCTGGTCTTCGGCATGATCAACTCGATCGTCGAGTGGTACCGGCCGGACGGCCGCGGCACGAGTGAGCGCGAGGTCGCCGAGACGGTGGTCCGCCTGGTCTTCGACGGGCTGCGCAAGGCCGGCTGAGGGGCCGGGCCTGCGGGCGGCCGTCCACGCGTGCGTGGTCAGCCCTGGGGCTCCAGGTCCTCCTCCTCGAAGACCAGCAGGGTGCGGGTGCTGAGCACCTCGGGGATCGCCTGGAGCCGGGTGAGGACCAGCTCGCGCAGGGCCCTGTTGTCGGGGGTGTGCACCAGCAGCAGGACGTCGAAGTCGCCGCCGACCAGGGCGATGTGGGAGGCGCCGGGCAGTCGGCGCAGCTCCTCGCGGACCGTGCGCCAGGAGTTCTGGACGATCTTCAGGGTGATGTAGGCGGAGGTGCCGTGGCCCGCCCGCTCGTGGTCGACGCGGGCGCCGAAGCCGCGGATGACGCCGTCCTCGACGAGACGGTTGATGCGCGCGTAGGCGTTGGCCCGGGAGACGTGCACCCGCTCGGCCACCGACCGGATCGAGGCGCGGCCGTCCGACTGGAGCATCTGGAGGATGTCCTGGTCTATGGCGTCCAGCGGACGGGCGGGCGGCCGGAGAGGAGCGCCCCCGTCGTCCTCGGCCATTTGTTCAGAGTCCATGTCCCCCCACCCTCCTCGCGTGGACGTCCTGCGTTCATTGGAGGCTGTGGAGAACCGTTTGTCCACAGCCTGGGGGTGCCTGTAGCCAAAATGTGCCGGCGACCGAACAATCGGTAGGTGAGGCGCGTCACGGACGCCGCGCCTCCCGTAGCCGCTCCCACGAGGAGGTGCCGTCATGACGGTCATGGAGCAGCGAGGCGCGTACCGGCCATCGCCGCCGCCCGCCTGGCAGCCCCGCTTGGACCCCGCGCCCCTGCTGCCCGACGCGGAGCCCCACCGCGTTCTCGGCACCGAGGCCGCCGCGAAGGCCGACCCGGACCTGCTGCGCCGGCTGTACGCCGAGCTGGTGCGCGGCCGCCGGTACAACGCGCAGGCCACCGCGCTGACCAAGCAGGGCCGTCTCGCGGTCTACCCGTCCAGCACCGGCCAGGAGGCATGCGAGGTCGCCGCCGCGCTGGCCCTGGAGGAGCGCGACTGGCTCTTCCCGAGCTACCGCGACACCCTCGCCGCCGTCGCCCGCGGCGTGGACCCCGTCGAGGCGCTGACGCTGCTCCGCGGCGACTGGCACACCGGCTACGACCCCCGCGAGCACCGTGTGGCCCCCCTGAGCACGCCGCTCGCCACCCAGCTCCCGCACGCGGTCGGCCTCGCGCACGCCGCCCGCCTCAAGGGCGACGACGTGGTCGCGCTGGCCATGGTCGGCGACGGCGGCACCAGCGAGGGCGACTTCCACGAGGCGCTGAACTTCGCGGCCGTCTGGCAGGCGCCGGTCGTCTTCCTCGTGCAGAACAACGGCTTCGCGATCTCCGTCCCGCTCGCCAAGCAGACCGCGGCCCCGTCGCTGGCCCACAAGGCCGTCGGCTACGGCATGCCCGGGCGCCTGGTCGACGGCAACGACGCGGTCGCCGTGCACGAGGTGCTCGGCGAGGCCGTGCGCCGCGCCCGCGAGGGCGGCGGTCCCACGCTGATCGAGGCGATCACCTACCGGATCGACGCGCACACCAACGCCGACGACGCCACCCGCTACCGCGGGGACGCCGAGGTGGACGCCTGGCGCGACCACGACCCGATCACGCTCCTGGAGCACGAGCTGACCGAGCGCGGCCTGCTCGACGACGCCGGCCGGCAGGCCGCCCGGGACGCCGCCGAGGCCATGGCCGCCGACCTGCGCGAGCGCATGAACCAGGACGCGGCGCTCGACCCGGCGGACCTGTTCGCCCACGTGTACGCCGAGCCCACCCCGCAGCTGCGGGAGCAGCAGGCGCAGTTGCAGGCAGAGCTCGACGCCGAGCACGACTTCCACGGGGGTGCCCACCGATGACCACCGTCGCCGTCAAGCCGGCCACCATGGCGCAGGCCCTCACGCGCGCGATGCGCGACGCCATGGCCGCCGACCCGTCCGTGCACGTCATGGGCGAGGACGTCGGCACCCTCGGCGGTGTCTTCCGCGTCACCGACGGGCTCGCCGCCGAGTTCGGCGAGGACCGCTGCACGGACACCCCGCTGGCCGAGGCGGGCATCCTCGGCACCGCGGTCGGCATGGCCATGTACGGC
>Ga0164243_10016480_pt1 | contig 10139 bp, 8 predicted proteins | sample OricompcompostOP_FD_108781 | JGI IMG/M metagenome (GOLD analysis project Ga0164243, IMG submission 108781) | Organic Plus compost microbial communities from Emeryville, California, USA - Original compost - Organic plus compost (OP) | ecosystem: Engineered > Solid waste > Mixed feedstock >... | reverse complement strand
CGCCGTGCTCTGGGCCGACGAGCACCGCGACGAGCTCGGCCTGACCTCCCTGGTGGTCCAGGGCGAGTCCGGCGGCGGCAACCTCGCGATCGCGACCACGCTGCTGGCCAAGGACCGTGGCCGCGTCGACGCCGTCGACGGCGTCTACGCCTGCGTGCCCTACATCAGCGGCGGCTACGGCTGGGACCGCGACCGCCGGCTGGCCGAGCTGCCCTCGATGGTCGAGAACGACGGGTACTTCATCGAGACGTACATGATGGATCTCCTGGTCCGGGCGTACGACCCCGACGGCGCCCACCGCGACGACCCGATCACGTGGCCGTACGTCGCCACCGAGGAGCGTCTCGCCGGGCTGCCGCCGTTCGTCGTCTCGGTCAACGAGCTCGACCCCCTCCGTGACGAGGGCATCGCGTTCGCCCGCAAGCTCGGGCGCGCCGGTGTGGAGGTCGCCGCGGTGGTGAACCTCGGCATCGTCCACGGTGCGGAGCTGATCTTCCGCCACTTCGTGCCCGCCGCCCACGAGGCCGCGATCACCCGGATCAGCGGCTTCGCGCGCGACCGCGCCCGAGCCTGAGCCGCGCGCCCGCCCGTCGCCTCAGCCCTGCCCCGGCGGCCGGGTGGCAGGCGGCTGGCCGGGCTGGTCGGGCTGCGGCGAGGGCGGCGGCTTGGGCGTGGTGCGGCACTCGACGCTGTCGGAGGCGGTGTACGCGGTGTGGTACTTCTCCCGCTTCACCACCGCCTCGGAGCCCGGCTTGCGGAAGATCCGGGTGACGTCGACGTCGAAGCCGCTCCAGCCGGTGTGCGGCTCGCACGTCGGGTCGTCGTAGATCACCCGGGTCGCGGGCGCGCGGTAGTTGTAGCGCTCGGAGGTGACCGACTCGATGTCCCAGACCTTGGTGGAGTACATCGTCACCGTCACCTTGCCCGAGCGGGAGTACGTCGACGGCACCAGGTCGGTGTCGATGAGGACGCCGTACTTCGTGTCGTTCTGGAACCGCATGTCGAGCGCGCCCCACGCGACGGTGGCCTCCCGGCCGACGGGGTAGCGGTCGATGTAGAAGGAGTGCGGCTTGTGCTCGACGTCCTTGAGGCCCGCGAAGAAGGCCGCGTTGTAGAGCGTGGTCGCCATCTGCGAGACGCCGCCGCCCAGGTCCTGCTTGAGCACGCCGTCGGAGATGATGTAGCCGGCGGTGAAGCCGTTCTCGGCCGTACGTTCACCGACGGTGTCGTTGAGCGAGAAGGTCTCCCCCGGCTTGAGGACGGTCCCGTCGATGAGCTCGGCCGCCCGGCCGATGTTGACGTTGCGGTAGTCGGCGTGGGGGTACTCCGTGCTGAAGCTCGACACCTTCTGGGTGATGCCGAGCGCGCGGGCCTCCTCGGTGGTGAAGTCCGGCTCGGCCACGGTGGCCTCGACCGTCACCTTCCGCTGGCCCTCGGGCTTGGTGACCAGGTCGAGGAAGACGTCGCGGATCTCGGCCTTGTCGTAGGTGACGCCCGGCTTGGCCGGCACCACCCGCGGCTTGCCCCGCACCAGCTTCACGGTGGCGTCGACCGGCTTGCGGGCGTCGCTGGCCACCGCGCCGGCGACCAGCCGGTCGAGGGCCTTCTCGTCGAGCGCCGGCACCAGCTCGCCGCCCTCAGGGCGCATCGTGAGCGCCGGGGCGTACTGCCGCGGGGAGAGCTCGACCGGGGTCTTGCCGAAGACCAGGGTCACCGGGCCCCGCACGGCGGGGTTGGCGAAGCCGTCGCGGGCCTCGGCCAGGTCGTCCTCGTCGATCTCGGGCTGGGTCTGCTGCAGGTCGAGCTCGACCCGGCGACCGTCCCCCTCGGCGACGTACGCCGAGGTGAGCGCCTCGCGCAGCTCGTCGCGGTCGACGCCGAGCCCCGGCGCGGGAGCGGTCGTGCTGACGCCGGTGGCGGTGAACTCCACCGCGCCGTCACGCGCGGGCTTGCCGGCCTGCTGGTCGATGCGCTCGGCGAGCTTCGCCACCCGCTCCTCGTCGAGGGTGACCACCGGCTCCACCTCGTCGCCCCCGGTGTAGTGGTCCCACAGCCGGCGCGGGTCCCAGCTCCGCTCGCCGCCGGCCTGCGCCACCGTCGCCTCGGTGTCGACCTCGAGGCCGGCGTCGGCGCCGCTGACCTCGACCTGCTCGCCGTCGACGACGAGGGTGATCGGCCGGCCGGTGCGCTCGTCGAGCGCCTCCTGCAAGGTCGCGGCCGCCTCGTCGGACGTCTGGTCGCCGATCTCGACGCCGGCGACCGTGGTGCCGTGCGGCAGCTCGTCACCGGACAGGAAGTACGCCGCGGCCCAGCCCCCACCGACCAGGACGAGCAGGCCGAGCACGGTCGCGACGACGGCCCCACCACCCGACTTCTCCTTGTCGGCCGGCGCGGTGGACTGCTTGGTCTTGCTCACGCGCTGACCTTAGGTCAATGCGCCACCGGTGCGGGCACCGAACCCGCCAGAAACCACCCGCCGGTCACCTCCTGACGCCGCCCGCGTCGGCCCCCACCTGCCGACCTCCCGGCCGCGGCAGCGTCGCGATGGTGAGGGACAGCACCACCAGGCCGAGGCCGAGGAACGCGTAGCCGCCGACCGAGCCCTGCACCACGAAGTCGCCCTCGGGGCGTGGCGAGAGCACGAGCACGAACGGCAGCAGCCAGCCGGCGGCGAAGCCGACCCGGCGCAGCCCCGCGGGCACGGCCAGCAGCGCGACCACGCTCGCCGCCGTCGCCAGCAGCAGCCCCCACCACAGCGGGTGTACGGCCACCGCGGCCAGACCCACCGCCGCCCCGGCGACGGCCAGCGCCAGGGTGACGACCGCGGCCCACACCTACGCCAGGCCCTCGTCGAGACCGGCGAAGAGGTCGGTCTCGACCCCGTCGGGCCCGACCGGCCCCTGCGTGCCCTTCGCGAGCCGGAAGTGCTCGACGCCCCACACCGAGGTGCCGAGGCTGTCGGTCATCGAGAAGAACTCGTCGGTCGGCCGGATCTGGGTGGGGTACGCCCGCAGCGCGGCCATCTTCTGCTCGGCGTACGCCGACCCGTCGATCGCCGCGGCGATGTCGGCGTCGGGGGTGCCCATCGGCAGCGGCCCCTCGGGGTCCATGCCGCCGAACGCCTCGGTGTTGCCGGCCGCCCGCAGCCGCCGGAGGCCGTCGCGCAGCCAGCTCTCGGCGATCGCGGTCCAGTAGATCTTGCTGATCTCCCACGGCTCGCCCAGGTCGTGGCGGTAGGAGGGCACGGCGGCCAGCTGGGCGGCGTACATCGCCACCCGGTGGGCCTGGATGTGGTCGGGGTGGCCGTAGTTGCCGAACTGGTCGTAGGTGACCAGCACCTGCGGACGCACCTCGCGGATGACGGTGACCAGCTCGTCGGCGGCCACGGTGAGGTCGGCGTACCAGAACGCGTCGGCGCGGGCGTCGGGGTCGGGGATCGCGTGGGTGCCGGTGGGGTCCCACTGCATGCCGGAGTCGCGGAAGCGGCCGAAGCCGCCCAGCCAGCGGTGGTCGACCTGCTGGCCGTCGGGGCCGGCCAGGGCGGCCATCGCGTGGGCGATCTCGCCGCGGCGGTGCTCGCCGAGGCGGTCGTCGCGGTCGGCGGCGAGGTGCTCGAGCTCGGGCACCAGCACCTCGCCCATCTCGCCGGCGGTGCAGGTCACCAGCGTGACGCCGCGCCCCTCGGCGAGGTAGCGCGCCATGGTCGCGCCGGTGGCGATCGACTCGTCGTCGGGGTGGGCGTGGACGAGGAGGAGACGCTGCTGGGGCGCGGGCTGGCTCATGGCCCCAAGATAGACGGCCCCACCGACAGCCCTGCCGCGGTGGCACGCGGCGGCCCGTGGCGGCCCCGGTCGGGGACGGTCTACTGCAGGTCGGGCCGCTTGACCCGGCGCGGGGCGTCGGGCAGGTCGAGGGGCGCGACCGGCGTGGGCAGGTCAGGCAGGGGCAGGTCAGACACGGGCAGGTCACCGGTGTCGAGCCAGCCCTCGAGCTCGTCGACGACCAGCTCCACGAGCAGCTCGGGGGCGTCGGTGACCACCGCCCAGGGGTGGTCCTCGTCGTCGTCCTCGCCCTGGTAGCGCTCGCGCTCGAGGTCGGCCTGCCAGCCCTCGCGGGTCAGCCGCTCGGCAGCCGTGCGGGCGTCGTCCTCGTCGAAGAAGACCGCGCGGTGGCGTACGACGCGCAGCTCGGCCGCCACCTGGGGCAGGAACGGTCGGTCGGCCTGTGCCCACGGCACCTCGGCGAGCTCGTCGGCGCGCAGCCAGCGCACCTGGTCGTGCTCGCGGGCCGCCGGCTCGGCCTCGCCGTCGACCAGCCGCGCGAACGCCACCCGCAGCTCCAGCGTCTCGCCGACGGGGACGCGCGGCGTGAGCCAGTCACCGACCCGGACCTCGACGCCCAGCTCCTCGGCCAGCTCGCGCTCGAGCGCCTCCTCCGGCGTCTCGCCCGGCTCGACCTTGCCACCGGGCAGCTCCCAGCGCCCGGCCAGCTCCGGCGGGGAGGTACGCCGCGCCGCGAGCACCCGGCCGCCGCGCACGATCGCGGCCCCCACCACGGTCTGCCTGTCTGCTGTGGGCATGGCCCGATTCTCGTACATTCGGACCGTGGCCGAGACATCCTCCCCTGGGTCGACCCCGGCGTACGGCGTCCACCTGACCCGCACCCGCGACGACACCGACGCGGTCGACCGCCTCGCACGGCTCGCCCCGCGGGTCGGCCTCGCCGGCCTCGTGGGCGACCTCGACCGGCGCGCCCGCCGTACGTGGGCGCCGGGGCTGCGGGTGCGGACGGCGTACATCTGGGACCGCGCCGACAACCGCGACCGGCACTGGTGGCCGCAGGGCGTCACCCACTCGGCGGGCACCGCCGAGCACACCGGTGTCGAGCGTGACCTGCTGCTGGTGTCGTGGTACGCCAAGCACGGCCAGGGCGCGCGGGTCACCGTGCTCGACCCGGCGGCGCGCCGCTACCGGCACGTGCTGCTGGTCCGGCCGGTCGACGGTGGCGCGGGCGTCGCGCCGGTGACCGTGCACGCCGGCGGGCTGGTCTGGCACGGGCCGTACCTCCACGTCGCGGCGACCGCGCGCGGGTTCCTCACCTTCCGGCTCGCCGACCTGATGCGGGTGCCCGACGGGTCGCGGCTGGAGACCCACGGCTACCGGTACGTCCTGCCACTGGCGTTCGCCCACACCGCCGGAGCGGTGGAGGGCACCGAGCGGCTGCGCTACTCCTTCCTCTCCCTCGACCGGCCCGCCGAGGGCGAGCCGGCGCTGGTCGTCGGCGAGTACGGCCGCGGGCCGCAGACCCGGCGGCTGGCGGCGTACGCCGTCGACCGGGCGACCTGGCTGCCGACCGGCGCCGACGGCGAGGCGATGCTGCCGACCCGGCTCGACGACGGCGGGCCGCGCGGCATGCAGGGCGCGTGCTGGGCGGGCGACACCCTGGTGGTGACGACCTCCCACGGGCCACGGGTGCCGGGGTCGCTGTGGTGGGCGCGCGGCCGTGAGGGCCGGCTCGCCCGGCTGAGGCGGAGCAGGTTCGCCACGCCGCCCGGCCCGGAGGACATCTGCTGGTGGCCGCCGCACGAGGGCCGACCGGGCCGGTTGTGGTCGGTCACCGAGCACCCGCACCAGCGCTGGGTCTACTCGATGAGGGTGCCGGGCTGACCCCGGCTGACCCCTGCTGGCCGCGCCGGCCCCGCTCAGCGCGCCGGCCGCGGCTCCATCGCGAGCTGACGGCTCTGGGCGACGAGCCGGCCGGCACTGTCCCAGACCTCGCAGTCCTCCTCGAACAGCCCGCCCGCGACGTTGCGGGTCAGGTGGCGCACCTTGAGCCAGCCCGGCGCCGGCCGGGCCCGCACGTGCACGCTCAGCTCGAGCGTCGGCGCCCAGCCGGGCTTGCCCAGGTCGAAGGTGACCGGCGGCAGCAGGTCGACCACGGTCACCAGGCTGAGCGCGTCGGGCTCGCGGCCGTCGCGGAAGCGGAACCACGCGCTGAGCTCGCCCTTCCCGCTCGGAGCGCCCGTGGCGAACCCTGCCTGGTCGGGGTGGAGCCGCATCTCGAACCGCGCGCTCATCGCGGAGGTCGTGCGCAGCTCGGGCGCGGCCTCGCTGGTCGCGACGCACTCCTCGACCGGCGGCAGGTCGAACTCCTGCGCCGTCGTCGCGACGTCGTCGCCGAGCCGGTCGAGGTCGGCGAAGGTGGCCAGCGCCGCGATCCGGGTCGCGTCGCCCTGCCGCAGGTCGGCGGCGACCGTGGCCACGGTGCCACCCTCGCGGCGTACGTCGGTCGAGACGACCGCGCTGCCGGGCCGGGTCGCGCTGACGTAGTGGGCGCTCACCGCGATCGGGTCGGGCTTGCCGCTCACCCGCTGGCGGGCGGCGTGCGCGATGACGCCGAGCAGGTAGCCGCCGTTGAGACCCCCGCCCACCGACCAGCCCTCGCTGAGGTCGAGCTCGAAGCGGCCGTCGCCGACCGGCGTGCTCGCGATGTGGTCGTCGTACTCGCCCACGAGGGCGCCCGGGTCGAGGGTCTCCTGTGCCATGGCGGAAACGTAGCGACTGTTCGGTGCCGCCGCCATGGCGGACCGACCCGGGTCAGGCGGCGAGACGCGTCCGGAGGAGGTCGACGTCGTCGTCGGCCAGGCCGAGGCGGCGTACGAGCCCGGCGACGTCGCTCTGGGCCAGGGCGAGGACGGTACGCCGCGCGCTGCCCAGCCACGCGTGCGGGTCGCTGCGCCGCCCGGCCGGCATCCCGGACAGCTCGCCGGCCGACCCGACCGAGAGCTCGTAGTCGTCGACCACGGCCGCCGGCTCGACGTCGGCGAGGCCGAGGAGCAGCGCGCAGATCATGCCGGTGCGGTCGCGGCCCGCGCTGCAGTGCACCAGCACCCCGCCGGGCTTCGCTCGGGCGATCGCACGCAGCGCGCCGGCGACCAGGCCGGGCAGGAGGCGGAAGTTGTGCGCCCAGTACGCCGGCTGGTCGAGGAACGGCCCGCACACCCGCACGAACTCCGCATCGTGCTCGTCCTCGGTCGGTGCGTGCACGACCTCCAGTGGCGGCTCGATGGTGACCACCGGGTCGCCCTCGCGGCGCCCGAGCTCGCTGGGGTTGCGCAGGTCGACGACTGTGCGGACCCCGTGCTGCCACAGCTGCTGCAGGCCGACGTCGGTCAGCAGCTCGCGCCGTGGCCCGCGCACCACCGCGCCGTACGCCGTCACCCCGCCGCTCACGCGCGGCAGCCCGCCGAGGTCGCGGACCCCCGGGCAGCCGTCCCACTCCAGCTCACGCATGCGGCACAGCCTGTCCCCCTGGTGGTGTCGGCAAACCGGTCTGCCTGTGAACTTCCGGTGACATCCGCCGAGCCGGCCCGTCCTGCACGCCGAGCCGGCCCAACTTGCACGCCGAGTCGGCCTGTCCTGCACGCCGAGTCGGCCCATCCTGCACGCCGACCCGGCCCATCCTGCACCCCGAGTCGGCCCAACCTGAACACCGACCCGGCCCCGCCCGGTGGTCTCGATACGCCCGCCCTCGCTGGCGCTCGCGCGGGCTACTCGACCAACGATCCTCCGCCCACACCCCTACGCCGAGCCGGCCCAACCTGCTCACCTCGTTCGGAACACGGCTGAAACATGTGTTTCGTATCGTCACGCCCATGACCTTCGCCGCACTGCAGCCGGGGACGGGGCCGATCACCGCTGCGACGTACCTCCCCTCCGATCCCGACCACGTGCTGTGGGGGCGGCTGCCCTGCGGGGCCGACGAGCCGGTGCTCACCGTCGACCCCGGCACCAGCGTCACCGTCGACACGCTCAGCCACGAGGGGATCCTCGAGGACCAGGGGCGCGACCCGAAGCGGTTCTTCGGCGAGCACGGTGCGGCGGAGGTGCTCGACGACGCGGTCGCGCTGGCGGCGGGCGACCACCCGCGGACCTTCGGCGTCGACGGGCCGCACGTGGTCAGCCGACCCATCCGCGTACGCGGCGCCGAGCCCGGTGACCTGCTCGCCGTCACCGTGGTCGAGACCCTCCCCCGGGTGCCGTACGGCGTCGTGTCCAACCGCCACGGCCGGGGTGCGCTGCCGGGCGAGTTCCCGCTCGAGGGCGAGGTCTTCAGTGCGTACGCGACCGTCGTCGACTCCCCCACCGGCGACCTGCGCGGCTCGCTCCCGCTGGTGCCGGGCGGGGAGCGGACGGTGACGTTCCCGCTCGCGCCGTTCCTGGGCATCATGGGCGTCGCCGTGGCCGGCGACCAGCGGCCGAGCAGCGTCCCGCCGGGCGCACACGGGGGCAACATCGACATCAACCTGCTCACCGTCGGCTCGACGCTCTACCTGCCGGTGCAGGTGCCGGGCGCGCTGGCGTACGTCGGCGACCCCCACTTCGCCCAGGGCGACGGCGAGGTCGCGCTCACCGCGATGGAGGCCAGCCTGCGTGCCACCCTCACCTTCGACGTGGTGGCGCGGGAGGAGGCGGTGACCCGCTTCGGGGAGCTGGCCGGCCCGCTCGCCGAGGTCGGCGACTACCTGGTGCCGACCGGCATGGACGAGGACCTCGACGTGGCGATGCAGAACTGCGTGCGGGCCGCGGTCGGCCTGTTGCAGGCGCGCTACGGGATGGACCCGCGGATGGCGTACGCCTACCTCTCCGCGGCCACCGACTTCGACATCTCCCAGGTGGTCGACCTGGTCAAGGGCGTGCACGCCCGGATCCGCCGCAGCGACTTCGAGGGGGCCCGATGAGCTCCCGGCCGTTCCGTCCCGTCCCGCCCGACCTGGTCGAGGCGTTCTGGGCGTACGAACGGGCTCTGATGGCCGACGACCTCGAGGCGCTCGACCGGCTCTTCGCGCCCGGCCCCGCCACCCTGCGCGGCGACGCCAACGGGCTCCTCGTCGGCCACGACCGGATCAGCGCGTTCCGTGGCAGCCGGGGCGGGGCGCCGCAGCGCACCATCGTGCAGACGCACGTCCAGGTCGTCGACGACGACCACGCGCTCGTCGTCGCCGTGACCGAGCTCGCCCGCGGCGGCCGCGGCCAGCAGACCCAGCTGTGGGCCCGCGACCCCGACACCGGCGCCTGGCAGGTGACCGCCGCCCATGTCTCCGTGCCCGCGCCGGCCCTCGACACCCGGGTCTGGCGCGTGGTCGGCGACCCGCTCGTGCCCGCCACCGGCAGCGGCCCGCTCGACGGCGAGACGGTCGCGGTCAAGGACCTGTACGCCGTCGCCGGCCAGCGCGTCGGCGCCGGCAACCCCGCCTGGCTGGCGCAGGCCGGGGTCGAGCAGGAGTCGGCGTACGCCGTCCGCCGGCTGCTCGGCGCCGGCGCGGCCGTGCGGGGCATCAGCCGCACCGACGAGTTCGCCTACAGCCTCGCCGGCACCAACGCCCACACCGGCACCCCGCCCAACCCCAAGGCGCCGCACCGCATCTCGGGCGGTTCGAGCTCGGGGTCGGCGAGCGCGGTCAGCCTCGGCCACGCGACGATCGGGCTCGGCACCGACACCGGCGGCTCGGTGCGGGTGCCGGCGGCGTACCAGGGGCTCTTCGGGATCCGCCCCACCCACGGCGCGGTGCCGGCCCACGGCCTGCTGCCGCTGGCGCCGACCTTCGACACCGTCGGCTGGCTGACCCGCGACCCCGGCCTGCTGCGGCGGGTCGGCGAGGTGCTGCTGCCGCCGCGCGCGACGGGCACCACGAGCCGTCGCCTGGTCGGCGTGCCCGCGCTCACCGCCCTGGCCGACGAGGACGTCGCCGCCGCGGTCACCGGCGCCGTCGCGGTCGAGGCCCAGCGCGACCTGGCGCTCGACCTCGAGACCTGGCTGCCGGCCTTCCAGACCTGGCAGGCGTGGGAGGCCTGGCAGCAGCACGGCGGCTGGCTCGAGGGCCGGCTCGACACGCTCGGCGACGACGTGCGGAGCCGCTTCGAGCGGGCGCGTGCGGTCACCCGCGACGAGGCCACCCGCGCGCACGACACCGTCCACGAGGCCCGCGGCCGGATCCGCGAGGCGGTCGGCGACGACGTCCTGGTCATCCCCTCGGCGCCCAGCGTGGCGCCTGAGACGGGCCCCGGCATGGGCGTACGCCTGCAGCGCACCCGGGAGGCCACACTGCTGCTCACCTGCGTGGCCGGTCTCGGCGGCCT
>Ga0164243_10016479_pt1 | contig 10140 bp, 11 predicted proteins | sample OricompcompostOP_FD_108781 | JGI IMG/M metagenome (GOLD analysis project Ga0164243, IMG submission 108781) | Organic Plus compost microbial communities from Emeryville, California, USA - Original compost - Organic plus compost (OP) | ecosystem: Engineered > Solid waste > Mixed feedstock >... | reverse complement strand
TCCTTCCCATGGATTGAATTCAAATAGATGCTATATCATCTATTGTGAAATCAATGATTGACCCATCATGACATCGAAACAGACCATAAGGCGGAGCATCGGTTCGCTCATCGGCCAGGCCGGTCGCCAATGGCGGCGCTCGGTCAACCGTCGGCTCGATCCCTTTGACCTAACCGAGGCGACATGGCTGCCGCTCCTTCATCTCGCCCGCGCTCGTTCCCCCATGCGTCAGAAGGACCTCGCCCGCTCCCTTTCTGTCGACAGTTCCTCCGTCGTTCGCATTCTCGACTCTCTCGAGGAGGCCGGGTTGGTCGAGAGGAAGGAGGAAGAGACGGACCGGCGAGCCAAGATCCTGCACCTCACCCGCCGGGGTAAGGAAACCGTCCAGAAGGTGGAAGCGGTTGCCCGAGACGTCCGCAACGAGGCGCTCGCCGGCATTTCTGAAGAGGACCTCGCCACGGCCTTCCGCGTGCTCCGCCAAATTTCTGCGAAGCTCGATCCGGAGGAGAGCGCATCGTGAGTTCCTCCGAAGCCGCCGAATCCGGGGAAAAGCCGGGGCCGAGCGCCCCTCTCTGGCTGCTGGCTTTCTTCACCTTCACCGGCACGCTCGCCATGCACATCTTCGTGCCGGCCCTGCCCAACGCCGCCGCCGATCTCGGCGCCAGCATCGCCGCGATGCAGATGGCCGTGAGCCTCTACATACTCGGCCTCGCCTTCGGCCAGCTCGTCTATGGCCCCGTGTCGGATCGCTTCGGCCGGCGCCCGACCCTGGTCGTGGGCCTCGCCCTCTATACGGTCGCCGGTCTTGCCGCCGCCTTCGCGCCCGGGGTTCACGCCCTCGTCGCGGCGCGTCTCTTCCAGGCCCTCGGCGGCTGTGCCGGGCTGGTGCTCGGCCGCGCAATCGTCCGCGACACATCCGGTCCGCGCGATTCCGCGCGGCGGCTGGCTCTGATGAACCTCATGGTCACGGTCGGCCCCGGCGTGGCGCCCCTTCTCGGAACCGCGATGGCCACGACGCTGGGTTGGCGCTCGATCTTCTTCTTCCTTTTCGCGCTCGGGCTCGGCGGTATGGCGCTCGCATGGCGGCTCCTGCCCGAGACCGGCATCCACGGCAATCATCGCAGCACGAAGGAACTCGCCCGCGACTATTGGAGCCTTTTCCGCTCGCCTGCCTTCATCGGTTATTCGGTCGGTGGCGGCTGCGCCACCACGGCCATGTATGCCTTCGTCGCCTCGGCGCCCTTCATCTTCGTTCACCAGCTCGGACGGCCCGAATATGAGGCGGGCATCTATCTCGCCCTTCTGGTTTCAGGCGTCTGGCTCGGCAGCGTGCTCACCAGCCGCCTGATCACGCGGATTCCGATCGAGCGCCTGCTGGTCCGTTCGAACGCGGCAAGCGTCGTCGCCGCCTTTGCCCTGCTGGCGACCGTCCTCACCGGCCATCTCTCGGTCTTCTGGACCGTGGCGACCATGTTTGTCTTCACGGTGGGTGTCGGATTGGCCGCTCCGGCGGCTCTGACGCAGGCTGTCAGCGTCAACCCCAATGTCATCGGTTCGGCTTCTGGTCTCTACGGCTTCGCCCAGATGACTGTCGGCGCGCTCTGCACAACGCTTGCGGGCCTCGGCAGCAACCCGGCTCTCTCGGCAGCGCTCGTTCTCGCCTCGGCCGGCGTGGTCGCCCAGCTTTCCTTCTGGATCGCGCTCCGCCGCGCGCCATCTCCCGTCACCGAGAAATCCGGCTTTTAGATCACGCCCCGTAGCGGAGGAGGCGGACAAGCCTCATCGCGACATAGGCAAGGCCCATTCCCGCGGCGATATAGCTCCAGGCCTTCTTGATCCAGGCGGGTCGCTGCTTCGGCTTCGCGCCTTCGCGCGCGGCCATCCATTCTTTCGTGTCTTCCCGCTCCAGCCATTGCCGGGCAAGCGCCAGCTTGGCCGGTTCCCAGCGCCTGCGACGGATTTCGGCACGCACGCTGTCGCGCCCCAGTTCGCGGAATTCGCGGAGTTGTTCCTCGGGAGATGCCATGGACAGGTTCTTTCACGGTGCGTCCCGAATTGACGCGTTCGCGGCATGATCCCAAATCATGGCTGAATCGTGCCAGCGGACTCTGGATGGCAGGCGAACCTTGCGGCAAAGCGCCCGATCTTCAGTCACTGTCCCCGATCATATCTGCGGTCGATTCCGGCTTTCCCTCTGATATGCTGGATCTGTTCTACATCGGAGACGGTCTCATGGTGACACGCGGCTTTTTCGGCAGGCGGACTTCTCCGGAAATCGCGAACCGCCTGCCGCCCGGCCAGTATCTCGAAGCCGATTTCCCCGTGCTGTCGGCTGGCCCCACCCCGCATATCCGCCCGGAGAGTTGGTCCTTCACGCTGAAGGTCGGACCGAAGCCCGTTGCCTCGTGGAACTGGGGGGGGTTCAACGCCCTCCCCCGGACTCCTTTGAAGCGCGACATCCATTGCGTGACCAAATGGTCGAAATTCGACACCAATTGGGAAGGCGTGCTGATCGACGACATTCTCGCCGCAGCCGGCCTCGATGCGCCGACCGCTTACACTCTCGCCCATTCCTATGACGGCTATTCCACCAATGTCCCGCTTGCCGACCTCGTCGGCGGCAGGGCCATGGTCGCGACGCACTACGAAGGCGAGCCGCTTTCCGCCGATCATGGCGGCCCGGCCCGCCTTCTCGTCCCGCACCTCTATTTCTGGAAGTCGGCGAAGTGGATCAACGGCCTTCAATTCACCAATCGCGACGAGCCGGGCTTCTGGGAGCTGCGCGGCTATCATATCTACGGCGATCCGTGGAAAGAGCAGCGTTTCACCGGTGATTGATACAGCGCTGCCCCGCGCAACGCCACTTCGCTGGCAGAATGCACGGATCATCGGCATCCTGCCTCAAACCCCGACCGTCAAAAGCTTCATGCTCACGCCGGACAAGCCCTTCGCTTTCCGGGCAGGCCAGCATGTCGATATCCGCCTGACCGCACCAGACGGCTATCAGGCCCAGCGCTCCTACTCGATCGCCTCGGCGCCCGAGACCTTCCCGATCATCGAACTCGCGATCGAGCGCCTCGACGATGGCGAGGTTTCTCCCTTCTTTCACGAGGTCGCCGCCATCGGCGACGAGATCGAGATACGCGGGCCGATCGGCGGGCACTTCATCTGGCAGGCTAGCGATCCCGGCCCGATCCTCCTCGTCGGAGGCGGCTCCGGCGTGGCGCCGCTCATGTCGATGCTGCGCCACCGCGCGGCTTCGGGAGCGAAAACACTCATGACGCTCCTTTTCTCCGTCCGCCATTGGGAAGATGTGATCTTCCGCGAGGAGTTGCTTGAGCTCGACGACCGTGGAGACGGTTTCAACCTCGTATTCGCGCTCACCCGCGAGAATACGCGGCGCGAGACGGATTATCCCCGCCGGATCGACATGCCCATGATGCGCGAGGTGCTGGCCCGCCTGCCATCACCGCCCGTGCATACCTTCGTTTGCGGTTCGAACCCCTTCGTCGAAACCGCGTCGGAGGCGATCATTGCTGCGGGGATCGCGCCGCCCTCGATCCGTACCGAGCGCTACGGCGCCTGATCCGAAGATGGATTTCGATCCCTGGCTCCGACAGTGGCAGCTTGTCGCCGACGGCGACCCCATCGTTACGCATAGCAGCCGTCTCCTGCCGGTGCGGAGGGGCGAAACGGCGGCCATGCTCAAGATCGCCGCCGAACCCGACGAGATATTCGGCGGATCGGTCATGGAATGGTGGGATGGAGACGGCGCCGCGAAGGTCTTCGCCCGAGCGGGCCACGCCCTGCTTCTGGAGCGTGCCGAGGGGAGCCGTTCGCTTCTTGAGATGGCTCTCGCCGGTGAGGACGACGAGGCCAGCCGCATCATGTGTCGCGTCGCCGACCGGCTTCACGCGCCACGCGACAAGCCGTTACCCGACCTCGTCCCGCTCCCGCACTGGTTCCGTGCTCTCGAACCGGCTGCGGACAGATATGGCGGCCTCTTTCCGCGCTCCGCCGCCATCGCCCGGGACCTCCTCGCCATGCCGCAGGAGGTCTGCGTTCTTCATGGCGACATTCATCACGAAAATGTCCTCGATTTCGGGACGCGTGGCTGGCTGGCGATCGATCCGAAGGGCCTTCTTGGCGAGCGCGGCTTCGACTACGCTAACATCCTCTGCAATCCGGAGCTGAAGACCGTCATATCTCCCGGCCGTTTCCTGCGGCAGCTCGGGGTGGTCGCGGAGGCCGCGCGGCTGGAGCGCCAACGCCTCCTGCGATGGGTCATCGCCTATGCCGGCCTGTCGGCCGCCTGGTTCCTGGATGACGGAATGGCGGCGGATTCGGATCTGGCCGTGATGGAGATGGCGCTGGCCGAACTCGAGGGCTCCTGAACAGTCAAGGAGGCCTGTGCCGGGCTCCTCCGAGGTGATAGACACCACATCAGCCCACCGCCTTCGCCTTAACAGGCGCCTACCCTATCGGAGTCCACAGCCTATCGTGCCCGAATCCTCGACCGATCGTCGTGGCCTGGCGGTTGCCGCCATGCTTTTCTCGCCGTGCTGCTTCGCCACCAATCTCATCTTTGGCCGGCTGACGGGATCTGAGGTGGCACCCTTTACGCTGGCCTTCCTGCGGTGGCTGGCGGTCGCGCTGGTGCTCCTGCCGCTCGTGATGCGCTATCGCTCGCGGGTCACCCAGACACTATCCACCGGCGCTCCGCTCTTGCTTCTCCTCGGCTTCCTCGGCATGTGGATATGCGGCGGCCCTGTCTATCAGGCCCTGCAGCTTACCTCCGCGACGAACGGCGCACTCATTTTCACGACCACGCCGATCTTCATCATCCTTATCGAAGCCGTTTTCCGAGGCCGACGCGTGAGGTGGAGAGAAGCACTCGGCTCGGCCCTGGCCTTGGCCGGCGTTGTCACCATCGTGCTGCGAGGGGACCTTTCCGCGCTGGTCGATCTGTCGCTCAATCTCGGGGACGTGATCCTCATCGTCGCCGTTGTCGCCTGGGCCTGCTATTCGATCCTGTGCCGCTCGCCGCGTCTTTCCGCGCTTCCGAATCTCGCCTTGCTCGCCCTCGCCGCCGCGGCCGGCGCGCTGCTGCTCGCACCCTTCGCGCTTTTCGAGTGGTTTAGCGGCGCTCCAATGCCGGTCACCTCATCGGCCTGGGCGGGGATCGCCGGGATCGTCGTCTTCCCTTCCCTGCTCGCCTTCTCGACCCACCAGTTCGGCATGCGCGTTCTGGGCGCTTCGGTGGCGAGCATCTTCATGTATCTGATGCCGGTCTATGGTGTGCTGATGGCACTCCTGATCCTCGGTGAGCCGTTCGGAACCTATCAGGCGGCCGGGATCGCACTGGTCATGGCTGGCGTCATTCTGGCGACACTCCCGGCTTCGGCGATCTCGCGCCTGCGCTCGATCTCAGAAAGGCGGTGAGAGTCGTCATCCGGCTCTCGTGCCTATTCCTCTTCGGGAAGCTCTCCACCGATCTCGACGGTCTTCTTCTGCTTGTCGAACACGCAGATCGCCCGGATATTCGCATCGGCGGCGCCCTTCGCCTTGCCGTGGATCAGCGCCAGTCCAAAACTCTCCGATCCGAAAGGATCGATCGTCGCGGCGGCCTCCTCGAACATCGGCTCCGCCGCCTTGAGACAGGCTTCCTCCACCTCGGCCCGAAAGGCCTCCCATGCGTCGGGCGCAGCAGCGAAAGCGGGCGCGGAGACGAGCAGGAGGGCTGCGGCGGCGAATATCTTCATTCGGAGTTCCTTCAATACCCGGGCAGGACGAGCACCGTCGGCATTCTCGGCAGGGTTTCGCGCGAAAGAATGACGGAAGGCGTATCGCTTCGCTGGATTTCGTAATGCTCGCCCAGCCGGTCGAGGAAACGGTTCAGCGTTCCCTGCCCGAAGAAATGCATCGGGATCACCAGCGGGGCCTGGATCGCCTGCAGCACGCCGATCATGTCGTCCACATTGAGCGTCAGGCTGCCATCCACCGGCGCCAGAACCACATCGATGCGACCCAGCGCCTTGAGGTGCTCCTCCGTCAGCGGGTGATGGAGATGGCCGAGATGGGCGATGCAAAGTTCCGCGACCTCGAAGACGAAGATCGAGTTCATGTCGCGCTGGATGACATCGGACATGCCGAAGCCGCCACGGATATTGGTCGTGACGTTGCGGATCCAGACATCGTCGACCGTGAGCTCGTGATGGGCTGGCTGTCCGTTCTCGCCCCATCCCGGCAGGACATATTCGATCCCCGGATCGGGGTTGAACGAGAAATGGGTGGAATGCGCCCGGTTCATCGTCGCGATGCGGGGAACCACCGATGGCCGGACCGTGTCATTGTAGTCGGTCGCGATGGTCACGCCCGCCGGGCTTTCGATCAGGAAGGTCGAATGGCCGATATAGGTCAGGCGGACATCCTTCCCCGCCGCCGCCGCCCTACCCACGAACGAGAACGGCGTCAGCCACGGCACGGACGCAACCAGTTGCGGGCAGCGCTTGGGCTCGGCCTGCTCCTGCGCCGCCGCCGGCACGGCGAACAGTCCCGTGACTGTCAGGACCGGCAGCACCGCTGCGGCAAGAGCTGACAAGCGCGGCATGAACGACCCTCCTTCACGGATTTGTCTCACATAAATCTTGCATGCGTGGCGCAGCGAAGGGGCATCAAGCCTTTGTGATGCGGTCCCGATGCGGCACGGCCCCGGCTTTGCTCTCCGGAGGCAGAAAGCCTCACTTTCGCCGCCTTGCTGTCCGCACCAAGTCTGCCAAACTGCCGGTTGTCGGCGACACCATCCATCGTGGCGATTCGCGCCGGCCCGCATTTCATCGGGAGACCCGTATGCTGAAATTCTCATCGCCGCGCAGCACGGCCGCCCTCGCCTTCGGCGCTTTCGCCCTTGCCGTCCTGCCGGCATCTGCGGCCCCCGATCCGAAGGCTGTCGCGGACGCTCTGGTCGCCGCGGTCGGGGCGACGGACCGCGCCGCCGTCTCCTATGACGGCGCGACGGCCTCCGGCGAGACGATCACAATTGCCAATTACAAGGTCAGCCAGGTCGATGGCGACAATGTCACCATCCCGTCTCTCGTCCTGGAAGGCGTCGAGGCGCGCCCGGAAGGCGGGTTCACCGCCGAAAGCATGATCTTCGACAATGGCAGCGGCACGCGGGGCAAGGACAAGGTCGCATGGGCGACCGGCCGGATCGAAGGCGCCCTCATCCCGACGCCGGAAGAGATCAGGGCCAAGGCCGATCTGCGCCCCCTCAGCCATCTCTCGATGTCCAATCTCACGGTCACGAAATCCGGACTCGAGACTCCTTTGACCGTCGCCGGCGTCGAGGTCGCCGTGCAGCCCGCAGCCGATGGGACGCCGGGCAGTTTCTCCAGCGAGGTGAAGGGCATCCACGTTTCGACCGAGATGCTCTCGGACCGCCCGCAGGAGAAGGCGATTCTCGACGCGCTCGGCTATCAGCAACTCGACATCAATGTCGCCAGCGCCGGGTCGTTCGACGCCGCGTCGAAAACCATGATTCTCGACCAGATGTCGATCAATGCCACCGATGTCGGCACGCTGATCGTCAAAGGAAAATTCAGCGGCATCTCTGCCGGCGAGGTTGCAACCGCCCGCAACACGCCGGAAATGCGCAGCGAGGCCAAGATCGACAATCTCGAAGTGCGCTTCGAAAATGGCGGCGTCGTCGAGCGCGCGCTCGACATGCATGCCGCCCTGACATTCGGCACCCGCGAGGACGCCGCGAAACAGGTGAAGGCCGCCCTTCCCCTTTTCATCAGCCTCATCGGCAATGACGCGTTCGGCGCGAAGTTGTCCAAGGCGGTCGGCGATTTTCTCAGCGATCCGCAGACCATTACGGTTTCCGCAACGCCCGCCGCGCCCGTCTCCATGCAGGACATCTTCAAGACGCTCCGTAAGCCCGGCGCCCTGCCGGACCTCCTCGCCGTCGACGTGACGGCGAACTGAGGCTTATGTTCCTTCGCTTCCTGTTCCGGCTTTGCCAGCCTGCTGCCGGGGCGTTTTTCGCCCTGATGCTGGGGGCGCTGCACCTCCCCGTCTCGGCGCAGGAAGCAACCGGCTCCCCAATATCCGAATGGCTCCAGTCGATCGACGCATCCCCGGACTGGACGGTGCGCTATCGTTCCCTCGATTACGATCCCGCCGCCCGGACTGCCGCGGTCGAGGGACTTGTCGTCTCGGCAGCAACCGGCGACGCGAGCCTCGAAGTCGATCGCCTCAGCCTTGCCGGATATGAGCCCGTCCCCGGAAACGGCTTCAAGGCGCAGTCGATGCTTGTCGACCATGCGACGGTCAAGACGCGCGGATCGGATATCCGGATCGCCGACATCCGGTTGAGCGATATCACCGTCCCCATGCTGCCGCCTGTCCAGTTCGACCCGGCAAGATCGTTCTCGTCCCTGATCTCCGCCTATTCGGCATTGGCAAAAGCCAGCCTCGCTTCCGGCAGGATCGGCGAGGTGACGCTGACCCGCGCGCTCGAAGGTGTCACCAGCAGGATTTCATACAGGAATATCGGGATCGGCCCCGTCGCCTCGGGCAGGATCGAGTCCCTTCGCGCCGGCCCTCTCGAAATCGCCGCACCGACAACCGACCCGCTGCTCACCATGACCATCGCCGGCGCGGAAGCGCGCACGATGGATCTCAATGCCTTTCTGTATGTCTACGATCCGCAGCGCTATCTCGGCGGAGTCGGCGACATGCGCTGGCGCGCGGCGGTCGCGGACGCGACCTATCGCGATATCGCCATCACGATCCCCGGCGTGACCATCTCTTTCAACGCCATCACGGTGCAGGGCTTCAAGACACGCCAGCCGAAGGAGAGCTTCGCGCCGCTCGCCGACATCGTCTCAGCCGAAAGGCCCGTCTCGCAGTCCGCGATGAACGCAGCGATCAGCCGCTATCTCGCGAGCATGCTGAGCGCCTATGGCTTCGACCGCCTCTTGCTGGAGGGCATGCAGCTGAAGGCCGTCGGTGTCGATCATTTCGGTTTCGATCGCTTCTCCATCAGCGGCGCGTCGAGCGACCGCATCGCCGAGATCGCGCTCGACAATTTCGAGACCGTGGCGCCCGGCCAGGGCCGTGTCGGAGCGAGACGCGCCGCGATCGGCGGCATCGTCATGCCCCCGATCGAGAAAATCGTCGAAGCCCTCGATCTCATCAGAAACGACGGCGACCCGGATTTTTCCGCGATGGCGCCGACCTTCTCCAAACTCGACCTCGAAGGCATCGACCTTCAGGCCGTCGATTTCGACGGCCTCGCGCTCGGCGCGCTGCGCCTCGGCCTCGCCGATCATGTTGGCACGATCCCGACCAGCGTCGACTTCACCCTGTCGGACCTCGACCTGCCCGCCAACGCCCTCCAGCCTCAGTCGGCGCGGCGCATGATCGAAGGCCTCGGTTACGACCGGCTGCAAGCCGATGCCCGCATGAAGATGAAGTGGAATGAATCCACATCGACCCTTTCGCTCGATACCGCCGAGCTGGCGGTGAACGATCTCGGCCGCCTGACGGCGAAGGCGACGCTCGGCGGCATCACCCGTGAAGCCCTCGAGGCGGCTAACGACAGGGGCGGAAAGATTGACGGCGCGACCTTCGAACGTGGAACGGTCGCCTTCCAGGATGAATCCGCCGTCGAGCGGGCGCTCGAATCCCGAGCGAAGATCCTCAATGTCCCCGTCGATCGTCTTCGCCAGCAGCTTTCCGGCGCGCTTCCCTTGATGCTCGCCGTGCTCGGCAATGCCGAGCGGATGAAATCCATCATTCCCGTCCTGCAGCAATTCCTCACCGCGCCCGGCACGCTGACGGTCGAGGCTTCCCCTGCCTCGCCCGTTCCTCTCGATACCGTGATGCGGGCTGTCGGCAGCCGGCCGCAAAGCCTCATGGAAACGCTGAACGTCACCATCGCCGGAGAGCCGCGCAAGGCCGAGGCCGAAACCGCAAACTGAAAAAGCCGGCCCTCAGGCCGGCTTTCCGCAAATATCTATCCTGCGCCCGGAACTAGCCGGGCGGCACCAGCCTGATATGCAGCTCGCGAAGCTGCTTCGCGGTCACCTCGGACGGCGCCCCCATCATCAGATCTTCCGCCCGCTGGTTCATCGG
>Ga0164243_10016478_pt1 | contig 10140 bp, 16 predicted proteins | sample OricompcompostOP_FD_108781 | JGI IMG/M metagenome (GOLD analysis project Ga0164243, IMG submission 108781) | Organic Plus compost microbial communities from Emeryville, California, USA - Original compost - Organic plus compost (OP) | ecosystem: Engineered > Solid waste > Mixed feedstock >... | reverse complement strand
GACCCGGAGACGATCGCGCTGAGGGTCGAGGCGCCGGAGTCGTCGGACTCCTACAAGCGGATGTCGAGCTACGACACCTTCCTGCCGGAGGCGCGCGCGATCGTCGACGAGTTCGGCGGCGGCGGCGAGTCGAGCGGCGTCACGACCCGCCGCGTGACGCGCACGACCGAGTCGCCCCTGACGGTCGAGAAGGGCGAGTCCTACTGGGACGCGGCGGTCCGGATCGCCGACTCCTACCGGTTCCGCTTCTTCGTCGTCTCCAACCGCCCCTACTTCCTCGCCGACGAGGCGCTGATGCAGAGCGAGAAGCTGATGACGATCGGCGCCGAGACGCCGGGCGTCAGCGTGCTCGACTGGGAGTGGGCGCCGCGTAAGCCGCTGCGGACCGTCTCGCTCGACTGCGCCGTGCGCGCGTGGACGGCGCCGCCCGGCAGCGTCGTGATGCTCGACGAGACCTGCGGGCCGGCCGGCAGCGACGACGACGACCGCCACCGCGGCCGCTGGCTGGTCGGCGAGTACCGGCGCTCGCGCTTGGGCGACGTCGCGCAGGTCACGCTCGTGAAGGGCCGCAAGCCGGTCGTGCCGACGCAGACGACAACCGAGACCTACACCGAGCGCGACAAGCCCGAGCAGGGCTCGGTCAGACGCGGCGGCGCCGGCGGCGACGGCGCGATCACGACCGACGGCGGCGCGAAGGGGATCGTCGAGCAGGCGGCCGCGATCGCGCTGCGCCACGCGCCGCGGGCGCGGGTCTCCAGCGACCTGCGCCCCGGCGACTCCGGCGACCACGGCGCCAACGACGCCGGCAGAGCCGCGCGCGACATAGCGATCGCGGGCGTCAACCCGCTCGGCCCGTCCGATCCGCAGATACCAGAGCTGAACGAGGCCGCCGTCGCGGTCGCGGCCGCCTTCGGCAAGACCTACGGGCTCGGCGACCGCATCCACATCCAGGGCAGCGAGCTCGTCTACAAGGGCTATCGCGTCCAGGTCTTCTGGCGGACCTACACGCCGGAGAACCACTACAACCACATACACGTCGGAGCGCTGAAGCTGTGAGTGCACTGCGTCGTCAAGCCACACCTGCCGTCGCCTCCGGCCCCGCGCTGGAGGCGCGCGTCTCCAATCCCGACCCGGCGGCGCTGACCGTCACGATCGACAGCTTCGACGGCGACGCGCCCGCGCGTCACGCCTGGGAGGTCGCCGCGTGGCCGAGGACCCCCGGCGCGACGCCGGCGCGCGGCGACCGCTGCCTGGTCGTGATGTCGGAGACCGGCCGCCCGTGGGTCGTCGTCGGAGACTGGAGCGGGCCGCCGGAGCCGCCGGTCTGGCGGCGGCCCGACTTCATCGCCGCCTGGAGCGACTGGAACAACGGCGCGATCCCGGCCGGTTACGCGAAGTCGCGCGACGGCTGGGTCTCGTTCCGTGGCCTGGTCGTCTTCTCGAGCGACAGACTGCCGGTCCCGCCGTCGCCCGCCGCACCGCCGGCGCCCTACTCGCAGATGCTCGCGAGCCCACTGCCGGAGGGCTTCCGGCCGGCGACCAGCCGCAGCTTCGTGTCGAGCGTCAACGGCCTGGCCGGCCGGATCCAGGTCTATTCCGACGGTCGGATCATGAATTGCGAGGTGCCGGCGGGCGCCCCTGCCGACGCGTGGTGGCAGCTCGACGGCATCGGCTACTGGGCGGAGAGATGAGATGACCGAGACCCCACACCTGTCGTTCCCGCTGCGGATCGTCGGCAGACGCTTCGCCGTCGTCGAGCAGGACTCGTCGCAGCACGTCGGCGAATGCGTCGAGGCGGCCGTGCGGACCGAGCGCGGCTGGCGCATCGAGGCGCCCGACTTCGGCATCCCCGACTACGTGCTCGCCGCTGGCGGCGTCGACCTGCACGAGCTGCGCTCGGCGGTGCTCGACTCCGAGCCGCGCGCCGCCGCCGTCGTCGAGCTGATCTCGTCGTTCGACGACCTCCGCGCCGAGAGCGTCCGCATCCTGATCGAGGAGGAGTACTGACAGTGGCCGTGATCCGTCCCACCATCGAGACCGACCCGGCAGAGCTGGAGAGAATCGCGATCGACTACCTGCGCGTCGCGATGCCCGACTGGGAGCCGGCGGACGGCGACCTGATGAGCTGGTTGATCGCCGCGCACGCCCGCATGGTCGCCGAGGAGCGCGACATTGCGGCCGACGTGCCCGTCGAGCGGATCCTGCGCCCGCTCGGCGAGCAGGTCCACCGCATCCTCCAGCGCCCGCCCGCGCCGGCGTACGTCTACGCCAGAGTGAACTTCCTCGACGACGCCGGCTACACCGTCCCGGCTGGCATGGAGGTGCTGGTCCGCACCAGCGGCGACGACGGCGTCACGATGGTCGTCGACCAGACCGTCACGGTCAGACCGTCGGACAGAAAGACGTACGCCGACGTCCGCCTGCGCGCCGCGCCGGGCAGAGAGGGCGCCGAGGGCAACGGGCTGGAGCACCCGGCGGTCGTCGTCCCGCTGCGCGCGCTGGAGTTCATCAGCTCGATCCAGCTGACCTCGACCTCGGCGGGCGGCTACGACGGCGAGTCCGACGAGCAGTACTACCAGCGGCTCGTCGACGCGCTCGCGCTCACGTCGCAGGTGCCGGTGCTCGTCGAGGACTTCGCGGCGATCGCGCGCCAGCATCCGGCGGTCGGGCGCGCGCTCGCGATCAACCGCCAGCTGTGGCGTCCCGAGGTGATCGAGGTCAGAACGACCGCGTCGGTGGCCACCTACCAGCTGGGCTCGGGGGCGCTCGTCAGAGTCAGCCCGACCAACGACGTCGCCACCGTCCGGAGAGCGTTCACCGACGCCGGCTTCACGGCCGTCGCGGAGGCCGCGCCGGGCAACACGGGCGGGCTGGCGTCGGGCGGGATCCGCGTCGCGCTGTCGGGCCGCGCCGAGTACGGGACGTGGAAGGTGTCCGGGAGCGGCGAGCTGACGATCGTCCAGCTCGGCGGCGAGCGCAACGCGGTCGACCATGCGGTCACCGTGGTGGCCGTCAACCAGGAGGGGATGCCGCTCGCGTCGACCGACCGCGCGTCGGTGCAGGCGATGCTGGAGCAGCGGCGCGAGCTGAACTGGAAGGTCTCGGTCGTCAACCCGGAGTACACGACCGTCAAGGTCACCGCCAGAGTGGTCGCGTGGCCGTCGCACGACCCCGAGGCGGTCGCGGCGAGCGCCGAGGCCGCGCTCAAGGCGTTCCTCTCGCCGGCGACCTGGGGCCGCGGCGAGACGCGACTCGACGACGGCGCCGGCGTCGAGTGGATCGACGAGCCGGTCGTCCGCTACCTCGAGGTCGCGCAGGCGCTCAACGAGGTGCCGGGGTTGCGCTACATCACCTACCTCGGGATCGCCGAGGACAGCGGCACGCTCGACAGCAGAGACGTCCCGCTCGCGGGCTTCGCCGCGCTGCCTGAGGTCGGGGCGATCTCGGTCACGGTCGAGGAGGGCTGAGCGATGCAGAATCCGCGCTACACGCCCGGAACGGAGATCGCCACCGTCGTCGACGGCGCCACGAGAACGCTGACGAGAGCGATGGTCGTCGCGGACGTGGTCGAGCAGGCGGGCGGCTTGGAGGCGATCACCGCAAGGCCCGCCGGCGGTGAGACCGGCCAGATGCTGGTGAAGACCGGGCCCGCCGACGGTGAAGTCGGATGGCAGCCGAGCGGGAAGACGTCGTTCACAACCGAGGTCACCGCGTCCGACGGCACGACGACGCGCCCGCCCGGTGCCGCGATCGTGCTCTGGAACGGGCGCGCGAGACCGCTCAACGGCCGGCTCGGCGACGTCTGGATCGAGTTTTGACCATGGCAAAGGAGGCGTGACGATGGCGATCACCACGAGAGGCGTCCCGGTGGAGGTCGTCGAGGACGACGTCCCGGTGCCGCTGACGCGCGAGCGGCTGGCTGCTGACGTGCTGGCCGCCGCGGGCGGTGTCGCGGCCCTCAGAGGGCCCGGCCTGCCCTCGGGAGGCGCCCCGGGAGCGGTGCTGCTGAAGAACAGCGGCGCGGACTACGACGTCGGTTGGTGGAGCGGGCTCCCTGCGTCCTACTACGTCGGCTGGGCCAGACACGGCTCGTCCGCGAGCGTCGAGCGGCCGCCCGGCTACGGCCTTGTCATCTGGATCGGCGAGGTTCCGCCGGCGAACGCCGAGCGCGGCGACGTCTGGCTGGCGAGGGCGTGACGCGGCGATGAGACGGCGTCAGAGAGAGGAGGGGTAGATGGCGGTACGACACTTCGACGGCGTCGCCGACATGGCGCGCGCCGGGGCGGCGCCGTTCCTGAGCGCCTCGGCGTCGTTCGCCGCGCTCGTGCGGCCGACCGTGCTGACGTACGGGTTCGTCGCCCAGGTGACGGTCTCGATCTCCCCCGCGATGTACGGGCTGTCGATCGGCGCGGACGGCTCGATCGGCCTGCGCAGCGTGGTCGGCGTCGAACGGCGCTCGGCCGCCGGCTTCGTCGCCGCCGGCAGATGGCAGCTGATCGGCGCCTCCGTCACGGCCAACGGATACCCGCGCTTCCACAGCTATTCGTTCGACGCGAGAACCTGGCAGCGGGAGACGGCGGCGTCGACGCTTCCGGGGCCGCCCGCCCAACCGACCGGCGTCAGCTGCGACTTCGGCGCTCTGTCGGGGAGCAACCGCTACTGCGGCGACCTCGCCGCCGTCGCCCTGTGGTCGTCGGCGCTGCTCGACGTCCACTTCGACTCGCTCGCCACCGTTCCGCGGCTGAGCGCGTGGAACGGGATCAGCACGCCGAACTCCCTGTACCTGTTCGACCAGCTCAACGCGAACCAGGCGATACGCAACCGGATCACGGGCTCGACGGCGTACAGCCGCTCGGGGACGACGGTGGTCCTCGACCAGCCGCCGATCCCCTACCACCTCCCCGGGGCGTACGTCCTCACCGACGACGGCTGGACGTGGATGCGCGCCGCCCTGTTCGACGTGATGGACGCCGATGACTGGGGCCTTCCGAGAGCGATCACGGTGCTGAGATGAACGACGGCGACATCCTTCTCACGCTCACGTTCCCCGACGACGAGCTCTACCCCGATCCCGTCCCGCCGCCGCTGGGCTCGTGCGGCGCGGAGCTGTATGCCGCGATCGCGCCGCTGGCGCAGGACGACCACCTGCACGGCTGGGCGCTGGCGCACGTCTGCGAGGCGATCGGGCGGATGCGCCAGGCGGTCGCCGACCTCGTGCGCGACTGGGACGAGGAGGTGGAGACCGACCTCGGGCCGCGCGCGGTGCTGCGGCCGGGCTGGTCGAAGGCGACCGACGTGACTCACGCGCCCGGCGCTGACAGCGAGATAGACATGCTGCCGTTCCTCGGCCAGCTCGTCGGGGTGCGCGGGATCGAGAAGCTCTCCGACCACGACCGCCGTGAGGCGATCCGCGGTCGCGACGGCTTCTCACGCGGATCGGCGACCGCGATCCTCGCGTTCGCCCGCAGATTCACCGACGGCGGCGGCGTCACCCTGCGCGAGCGCTACGACGAGGCGCTCGGCTCAGGTGTCGACGCGCCGGGCAGCGGCGAGATCCGGATCAAGAGATCGCGGCTGCTGCCCGACGTCGACCCGGGCGCGCTGAGAGACCTGATCGCCGCTCGGCTGCCCGCCGGGCTCGACTTCGAGGTGACGATCACCGACGAGGTCGACTTCGAGGAGCTGCGCCACGCGTTCGACGACTTCGACGACCTGAGCGACAGCTTCGACGACTTCGACGCCCTCACGAGATACAGAGGATGAGCCGATGAGCTACACGACCGCACGCCTCGCCCTGCCGCTCCCGGACGGCAACGACGGCCCGGAAGGCCCCGACGTCCCGTACTGGTTCAGACAGCTCGGCGACCGGCTCGAGACGACCGTGGTCAGCTTCGACCAGGGGTACGCCTCGGCCCGGCCGAGAGCGGGCAGCGCCGGGCGGGTCTACTTCGCGACCGACACCGGCGTGCTCTCCTTCGACGACGGCAGAGAGTGGCGGTCGACGACCGGCACGAGCGCTGTCCAGGTGATCGGCGGCGCGGGCGCCCCCGCCTTCAACGCCGGCTACAGCTCCTCGCAGCCGACGCGTCCGGCGCGCTTCTGGCGTGACAACTCGCGCATCTACCTCGCTGGGACGGCCGGGGGATCGTCGAATGGCACGATCTTCACGCTGCCGGAGGGCTACCGGCCCAGATATGAGCAGCAGTTCGCGCTCGTGCCGCAGGTGCCCGGCGGTGCCATCTACCCGTACTACTACTTCGGCACGCTGCTCAGCGTCAGAACGACCGGTGTCGTGATGGTCGCCTCGAGCCAGACGTACGCCACGCAGATCCCGCTCGACGGCCTCTCGTTCGACCTGGAGCGCTGACACGGAGGTGGGGGGATGGGGCCGCCAGAGGACTATGCGACCGCGCGCTACGAGGCGCTCAGCGAGCGCGTGTCGCACGTCAAGGCGGGCGCGGACCGCCGCTCGGCCGAGCTGGCGGAGCGGATCGACCGGCTGGCCGAGCGGCTCGACGCGAGAGTCGAGCAGCTCGACCGCGAGAAGGCCGACCAGGCCGACCTCGACAAGGCGACGAGCCTGCTCGACCGGATCCTGCTCGGCGTGCTCGGCGCCAGCCTCGCCTTCAGCGGCGGGGCGGTCTGGTTCGTGGTGCAGCTGAGAGGGGGCGGCTGAGGCGTGCCCGGGCTGGGGCGGCTGGCGCGCCGGGCGCGCTGCGCCGGCAGGGCCTTCTACGAGGACAAGGCACGGTTCGCGATCGCGTCGCTGGCCGTGTCCGGGCTGGCGCTCGGGGTCGGCTTCGGCGCGCTCGCGTACACCGCGGCGACGAAGGCCGACCAGGCCGACGAGATCCAGCGGTCGCGCTACGAGGCGACGCTGCGGTCGTGCAGGTCGCGCAACGAGGACCGTCGCAACATCGCGATGAGAGTCCAGCCGCGGCCGCCGTTCACGATCGAGGACCTCAGACGCGACTTCCGCCCAATCGCGCGCGACTGCGTCCGCTACGCGCGCGAGCAGGTGCGAGCGCCGTGACGGCCGCGGCTCAGCGAGCGTCAGGCGGCGGACGGTCCTGGCGCAGGTGGGGCGGGCGGGGCTGAGGCAGCAGCGCGGCGAGCTGGTGCTCGAGCCGCTTGAGCCGCTCCTCCTGCTCGACGACGAGCGCCTGCAGCTCGGTGAGCCCGTGCGCCCCGTCGCTCACACCTAAGTAGTGGATCGCCGCCTCGCGCAGCAGCCGGGCGCGTGTGATTCCGCGGTGACTGGCCTCGGCGCGGAGGCGGCGTTCGAGGTCACCGTCGACAGTCGTGGCGATGCGCGGCATGAGCGTCAAGGTACGTGCGCGCGGGCAGACTCGTGCTGAAACGGTCCGAGCGTCTGCACGCCAGCTTGCAGGGTGGAGGGGGTGGTGTCGTTTTCAACTCCGTTCGCGGCCCCTCCGTTGACAGCCTTGACCAGTGAACGTTTACTCACCGCTCGCAAGGAACGGCGCCGCCCCAGGGGGGCGTCACGCGCGCCGAACGAGGGCGGGTCGCACGTCACCGGCGGTGACGGGCTCGCTCGTGTGCGAACCGGACAAGGGGAACGAGATGAAGCGGACGGGCTTGACGCATGCCGAGGCGATCGCCCTGGCGGCGGCCGTGGCGGCGCTCAAGCGGGAGGCGGACGCGCTTGAGCCGCAGTCGCCGGTGCGCGGTGTCCTGCTCGCTATCGGGTCGAACCTCTCGCGCGCGCTCGGCGAAGACCGGCTGAGGCCGCGCGCGCGGCATCGAGCGCGTCGAGCGCCGACGTCCTGCCCTCGCTGAAGAGCGCCGGCGCTCTGCTGGCAGGCGCGATCTCTCTGAGGCGGTCGAGGTCGGCCCAGAACCATTCGAAGGGGAGGCCGCAGCGTGCGGCGATCGCGCGCAGCTCCTCCCAGGAGGCGCCGCGCAGCCGCGAGCGCTTGCCGGTGATCTCGTCGACGACCGAGCCGCTCTTGCCGATTGCGTCGCCGAGCTCCTCGCGGGTCAGCTTCGCGTAGGCCTGGGCGGCGCGCACGCGGCGGGCGACCTCGGCAGGGTCGGGGCGGTCGTCGACGGCGGACATCGTGGTCCAGCGTCGGCGGCGCAAGACGCGATTGCAAGATCTTGTTGCAAGAAGTTGTCGAGATCACTAAGATCTTGGCCATGACATCGGTGACACCGCTGAAGCTGGCGATCGTCGCCTCGGGCAGGAGCCAGCGCGACGTCGCGAACGCCGTCGGGATCAGCGAGTTCAAGCTCTCGCGGATCGTCAACCGGCGCGCGACGGCCGACGAGGCGACCCGCCGGGCGCTCGCACGCGAGCTCGGCCAGCCGGCCGCGACGCTGTTCGGAGACGACCAGCTGACACTGCCGCTCGCCGCCTGACCGGCGAGAGACCCACGAAGAAGAGAGCGCCCCCGCGACGGCGCAACGTCCGGGGGCGGGCACCCGAAATGGAGGTTCGGATGCACCTGCAGCATCGCACGTCGCCTGGACGGGAGCCGACCCGTGCTCGCTGACGGCGCCACCGTCCTGCTCGCGGTCGTGCTCGCGGCCGCCTTCGTCGCACTCGTCGCGCTCGTCGTCGTCGCCGCCGCGGCCGCCTGGTGGTCGCTGCGCGGCCGCCTCGCGCGCCTGCGCGCCGACCGCCGGCTCGAGGCGCTGCGCGAGCGCCACTACGAGGAGGTGCGCGACCGCGCCGGCCGGCGCCTGGGCGAGCTCGACGCCGTCGAGTTCGGCGACTGGCCGGTGCTCGACGAGGAGCCGCCGGTCGTCTTCCCGCGGCGGAGAGCGGCATGAGCCGCGACCCGCTCGTCGCCGAGCTGGTCGACCGGCTCGTCGAGGTCCGCTGCGCCGGCCTGCTGCGCGAGAACCGCGAGCTGCGCGAACGGCTCGCCGTCGAGCGGCGCCGCTCGGCCGCGCCGCCGTCGCCCGCGCCGCCCGCGCCCGCGCCGCCGCCGCGCCCGCTCTTTCCGCGCTTCGCCCCGCCCCCGCCGGCGAGACCGCGGCTGCGGCTGCTCGCCGGCGGCGCCGAGGAGGCCGGCCGATGAGCGACGGGCGCACGGTCTGGTGGCCGAAGGACGCCGCCTGGTGGCGGCGCGAGCACGTCGTCGCGCTCGGCGAGGAGTTCGGCCCCGCCGGGCCGGCCGTCTTCGACTGGCTCACCTGCGAGGCGAAGGCGCAGAACGACGGCGGCCGCGTCAAGGCCGGCGTGCGCTCCTGCGCGCGCGGCTCGTTCGTCTCCGTCGAGGTCGTCGCGGCGGTGCTCGCGCGTGCCGCCGCGCTCGGGGCGCTCGACGACTACGACGCCGCCGACGGCCGCTTCACGGCGCGGATCTCGGGCTGGGAGAAGGACAACGAGCGCGGCCGCGCGGCCTTCCGCAAGGCGCAGCAGCGCGAGCGCGACCGTCACGGCGCGTCACGGGACGTCACGACCGGTCCCGGCGAGTCCGTTAAAGGACAGGAGAGGACAGCAGAGGCTGCTGCTGGCGCAGCAGGCCGGTCGTCCGCCGGCGAGCCGGCGTACGACGCCGACGTCGTCCGGCTCTGTCAGCTGCAGTCGGATCTGGCCCGTGCTCGCACCGGGCAGTCGCCGACCTCGAAGCGGCTCAGACCGACGCGCAGATGGCATGCCGAGATGGACCGCCTGATGCGGCTCGACGGCTGGAGCGCCGAGCAGGTCGAGTACGTCATCCGCTGGGTCGACAGACATGGCTTCTGGGCCCAGAACGTGCTCGCGCCCGACGCGCTGCGGCGCCACTTCGACCGTTTCGCGGCGGCGATCCACGCCGAGGCGAGAGGGCCGCCGAGCGCGACCGGCGCCGCGGCCGGGCCGGCCGCCGAGCGCGGCGCCGCCCGGCGCGCCCGGGCCGCGGCCGCCTTCGCCGAGCTGGTCCGCCCGGCGGGCGAGCTGGAGGGGAGGGCCCGTGACATCGCGTGAGTGGCAGCTGGTCGCGGTCGTGCTGGAGAACGCGTGGAAGGGCGAGTGGGACGAAGCCCGCTCGGCCGCCTACTACGTGCTGCTGGAGCCGTTCGACGCCGTCGACGTCGAGCGGGCGCTGCACGTGCTCGTCCGCCAGGGGTCGCCGTTCATCCCCGCGGCGGCGGAGATCGTCGCCGCGATCGACGGCCTGGCGCGCGCCG
>Ga0164243_10016477_pt1 | contig 10141 bp, 9 predicted proteins | sample OricompcompostOP_FD_108781 | JGI IMG/M metagenome (GOLD analysis project Ga0164243, IMG submission 108781) | Organic Plus compost microbial communities from Emeryville, California, USA - Original compost - Organic plus compost (OP) | ecosystem: Engineered > Solid waste > Mixed feedstock >... | reverse complement strand
GTTCCTGAGCCCTGCGGTCGTTTCGGATACAACCGTTTATCAGTTCAATATCCGCAGGACTATTTGCCAATTGCCTTGGTTTACCGGTTCCTGAACCCGTGCAGGTATCTGGTCAACGGGTATGTGATCGTATTATTGTTTCAACGCCTGTCGCCAATAGCTCCTGTCTAACACACTTACGCCTTTCCAAAGGAGTGAGTTGGGTAGTAAGTAAGAAAAAATTAGGTTTTCTTTAATACCGGTTGCGGATATTCACCAGGAAAGCCTCCACCGCACGACGTACTGCGGTAACGCTGCCGTTATGATTATTGACCAGTACCGAAAATATCAGGGTCTTGTTCTTTTTGGTGATCAGGTATCCGCTCAGCGCCACTACGCCAGACAGCGTGCCCGTTTTGGCGTAGATATACCCGCTGTCCTGGCGGTAATAGTTGCTCAGCGTACCTCTTCCGCCGGTAGGGAAAATTTCCTTTATCCGCTCCAAACCAAATTCCTGTTGCATCTTTTGCAGAATGGTCACAAAATCCTGCGGGGTGAACAGATTATACCGGCTGAGACCGCTCCCGTCGGCCCAGCGGGGCGTTTGCGGAAGATCTTTAAAGTCTGTCTGCAATAGAGTGTCAATCAGTTGGTCTTCATTCATCACCTGCAATAATCCGTTACTCACCATCATCAGCGTCTGTTCCGCAAAAAAATTATCACTGCGATGCATCATGATCTTCAGCATCGTATCTGTAGGCTGGGAATATACAGTACCGGGGAATGAATAACCGGAAAACATCTTCTCTGCAGGCCTGGTAGCGATATTGATGGCTTTACCTACTGTATCGGCCAGCAATTCCATAGCGGATGCAAGGCTGTTGGTGATGAACGGCACCTGCTGTTCTTTCCACTTTTCAGGTCCCTGGGTAATGACAAAAGTATTTTCATCGCGGTGGCGGCGAACATAAAATCCTTTACGGGCCGTATCTGTATTAAACCGCACTTTCCAGTCAATTTCCGGAATGGAGTAAATAAACGGAGTTGGTTCAAATTCGCTCTCACTGGCCTGCTGGTCACCGTTTTCCTGTATCCATCTTAAGGTGTTGCCATAAACAGGAAGCGGGCTGCGTTCGGGCATATAGCTGGCATTGTAATCGCCCCAGCTCCAGCCGGCGCCCAATGGATCGCTTTGCCAGTGTTGGTCTGTTATATAAATGCTCTTTCGTGTGTCCTTTAAGAACTGGATCACCGGCTGTCGCAGAAAATCAGGATGCAGCAGGGTAGGATCGCCTGCAGGTATCACCAGCAGGGCGGTATCGTTTTCAATGTAGTGAATGCCGGTAAGGCTGTCGCCCAGGTATTTCATACCGGCATAACAGGTAACTATTTTGGTGTTGCTGGCGGGTACAAAATACTTATCCGCCTGGTAGTTGAAGAGATATTTGTTCTCCTGCGGATCATATACACTGATACCCACATGCGCATAATCAAGCGGTGCGGTTTGCAATAACGATTTGCGCGCCTGCTTCCCCAGGTACTGTTGCGGCGAACAGGCCCCTAAGAAAGCCGCCATCAGTAAGGCATACCCGAAACCTATCTTCATAGAAAAATTTTAATCGCCCTTAACCAACCTGTTCCCGTATTCACGCAACTCATTCACCCATTCTCCCTATTAATACAGCCGCAGGTTATCTCATCTTCCGCTCACCCCCTCTCCTGCGCCCGCAGCCACCTTTCCGGTATTTCATTGCTGCTGGCCACCAGGTAATCCCGGTAGGAACAGGCGATGAACTGTTTATCCGGCAACTGCATCCACCACCGTCCCGTTTTTTTGCTTTGCAGGAATATGGTCTCTACTTCGGCAAAAGCCATATGATATTCATTGAACGCATCGCGCTGTTCCAGCGAAGCTTCCCGCAGACCGCGGCTGCGGCCATCCAGCAGGTACCACAACATCTGGCTGATCTGCCGGGCCGTAAGATTTTCATGGTCAATATGCGGCATATATCCATAGATACCGATGGTGTTCACATGAGGACTCAAACCCGCATACCGCATCAGCAAACAGGCTTCTTCACCGGTAAGTCCGTTGGGACTTACCCTGTTGGCCGGAGCATAGGCGTGTGCAATAGCGCTGATATCAAAACTGAACAATTGCGAGTTGCGGATCACCGGTTCCATTTCCTCTATGTTTTCCCGCACATGGCCTACGCGGTAACAATCAAAGCGCAGCTTGTCCATGGTTTCCAGCATATGCGGATGCACATAATAACTCTGGAAACCGATATGATTGTAATGCCGGATGAAATTGGGTTCACCCGTCAGCATTTCCATCAGGAAATTTTCAGAACGGTTGGGGGTGTCCATTCCCAGGTCAATCAATGCATCTACCACCGTGGCTTCAATGATGGCGCCGGACGAAGCATAGACCTGGTATTGGGCCAGCGTAAGATCGTGTGAGCCCCCCAGGATGATCACGGTTTTGCCGATGGCCGTCAGTTCAGCCACTACGGTTTTCAAAGCGGCATAGGTATCGGCCAGCGTGGCGCCCGCAATGATGTTACCCATATCGGCCAGCCGCAGATCGCTGTGCCATTGATACAGTGCGTAAAACTGCTGGCGGATGGCGTCCGGAGCATGTTTTTCCGGCAACAATTGCCAGCTGCCCCTGATTTCCGGGCAACCCACCAGTACCAGGTCAATAGTGGCAAGATCAGGCAAAGCAGTTTCATACACGGCAATCTTTTTCCCTATCTGGCCATCTTTATAACCAGTGTCTTCTGAAATAACATCGCGGCTGACAGGCTCCAGGAAATCACCAATGTTCAGTATGTCGGACATAAGATGCAATATAAAGTTATCATCCGAAAGTGAAGTAGCCGAAAGGTCCGAAAGCCTGCCGCCTTGCCGACTTTCTGCCTTTTCCCGACTTATCTCTTTATCTTTGCCGTTATGGACCAATTGCTACAGCAGATAGCCTCATACAGGCAGGAAATAGAAGGCCTTATTCCAAACGGTGCTGATTCACTGGAAGCCTATCGTATTAAATTTCTCGGCAGCAAGGGGATTGTAAAGAACCTGTTTGCGGAAATGAAAAATGTACCTGCCGATAAGAAGAAAGAATTTGGCCAGGTATTGAATGAGTTCAAGCAACTGGCAGAAAGCAAATACGAAACCTGGAAACAGCAACTGGAAAGCGGAAGTGGCAATGCGGCGTCTTCCATTGATATTACGCTGCCCGGCGACCCATTGCCGTTGGGCACCCGCCACCCGGTAAATCTTTTCCTGGACCATATGATCAGCATTTTCCAGCGCCTGGGTTTTTCCGTAGCGCAAGGTCCGGAAATTGAAGACGACTGGCACAATTTCACTGCGCTGAACCTGCCCGAACACCATCCGGCGCGTGATATGCAGGATACGTTTTACATCCAGCAGAACCCCGACTGGCTCCTGCGCACACATACCAGCAATATCCAGATTCGCGTCATGGAAAGCGGACAGCTGCCTATTCGCATTGTATGTCCCGGACGCGTATACCGCAATGAAACCGTAAGCGCCCGCAGCCATTGCTTTTTCCATCAGCTCGAAGGCGTATACATAGATGAGCATGTATCCTTTGCCGACCTCAAACAAACCCTGTACTTCTTTGTGCAGGAAATGTATGGCAAAGATGTAAAAGTGCGTTTCCGCCCTTCTTACTTTCCGTTTACAGAACCGAGCGCCGAAATGGACATCAGCTGTCAGCTATGCGGTGGCGAAGGTTGTGCCGTTTGCAAACGTACAGGCTGGCTCGAAATCCTGGGATGCGGCATGGTACATCCGAAAGTATTGGAGAACTGCAAGATTGATCCGAACAAATACACCGGCTTTGCCTTTGGCATGGGCATTGAACGCCCCGCTATGCTAAAATACGGCATTGACGACATCAGGCTGTTCAGTGAAAATGATGTGCGCTTCCTGCGACAATTTACCAGAGCAGTATGACCCTGTAGTAGTTGCGGAGATCCCTGACCTTTTCCCCAAATTATTACAATCAAAAGCATAATGGTTCAGACTATCTGCATCTGCGGCGGCGGCACCATGGGCAGTGGCATTGCACAGGCGGCCGCTCAGCATGGCATTGACACCATCCTGTTTGATGTACAGCCCGCCGCGCTGGAAAAAGCACAGGCCGGTATAGAAAAGAATCTGCAGCTCCTGGCAGACAAACAGAAAATAACTGCAGCAGATCATCAGCAAATACGCAACCGCATCCGGTATGTAGGCAACATCAGCGAATGCCGCGCCGAAGTGATCATCGAAGCCATAGTAGAAAAATTAGCTGCCAAAACAAGTCTGCTGAACCAACTGGCTGAAGTAAACGACAAGCATACCATACTGGCCACCAACACTTCTTCCCTATCGGTTACGGACATTGCCAGAGAAGTGGCTCACCCCGGCCGGGTAATTGGCATGCACTTCTTTAATCCCGCTACCATCATGAAGCTGGTGGAAGTGGTTCAGACCACTTACACCCATGAACAAACGACACAACGGATTGTAGCCCTGGCCCGCCAGATGGGCAAAACGCCGGTGCTTTGCAAAGATGCGCCCGGCTTTATTGTAAATCATGTTGCCCGTCCCTATTACCTGGAAAGCCTCAAACTGGTGGAGATGGGAATATCCAATTATGAAACCATAGATCGTTTGCTCGAAGCCACGGGATTTAAAATGGGGCCTTTTCGCCTGATGGACCTTATCGGAAATGATATTAACTATGCCGTTAGTTGCCAGGTATATGAAGCGCTCGGCAAACCTGAACGGTTAAAACCTTCCCCCCTGCAAAAAGAAAAAGTAGCAACCGGGGCCCTGGGCCGGAAAACGGGCAATGGTTACTACGTTTATACAGCAAAGCAATAATCAAAAGCAGTGCGTAACCGGATACACGCTTTCTTATAACCGGGCAACCAATCATAAAAACCCATTTCCTGCTCAATTAACTATCGTGTAATTTTGACCTTAATGAATACGGACAGCACTCCATTGCGTGGAGGAAAAATATTTGTTACCGGCGGCACGGGATTTCTCGGGGCTTACATTATTCAGGAATTAATTCACAAGAATTATACTGTGCGCGCCATCCGACGGCATCAACGAGTGCCTTTTTTTATTCCTGCTGCTGTGTGTGAACAGGTAGAATGGGTAGAAGGAGACATTTTTGATGTAATAGGCCTGCAGGATGCCATGGAGGGATGCAATGCCGTAATTCATGCCGCCGGCAAGGTTTCATTTGATCCCCGCGACAAGACCGATCTTTTCCGCATCAATATTGAAGGCACCGCCAACGTGGTGAACATGGCGCTGGAAAAAAATGTGCAGCGCTTCGTACATATCAGCTCGGTAGCAGCCATCGGCAGAACAGCAAGCGGAGAAACCGTTACCGAAAATAAGAAGTGGCAAACCGGCAAATGGCATACGCCCTATGCAGTAAGCAAGTATTTCGGAGAAATGGAAGTGTGGCGCGGTGCGGCCGAAGGGTTAAACGCAGTAGTGGTGAATCCCAGTACCATATTGGGCTATGGCGACTGGAACAATGGAAGTTGCGCCATCTTTAAGAGTGTGTACAATGAATTCCCCTGGTACACTACCGGCATCAACGGATTTGTTGGTGTTGAAGATGTGGCCAAAGCAACGGTGCTGCTGATGGAAAGCAATATTGCCGGCGAACGTTTTATTGTAAGCAACGACAACTGGTCTTTTCAGCAATTGCTGAATACCATTGCAGATGGCTTTGGCAAAAAACGTCCGCACCGCGAAGCAACGCCTTTCCTTGGCATACTGGCCTGGCGCACAGAGCAGCTGAAATCTTTTTTTACCGGTAAAAAGCCGTTACTCACAAGGCATAGTGCCCGCGTAGCACACAGCAAAACCTATTTTGATAACCGCAAGCTGATGGCCGCACTTCCCGGATTTTCATTTACGCCATTGAAGCAATCCATTGAGCAGGCCTGTCAGCAGTACGCAGCATCCCTGCCTCACCTGGAAAAAAAATGAACACTTGAATAATTCCCATTTGGAAGCATCCGATTTCCGCATTACTTTCATGCTGGCCAAAACGTTGTTACCAAAGAAATTCAGACTATGAAAAAAACCCCATTCATCCTGATGTTCCTGTTTTTCAGTGCTGTTGCATCCGGTCAGGATAAACAGTTCTCTGTATTGGGCAAAGTGATAGATGCTGCCACACAGCAACCGCTGATCGGCGCCTCGGTTTATTGCGATAACACCACACAAGGAACAATTACCAATAGTGAGGGACTTTTTTTCCTGCGTTTGAACAATGGCGGCTACGACCTGGTGATCACCTACACCGGATATGGCAAAATCACGCATCGCCTGAGCAACTCGGCGCCTCCGGCTGATACACTGGTTATTGCATTAAACAAAGAAGAAAAAGCCCTCACGGAAGTGGCCGTAGTGGCCAGCAACGAAGTACCGGACGGACTGGAAAAGTACGGGCAGTTTTTTATGGACCGGTTCATTGGCACTACCCCCAATGCTGCACTATGCCGCATTGAAAACCCCGAAGCGCTTCATTTTTTCTACAGCAAAAAAAGGAACAGGCTGAAAGTAACAGCGCATGAAGACCTTATCATTTCCAATTATGCGCTTGGCTACACCATACGCTACCAGCTCGATTCTTTCAGCTACGACTACAACGCAGGGATCAGCCAGTATACCGGGTCACCTTTCTTTATTGAGATGGACAGTACGGAAGGAATGAAAGCTTTATGGCGCGAAAACCGGGCCCATACCTATACCGGATCGCGGCTGCATTTTATGCGTGCCCTGTACGATAACAGGGTTACAGAAGAAGGATTTATTGTAGAAAAACTGGAAACAGATTCACAGGATGTAAAAGGCACCATTATTACCAACATTGCCAATGAGGAAGATTATGTAGCAGACAGCACCAATGTAACCATTAACTGGAACGGCCGCTACCGGATCAGTTACCGGCACAGGCGTCCTCATGCATCTTTTCTCATTGAATTGAATCTGCCCCTGGACATGAGATTCGAGGTGACCGTTATTGATTGTCCTTACGGCTTTGTGATTGAAGAGAACGGCTATTTTTATGAACAATACGACGTGATCAACACAGGTTACTGGGCCTGGAAAAAGCTGGCAGAGCAATTACCGTATGATTACGAGTACCAATAAGTGCTATCCCTTATGTGTTCCCTTTTCGCGGAAATGTTTATACCCCCATTCACGTAACACATTATTTTTTTTAATACCTTCAAGGCATAACAATTCTTATCCGTAAGTATCACTGGAAAGCTTAGGCGATATTGCAGTGATCAGTTTACACGGAGAGGAATTATACTGGTTTTCTATCCACGGGGAAAAACTATTTTGTGCTTACCAATCCACTGCAACCAGGCTTTATCATCAGGAGCCCTGGTCGCCGTCGCAGTTATGAGATGGCGACTGAGCTTACACCGTTGCCTCTCCAGGCCGGTGCTTTTCGTGCATCCCGCTATAATATACCCGCAACCTCCACCTTCAGATTGTACAAGGCCGGCAAGATGACTGCTGTTCGCCGGCTTTCCAGGCTTGCACACAGCAACTATGCTGCGCCTCGCCATGTTAACTCCGTATCTCACATGATTCCCGTTTTTGTACCAGAATCAGAAACCCAACCCCTGAAATTTTATGATCAACACTGTTATTATCGACGACGACCGGAATAATAGGGAAAAATTACATCAATTGCTCATCAGGCATTGCCCTGAAGTAGAGGTGGCAGGTATGGCGGAAAATATGGAGCAGGCAAGAAAAGTGATACTGGAAACAACTCCCGACCTGGTTTTTCTTGACACGGAATTGCCGTCGGGCAATGCATTTGAATTTATCAGGAGCCTGCTGCCCGTAAAGTTTGAAGTGATTTTCATTACCGACCGCAGCACCTATGCTATAGAGGCAATCAAGTACTCTGCCATAGATTACCTGCTGCAGCCGGTGAAAGTGCATGAATTAAAATCAGCTGTATTCAAGGCAGCAGAACTGATCCGGTTAAAAAATATCTCCAGGCAGCTGGAACATATCTATCACGATCTGAAAGCTGACCGGTTTATCTTACAAAAGATCGCTTTGCCTACCATTGACGGATTATTGTTTGTTGACCTGCGCGACCTGATGTGGCTGGAAGCAAACGGAAACTATACCCATGTACACCTGCATCCCGACCAGAAGATACTGGTATCGCGCAAACTCAAAGATTTTGAAGGGGTGCTGCCGGAACACAGCTTTTCAAGAATTCATCAATCCTATATCATCAATCACAACTTCATAAAGAAATATAACAGGGGGCGCGGGGGCACTATTGAAATGGCCGATGGCACTACCTTTGAAGTGTCTATGCGGAAAAAGGATGAGTTCCTGGCAAAATTCAAATAAAGAAAATCGCAACAGCAAATGACCATTACCCCAAAAACCTTAACCACTCAGTTCCCTAATCCGCTTTCAGGGATTTCAGCTTCTCCCATATTTCAGGTATGCGTTTGATCCATACAAATTCCCTGCGCTTCATCGAAGCATCCTCTGCCGGGTAACCGAAATATGTTTTGCCTCCTTCCAGGGAAGAAGGCACGCCGCTTTGCGCCAGCACTACCGCATTGTCGCCGATAGTGAGCGTTTTCGATACGCCCACCTGGCCCCACAAGGTAACACCGGACCCAATGGTGGTAGCACCTGCTATGCCCACCTGCGCCGCAAACAAACAGTTTGAACCCACCACCGTATCATGACCGATATGGACCATATTGTCAATTTTGGTACCCCTGCCAATGAGGGTATCATGACTCACGCCGCGGTCAATGGTGCAGCCGGCGCCAATCTCCACATCATCTTCAATCACCACACGTCCGCAGCTTTCCATTTTCCGGTACCACACCTCGCGGTTTTTCTTTGTGTTGTAATAAAAAGCATCTGACCCGATTACGGCGCCCGGCTGAATGATCACATTGTTGCCAATTACACAATGGTCCATAATGGTAACATTGGGCGCAATGCGACAATTCTTCCCAATGATCACTTCATGACCTATAAATACATTAGGAGCAATGTAGCTGCCTTCTCCAATCACAGCAGTTTCACTGATCATGTTATTCCATGGCCTGAACGGACGAAAATGCCGCACAATGGTTTGATAAGCCTCAAAAGGTTCATCCACTATCAGCAACGCCTTCCCTTCCGGAAATCCGGTAACGTTATTGATAATGATAAAATCGGCTGCAGACCTGATACATTTTTCATAGTACTTGGGATGATCCACAAAAACCAGGTCGCCCGGTTCTACTTTGTGTATTTCGTTGATGCCTGTTGCCAGTCCATTTTCATTACCCATTACACGGGCGCCAATGAGTGCAGCAATTTCTTTTACCGGTACCGGAGAAGGAAACTTCATACTGATGAATTTGTGCAAAAGTAGGTTACGAAGCACTCATTGCACAAAATGAAGGGGTATTATCTTTTTATTCCCGCGCACAGTATTAGTAAAAAATGGTTTCCGGTCGTCCTGAAAGGCGGCAAACGCTACACGCAAAGTTCTTGCAGTGTTCCCGGTGGTATGCTATACACTGCGCCACCGGCAGTTGAATGATTTCCGCCGGATGTTATGCAAGGTTCATAATAACCTGATCAATGTAGTTTGCACCAGGTACAAGTGAACTTCACCTGCCGCAACCAATTAATTGTTTACATCACGGGGCATAACAGGATACCGCTTCCTCGTGATGGCGGTTTTCAAGGAGCGGCAAAAACGGAACGCGAACTTTTACAGGAAATGCAGTGCATTAAATGGATTACTTAAACGAAAATAGTTGAACGATGATGGTAGTGCTATGAACAGCAGTGGTCCGAAACGCAGTAGTATCAATGGCTCCGGGCAGTTGAAAAAAAAGGAATCGTTGTTGTTTACTTTGCATGCAACAACCAATTTGTATAACGGTTGCCTGTTTTACCAAACACCTTGCTGTCCTTTTCCCCAGCCCCGAAAAAAAATGTGAATAAAATTTCCATAAAAATTTTTTTAGAAAGAAAAAATTATTTTTAATATTGTGGAGGGAAAAAATATTTCCCGGTACTTACTAACCCATCCACATAATAAATCTCC
>Ga0164243_10016476_pt1 | contig 10142 bp, 4 predicted proteins | sample OricompcompostOP_FD_108781 | JGI IMG/M metagenome (GOLD analysis project Ga0164243, IMG submission 108781) | Organic Plus compost microbial communities from Emeryville, California, USA - Original compost - Organic plus compost (OP) | ecosystem: Engineered > Solid waste > Mixed feedstock >... | reverse complement strand
GGGAATCTTGCGCAATGGGCGAAAGCCTGACGCAGCAACGCCGCGTGCGGGATGAAGGCCTTCGGGTTGTAAACCGCTTTCAGCAGGGACGAAATTGACGGTACCTGCAGAAGAAGCCCCGGCCAACTACGTGCCAGCAGCCGCGGTAACACGTAGGGGGCGAGCGTTGTCCGGATTTATTGGGCGTAAAGAGCTCGTAGGCGGCTCAGTAAGTCGGGTGTGAAACCTCCAGGCTCAACCTGGAGACGCCACCTGATACTGCTGTGGCTAGAGTCCGGTAGGGGAGCGTGGAACTCCTGGTGTAGCGGTGAAATGCGCAGATATCAGGAAGAACACCAGCGGCGAAGGCGGCGCTCTGGGCCGGAACTGACGCTGAGGAGCGAAAGCGTGGGTAGCAAACAGGATTAGATACCCTGGTAGTCCACGCCGTAAACGTTGGGCACTAGGTGTGGGTCTCAACCAACGGGATCCGTGCCGCAGCTAACGCATTAAGTGCCCCGCCTGGGGAGTACGGCCGCAAGGCTAAAACTCAAAGGAATTGACGGGGGCCCGCACAAGCGGCGGAGCATGTTGCTTAATTCGAGGCAACGCGAAGAACCTTACCTGGGTTTGACATGTAGGGAAAAGCCGTAGAGATACGGTGTCCGAAAGGGTCCTACACAGGTGGTGCATGGCTGTCGTCAGCTCGTGTCGTGAGATGTTGGGTTAAGTCCCGCAACGAGCGCAACCCTTGTCCTATGTTGCCAGCGGGTAATGCCGGGGACTCGTAGGAGACTGCCGGGGTCAACTCGGAGGAAGGTGGGGACGACGTCAAGTCATCATGCCCCTTATGTCCAGGGCTGCAAACATGCTACAATGGCCGGTACAAAGGGCTGCTATACCGCGAGGTGGAGCGAATCCCAAAAAGCCGGTCTCAGTTCGGATTGGAGTCTGCAACTCGACTCCATGAAGTCGGAGTCGCTAGTAATCCCGGATCAGCAACGCCGGGGTGAATACGTTCCCGGGCCTTGTACACACCGCCCGTCACACCACGAAAGTCGGCAACACCCGAAGCCAGTGGCCTAACCCTTTGGGAAGGAGCTGTCGAAGGTGGGGTTGGCGATTGGGGTGAAGTCGTAACAAGGTAGCCGTACCGGAAGGTGCGGCTGGATCACCTCCTTTCTAAGGAGTCCAGCTCATTCGAGCGCATCCTTCGATCGTTCGGTCGACCGACCGGACCGCAAGGATGGATTCCCAGTTGGTGCACTGGTTACTCGGCAGCGTGCTGCCGGCGTCGGATGGAGCTCTCGGGCTCTCCCTCGTCGACAGACCGGTGTCGTCGTTCTCTGTTCCGTTTTGAGGGAGTGCACCGCACTCACCTCGTCTCGGCGATCAACGCCCTGTCCCGAAGCCTCGAGCTCAGCTCGGTGGACGGACGGTGAGCGCATCGCCTGCACGTCGCCAGGCCGTCGGCCTCGACACGGTGCCCCTTGAGAATTGCATAGCGAGCACGAGCATCTTTGTTCTTCCAAGCTACAAAGAGCCAACGGTGGATGCCTTGGCGTCAACTACCGATGAAGGACGTGTCCGGCTGCGATAAGCCACGGGGAGCTGCCTAGAGAGCTTTGATCCGTGGATGTCCGAATGGGGAAACCCAGCACCCGTCATGGGGTGCTACTCCCGTCTGAACACATAGGACGGGTAGAGGGAACCGGGTGAACTGAAACATCTAAGTAACCCGAGGAAAAGAAAGCAACAGCGACTCCCTGAGTAGCGGCGAGCGAAACGGGATCAGCCTAAACCGTGCTGGTGGTAAAGCCTGGTGGCGTTGCCAGTACGGGGTCGTGGGACCTGAGAGGAGAAGCACCAGATTCTCCACGGAGTTACAAAGTGTCGGTGTAGTGGAAGCGTTCTGGAACGTCGCGCCACAGCAGGTAAGAGCCCTGTACACGAAACACCGCCACCTCCGCTTGGTGTTCCCAAGTAGCGCCGGGACCGTGAAAACTGGCGTGAATCTGCGAAGACCACTTCGTAAGGCTAAGTATACGTTGACGACCGATAGTGCACGAGTACCGTGAGGGAAAGGTGAAAAGTACCCCGGGAGGGGAGTGAAATAGTACCTGAAACCGTTGGTTTACAATCAGTCAAAGTGTCGCCGTCCCTTTGGGATGGTCACGATGGCGTGCCTTTTGAAGAATGAGCCAACGAGTTACGGTGTGTGGCGAGGTTAACCCGTGAGGGGGAGCCGGAGCGAAAGCGAGTCTGAACAGGGCGTTCAGTCGCATGCTGTAGACCCGAAGCCGAGTGATCTACCCATGGGCAGGCTGAAGCGGGGGTAAGACCCCGTGGAGGGCCGAACCCACCCTGGTTGAAAACAGGGGGGATGACCTGTGGGTAGGGGTGAAAGGCCAAGCAAACTCGGTGATAGCTGGTTCTCCGCGAAATGCATTTAGGTGCAGCGTCGGGTGTTCAGTCATGGAGGTAGAGCACTGAATGGGCTAGGGGCCCCACAAGGTTACCGAACCCAATCAAACTCCGAATGCCATGACTCCAGAGCCCGGCAGTGAGACCATGGGGGATGAGCTTCATGGTCGAGAGGGAAACAGCCCAGATCGCCGGCTAAGGCCCCTAATTCTGGACTAAGTGGTAAACGATGTGAGACTGCCCAGACAGCCAGGAGGTTGGCTTAGAAGCAGCCACCCTTGAAAGAGTGCGTAACAGCTCACTGGTCGAGTGGTCTTGCGCGGACAATGTAACGGGGCTCAAGTCCAGAGCCGAAGCCGCGGATTCGCCTTTTGGCGAGTGGTAGCGGAGCGTCGATCTCGGAGTGAAGCGGCGGGGTGACCCGTCGTGGACCGTGGTCGAGTGAGAATGTTGGCATGAGTAGCGAGAGAGGGGTGAGAAACCCCTCCGCCGAAAGTCCAAGGGTTCCTGGGGAAGGCTAATCCGCCCAGGGTAAGTCGGGAGCTAAGGCGAGGCCGAGAGGCGTAGTCGATGCACAACCGGTTGATATTCCGGTACCGATGTACACGCGCCCATACCAATCCATCGTCGCTAAGGGGCTGTCACCTTCGGGTGGCGAACCGACCCACGGTGAGGCGGTAAGCAATGAGGGGACGCAGGAAGGTAGATGAACCCAGGCGCTGGTTGTCCTGGGGTAAGCGTGTAGGGAGAGGACCAGGCAAATCCGGGCCTCATACATCCTGAGACGCGACGCCGAGTCGATACAGACGAAGTCATTCATCCTATGCTGCCGAGAAAAGCCTCTAGCGAGCTTGTACGTCGCCCGTACCCCAAACCGACACAGGTGGACAGGTAGAGAATACCAAGGCGATCGGGAGAACTGTGGTTAAGGAACTCGGCAAAATGCCTCCGTAACTTCGGGAGAAGGAGGACCCCATTAGGGTGACGGACCTCGCGTCCTGAGCTCGAAGGGGTGGCACAGACCAGGGGAAAGCGACTGTTTACTAAAAACACAGCAGCGTGCGAAGTCCTAAGACGATGTATACGCTGTGACGCCTGCCCGGTGCTGGAAGGTTACGGGGAAGGGTTAGCCCTCGGGCGAAGCTCTGAACCTAAGCCCCAGTAAACGGCGGCCGTAACTATAACGGTCCTAAGGTAGCGAAATTCCTTGTCGGGTAAGTTCCGACCTGCACGAATGGCGTAACGACTTTCCTACTGTCTCAACCACAGACCCGGCGAAATTGAAGTACGAGTAAAGATGCTCGTTAGCTGCAGAAGGACGGAAAGACCCCGTGGACCTTTACTACAACTTGATGTTGGGCTTTGGTATGTGTTGTGTAGGATAGGTGGGAGGCTAGGAAGCATTGGCGCCAGCCAGTGTGGAGCCATCCTTGAAATACCACCCTGCACATGCTGGGGCTCTAACCCACGCCCGTTATCCGGGTGGGGGACAGCGTCAGGCGGGTAGTTTGACTGGGGCGGTCGCCTCCTAAAAGGTAACGGAGGCGCCCAAAGGTTCCCTCAGCCTGGTTGGCAATCAGGCGTCGAGTGCAATGGCACAAGGGAGCTTGACTGCGAGACCTACAAGTCAAGCAGGTGCGAAAGCAGGGCATAGTGATCCGGCGGTTGCGTGTGGAAGCGCCGTCGCTCAACGGATAAAAGGTACCCCGGGGATAACAGGCTCATCTTCCCCAAGAGTCCATATCGACGGGAAGGTTTGGCACCTCGATGTCGGCTCATCGCATCCTGGGGCTGAAGCAGGTCCCAAGGGTTGGGCTGTTCGCCCATTAAAGCGGTACGCGAGCTGGGTTTAGAACGTCGTGAGACAGTTCGGTCCCTATCCTCTGCAGCCGTAGGAGATTTGAGGAAGGCTGTCCCTAGTACGAGAGGACCGGGACGGACGTAGCTCTCGTGTGCCAGTTGTCCTGCCAAGGGCACGGCTGGTTGGCGACCTACGGAAGAGATAAGCGCTGAAAGCATCTAAGTGCGAAGCTCGTTCCAAGATGAGATCTCCCACAGGGTCAACCTGGTAAGGCCCGTGGTAGACCACCACGTTGATAGGCCGGAGGTGTAATCGTGGCAACACGTTCAGCCGACCGGTACTAATCGGCCGAGGGCTTGGATCGACAATGATGTTCGTGCTCGCTGTGGAGTTCTCGAGAGGGCTGGCAGCCGCGTTGGCGGCGCCGCTCCCTTGACAAAGGTTTCGGTGGCCATAGCGGTGGGGTCACACCCGTTCCCATTCCGAACACGGAAGTTAAGCCCACCAGCGCCGATGGTACTTGGGAGGAGACTCCCTGGGAGAGTAGGACGCCGCCGGATTTCTCACGCAGAAGGGGCCCCGAGAGGGGCCCTTTCGCCGTTTTCGGGCTCCCGGTGCTGCCGCGATCTGCGGTGCGTCCGAGGTCCGTTCCTGCCGATAGGTTTGTCGCCATGCCCCGTCCCGAGTCGTCTGGTTCGTCGCGCGCCCGAGGTGGCCGTCCCCCCGCATCCGGCGGTCGGAGCGGCGCGCCCGCTCGCGGTAGCGGCGGCGGCAAGGGCGGTGGGGCCAAGGCGTCCTCCGGAGGGAGCGGTCGCCCCGGTGGTCGTGGCGGTGCCAGCCGGAGCGCCGGGGGTGCGACGTCTGCGGGCCGTGGGGGGAGCTCCTCTGGTCGATCGTCGGCCCGGGGAGGGAGCACGCGTGCAGCTGCGGGCTCGAGCCGGGGCGGCGTGAGCGGTGGCGGGTCCCGCTCGGGTGCCGCTCGAAGCTCGGCCAGCGGGCGCGGCGGCGCCGGCCGTCCCACGAACCGGTCGGGCGGCCCCGCTCGCGGGGAGCGGGAAGGCCGCGACGATCGACCCGGTCGTCCGGTGAAGGGCGGGGCGTCGCAGCGGGGACGCTCGGGCACCGCACGCGGGGGCGCCGACGAGCGGGCGTCGAAGCGCAGCGCGCCACGCGGTGGCAACGCGGGGCAGCGGCAGGGGAGCGGGCGGGCCTGGGACGACGAGCCCGCGCTGGACACGCCGCGCACCTGGGGCGGGGTGGCCCGCCGCGGGGCGGGGGCCGCCACCGGACGCCGGGTCTCGGGAGCGTCCCGCGCCTGGCGGGACGCCGTGGAATCGGCCTCGCCGAACCGGGCGCCGACGTCGGCGCGGCGGGCTGCGCCCGCCGACGATCGGGCAGCGGAGGCCTCCGACGCGGAGCGTCGTGCCGCGCGCGACGCCCGCGCCACCGAGGACTGGGTGCTGGTCGAGGAAGTCCGCGACGAGGCCGCCGGGGCCGTGTCCCGCGGGGCCCGCCGGCGCCCGGCGCCGGAGCCCGCACCCCTGGACCTGGCCGAGGAGGTCCGGGCCCAGCTGGCCAAGGCGGTGGGCACCGCCCGCACCGAGCGGGTCGAGCGGCGCCTGGGTGAGGCCGCCGAGCACTTCGAGCACGAGCGCTACGCCGATGCGGCGCGCATCCTGAAGAAGCTCTCGGACGAGGCCCCCACCGTGGCCGCCGTGCGCGAGCTCTACGGGCTCACGCTGTACCGCCAGGAGAAGTGGACCCAGGCCGCCCGGGAGCTCGAGGCGTTCCGGCTCCTCGCCAACTCGACCGAGCAGCACCCCGTGCTCGCCGACTGCTATCGGGCGCTGCGCCAGTGGCCCCAGGTCGAGGAGCTGTGGGACGAGCTGCGGGCCGTGTCGCCCGACGCGGAGCTCGTGACCGAGGGCCGCATCGTGATGGCGGGCGCCCTGGCCGACCGCGACCGGGTGGTCGACGCCATCCGCTTGCTGCAGACCGGATGGTCGTTCCCGAAGCGCCCGCGCGTCCACCACCTCCGCCGGGCCTACGCCCTCGCCGACCTCTACGAGCGGGCGGGCGAGCTGCCTCGAGCCCGCGATCTCTTCCAGCGCATCCGGGCCGTCGACCCCGACTTCGCCGACGTGCGGGCCCGCCTGCGGGCGCTGCGCTGAGCGGTCGCTTCCCGCTGTCGCACCCCCTCCGTAGGCTGACCACGACTTCCCCCTGCGCCGTGCGGCGCCGGGCCGACAGCTCCGGCACAGCTCCGGACAGCTGACACGGCCCGCCGCCGTCTCCCAGGGGAGGTCCCCATGTCCGATCGTCCGTCTCCCATCGCACCGGCTCCCGTCCCGGGGATGCCACCGGCGGGCGCCAACGTCGTCGTCCTGCGAGGCGTGCTGAGCCGTGACCCCGAGGTGCGCGCCCTGCCGTCGGGCGACGCCCTCGTCACCTACGAGCTCACGGTGCGGGCCGCCGAGGGGTCGCCGCCCGCCCGGGCCGAGTCCGTGCCGGTCTGCTGGTTCGATCCGCCGTCCACCGCCCACCGCCTCGCGGCCGGCGACGACGTGGTGGTCGTCGGGCGGGTTCGTCGCCGGTTCTTCCGGACCGGCGGCGCCACCGGCAGCCGCACCGAGGTGGTGGCCACCCGGGTGGTACCGGCCCGTGCCGCCGCCCGGTGCCGCTCCGCGGTGGAGTCCGCTCTGGCCGGCCTGGATCCCGGCTGAGGGCGGACCTCCCCGGTTGGAGGTGTGCCATGTGCCACTCCGAGGCAGCGCGCGGCATAGGCTCGGCCGCACGGCGCCGCGTCACGTCGGTAACGGCGATCGAGGCGGTACCGTGCCGCGGTGCGTGACCGGCGCGGAGCTGGGGACGCACAGACCCCGACCCCCCGTCGTTGCGCACCGCACCCGCCGCTCGCGCGGCGGGTGGCTGCACCCACGACCAACGACACGACGCTCACGCGCCGGGACAGCAGAACAAAGGGGTTTGCATGTCCACCACGGCCGATCCACCCGTGGCACCCGAGACCCTCGATCGGGTCATCATCCGCTTCGCCGGCGACTCCGGCGACGGGATGCAGCTCACGGGCGACCGCTTCACCAGTGCCAGCGCGCTGTTCGGCAACGACCTCGTCACCCTCCCGGAGTACCCGGCCGAGATCCGGGCTCCCGCCGGCACGGTGGCCGGCGTCTCCGCCTTCCAGGTGCACATCTCGGACCACGACATCACCACGCCGGGCGACGCCCCCAACGTGCTCGTGGCCATGAACCCGGCGGCCCTGCGGTCCGAGCTGCCCAAGCTCGAACCCGGCGCCACCGTCATCATCAACGTCGACGCCTTCGACGAGCGCTCCCTCGCCAAGGCCGGGTACCCGGAGGGCCACGACCCGCTCACCGACGGTGACCTCAAGGGCTTCAACGCCTACGAGGTGCCGATGACCTCCATCACCCGGCAGGCGTGCGAGCCGCTGGGGGTGAAGCCCCGCGACGCGGAGCGATCCAAGAACTTCTTCGCCCTCGGGCTCATCTCCTGGATGTACACCCGGCCCGAGCAGCCCACCATCGACTGGATCAACGCCAAGTTCGGCTCCAAGCCCGCGGTGCGGGACGCCAACCTGGCGGCCTTCCGCGCCGGGCACGCCTTCGGGGAGACCGCCGAGCTCTTCGACCACCCGTACACGGTCCAGCCCTACGCCAAGCCGGCCGGCGTCTACACGTCGATCAGCGGCAACACCGCCACCGCCTGGGGGCTCATCGCCGCCTCCCAGCTGGCCAAGCTGCCGCTGTTCCTCGGCTCGTACCCGATCACCCCGGCGTCGGACATCCTCCACGAGCTGTCGAAGCACAAGAACTTCGGCGTGCGCACCATGCAGGCCGAGGACGAGATCGCCGGCATCGGTGCCGCCCTCGGCGCCGCCTACGGCGGGCACCTTGCCGTCACCACCACCTCGGGGCCGGGCGTGGCCCTCAAGGCCGAGACCATCGGCCTCGCCATCAGCCTCGAGCTGCCGCTCGTCATCATCGACGTGCAGCGCGGCGGCCCCTCCACCGGCCTGCCCACCAAGACCGAGCAGTCCGACCTGATGCTGGCCATGTACGGCCACCACGGCGAGTCGCCGCTGCCCATCGTGTCGGCGTCCACCCCGTCGGGCTGCTTCTACGCCGCCATCGAGGCGGCCCGCATCGCCCTCAAGTACCGCACGCCGGTGTTCCTGCTCACCGACGGGTACCTGGCGAACGGGGCCGAGCCGTGGCTCATCCCCGACGTGTCCAGCCTGCCCGACATCTCCGTGCCGTTCACCACCGAGCCCAACCATCTCGACGACGACGGCACCCCTCGGCTGTGGCCCTACCTCCGCGACCCGGAGACCCTCGCCCGGCCCTGGGTCATCCCCGGCACCCCGGGCCTCGAGCACCGCATCGGTGGCATCGAGAAGGAGGACGGGCGGGGCAACATCTCCTACGTCCCCGAGAACCACGAGCGGATGGTGCACCTGCGGGCCGACAAGGTCGCCGGCATCGCCGACGACATCCCGCCCGCCGAGGTGGTGGGCGACGTCGACGACGCCGAGGTCCTCCTGGTCGGGTGGGGCTCCACCTGGGGTGCCATCAACGGCGCCATGGAGCGGGTGCAGGCCCGGGGCCGCAAGGTCGCCCACGTCCACCTCACCCACCTCAACCCCTTCCCGGCCAACCTCGGGGAGGTCCTGCGGCGCTACCCGAAGGTCGTGGTGCCCGAGATGAACATGGGCCAGCTCAGCCGCCTCCTGCGGGCCGAGTACCTGGTCGACGCCCGTTCCGTGAGCAAGGTGAAGGGCCTGCCCTTCACCGCTGGAGAGCTCGAAACCGCCATCCTGGGGGCCCTCGATGACTGACACCACGATCCCCGTCACCACCCGCAAGGACTGGGCCTCCGACCAGGAGCCCCGCTGGTGTCCCGGCTGCGGTGACTACAACATCCTCGCCGCCGTCCAGACCCTCATGCCCGAGCTGGGGGTGCGCCGCGAGCAGACCGTCTTCGTCTCCGGCATCGGTTGCGCGGCCCGGTTCCCGTACTACATGGACACCTACGGGGTGCACACCATCCACGGCCGCGCCCCGGCCTTCGCCACCGGCCTCGCGGTGGCCCGCCCCGACCTCGACATCTGGGTCGTCGGCGGCGACGGCGACATGCTCTCCATCGGTGGCAACCACCTGATCCACGCCCTGCGGCGCAACGTGAACCTCACGATCCTGATGTTCAACAACCAGATCTACGGGCTCACCAAGGGCCAGTACTCGCCCACCAGCGAGGTCGGGAAGGTCACCAAGTCCACGCCGCTCGGCTCGCTCGACGAACCGTTCAACCCCATCAGCGTGGCCATCGGGGCCGAGGCCACCTTCGTGGCCCGCACCCACGACATGGACCGCAAGCACATGCAGGCCGTGCTCACCGCGGCCCATGCCCACAAGGGCGCGGCCTTCGTCGAGATCTACCAGAACTGCAACGTCTTCAACGACGGCGCGTTCGAGGCGATCACCGGCAAGGCCAACCGCGAGTCCATGCTCATCCCCCTCGTCCACGGCGAGCCCGTGCGCTTCGGCGCCGAGCAGGAGAAGGGCGTGATGATGGGCAACGACGGCCAGCTCCGCATCGTCGACGTGGCCGAGGTGGGGGAGGCCAACCTCCTCGTCCACGACCAGACCGACGCAGGGCTCGCCTTCCAGCTGTCCCGGCTCAGCCACGGGCCCTACGAGCCCACGCCGATCGGGGTGTTCCGGCAGGTGGAGCGGCCGGAGTACGCAGAGATGGTGGGAGAGCAGCTCGTCGCCGCCAACTCGAAGGGCCCGGGCGACCTCCAGGCCCTGCTGCACTCGGGCGCGACCTGGACCGTCGAGTAGGCGAGCTTCCGCGTCGAGAGCGGACGGCCGCGCCGACCCGTTCGCCCGCCATGACCGGC
>Ga0164243_10016475_pt1 | contig 10142 bp, 7 predicted proteins | sample OricompcompostOP_FD_108781 | JGI IMG/M metagenome (GOLD analysis project Ga0164243, IMG submission 108781) | Organic Plus compost microbial communities from Emeryville, California, USA - Original compost - Organic plus compost (OP) | ecosystem: Engineered > Solid waste > Mixed feedstock >... | reverse complement strand
TCTCGCCGCGGTCACCACCGGAGCGGTTCCGGTGCACGAGGGTTCGACGCTGTGCGTCGTGCTGTGCGGGGCGAACACCGGGTTGGGGATCTGACGGTCAACGCTCCGCCGCGCGGTTGCCGGCGTTGCGGGCCGGCGCCGCGATCCGGATGTCGATCGCGACCGTGATCACCGGCGTGGCGGTCCACACCACGCGAGGGGGTGCGTTCGGCGTCGCAGGGCTCGCGCCCGTATCACCGTGAGTCCTCGGTCGTTTGTCGCGTCGGCAGGAATGCGTACAGGGCTTGGTCACCCCCCGGGGCACCAGTGGGGGCTCGCGCGCGTCGACGTCGCGTCGTCCACAGCCTGGACCGGCGACTACGCTGGGCCCATCATGTTCCGGATCATGTTCTTCCAGCCCTGCATCCCGCCGAACACCGGCAACGCGATCCGGCTGGCCGCCAACACGGGGTGCGAACTCCACCTCATCGAACCGCTCGGATTCTCCATGTCCGACGCCCAGGTCAAGCGGGCCGGGCTCGATTACCACGAGATGGCCCACGTCACCGTGCATCCCAACCTCGTGACGGCGTGGCACGAGCTGAAGCCCGAGCGCGTGTTCGCCTTCACCGCGCACGCCGATCGCTTCTACACCGACGTCGACTACCGCCCCGGCGACGTGCTGCTGTTCGGCCCGGAACCGACGGGACTGCCCGACGAGGTGCTGGCCGAACCGGAGGTCACCGACCGCATCCGGATCCCGATGCTCGCCGGACGCCGGTCGCACAACCTGGCCAACTCCGCCAGCATCGTCGTGTACGAGGCCTGGCGGCAGAACGGATTCGCCGGAGCCGTGTGATCCCCGACCGGGTCCGGCTATCCGACCCGGAAGCGCTTGGTGCGGGCGGTTGCGCCGCCGATCAGCGCGACCTTGCTCTTCGGGACCCCGAGGTGCTTGGCCAGCAACTCGGCCACGGCCTTGTTGGCGCGGCCCTCGATGGCGGGTTCCCGGACGTAGACGGTGAGGGCACCGTCGGGGCCTGCCTCCACGAGCGGCCCCTTGGCACTCTTCGGCTTGACGGTCACCACGACCTGCTCTGACATAGCTCCCTGCGATTCGTCGTCGACCCGGACACACTACGTGGGGTCACTGCCAGTCCCTGGATCTGGTCCCCACCCGAAGATCCATGCGCTGCAACCGATCTGCAACGACGGTCACAGCCCCCTCCGCGTTCTGCACCCGACCGCGCACGATCAGCGCCGGTGCGGTCTGCGCCAGTACACGGTACCGCGTCCAGAGACCCACGGAACACACCACATTGACCATGCCGGTCTCGTCCTCGAGATTGATGAAGGTCACCCCCGACGCCGTCGCCGGCCGCTGCCGGTGGGTCACCGCTCCCCCGACCAGAACCCGGGCGCCGTCGCGCACCGACAGCAGCCGGTCGGCCGGCAGGACCCCCATCGCGTCCAGTCGCGGCCGCAGGAACTGCGTCGGATACGACTTCGGGGTGATGCCGGTGGCCCAGGCGTCGGTGGCGGACAGTTCGACGTCGGACAATCCGGGCAGCGTGGGAGTCGATGTCGCGGGCCGCAACTCGAGCTGGTCGTCGCGCACGGTGGCGGCGGCCCCGGCCTCCCACAGCGCCTGGCGCCGGCTGAGGCCGAAACAGTCGAAGGCGCCGGCACCGGCCAGTCCTTCGAGTTCTTTGGCGGTCAGCCCGGCGCGGCGGGAGACATCGGAGATGTCGGTGTACGGCCCGTCGGCACGGCGGTCGACGATGCGCTGTGCCACCTCCGCACCGACCCCGCGCACCTCGTCGAGCCCGAGCCTCACATCGAGGCCCTCGTTCTCCAGGGTCGCGTGGGCGAGGGAGGCGTTGATGTCGGGCCGGTGGACGGCCACCCCATGCCGCCGGGCATCGGCGACCAGCGTCTGCGGCGAGTAGAAGCCCATGGGCTGCGCCCGCAGCAGCGCGGCGCAGAACGCGGCCGGATGGTGCAACTTGAACCACGACGAGTAGAAGACCAGTGACGCGAAGCTCTGCGAATGGCTCTCCGGGAAGCCGAAGTTCGCGAATGCGGCCATCTTCTCGAAGATGCGGTCGGCGGTGTCGCCGGTGATCCCGTGCAACCGTTCCATGCCCTCGTAGAAGCGCTTGCGCAGCCGCTCCATCTTCTCCGGCGACCGCTTGGAGCCCATCGCCCGGCGCAGCTGGTCGGCCTCCGATGCGTCGAAGCCGGCGACGTCGACGGCCAGCTGCATCAGCTGTTCCTGGAACAGCGGCACGCCCAGCGTGCGTTCGAGGGCCTTGTGCATCGACGGGTGTTCGACGGTCGGCGGCTCCTGCCCGTTGCGCCGTTTGATGTACGGGTGCACCGAGCCGCCCTGGATGGGACCGGGGCGGATGAGGGCCACCTCGACGACGAGGTCGTAGAAACAGCGCGGCTTCAGTCGCGGGAGGGTCGCCATCTGCGCCCGCGACTCCACCTGGAACACCCCCACCGAGTCGGCACGGCAGAGCATCTCGTAGACGGCGGGTTCGGAGAGGTCCAGGGTCGCCAGGTCGACCTCGATCCCCTTGTGTTCGGCGACCAGGTCGATCGCGTAGTGCAGCGCCGACAGCATGCCCAGGCCCAGGAGGTCGAACTTCACCAGACCGATGGCCGCGCAGTCGTCCTTGTCCCACTGCAACACGCTGCGGTTCTCCATCCGCGCCCACTCGGTGGGGCAGACGTCGGCGATGGGCCGGTCGCAGATCACCATGCCGCCGGAGTGGATTCCCAGATGCCGTGGCATGCCGAGGATCTCGCCGGCGAGTTCGGCGACGTCGTCGGGTGCGGTGTCCGGCGATTTCGACCAGGCGTCCTGCTGACCGGGCGCGTAGCCGAGCGCACGCGCCATGTCGCGGATGGCCGACCGGCCGCGGTAGGTGATGACGTTGGCCACCTGCGCGCTGCGATCGCGCCCGTACCGGCGGTAGACGTACTGGATCGCCTCCTCGCGCCGGTCGGATTCGATGTCCACGTCGATGTCCGGGGGCCCGTCGCGCTCCGGGGCGAGGAACCGTTCGAACAGCAGCCCGTTGGCGACCGGGTCGACGTTGGTGATGCCGAGCGCGTAACAGACCGCGGAATTGGCCGCGCTCCCCCGGCCCTGGCACAGGATGTCGTTGGCCTTGCAGAAGTCGACGATGTCGGCGACGACGAGGAAGTAGCCGGGGAACGAGAGCGCCTCGATGATGGCGAGTTCGTGTTCGATCTGCCGGTAGGCCTGCGGATGTTCGGCCGGCGTCCCGTATCGGCGACGTGCGCGCGTCATGGTCAGTTCTCGCAGCCAACTCGCCTCGGTGTGCCCCTCCGGGACGTCGAACGGCGGCAGCTGCGGTGCGATGAGGCCCAGCCGGAAGGCGCAGTCCGAGGCGATGCCGACCGCGTTGTCGATCGCGTCGAGGTGTGCGGGCATCAGCCGCGCCATCTCGTCGCCGCTGCGCAGGTGGGCACCGGCCACCCCGGGCATCCAGCCGCCGATGGTGTCGATGTCGGTGCGTGCGCGGACCGCGGCCATCGCCATCGCGAGCCGGCGGCGTCGGGGTGCGGCGAAGTGCGCGCCGGTGGTGGCCACGGTCGGTATGCCGGCACGGGCCGCGAGACCGGCGAGCACGGCGTTGCGCTCGTCGTCGTCGGGCAGCCCCTGCGCGGTGAGTTCGCAGACGACGTTGTCGCGACCGTAGATCTCGAGCATCTCCCGCAGCGCGATCTCCGCCGCCTGCTCCCCGCCGCGGTCGAGGGCGCGCCGGACCGCCCCCTTGCGGCATCCGGTGAGGATCAGCCAGTGCCCGTCACCGGCGCCGGCCAATGCGTCGCGGTCGTATCGCAGCAGCCCCTTCTCCCCTGCGACCATGTGCGCGTCGGCGATCGCGCGCGACAACCGCCGGTAGCCCTCGCCGTCGCGCGCGAGCACCAGCAGGTGCTCGCCCGGCGGATCGTTGTGCCCGGTCCGGGCGGCGTCGGGCTCCAGCGACAGCTCCGACCCGAATACCGTCGGCATCCCGAATTCCCTTGCCGCCTCGGCGAATCGGACGATGCCGTAGAAACCGTCGTGGTCGGTGATGGCCAGCGCCTCCAGACCGAGTCGCTGCGCCTCCTCCACCATCTCCTCCGGCATCGACGCGCCGTCGAGGAAGCTGTAGGCACTGTGCGCATGCAGTTCGGCGTAGGCCACCGACGACGCGCCGCGCGAGATGTCGGCGGCCTGGTAGGAGCCGCGCTTGCGCGACCACGCCGGGCTGTCGCTGCCGTCGCCCGGAAACATCGCGTGGTCGCTGTCGTCGGGGCCGAACTCCGTCCCCGGCCGACCGCCGCCGGGCGCCCGACCGGAGAGCACCCGCTCCATCTCCGACCACGTCGGAGGCCCCTGATCCCAGCCCACACCGACAGTCTATCGAACATGAGTTCGAATGGATATTCTCACCGAACCCATTGCACTGGCCCGATTTAGGTGTCACTCTGAGTACCAGACAGATTCCATCTCCTTCGGGGGGAGGGGACATCGAGCGGGACCTGGCGCCCGCGCATCACGATGGGATCACCATGACCAGCTACTTCATCACCGGAGGCAGCGGATTCATCGGTCGGCGTGTCATCGAGCGTCTTCTGACCGTCGACCCCGATGCGACCGTTCACGCACTCGTGCGCGAGTCGTCGCGGTCCGCCTTCACCGCCATGCTCGACGAACTCGGCGCGGGTGAGCGCGTGACACCCGTCGTCGGCGACCTGACCAGTCCGGGCCTCGGCATCGACCCGGCCGGGCTGCCCGACATCGACCACGTCGTCCACCTCGCCGCAATCTACGACATGGCCGCCGACGCCGAGTCGCAGCGAGCGGCCAACGTGCTCGGCACCTCGCGGGTCGCCGACTTCGCGATCGCCCGCGACGCACTCATGCACCACGTGTCGTCGATCGCAGTGGCCGGCGACCACCGCGGACGCTTCACCGAGGCCGATTTCGAGGTCGGCCAGGGTTTTCCGACGGCGTATCACCGCACGAAGTTCGAGGCCGAACGCGTCGTGCGCGAACGCGAGGGGCTGCGGTGGCGCGTGTACCGCCCGTCGATCGTGGTCGGCGACTCGCGGACCGGCGAGATGGACAAGATCGACGGCCCCTACTACTTCTTCGGGCATCTGGCGATGCTCGGCCGGCTGCCTCGTGTGCTGCGCCTGCCGATGCCGGATCTCGGCCGGCTCAACATGGTGCCGGTCGATTACGTCGCCGCCGCGATGGTCGCGCTGATCGCCGTGCAGCCGGATCGCAGCGGACTGGTGTTCCACCTCGGCGACACCCGGTCGTTGACGACCACCGAGATGTACAACGCCCTCGCCCCGGCGTTCGGCGCCCCCAAGGGATTCGACGCGGTCCCGCACCGCCTGGTCGAGCCCGTGCTGAACCTCTCCGGCATGGGGGCGGCCAAGGTGGGGCGCGATCTGATCGCCGCACAACAGGGCATCCCCGCCGCGGTGCTCGACGCGGTCTCGCTGCCGGTGGAGTTCTCTTCCGACGCCACGATCGCCGTCCTGCACGATCACGGCATCAGCGTGCCGGACTTCACCGAATACGCGCCCGGGCTGTGGCATTACTGGTCCCACCATCTCGACCGTTCGCGCAACCGGCGTCGCGATCCCCGCGGACCGCTGGTGGGCAAGAACATCCTCATCACCGGGGGTTCGAGCGGCATCGGCAAGGCGACCGCCCGCATGTGCGTCGCCCGCGGCGCCAACGTGATCATCGTGGCCCGCAACGCCGACGAACTCGACGCGGCGGTGGACGAACTGAACTCGACGACCAGCAAGCAGGGCATCCCGCCCGGGCGCGCGGTCGCCTACCGGTGCGACATCACCGACGAGGAGTCGGTCAACGCACTCGTCAAATCGGTGCTCGCCGAACACGATCACGTGGACGTGCTCGTCAACAATGCCGGGCGGTCGATCCGCCGCGCCGCGATCAACTCGGTGGACCGCGCCCACGACCACCACCGGGTCATGGCGGTCAACTACTTCGGGGCGGTGAATCTCACCCTCGGCCTGCTGCCGCACATGGTGGAACGCCAGTCCGGCCACATCGTGAACGTCACCTCGATCGCGGTGCAGTCCCGCGGGCCGCGGTTCGGCGCGTACGCGGCGTCGAAGGCGGCGCTGGAGGCGTTCGGCGACGTCACCGGGACCGAGACCGTGTCCGATCACGTGACGTTCAGCAATGTTCGTCTGCCGCTGGTCAAGACGCGGATGATCGAGCCGACCGAGGCCTACCGCGACCAGCCCGGGACCTGGGACGTCGACAAGGCCGCGGCACGCGTGCTGCACGCGATCGTCCACCGGCCCAAGCGCGTGAGTTCGGTGTTGGGCACGATCGCCGAGATCGGTCATCGGCTGACCCCGGAGCTGACCACCCGCATCCTGCACCAGGAGTACCTGTTGGTCGGCGAGTCGGCCGCGGCGATGGGCCGCCGCCCCCGCACGGGTGGTCGCGACGCGTGATCGACACCCCGTACCTGGAGGTCGACGTCGACCGCCTGGACCGCAACCTCGCCGCGCTCGCGGCGTCGGCCCGCCGGGCCGGGGTCGACGTCCGGCCTCACGCCAAGACCCACAAGTGCGCCGAGATCGCACGCAGGCAGATCGATGCCGGCGCGGTCGGGCTGACGGTCGCGACCGTCGGGGAGGCCGAGGCCTTCGCCGACGCCGCAGGCATCACCGGCTGCACCGACCTGTTCATCGCATTCCCGCTGTGGGCCGGAGCGGAGAAGTCCGCCCGGCTCCGTGCACTGGCCGAGCGCGTGTCGCTGCGCATCGGCGTCGACTCCGTCGAGGGCGCACGGCATCTCGCCGGGTCGCTGGACTCGGCGCCGGTGCAGGTCCTCGTCGAGGTGGACTCCGGACAGCACCGCACCGGCACGGCGCCCGATCGGGCCGGCGAGGTCGCGGCCGCGGCGTCGGCCGCGGGACTCGACGTCATCGGGGTCTTCACCTTCCCCGGCCATTCGTACGGACCCGGCCAGACACGCCGCGCCGCGGCGGTCGCCGAGGTGGAGGCGCTGGCCGTCGCGGCCGAAAGCCTGCGCCGGGCCGGTGTCGAACCGCGGGTGCGCAGCGGCGGCTCGACCCCCACGGTCGGCCTGCTCGGTGAGGTGGGGTCGGGTGTCCTCACCGAGATCCGGCCCGGGGTGTATCCCTTCAACGACGCCCAGCAGGTCGAGATCGGCTCCTGCGGTTTCGACGACGTCGCCCTCACCGCGGTGGCCACCGTCGTCCGACGCGACTGCCGGCGGATCGTCCTCGATTCGGGCAGCAAGATCCTCGGCGCGGACCGGGCCGCCTGGGCGACCGGGTACGGCCGGCTCCTCGACCACCCCGACGCCCGCATCGTGCAGCTGTCCGAGCATCATGCGGTGGTGGAGTTCGGGCCGGACACCCCGACCGACGACATCCCGCGTGTCGGGAGCCTCGTGCGAGTGGTGCCGAACCACGTCTGCAATGCGGTCAACCTGGTCGACGAGCTGATTGCGATCGACGGCGAGGACACCCGCTGGCCGGTGATCGCGCGGGGCCGCAACAGCTGACGCGGTATCGGCGGGGCGGTTCACTCGTACACCCCTTCGACGATCCACTCCCCTCCCCGATAACACAGCAGCAGCGCCCGAGAGTCGTCGAGCAGGACCTGTGCGCGTGCGACGAGACCGCCGGCCGCCGATCGATCGAGGTCGACCGGCCACGGTCCCGCCCACCAGCTCAGACCCCAGCAGGCCGGGCGGCCACGCCCGGCGGACTCCGGCAGGCGGACGGTCACCGGCTCGGCCGAGAACGCGCCCCGCTCGGTCACCGTCACCGGACCGCCGGACGCGTCGAGCACGCAGATGGCGGTCTCCACCAGCACCGCCGGGGTGGGTTGCGGCAGGCTTCCCGGCCAGGGCGCCGACGGGTCGCGTTGCGGCGTGGGCTCGTCGCCGAGGGCGACCATGGTGATCCGCTCGGCGGGTCCGCGACCGCCGCTGAGCACCGGGATGCGGACCGCGTCGCCGCCCAGCAGGCCCTGGATGCGGACCAGGGAGCGTCGGGCGCGTTCCTCGGTGTCCGGGTCGTCGGCCCGGCCGTCGGAGATCTGATGGTGCAGGGCCCCGGCCTCGACGACCTCCACCGGTTCCAGCCGTAGCCGCACGATCGGGGAATCCGGCCGATCCTGCGTCCGCCCGCGCCGCCCGCCGGTCAGCCAGCCCTCCAGCTGCCACCGGATGCGGTCCGCGGTCGACTCCGGCGTCAGCGGCTGTGCGCAGTGCCAGGTCCGCGAATGGTGTTGTCCGCGTTCGGTGGTCGCCTCGATGGTCAGACGCGTGCAGGCGACCGCGGCGTCACGCAATCGCCGGTGCAGTCTCTCCGCGAGCGTGCGGCCGATGAACGCGGCGACGTCGATCCGGTCGACCGGCGGGTCACAGGCGTGGTCGACGGTCAGCTCGGTGGGGACGTACCGGCCCGACGGCACGCGGCCGGGCAGCGCGTTGGCCAGCCGGTGCGCGACGACCGCATCCCGCGCGAATCGGGTCGCCACGTCGGTGACGTCCATGTCGGCGAAGGCGCCGATGGTGGAGATACCCAGCCGCCGCAGCAGGTCGACCAGTTCCGTCCTGGACGGATCGGCGAGGCTCGGTTCGAGAGCGAGGTCGGCAATGGGCCGGTCGGCGAGGTAGGCCCGGTCACCGCCCGGGGGCACCTGGTGTCCGTGCCGGGCGGCGAGGACCGCGGTGAACACCTCGTCGGCGATGCCCACCTGCGATTCGATGCCGCAGGCCGACACCACGTCGACGAGTTCCTCGGCCAGCGCCTCGACGCCGCCGAAGTAGCGGGCCGCGCGATCACCGGGGATCACCACGAGCCCGGGTCGCAACACCTCGAGGGTCGGGATCAGCTCGGCCACCGCGGCCACCACCGGTTCGAACAGGCGGCGGTCGCGCCCCTCGTCGGCGGTCACGACGGTCATCTCCGGGCACACCGCCTGGGCCTGCCGCTTGCGCATGCCGCGCCGGACCCCGACCGCCCGTGCCGACGCCGAACAGGCGACGACCCGGTTGGCCGACAGCACCGCCACCGGATGCAGCGGCGGCAGGTCGGATTCCGCGGCCGCGGCCATGGCCGGCCAGTCCGGGCACCAGAGCGCGAGGGTGCGTCTGCTCATCGTCGTCATCCCGCTAGTTCGCGACGGCCAGAACCGGGCGGACGGCGGTCGTCGAGACCATCTCGACGGTGCGATCCGCCCCCTGTCCACGGACGACGAGCTCGACCTCGGTGCTCTGCGACTGCCGCCCCCGTCCCGATGCGGTGACCTGAAGGCGCATCCCGCCGATGCGCCCGTAGCCGCTGCGCGCCGAGTCGAGATCGGTGGGCGCCGACACCAGCGGCGCGTGCCGGTAGGTGAGCACGCGCGCGGAGATGCTCAGCTGCGCACCCGGCCATCCGGCGCCGGCGACCAGCAGGACCGACGACTGCTTGCGGACACGGCCGGCCACGACCCGGGCCCGCGACGGGGCGACCGAGTCCGTCCCCGAGCCCGTCGGCCCGAGCCGTCCGAGGACCACCAGGTCCATGCCGTCGAGCAGCACCGCGGCGACCTCGACCGGATCGGCCCCGGGCTCCGGGACGGTCGCGATGCGCGAGAGGTCGGCCCCCATCTCCACCGCCGACAGCAGGCTCAGCCGCGGCATCCCGACGATCCCGACCCTGCCACCGGCGCGGGTCACCGACGCGACGAGCGCCACCAGCAGCGAGTTGGCACCGTCGAACCGCGCGACGATGCCTCGCGGAATGCCGTTGTGCGGCAACACCTCCGACAGGGCTTCCGGGATCGGCAACACCCCTGCGGACGGATCACGGACCTCCACCGAGGACTGGTCGGGGCGTCCGGACATCGCCGCCAGGCGGCGACGCAGAACCGTCAGTTCATCGGCACGATCCGACACATCCATGACACTCTCCAGTCGCGTGGTGACACTCGAGCGAGCCGGGAAGTTGCTGCGCCATCTGCGTTGAACAGGTCGAACAGGTCTGGAAACGACCGTCGAGACCGAGGTCTCGCCGCAACGATCATTCGAACACCTTTTCGATACCCAGAGAGTAGG